>WNEL01001060.1_pt1 | contig 12111 bp, 9 predicted proteins | sample 5399991 | NCBI WGS metagenome assembly WNEL01 (sample SAMN13153325, study PRJNA577476) | soil metagenome | isolation source: 20 cm grassland meadow soil pre-rain plot 2 | place: USA:California | collected 2015-09-08
TGGCGCGATTGACCATCACCGCCGATGAGATGCCTCGCGCACCGGCCGTGGGCGCAGCCGCGCCCCGCAGTCGCAACCTCATCGCCAGCGACGTTACCGATTTGCGGCAGATCGATTCGAGCGAACCGCCGGATCCGCGGTTGCATCAAACCCGCATCGGCGAAGCCATCGCTCAGGGCAAGCCTCAGGTGATCGTCTTCGCGACGCCACGATACTGTACGAGCCGGGTCTGCGGACCGGTGGTCGACGTCGTGCGCACGCTGATCCCGACCTACGGCCACCGGGTCGCGTTCGTTCATCAGGAGATCTGGCAGGCTGGCTCGCCACTCCGGTTCTCTCCCACGTTCGAAGAGTGGAGGCTCTCATCCGAGCCGTGGATCTTCGTCGTCGACGGGCGGGGAATGATCCGCGCCAGATTCGAGGGCCTGACGACGCGCGCTGAGCTCGAGGCTGCCTTGCGAGGCATGCTCGCACTCGAGTGATGGATCACCGGGACCGACGAGGCGGGAGCGCGCGTTGCGCGCCTGCCTCGTCGGTCGCCTGAGGCCAGTCGCTCAGTCTCTGAGAGCGAAGACCCAGAGCACCCCGCCCTGAGGCACGTCCGTCTTGGTCCCCAGAAACGTGTCGAGCCGCGCTTGCATTCGCTGGGCGTCTACGCCCCAACCAGATTGCACCGCGATGTGCTGCACACCATCGATCGCGAACGAGCTCGGAACACCGGTGATCCCGGAATTCGTCTTGAACTCCCAGAGCGGCGTGCCCGTCTTGGCATCGAACGCGCGGAAGTTCCGGTCGTTGGTGCCACCGAGGAAGACCAGGCCCCCACCAGTCGTGAGGATCGGTCCCCAGTTCTGGAATGGAAACTTGTGCGTCCAGACCCTCTGACCGGTCGCCATGTCCCAGGCCTGCAGCTCACCGATGTGGGTCGCACCCTGGCGCCAGCTCATGCTGATCTTCGGCCGGTCCACGCCGCCGAAGAACTTGCCCGGTTCGTACGGCTGCTGCTTGCCGACGAGCGTGCTGCACAGGTTCTCGTTGGCGGGAATGTACAAGTAGTTCGTCTTGGGGTTGTAGCCTGCGGGCGTCCAGTCCTTGCCACCCCAGAGCCCGGGACAGAAGGTGACGGCGGCGTCCGCGCGCGGCTTGCGCTCCGGATCGTAGCTCGGCCGTCCGGTGACGGGATCGATCTTCGTGAAGACTTCCTGGGTCACGAACGGCCGTGCGTCGATGAACGTGATGCCGTTGGCGCTCCGCTCCAGCCGCCAGAGATACCCGTTGCGGCCAGGGTGCACGAGGCCCTTGATCGTCCGCCCGTCCTTCGGGAAGTCGATGAGCAGCGGCGTCGACACCTCGTCCCAATCCCACGAATCGTTCCAGTGATACTGGTGATGGCCGCGGATCTTGCCGGTGTCGACGTCGAGCGCGATCACCGACGAGGCGTAGAGGTTGTCGCCCGGGTGCATGTCGCCGGGCCATGGCGCGGCATTGCCGGTGCCCCAGAAGCTCAGGTTGAGCTGCGGGTCGTAGTGTGCCGTGAGCCATACCGAGACGCCGCCCGTCTTCCACGCGTCGGTCTGCCACGTCTCGTGACCAGGCTCGCCCGGGCCGGGAATCGTGTAGGTCTTCCACACCGGCTTGCCATCGTCAGCGTCGAAGGCGGCGATGTATCCCCGGATGCCGAGCTCGCCGCCCGACGTGCCGACCATCACCTTGCCCTTGGCGATGAGCGGAGCGAGCGTGAAGTAGTAGCCGTTCTTGTAGTCGTCGACGGTGGTGTCCCACACCACCTTGCCGGTCTTGGCGTCGAGCGCGATCAGGTGAGCATCGACGGTGGCCACGTAGACGCGATCGCCCCAGAGCGCCACCCCGCGATTGGTCGGATGGAGCTGGAGCAGATCCTCCGGCAACTCCTTCCGGTACCGCCAGATCAGATCCCCGGTCTTGGCGTTGAGCGCGAACACCTGCTGCTGAGGCGTGGTGATGAACATGACGCCATTGTTGACGACCGGCGGCGCCTGGTGGCCTTCGGTCACGCCCGTCGAGAAGCTCCACACGGGCACCAGCTTCTTGACGTTGGCCGGTGTGATCTGCTCGAGCGGACTATAGCCCCATCCACTGTAGGTGCCTCGGTACATCAGCCAGTTGTGTGGCTCCGGATTGAGGAGCCGCTGCTCGGTGACCGCGGTGTAATTCACGGTGCTCTGGGCCGCGAGCATCGCGGGCCCGAGCGCCGCGACAACGGCGGCCGCTACGACGATCAGTGTTCTCGCCCACATCGCCCTCGCCTCCCTGGTTGTTGGCTTGCCGGTCGGAGTTGCGACACCGCCGCGACAGCTCATCCCCCTCCCGTATCGAAGCCGGGCCGGCCGACGAAGCCGCCGGCGGCCGCGGGCACGCCATCGACGATCTTGAGCGGCAGAGCCGGAAGTCGTCGCGTCGCCGGGCCGTTCAGGACTCGCGCACCGTCTTTGAGGTCGAACTCCGAGAAGTGGCACGGGCATTTGATCGTGCTCGACGCGGGCTGCCAGTCCCAGCTGTCGCAGCCGGTGTGCGTGCAGATGGCGGAGTAGGCAACGATTCCCTCCGCAGCCCGCGCCCTGGTGTCACCGGCGAGGTCATTCGGATGGAAACGAACGAGTAACACCTGGTTGAGTCGCGACTCGTCGCGCACGACCCGGGTCGCCGGATCCATCGGGAAGGCGGTGAGCGGTGGCCCGACCGGCGCCACGTCCGCGGAGGTGATGACCCGCCCTTTCCCGTTGCCGCCGGCGAAGACGAAACGATCATTCGCCTGCGGCCGTGCCCGGCGCGGATCGTCGGGTTGGGCGCCGACGACACCGGCCACCGGCAGGACCACGACGCCCAGCGCGAGTGTAAGCACGCAACGCCGCCTCGGCCACGGACCAGGCGCGCTCCACGGCGGTGTCTCGTTCATGCCCGTTTCCTCGCTCGTCCCGAGCCTGGTCATCGGTGCCAGGACGGTGCGTGGCTGAAGAATCGTTCGGAGCACCACGCGATGTCAAGGTGCCTGCGCCTTGACAGGCACGACCTGCGGTGCACATGATCCGCTGCCGGCCACGACCGTGGGGCGTGGAGGGAGAGTCGTATGTCCCGGTCTCCGCGCTCAGGACATCGCCTCGATGATCGTGTCGACGCGCGACACGTGACGGAAGCTTCGTGACCACGCCGCGACCCACCTCCCCGGCGGATCATCGCGCCCGCGTCGGCCCAGGTGCAGGGCTCGTTGGCGTCATCGTGTTCGTCGGGTTCTACACACTGATCGCCGCCCAGCAGTTCACACGCTACGCTCAGCCGGCCGGAATGGATCTGACGATCGCCGGCGTCGCTGGTCCCGAGGCGGTCCGCATTCTCGTCGATGCGCTCTGGCCCGTGATCGTCACGGTGAACGCGACGTTACTCGGGTTCCACGCTGGGGTCGGCTTCGTCTTCGGTCTCCTCGCCGGCGGATTCTGGGACGCCGTCTTCCGCCTTCGCGGACGAGTGCTCGACGGACGCGCTCGCTCACTCCTCGTCGCGGGTTCGTTGCTGATCGTGGCGGTGTTGGCGTTCGGCGTCATCGCGGTCCGATATCCCTTCCAGTACGATCACCTCCTGAACGCCCAGGACGGCGTGCTTCGTCGCTTGCACGATGGACTGACGGCGCACGTGTCGCCCACCGCGCTGACGGTTGGCCTGTGGGGCACGATCACGATGCTGGCGTTGCCGACGCTGTTCCGCACGATGTCGCGGCGGTGGGCGATCGCATCGCTTCTCGTGCTCGGGGTCCTCGGCCTCGGCGCGTGGCGGGTGCCGAGCGCCGCGCCCGGCAGCAACGACGGACCGAACGTCGTGCTGGTGTTCCTCGAGTCGGCCCGGAGTGATTTCTTCTCGATCAACGGCCACGCGCGGGCGACGTCGCCGAACGTCGACCGTCTCGTGGCCGCCAACGGCGTGACGTTCACGCGCGCCTGGTCGCACATCAACGGAACCGTGGAATCGGTCGTCACGGTCATGACGTCCGCCTACCCGCACCAGCACGGCATCCGGTCGATGTTCCACAACGACGCGCTGGCCTCGACCCGCACCAGGACGCTGCCCGCCCTGTTGCGCCAGCGCGGGTATGCCACGCGCGTGGTGACGGACTGGGACGGGGACGTGACGTATTTCAACGAGCAGGTGCTTCCGGGATTCGACGAGTACGACGTCGCGGAGTTCGGCGTCGTCAACTACGTCAAGCAGATTTACGCCCAGTACTTCATCTTCTACGCCCTGACCGACAATGAGGTGGGTCACCGTCTCTTCGCCACGTTTTATCGTGCAGGCGGCGGCTTCACCCCCGCCGGCAGCGATGCGTATTACCGAACACGGATCGCCTCCCACCTCGCCGAGTTGGCGACCACGCGCCGATTCTTCTTGACCCTGTTCTTCTCGAACGCCCACATGAACTATCGCTGCGCCTATCCCTACTACCGACGGTTCACCGATCCGGCCTACGAGGGCCCCAACAAGTACGCGGCCCTTTCGAACCCGCTCGTGACGAGCCCGACCGGCCTGGAGCGTGAAGCCCGACAGATCCGTGGACTCTACGAAGGCTGCGTCGCCGCGCTGGACGACAACGTCGGTTTCGTCGCCGACACGTTGCGCACGCTCTCGCTCGATCGGCAGACGATTCTCGTGGTGACCGGAGACCACGGCGAGAAGCTTCCCGACGAGCGGGCGTTCCGATACGGCCGCAATGCCGCCTGGCTCGAGCCCGCCGAGTTCCACGTCCCGCTGGCCGTGATTGCGCCCGGGCTGGGCGTCGGTCATCGGCACATCGAAGTGCCCGCGCGGCACGTCGATATCCTTCCCACCATTCTCGAGCTCGTCGGTGTGCCCGTGCCCGCAGGTCTCAATGGCGAGAGTCTCGTGCCGCTCATGACGGGGCGGGGGAGCCGGCAGCCGGTCGACGTGTTCGCGGAGACCGGATTCCATTGGACGCCGGTGGCGCCGCCGTATCTCGGCTACCCACCCATGACGCGGGTCGTCCAGTTGCGCCTGGCGTCAGGGGGGGCGCTGATCCCCCGCTATTTCCTCCGACCGGAGTGCCTGCCTCGCATCACTCTCGCGAAGCATCGATTCGTCCGGACCGAACGCTACCATCTCAACTACCGCCCGACGACGACGGGGGCGACGCTGGAGCTCTACGATTGGATGGCGGATCCCGTGGGTACGCAGAACCTGGTCACGAGGCGGCCGGATGTCGCTGCGGATCTGAGGAACCGGTTGTTGCAGTGGGCGTCGGGTGACCCTGATCTGCTCGTCCGTGACGGACGGCTCGTCCCGCGTCACGCAGGTGCTCTGCAGGAGTGTTCACCCGAGAGGTAATGGGCGTGCCGACGACTCGGACACTCAGTGGTCCGGGCCGAAGAGTGGGCGCCCGGCGCGCTCGCCGAGGACGAGATCGAGATCGAAGCGAACGAATCCGCGGATCCCGACGTTCTTGCCCGACCGTTCATTGATGGGAACCACGGTCTCGACGCCGATCTGTATTCGCTTCCCGATCCAGACCGCTCCCACGTTCGTCGTGCCGGTCGTCCGACCGCTCTGGCCGCGATCCAATCCGGTGCGGAGGTCGAGCTCAACCAGCGGCACCAGGCCGTTCAGTGGTGCGGGCAGGTTGAGATTCGTCGTGGACGTCATCAAGTAGGGCAGGCTGTATTCCGCGACGACACCCCACGCGAGCGTATCCGGATGACGTACCTCCGCGCCGCCGGCCGTGACTGGCCGTGAGCTCGCACGAGTCGGAATGTCGGCGCCCAGACGCCCAGCGACGGCCGATGGCCTGAAGATCGCGAGGCGATCGGGAAGGTCACCGAAGCCTTTGCCGGCGAGGATCGAGGGACTGAAGGTATCGAACGACTCGGCTCCCGCCGCGGCTCGCCCGGTTCCGCCAACTTCCCAGTTGAGCGCGATCGAGGCCACGGCTTCTCGGCTCGGGTCGCGAAGGAACTGGTATTTCAGACCCACCTCGAGATTCCCGAAACCCGTCGTGGTCGGCTTTCCATCGGGACTGAGCTCGAGGAGGCTGCCTCCGAGCGAGAGTTCGAAATCGGCGGTCAACCGCTTCTTGAGCTCGGCGCCGATCTGTGTCGTCCGTGTGCGCGGTTCGTCGCCGCGGCGTGGCCGCACGATATGGAGAATCGAAGGAAACGCCAGCTCGTCTTCGACGAACGGCTCCGGGATCACGAGCTGGTCCGAGAACTGTCTCCTCCCGACGACTTCCTCCGCTGTCGAGGACTTCGCTTCGACGGCGATGAGGATGAAACAGAAGCACGTTCCAACGAGGGCCGGGCGAACGACTTCCTTCGCAACTTCCGTCGGAAGCATTTACAAGGCCGAGGACTGTGCCATCGAGGCATCACGCGGGCGAGGCGTCACCGCGACCATATATATACGTCAGGTGCGGTGATCGGCGGCGAATGTTTTTGTCATCCATTGACAGGCAAGCGACACCGTATTAGGTTCCGCGCCACAGGAACCTCAAGGAGGCAAGCCATGAAGGCAGCGCTCCTCACCATCCTCATTCTTCTCCTGGCCATGCCGGTTCTGGCCCAGCAGGCGCCGCCGACGTGGCAGCAGGGCCGGACGCCGGACCAGGCGAGTTCGCCCCTGGCGCCACACGCCCAACCGCCGGCGCCCAAGGCGGCCAGCGAGATCCCGGTCAACACCATCAAGGTGCCTGCGGGCTTCAAGGTCGAACTCTGGGCCAGCGGCATCGACAACGCCCGGGCGATGACCTGGGGCGACAAGGGCACGCTCTTCGTCAGTAGTCGAGGCGCCGGCAACGTCTACGCAGTGGTCGATCAGAACGGCCGCCGCGAGGTCAAGACGATCGCCAAGGGATTGCAGATGCCCAACGGCGTGGCCTTCAAGGACGGCGCGCTCTACGTGGCCGAGATCTCCCGCATCACGAAGTACGAGGGGATCGAGAACAACCTCGACAGCGTGCCGCAGCCGAAGGTCGTCATCGACACGTTGCCGAAGGATCTCCCGCACGGGTGGAAGTACCTCTCGTTCGGGCCGGACGGCAAGCTCTACTTCAACATCGGCGCGCCCTGCAACATCTGCATGCCGCCCGAGACCCACGCCGCGATCGTCCGGATCAATGCCGACGGCACCGGACTCGAGTACGTCGCCCGGGGCGTTCGCAACAGCGTCGGCCACGACTTCCATCCGGTGACCAAAGAGCTGTACTTCAGCAACCACGGGCGCGACTGGCTGGGCGAGGACGTGCCCAACGATACCCTGCATCACGTCGTGCAGCGCGGCGTGCACTTCGGGTATCCGATGTGCCACCAGGGCGACATCCTCGATCCCGCCTTCGGCAAGGGCCACGCCTGCAGCGAGTTCGCCGCCCCGCTGCTCAAGCTCGGGCCCCACGTGTCACCGATCGGCATTCACTTCTACCGCGGCAGCATGTTCCCGCCCGAGTACACGAACCGGCTCTTCATCGCGGAGAAGGGCTCGTGGAACAAGACCGACAAGATCGGCTTCCGCGTGACGATGGTGACGCTCCAGGCCGGCCGCCCGCCCAAGGAAGAAGTCTTCGCCGAGGGTTGGATGGGCGCCGGCGGGCAGTTCTGGGGCCGCCCCGCCTACGTGCAGGAGATGAAGGACGGCTCGCTGCTGATCGCCGATGACTACGCGGGGGCCATCTACCGCGTCAGCTACCAGAAGTAAGACGCGTCACTTTCTGCTCGCGCTCGTCGCGGGCGCGACGGCCCTGGCCGCCACGCCCGTGGCGGACGCCGCCGACGCCGAGGCCGGACGCCGCAAGGCCGAGCCGTGCGCACCCTGCCACGGCCCGAGTGGCAACTCTACGATGCCGACCGTTCCCTCGCTGGCCAGCCAGCCACCCACCTTCACGTACTACCAGCTCGTGATGTTCAAGCGTGACAAGCGCCGCGATCCTCAGATGACGCCGTTCGCCATGAACCTGAGCGACGCGGACATGCAGGATCTCGCCGCCTACTACGCCGCCCAGACGCCGGCATCGCCGCCCGCGGTGAGCGCGGTGGCCACGGCCGAGGCCGGCGGGCGCCTGGTCAAGCAGCATTTCTGCAGCTCCTGTCACACGCCGGCGCTGATGGGCCAGAAGCACATTCCACGACTGGCCGGCCAGCAGCAGGAGTACCTCCTCAAGCAGCTCCGCGGCTTCAAGGCGCAGACGGCCGCCGATCTCGACGGCAGCATGACGATGTCGGCGCAGCCGCTGTCGGAGCAGGACATCGAGCTGCTCGCCGACTATCTTGCCCACCTGCCACCGGGAGGCGGATCGTGACGTCGGCGTGCGCTCGTCCCGCCGCCTGACACGTTCGAGTGAACGCGTGACGCGGGTTCGGCGTCCAAGTACGCTGAGAACGGCTCAGCGGAGACCGATCATGCGTACGTTGTTCATCGGCATGTTGTTTGCCTACATCCTGATGGACATTGCGCACGATGGCACGCTCGATGGCAGCATCCTGCGCGTCATTCGCGAGGAGCGGGCCCGGCTGCGTGAGAGTGGCGAGGCATCTCAGCGGCGCTAGACCGTGCCCGTCGTCGGCCTGGCCACGACGCCGTTGATGCGCCACTGCGAGCCCTCCCGGACCAGGTCGTAGATCGCGTCCACGCTGCGGCCGTTCGCGCCGTGGATGGTGATCCGCAAGTAGACGTGGTCGTCGGGGCCGACGTCACCTTCGATGACGACCGCCGAGCCGAACGTGCGATCTCCGGGTACCCGCGGCGGACCATGGTCTCGAACGTCGGCCGGTCGAAGATCTCCTTGATGGTGGCGGAGGCGAGCTCGTATGCCGCGTCGAAATCGTCCCGCCGGAACGCCTCGAGCTGGCGCATGACGGTCACGGTGGCCTCGGCCACCTCGGGGCGCGGCTCTGCATCCGCCACGCCCAGGCCCATGGTGAAGGCGAGAACCGCGAGTGCGCACGGCCGCATCGACGTCACGCGCCCCGGCGCCGGGCCGGACAGCGGGGCTCCGGCCATTCGGTAGCGAGGTGCTCGAGCACGCCGGTGGCCAGCAGCCGTTGGCCGGCCGCGTCGTAGTGACCGTCGAACGGGATGACGGGCCAGCGCTTGAGCTCGGCATAGTCGCGGCGGAAGACCGGCAGCGGGTCGATGACGCTCGTTCGCAGACGCCCGGCCATCTCGGTGATCGTGCGCTGATACCGGTTCTGCGGAAACTCCCGCCGGATCTGGGCGGCGTGAGGCACGACCACGATGGTGAAACGCGTGTTCAGCTCGTCGGCCAGCGCGACGAACCGCACGAGGTACTCGTGCACGTCGTCGATCATCCGCCGGTCGAGATGGCCCCGCAACGCGGCCTCCTCGAAGTCGTCTCGCGCTGTCCACGCGAACCACGCGTCGTGCGCCCAGTTGATGAGCGCGCTCGTCCGCGCGATCTGGCGGATCGTCCACCAGCGCATGACGTCGCCGGCCGGCTTGGCCCCGAGGTCGAACGTGTACCAGTCCAGATGCTTGAAGCGCTCCCAGCGGCGGTGCACGTCCACCAGCTCGAAGTCGTTCAGGTAGAAGAACAGGAGGACCAGATCGGGAGCGAGCGCGGGGCCGAGGCGCCGGAGCACGGCATATTCCTGGTTGATGCTGTAGGCGCGGACGCCGAGATTGATGACGCGCACGTCACAGGACGCCGGCGGCTGCCGATAGTGCCGCTCGATCAGCGCGGTGGCGAGGTCGGCGTCGGCGACGCCCTGTCCGTAGACGTGAGAGTCGCCCAGGGCCACGATGCGGTACTCGGTCGCCGCCTTCGCGCTCACCGCGGGCCCGCGGTACCCGAGGGCGTTGAGCTGCACCGGAATGTCGTAGGTGTAGTGAAGGTCACCAGGCATCATCGTCCACCCGAGCTCGGGATGCGGAATCACGCGGGCCAGCGGCAGCCGCTCGGGCCGCGGCAAGCCGACGAGCAGCCGAATCTCGACCTCGACGGCGGCGAGGGTGACGACGAGGACGATCACGATCGCGCAGGCGCGAACGAGGAGGATGCGGCGGCGCCCGACCAGAGGCGGCGTCATCGTCGATCCCGCATGGCACGGCGCGCTCGGCGCTACGGGGTCTCGACCTGCTCGCTCGGGAGGACGTGCGGCGCTTCGGCGAGCGCCGGCTGCTCGGCCTTCCACAGCAGCGGCAGGGCCAGCAGCGGCAGCAGGTTCACGAGGCCGACCACGATCATCAGCTGTCCCAGGTTCGAGTAGTCCTGCTGGGTCACCGCGAAGAGATCGTTCAGGTAGCGCGTGAAGAGCTGGCTCGCCGAGAGCGCCAGGTTCATCAGCGACGCCATGATCGCGAACATGGTGGCCTCGGCGCCGGCGGGCGCCGACTTCGCGATCAGGATGAGCATCGGCACCATCGTGAGCTGGGCGAGCGGCGCCGAGATGGTCGTGTCGATGAAGGCCAGCGTGCGCGCGCTGATCCCCAGCCACTCGTGCAGGCCGTAGAACAGGCCGACGTTGGGCAGGTAGAGCAACGTCCCGGCGATGACGACCCAGAACAGCGTGAAGCTCACCGGCCGGCGGACGATCGACTTCCTGAAGAGCAACAAGCCGCCCAGGCTCAGGATCGAGGACACCTGGGCGAGCAGGCCCAGGAAGCGCTGGTCGAAGCCGAGGCGATCGATCGCCCAGTAGCTGTAGCCCTGGCCGACATCCGGTGTCGCCCGGAACAGGAAGATCACGATCGAGGCCACGGCGACGCCACGAGAGATGCCGACACGCTGGAGCAGCAGCGCAATCAACGCCACGGAGACGGTGAGCACGATCTCCTGGTTGAACGGAACGTCGAGCATCTCGAGGATGACGCCGAAGGCGGCATAGCCGAGGCCCACCAGCATCACCATGCGGGCCTTGCCGCCTCCGAGCGGCCCGCCGTCACCCGGTGCCGCCGTCGCGGTGACGCGCGCCGCGCCCCTTCCGGGGCGAGCAAACGGAACGCTCAACACGACGAGGGCGGGCAACAGCGCGGCCACGCCGAAGGTCGCCCGGGTGCCGATCGTCTCTGCCAACCATCCCGACAGGTAGCCAACGCTGATACCACCGGCGAGCGTGGCCATGCGGCCGAGCGTCTGGATCTGACCGATTTCTTCATCGGTCTTCGCGACTTCCACACTGAGCGCGTCGGCGACGACGTCCTGGACCATGAAGCCGATGGTGATCAAGAGCGCCGCGACCAGGTAGCCTGTCCGTGTAGCGACACTTCCGGCCATGGCCAGGAAGCCCGCCGTGCTCGCCGCGCACCCCAGCAACAGGTACGCGATGCGACGACTTCCCAGAATCGGGTAGACGTCGGAGGCGACCCCTGCAACCATCTTCATGGACCACGGAAGTCCCAGCCAGAACGCGATTCCAGCGACTTCGGAGGGTGTCAGTTTGAGCGTGTCTTTCTGGAAAAAGACGTCAGCGACCGCCGTGACGGCGCTCGCGCCGTAACAGAAATACGTCAGGAGGATCGGGCTCCAGGTCTTCCGGTAACCGCCAAAGATGCGACGCCCCACCTTTCCAACATACCCCACCCGCGGCAGAACTTGCCGGTGGCGACGCTGGTTATTGTCATAAGGCCCTGATCATCAGGAGTTGTAACTATGGCAAGGCCTTTGCTACATCTAAAGGCGGACCTATGACGCTCTTTCGACGTGCCTCGATCTTCTGGCAGTCCCGCCGGTTTTGGGGCAAGGCGCGACCGCGGATTGCCCTCGCCCTGGGCGGTGGGGGTGTCATCGGCGGCATGTACGAGGTCGGAGCGCTGGCCGCCCTCGAAGAGCGGCTGAATGGTGAAGGCCGCGGCTTCGACGTCTACGTCGGCTGCAGCGCTGGATCGGTCGTCGCCTCGCTCCTCGCCAACGGCGTGCGGGCCCGCGACCTGTACCGGATCCTCGATCAGGACCTCGACGACCCCCTGAACTTCCGCCGGGGCGCCGTCTTCGCGCCGGACTCGTTCCGGCGGGCCGCGAGCCGCTTCGGGCGGATGATGTGGGCGTTCGGCAAGAACGCGGTGACCGCGGTCCGGGGCTCCATCCCCGACATGCTGGCCCGCGCCGAGCGCGACCTGCCGCCGGGGTTC
>WNEL01001061.1_pt1 | contig 12111 bp, 10 predicted proteins | sample 5399991 | NCBI WGS metagenome assembly WNEL01 (sample SAMN13153325, study PRJNA577476) | soil metagenome | isolation source: 20 cm grassland meadow soil pre-rain plot 2 | place: USA:California | collected 2015-09-08
GACATGGGATCGGGCACTCCGGTTCCGCTGACCCTGCGGGCCGCCTACGACTCGGTGCGGCTGCAGCTTGTCACACAGCTCGAGCCGCACGGCCCCCCCCACGCCGCTCCGACCGTCGCCGCGCGCGACGATTAATTTCCAGTACCTCCGTGGAGCTCTACCCCGCCGTTGACGTGCAGGGCGGGCGCGTGGTGCGCTTGCGCCAGGGCGAGGCGCGGCATGCCACGCCGTACGCCGACGATCCCGTGGCCGTGGCGCGCCAGTTCGCGCGCGACGGCGCGCGCTGGGTGCACTTCGTCGATCTCGACCGCGCCTTCGGGAAGGGCGATAACCGCGAGCTGGCGCGGCGTTTGCTCGGTGCGGCCGAGGTGCCGGTCCAGGTGGGCGGCGGCCTGCGAACCGAAGCGGCGATCGCCGAGATGCTCGCCTGGGGCGCCACCCGGGTGGTGATCGGGACCAAGGCGGCAAGCGATCCGGCGCTGGTGGAGCGGCTGCTGGCGCTCCACGGGCCCGACCGGCTCGCCGTGGGGATCGACGCCAAGGACGGCCAGGTGGCGGTGCGCGGCTGGACCGAGGTGTTCGACTTGACGCCGCTCGAGCTCGCCCAACGGGTCCAGGGGCAAGGGGCGCGGACGGTGATCTATACCGACGTCGCCCGCGACGGGATGCTGGCCGGGCCGGACGTGGCGGGCGCGCGCGCCATCGCGGCGCTCGGGCTCGACACGATCGCGTCGGGGGGCGTCGCGTCGCTCGACGACCTGCACGCGATCCGCGCCGCGGGCCTCGCCGGTGCCATCGTGGGACGCGCGCTGTACGAAGGCCGCTTCACCCTCGTCGAGGCGCTCAAGTGCGCGGCCGCGTGACGGCCGGCCTGGCGCTGCTGCGCACGACCGGACTTGGCGCGCTGGTGCTGCTCCTGTGGAACCCGACGACGGCGCGCTTCGCCGCGGGAGAACGAGCCACCCCGCCGCTCGTGCTGCTCGACGCCTCGCTCAGCATGGCGGGCCACGGCGGACGCTGGCGCGAAGCGCGCGACACGGCGCGCGCGCTGGCGCGGGCGGGCGGCGGCGGCGTCATCTGGCGCTTCGGATCGCAGGTGCGGGCGTACGACTCACTGCCCCCGGGGGACGGCGCGACGCGGCTCGCCCCGGCGCTCGCGGCCGCCGCCGGGCGCGAGGGGCCGGTGGCCGTCGTGACCGACGGCGCAATCAGCGACGTCGCCGACCTCCCCTCCGATCTGCTGGCCCGCGCCCACGTGATCGTCCTGCCGCGGCCGGCATTCTTCGATGCGTTCATTTCGGATATCGTGGGACCGAGGAGGGTCGGTGCAGGAGACACTGTCCGGCTAAGGGTGAGCTACGGAACGACCGGGAGAACGGCCGGGAGAACGGCCGGGGAAGGGGGAACGGGGAAGGGGACGCTCGTCGTAAGTCTGGGCAATCGGCGCCTCATGTCGCGTGTTGTTTCGCTGCCCGACAGCGGGATCCTCTCGACCGAGATCACCCTTCCCCCTTCCCCCTTCCCCGGGTCTTTACGGGCCGGCTGGCAGGCGCTCGAAGTGCGGCTGGAAGGCGTGGCCGGCGATTCCGAGCCGCGCGACGACGCCCGCTGGTTGGTGCTGGAGGTGAGCCCGCCGCCCTCCGTGGTGCTGCTCGCGGCGCCGCCCGATTGGGACAGCCGGTTCCTCGCCCGCACACTGAGCGACGTGGCGCGCGTGCCGGTCCGCACGCTGGTGCAATCGGGGTCCGACGGGTCTGGCTGGCGGGACGCGGCCGGTCTAACACCGGTCTCCGCCGCCGCCGCGGCGCAGGCCGTGGCGGGCGCCCGGCTCGTCGTCCGGATGGGAGATCCGGCGGCGCTCGATCGGTTCCCGACCAAAGGAGCGGTGCTGACGTGGCCCACCCAGCGCGGCCAGGACGGTGACTGGTACGTGCGGGCGCCGGAGCCGTCGCCGCTCGCCGGGGCGCTGGCCGGGGTCGCGTGGGATTCGCTGCCGCCCGCGGCGGCGGTGTCCGACCTCGCTCTCCCTCCCACCGGGGACAGCGCCGCGGTGGTGGTGCTCACCGCGCGCCTCGCGCGGCGCGGCGCGGCACGCCCGGTGATCGTGCTGTCACAACCGGGCGGCGCGCGGCGCGCCGCGGTCGCAGCGTCCGGGCTGTTCCGCTGGGCGTTCCGCGGCGGCGCCAGCGCAGAGGCGTATCGGGCGGTGGTCGCGGCCTTGGCAGATTGGCTGCTGACGGGGGGAGAAGGGAGATGGGAGAAGTTCGTCCCGGTGATGCGCGAGGCTCCCAACGGGATGCCGATCGTGTGGCGCTGGACGGAGTCCGGACCGCCGCAGGACGAGGTCGTCACGCTGACGGCCGGCGGAAGGAGCCGCATCGATACGCTGCGGTTCGATGCGACCGGCCGAGCCGAGCTGTCGCTGCCCCCGGGCGTGTACGCGTACGGAGCGCCGCACGGGGCGGAGCGGGGCGTCGTCGTGGTGGAGACGTACTCCGACGAGTGGCGCCCCGCGGCGCCGCTCGTGCAGGCCCAGCGGGGTGGCGCACCGGACCGACTGGCGAGCTCGGCGCTGCGCGATCGCTGGTGGCTGTTCGTGGTCGCGATCGCTGCGTTCGCGACGGAGTGGGCGTGGCGGCGCCGGCAGGCCCTGCCGTGATGACGCCGCTGTGGCAGCGGCTGAGCCGCGTGTTCGGCCGGCGCGACGCGGGCGCGCGCGAGGAGGCCGAGCGCATCCTGCTCGAAGCTGACTTCGGCGTCGCAGCGACGGCGGAGATTCTCGAGCAGGTGGCGCGGACCCCCGACGGGGACGCGCGGCCGGCACTGGAGCAGGCCGTGGTGCGCATCCTGTCGAGGGTGGGCGATCCCGGCGCGCTGGCGCGCGCACCCGAGCCGCCGACCGTGATGGTCGTGTTCGGCGTGAACGGCGTCGGGAAGACCACTACCGTCGCGAAGCTGGCGCGCCGGCTGGTACGTGAGGGTCGCAGCGTCCTGCTCGCTGCCGCCGACACGTTCCGGGCCGGGGCACGGGAGCAACTCGAGATCTGGGCGGACCGGCTGGGCGTTCCCTGCATCTGCGGCACCGGGGCGGACCCGGCGGAAGTGGCGTTCGACGCGGTGGCGGCGGCGCGCGCCCGCGGGGTCGACAGCGTGCTCGTCGACACGGCGGGCCGGCTGCATACCGAAGAACGGTTGCTCGACGAGCTGAAAAAGGTGGTGCGGGTCGTCGCGAAGCAGCGCTCTGTTGGGGGGGTGGGCGCACCGCACGAGTCGCTGCTGGTGCTCGACGCGACGGTGGGCCAGAATGCCGTTCAGCAGGCGCAGGCCTTCGCCGCCGCCCTGCCGCTCACGGGCCTCATCGTCACGAAGCTCGACGGCACCGCGAAGGGCGGGAGCGTGGTCGCCGTGCAGCGCGCGGTACCCGTACCGATTCGGTTCGTCGGCACAGGGGAGGGGCTCGACGATCTCGAGGCGTTCGACGCGCCATCCTACGCCAAGCGCCTGATAAGCGGGTGAACGGCCGGGGAACGGCCGGGGAACGGCCGGTGAACTGCCGGGGAGGGGGGAAGGGAAGTGACGTTGTCGCTGACGACGTCGGTGAAATATCTGAAGGGCGTCGGGCCGAAGCGCGCCGAGGCGCTGGCGCGGCTCGGGATCCGCACGGTCGGCGATCTGCTGTATCACGCTCCGCACCGCTATCTCGACGCGACCACCGTCACGCCGCTGGCTCGAGCGCGGGTGGGCGAGGAGGTGAGCTGCGTCGGGCAGGTGGTCACCACCGGCGTGCTGCCGACGCGGCGCGGGCTGCGCGTCTTCCGGGCCGTCCTGCGCGACGAGAGCGGCCTGCTCGAGTGCGCGTGGCCGGGCCAACCGTTTCTGGAGCGTCAGATCAAGCAGGGGCAGGTGCTGCTGGTGACCGGTCCGGTGCGCTACTACCACGGGCGCCAGCTCGTCCCCCGGGAGTTCGTGGTGCTCGCGGACGAGGGCGAAGCGCGGCCGGAGCGCGGGCTCGTGCTCCCGATCTATCCGGCGACGGAAGGCCTGACGCACCGCCAGATCCGCACGCTCATCCACCAGCATCTCGACGCGCTGCTCGGACTCGCCGTCGATCCTCATCCACCGCGGTTACGCGCCGCCGTGGGGATACCCGACCTGCGCGCGGCGCTCGCCGCCGTGCATCGGCCGCGGGATCCGGACGACGCCGAGGCGGGCCGGCGGCGTCTCGCGTTCGACGAGCTGTTCGATCAGCAGCTGGTGCAGGCCCGCGCGCGGCACCTCGCGAAGCGGGCCCGCGCGGGGATCGAATTCACGCTCAAGAAGGAGCTCACCACCCGCTTGAAGGAGCATCTCCCCTTCGCGCTCACGGACGACCAGCGCCGGGCGGTACGCGAGATCGCGGGCGACATGACGGCGCCGCTCCGCATGCACCGGCTGCTGATGGGCGACGTGGGCACGGGGAAGACCGTGGTCGCGCTGTTCGCGATGCTGCTCGCCGTGGAGAACGATTATCAGGCGGCGATCATGGCGCCGACCGAGCTGCTCGCCGAGCAGCACGGCGCGACGCTCGCCCGGTTGCTGGAGCCGCTCGAGCTGCGCCCTGAGCTGTTGATCGGCCGGCTGACGCCGGCGGAGAAGCGCGCGGCGCGGGAGCGCATCGGACATGGCGCGGCGCGGCTCGTGGTGGGGACGCACGCCCTGATCCAGGAGGCGGTCACGTTCCACCGGCTGGGCCTCGCGGTGGTGGACGAGCAGCACCGGTTCGGGGTGGAGCAGCGCGCCGCGCTCGTGGAGAAGGGCGATGCGCCCGACGTGCTGCTCCTCACCGCGACGCCGATCCCGCGCTCGCTGGCGCTGACGCTGTACGGCGACCTGGACGTGACGGAGCTGCGGGAGCGGCCCCCGGGGCGGGGCAGCGTGAAGACCGCGCTGCGCGGCGACGCCGCCCGCAAGAAGATCTACGCGTTCATCCGGTCCGAGTGCGCCGCGGGACGCCAGGCGTACGTGATCTATCCCGTGATCGACGAGTCGGAGCGCGCCGACCTGAAGGCGGCGACCACGATGGCCGAAGATCTGCGCGAGGTGTTCGCGGAATTCCGCGTCGGGCTGGTGCACGGGCGCCTCAAGGCGGAGGAGCGGGACGCGACCATGCGGGCATTCCGCGATAACGCGGTGCAGATCCTCGTCGCGACGAGCGTGATCGAGGTGGGGATCGACGTCGCGAACGCGACGGTGATGCTGATCGAGCACGCCGAGCGCTTCGGACTGGCGCAGCTGCACCAGTTGCGCGGCCGGGTGGGGCGCGGCGCCGCGGCGAGCCACTGCATCCTGCTTTCGAACGTGCCGTCGGCCGCCGCCCGCCTGAAAGCGTTCACCGAGACCAGCGACGGCTTCAAGATCGCTGAGCTCGACTTGCAGGAGCGCGGCATGGGCGAGCTCGCCGGGGCGCGCCAGTCGGGCGGCGTCCCGTTGCGCTATGCCAACTTCGCGACCGACTTGCCGCTGCTGGAGGCGGCGCGCCGCGCGGCGGCCGAGATCATCGCCCGCGACCCCGCCCTCGTCCGGCCGGAGCATGCGGCGTACCGGGAGCGGATCGTGGCGCGGTACGAGCGGGGGTTTGAGTTGTTCAGGGTGGGGTGAGGCGAGTGCGGAGTGCGGAGTGTGGAATGCGGAGTGAAACGGTTGATCTCGTGCGGCACGACACCTACATCTACATTCCGCATTCCACACTCCGCATTCCGCACTAGAACGTCACCCGCACCCCCACCAGCGCCCCACCAGTCCGTTCGTCCACCGTCACTTTCAGCGGCGCAAACGGTTTATTCACCGGTCCCCCCGCCCGGTGGGTCAGGTCGGCGATGAACAGCCCGGCGGCGACGAGCAGCGTCGCCTGGCCCGCCATCAGGCGCAGCCGGGCGCGGCGGTCAAAGTGGATCGAGGACTGGTACTGCTGCTCGGCGGCGGGGTCCACGTAGGTGCCGTCGGCACCGAGCAGGCAGTTGGCGTTGTCGCGGCGGCACAGGGCCAGGAGCTGGTTGAACTCGCGGTTCGACTGGGCGTGCTCGTGCGCCCCCATCACCGTGAACGCGACGGCGCCGCCGGCGGCGAGCCACTTGCCGTAATGCACGACGGCACGTTGGAACGTTGCACGTTGCCCGAGGGCTGCCACACGGGCGGCGGCAGCACTGGCGGGCAACGTGCCGTCGTGCCGTCGTGCGACGCTGTCCCCCTGTGCCCGCAGCAGACCCGGGGCGCAGAGCACGCCAGCGACCAGAGCGCTCGTCCCGCGCATCATCGGTACGCCTGAATGTCGCCCCGGCCGGCGACGATCACCAGCTGCCGGTCGCGCACCAGCGGCGGTTGCTCGATCGGCCCGTCCAGCTCGATTCGCCACAGAATGGTACCAGCCCGCCGGTCGACGAGCAGCACCTCGCCCGACACGCTCGCCACCAGCACGCCCGACGCCACCGGCGTCGGTCCCGCCGTGGCCGTGATGCCGAGCGCGAAGGAGCGTGCCTCGGACGGGCGGTCCTTGGGCACGAGCCACAGCGTGCCGTTGCGCGCCAGGGCATACACGGTGTCGTGCGCGACGGCGGGAGCGCCCAATACCGCGTCCCCCGCCGGGAGGTCCCACGCCACGGTGAGGGCCGGGAAGTCGATCGCGAGCAAGCGCCCCGCGGTCGTCGCCGCGTAGAGCCGCGCGCCGTCGAGCGCGGGCGCGGCGATCATCGTGCCGGGCGTGTGGAGACGGGTGCGGACCTGGCCCGAGGCGCGCTCCAGCAGGTACAGCGTGTCCGCGGTCGTGGCGACGACGATCCCGTCGCCCACCGGGATCGGGGCGGCGCGGGCCCCGCCACCGGCGAGCCGCCGGCGCCAGGTGACTTTCCCGCCGTCGGTCTCGAGCCGCAACACGGTGCCCGACTCCGTCGCGGCGTACAGCGTGTCGCCGTCGAGCGCGAGCGGCGCCACGATACTCTCGGTCTTGGTGCTCCACAGAGTCCCGCCGTCGCGCAGGCGCAGGGCGTAGATGCGCGCGTCGGGGGTGGCCTCGGTCGCGACGTAGACGCGGTCGCCGTCGAGCAGCGGCCCGGCGTGAATGGTGCCCGCGAGCCGCGCGCGCCACAGCCCCTGACCGGTGGCCCGGTCGACCAGCGTCACCACCCGGTCGGCGACGCCCACGACGATCACGGTTTCGCCCAGGGCGGGACTGCCGCGCACCGCCCGGCCCACGCTGGTGTGCCACAGCGGCCGCGGATCGGCGTTCACCGACTCGGCGATGCAGGCGTCGTGGCGCGGCGTACCGAGGTAGACGGGCCAGCTCGCTTCCTGGCGCTGCGGGCCAAGCCGCGAAGGCGGCACGTACGGCGTCGCGCAGGCCGTCGCGTTGACAGCCCAAAACCCCGCCACTAGTATGCCGCGCCTATGCCCGACCTTCATCGTATCGAGGCGTTGCCGCGCCTCGGGGGCCGCTCGGTCCTCGTGCGCGGCTGGGTGATGACCACGCGCTCGAGCGGCAAGATCGCGTTCGTGATGCTGCGCGACGGCACGGGTTACTTGCAAGTGGTCCTCTCCAAGAAGGATGTCCCCGACGCCGCCTGGGAGGCGTTCGGCCGGCTCACGCAGGAGACGTCCGTCGAGGTGACGGGGCTGGTGCGCGCCGACACGCGGGCGCCGGGGGGTGTCGAGCTCACGGCCGCCGACCTGACGATCCTCGGGCCGAGCCAGGATTTCCCGATCACGCCCAAGGAGCACGGCACCGCCTTCCTGTTCGAGCACCGGCACCTGTGGCTGCGCAGCCGCCGCCAGGTCGCGATCGCCCGGGTGCGCCACGAAGTGATCCAGGCGATCCGCGACTTCTTCTACGAGCGCAACTTTGTGCTGGTCGACACGCCGATCCTCACGGGCGCGATCGGCGAAGCCGCCGGGAACCTGTTCTCGACTGAGTACTTCGACCTGGGCACGGCGTATCTGGCCCAGACCGGCCAGCTGTACGTCGAAGCCGCGGCGGCGGCACACGGCAAGGTGTACTGCTTCGGGCCCACGTTCCGCGCCGAGAAGTCCAAGACGCGCCGTCATCTTACCGAGTTCTGGATGGTCGAGCCCGAAGTCGCCTGGAACGACTCCGACGACAATATGAAGCTTCAGGAGGAGTTCGTCTCCTACGTCGTGGCGCGCTCGCTCGAGCGGAAGCGCGCGGAGCTGGTCGATCTCGAGCGGGACACGACTGCGCTCGAGCGCGTCCGGCCGCCGTTTCCCCGGATTTCCTACACCGACGCGGTGGAAAAGCTCAAGGCGTTGGGGAGCGACATCGAATGGGGCCGCGACCTGGGGGGAGACGCCGAGACGCTGCTCGCCAAACAGTACGATCGTCCCGTGATGGTCTACAACTACCCCAAGGCCGTGAAGGCCTTCTATATGAAGGAAAACCCCGCCGACCCGCGCACCGTGCTCAACAACGACATGCTGGCGCCGGAGGGGTACGGCGAGATCATCGGGGGCAGCCAGCGCGAGGACGACTACGGCAGGCTGCTCACGCGCATCCGCGAGGAGAAGCTTCCCGAGGAGGCGTACAGCTGGTACCTGGATCTCCGCAAGTACGGGACGTTCGTCCACGCGGGCTTTGGGCTGGGCGTGGAGCGCACGGTCGCGTGGATCTGTGGCATCCCGCACATTCGCGAGGCGATCGCATTTCCGCGGACGCTGTACAAGCTGTGGCCGTGAGGGGGGCATGACCGAGCCTCAGATTTTCGGGACGCACGAGCCTCAGACGCTGGCCCAGCTGCGCGACGTCGCGAGCCGGGCCGAGCGCGCGGCGCTCATGGCGGATGGACACTTGGGGTACGTCATGCCGATCGGCGGCGTGGCGGCCTATCGCAATCAGGTGTCGGTGGTGGGCGTGGGGTTCGACATCGCGTGCGGCAACGCCGCGATCCGCACCGACCTGAGCCCGGCCCGGCTGGGGCGGCACCTCCCCGAGCTGGCCGACGCCATCCAGGACACGATCTCGTTCGGGGTGGGGCGGAAGAACCGCGCCGGCGACGCGCCCACCGACGACCCGCTGTTCGCGGATGCGGCGTGGGACGCCGTGCCGGGCAAGCACGAGCGGGAGCGGCTGCGCGCCAAGGCGCGCGAGCAGCTCGGCACCGTGGGCAGCGGCAACCACTACGTGGACGTGTTCGCCGACGAGGCGGACCACGTGTGGGTCGGCGTGCACTTCGGCTCGCGCGGCTTCGGCTTTGGGGTGGCGCACGGGTTCCTGGCGCTGGGGCAGAATCGCGCCTGGGGCGAGCGCGTTCCCGAGCAGGAGGCCCTGCTCGACGTCGCGACGCCGGTGGGTGACGCCTATTGGCAGCTCATGAACCTGGCGGGCCGCTACGCCTATGCCGGCCGCGAGTGGGTGGCGCGCAAGGTGGTGGCGTTGCTCGGCGGGCGGGAGCTCGAGCTGGTGCACAACCACCACAACTTCGCCTGGCAGGAAGAGCACGGCGGCGAGCGTTTCTACGTGGTGCGCAAAGGCGCGACGCCCGCGTTCCCCGGCCAGAAGGGATTCGTCGGCGGGTCTATGGGAGACGACGCGGTGATCATTCAGGGCGTCGCGTCGGATGAGCCCGCCGTGCGGGAGCTGCAGGCGCGCGCGCTGTACTCGACGGTGCACGGCGCGGGCCGAGTGATGAGCCGCACCGCCGCGGCGGGGAAGCGCAAGCAGGGTCGGGTGATCAAGCCCGGCGCGATCTCGCGGGACATGATGCTCGAGTGGGTGGAGCAGAAGGGCGTCGTGCTGCGCGGCGGCGGGACGGACGAGAGCCCGCACGTGTATCGGCGGCTCCCCGACGTGCTCGCGGCGCAGGGGCCAACCGTCCAAGTGCTGCACGTCCTGCGACCGCTCATCGTGGTCATGGCGGGGGCGGAGGAGTTCGATCCCTACAAGGACTGACCCTTCACCTCGTCCCACAGCTTGTCCAGCTCGTCGAGCGTCGCGCGCCGCATGGCGATCCCGCGCCGTTCGGCGAGCCGCTCGACCGCCTCGAAGCGGCGCGTGAATTTGTCGTTCGCTTGCTCGAGTGCGGCGCGCGGATCGATCTCGAGCTTGCGCGCCAGGTTCACCACTGCGAACAAGAGATCGCCAATCTCATCTTCAATCGTGTCCCGTTTCCCTTTTCTCGTTTCCCGGTCCAGTTCTCTCAATTCCTCTGCTATCTTGGCGCGCGGTCCGCTCGCATCCGTCCAGTCAAACCCCACGTCCGCGGCGCGCTCCTGGATCCGGAGGGCGGTGATCAAGGTGTCCTGGTCCCGTGGCGTCACGCGTTCCTCCGAGAGTGCAACCGCTTCATCGTCTTGCATTTAGCTTCCGGGCCGGGTATCATACCCGCGCCTGTGAGCGTGTCAACGAGCGGGCGCGACGCGCGCGCCTGGGTCGAAGTGGACCTCGCCGCGGTCGTCGAAAACGCCCGCACCGTCGCGCGTGTGGCGGGCACGCGGCTCCTCCCGGTCGTCAAGGCGAATGCGTACGGGGTGGGAGCCGTTGCCGTTTCTCGGGCGCTGGAGCCGCTCGATCCCTGGGGCTACGGCGTCGCCACGGTCGAGGAGGGCGCCGAGCTGCGCGCCGCCGGCATCACGGGCCCGGTGCTCGTGTTCACGCCGGCCCGCGCCGACCTGTTCGACGCGTACCGCGCGCAGCGGCTCACGCCGGCGCTGGGGGACGAGCGCACCATCGCCGCCTGGATCGCGCGCGGGGCGGGCGGCGGCGCCTTCCACCTCGAGATCGATACCGGCATGGGGCGGAGCGGCGTGCGCTGGGACGACGTGGAACCGCTGGCGGACCTGCTCGACACGCCCTACCTCGAGGGCTGCTACACTCAGTTTCACTCGGCCGAGCGCAACGACGGCTCCGCGGAGGCGCAACTCGAGCGGTTCCGCCTGGCCGTGGGGCGGTTGGCGCGGCGGCCGGCCGTGCTGCACGTCGCCAACAGCGCCGCGGCGTTGAAAGACCGCAAGTTCGCCTTCGACGCGGTGCGCCCGGGGGTGTACCTGTACGGGGGGTCGCCGGGCGACGGCCTGCCCGAAGGGAAGCCGGTGGTGAGCGTCCGAGCGCGCGTGGTGGCGCTGCGCCGCGTGCGTGCGGGCGACAGCGTGAGCTACAACGCGTCGTGGACCGCGACGCGCGATACGACCATCGCCACGCTCGGCATCGGCTACGCCGACGGCTTGCGCCGCTCGCTCGGCCGCTCCGGTGAGGCGCGCGTGCTGCTGGGCGGCAGGCCGTGCCCGATCATCGGCCTCGTGACGATGGATCTGATGATGGTCGACGTGGGTGATGCCGCCGCCGCCGTGGGCGACGTGGCGACGCTGGTCGGTTCGGCCCCGGAAGGAGGCACGAACACGCTGGAGCAGTTCGCCGCCTGGAGCGGGGCGCTGCAGCGGGAGTTCTTGACGGGGCTGGGCACGCGGCTGCCGCGCATCTATCAATGAAGCGCGCTGCCATGATCGTGCTCGACGGCGTGGGGATCGGGCCGGCGCCGGACACCGCGGCCTACGGCGACGCGGGGAGCGACACGCTCGGCAACGTGGCGCGGGCGGTGGGGGGCTTCCGGCTTCCCAATCTCGAGCGGCTGGGGCTGGGGTTGTGCCGGCCGCTGCGAGGCTTGAGCGCCAGCATTCGGCCGAGCGCCGCGTACGGCGTGGCGCTGCCCAGGTCCAAAGGCAAGGACTCGACCACCGGGCACTGGGAGATCTGCGGCGTGCTGCTCGACAAGCCGTTCCGCACCTATCCGGACGGCTTCCCGGCGGCGTTACTGGACGAATTCGCGCGACGTACGGGCCGTGGCTGGTTGGGCAACAAGGCGGCGTCGGGAACGGCGATCATCGCGGAGCTGGGCGCGGAGCATCAGCGGACCGGCCAGTGGATCGTCTACACGTCGGCCGACTCGGTCTTCCAGGTGGCGGCGCACGAGGAAACGGTGCCGCTCGAGGAGCTGTACCGGGCGTGCGAAGTAGGGCGGGAGCTGCTGGTGGGGGAGCAGGCGGTCAGCAGGGTGATCGCACGGCCGTTCACGGGCACGCCCGGCGCGTACCAGCGGACGCCGCACCGGCGGGACTTCTCGATTCCGCCGGTCG
>WNEL01001065.1_pt1 | contig 12098 bp, 12 predicted proteins | sample 5399991 | NCBI WGS metagenome assembly WNEL01 (sample SAMN13153325, study PRJNA577476) | soil metagenome | isolation source: 20 cm grassland meadow soil pre-rain plot 2 | place: USA:California | collected 2015-09-08
GCCGAGACCGATCGTTACTGGAATGCGATCGTCGGCAACGGCGGAGCCGAAAGCGCGTGCGGGTGGTGCAAGGACCGATGGGGCTTGTCCTGGCAGATCACCCCGCGTGCACTCCTGGAAGCGACGACCAGTCAGGATCAGGCGGCCGCCAAGCGCGCGTTCGAGGCGATGATGGGAATGAAGAAGATCGACATCGCCGCGATCGAGGCAGCGCGGCGCGGCAAAAGTCACGCCTAGCACGCGATGACAGGGCTACCAAGACCGGGTCCCGGTTTCTTTGGCCCGACTGATTAGGCCCTCGAACCCTGTTGATATCGAATCCGCCCGGTTCGCCGGGCGAAAAATGACAGGGGACGACAGACCGGCGATCTTCCCGCGCTCGCGCGTCCCGTTTTGCCTTGTGTATCAAATGAGGCTACTATATGTATCAGTTGGTACAAGACAGGGACCCCACGATGGTTGGATACCAAGATGTTCTGGCGCTCCTCGGTGGCCGCGCCGCCGTCGGCAAAGGGGTGAAAACGGTTGCGGACCTGGATGCTGCTGTGAGTGCTGGCCTGCCGCGTGCGGCGTTGGACCACGTTGTGGAATACGCTGCACCTCCTGCAGAACGGGCCAAGCTGCGAAACCGCGTCGTCCCCCGTGCCAGCTATCAGCGTCGACGCCGTTTGAGCGCCGCTCATAGCGCCGCGACAGAACGCTTGGCGCGCGTTGCCGCAATGGCGCGTTGGGTTTGGGAAGATGACCAGAAGGCGCGCCAGTTCCTCTGGCGGACGCATCCGGAGCTGGGCGGACGACGACCCATAGATGTAGCGCTGACGGAGCTCGGCGCGCGCGAAGTGGAGGAGATACTGGCGCGCGGCATTCATGGCCTCCCGGTTTGATGCCGGCTTCACCGCGTACAGGATCGTTCGTGGGGGGTTGCCAGTATTCGACGGCAGCGGTGCATTCCGTTGGGGTGGTCGATGGACGAGCCCCGGGCGCTACGTCATTCACGCCGCCGAGAGCTACGCGCTCGCGTTACTCGAAAACATGGTGCACTTCAATCTCGCTGAGATGCCGCCGCATCTTTCGGCGGTGCCGCTGCGCATACCCGCCGACGTCCCTCGTGAAGTGTTGGGAGCTCACGACTTAGCGGGATGGGATGCGCCCGCCCCCTATTCGGCGAGCCGGCAGCATGGAGATCGCTGGTACGATGAGCGGCGTACGGCGGTGCTGGTCGTGCCATCGGTACTATCCCCTTTCGAGTGCAACGTCCTCATTCATCAGGAGCATCCCGATGCCCGTAGCATCGAGGTCGGCGACTCGGTGCCCGCTACACTCGACGAAAGACTGCGCGCGCTCCTGGGCAGGACCAAAGGCCGCAGGTCCTGACGAAGCAATACTGCGGAGCCCGCGGCAGAAGGGATAGGCTTGTTGAGCAACTACCCGCGCGATGGGGCCGTGATGAACCGCGCCTGGCCAGCCGGCGGGCCTTGGGCGGAGACGAGCTGGCACAAAATTTATAAATAAGATCAAATAGTTGCTCGCCCTAAGCAGCTGTGGGGACTCGGCTTTTGGTGGATTTGGGTAGCAATAATTGCTACTATTTACTACCAAGGTGCCCGATATGTCGTCGATTGAAAAAGTCAGTATCGCGCTACCTTCCGACATGCTTGCCATGGTGAGGCACGCGGTGGAGGGTGGCGATTACGCTTCGAGCAGCGAGGTCGTGCGCGAAGCGTTACGCGAGTGGAAAGCGCGCCGTGCGGTGTCGGGTGCAAAGACCGCGGAACCGCTACCGCCAGCGAGCAGGTATAGATCCGAGCAGGAACGAACCGATCATGCAGTCGGACTGGGTTTGATAAACGAACGTCGTCGTCAGCTCAATACCTTGTGTCGTCGCTATGCCGTCCGGCGTCTGGCGCTCTTCGGCTCCGCGCTTCGTGACGACTTTGATCCGGCAACCAGCGATCTGGACTTGACGGTCGACTTCGGCAAGCCGCGCGGTCGATCGCCGGAGCGGCAATACTTCGACTTCAAAGCGGCGCTGGAAGCGCTCTTTGGGCGTCCCGTAGACCTGGTCGAGCTCGCCGCGATGCCGGACTCCCGGCTGAAGCGCTACATTGAGCGCAGCCAGATTTCCGTTTATGGAAAAGCGGCCTGACGCCTTAATCGAAATCGCACTGCGCGCGCTGCGTCAAACCCGCAAGTTCCTCGGCGGTCGGACTCTTGCTGCATACCTAGCGGATGACCAGTGCCAATCCGCCGTCGAGCGGCAGCTCGAGATCGCCGGGGACGCACTTGGCGGGCTGCGCAAGCTGGATGCAGCCCTCTTCGGGAGGATTCCGGAGGGCGATCTCGTCGTCGCGTTCCGAAATGTGCTGGCTCACGGCTACGCGACACTCGATCATCGTCGTGTCTATGGCATCGCCACGACCCGCGTTTCGGAGCTGACTTCGGTGCTTGAAAAGATGCTCGCGCAGATGCCGGAAGAAGGCGGAGGCGGCAAGAGGTAGAAGGAAGATCCCACAGCGTCGCGTGCCGAGACGCGGAGAGCGGATTGCGGAGGTCGAGTTCCCGTTCGCGGAGGGGTCCCTCCTGTCACAAGAACCGGCTGTCGACCTCCACGTCGAGTGCGGTGACCAGGCGATTGGTCTCGTTCGCGAGGCCCACGATCGCGAGCAGCTCGTGGTACTGGGCTTCGCTCATGCCCTTGCTGCGCGCCGCGGCGGCGTGGGAAGCGATGCAGTAGCGGCAGCCGTTACTGGCGCTCACCGCGAGATAGAGCATTTCCTTGGTGAGCGGATCGATTGCGCCCGGACCCATCACCTGCTTGATGTTGCTCCAGATCCGCCGCAGTGTCGGCGGATCGTGCGCCAGCACCTTCCAGAAGTTGTTGACCCAGTCGGTGTTTCGGGTGGCCATGATGTCGTCGTACACGGCGCGCACCGGCGCCGATGCGCTCGCATACTCGATCGGCTCGCGCCTGGCAGTCATCTCGTCAACCTCCGGCGGTGCCCCTCGCTTGTGGCCCAAGCCTAGCATGTCCGAAGGCAGGCCAAAGCAACGCGCGGCAAGTCCGCCGAGTCGCTACACTGCCGCCGGGATCAGTTCTGGCGAGGTCCCGATGCGTGCTCGATCGCCTTCAATGCGGATCACGGCAGCGGCGGCGCTCACAGCGCTGGTGCGTGCGGCGCTCGCAGTCGCAGCGCTCGCTGCCGCCGGGGCTGCCGGCGCGGCGCCCACCGCGGAAGCCGCCGTGGCGGCGCAGCCCGTCCAGCCGTCCGCAGCAGGCATGCACACTTTCGAGTCCCTGGCCTTGTCGCCGGACGGTGTCCGCATCGCGAGCGTCGAGATCGAGCGCTCCTTCGATTCACCCGCAGCGTTGCACGGACCGATCGTCGTGCGCTCGACTGCGGATGCTCACGTGCTCGAGCGTCTGGATCCCTGCGCGCTCTGCCGTTACGCGGGCCTCACCTGGTCGCCGGACGGACGAGAGCTCGCGTTCATCGGCAGCGACCCGGTCAAGGGTGAGGCACAGCTCGCTCTTGCGCGTGGCACGCAGCTGACCGTCCTCGCTCGGATCCAGGGCGTTGCCGAGTCGCCGCGCTTCTCGCCCGACGGGCGTGAGCTCGCGATCCTCGCGACGGTGGCGGCGAAGAAGCGCACCGGCGCGCTCGAGGCCGGGGCGCCCCCGAGCGGTGAGATCGGCGTCGAGTTCGACGAGCAGCGGATCGCCATCGTGCCGGAGCGCGGCGGCGAGCTGCACTTCGTATCGCCGGCGGATACCTACGTTTACGAATACGACTGGATGCCGGACGGGCGTGGCTTCGTCGGCACCGCGGCGAAGGGCGATGGCGATGCGAACTGGTGGATCGCGGAGCTCGATGCGTTCGACATCGGCGGTGGGAGCCGGCGCATAGCCAGCTTCGAGCTGCAGATGTCGGTCCCGCGCGTCGCGCCCGACGGCCGCACCGTACGATTCATCGGTGGCCTCATGAGCGACTTCGGCGCGGTCGGCGGAGAGATCTACGAGGTGCCGATAGCCGGCGGTACCCCGGTGAGTCTCACGCCCGGCTTTCGGGGCTCCTTCACCTCGCTCACCTGGAGAGGCTCGCGGTTTCTCGCCACCGCGATCGTGGTCGATCACGCGACGCTGCTGGCGCTGCGAGACGACGCCGGGCATACGCCGCAGCCGCTCTGGTCCGCGCCGGTCACCGCTCGCGCAGGAGACGCCGATACGGGCGTCGAGGTGGCGCTGTCCGCCGACGGCCGCATCCTCGCCACGGCGGTCGAGGATTTCTCGCACGGTCCGGAAGTTCTCGCGGGGCCCATCGCGCGGCCGCGCGCGATCACGCGCGAGAACGCCTCGAGGACGGTGACACTCGAGGTGCAGAGCTTGCACTGGCGGAACGACGGCCTCGACGTGCAGGGCTGGCTCGTCGCTCCCGCCGCGGGCGGCGCGGCCCGGCCTTACCCGCTCATCGTCCACGTCCACGGCGGACCGAGCGCTGCCGTCCTGCCGATCTTCGGCACGGACTATTCCCTTTACACGAGCGCGCACGAGTGGGTGGCGCGCGGCTACGCCCTGCTGCTGCCCAACCCGCGCGGCAGCTTCGGTCAGGGTGAGGCCTTTACCCGGGCGAACGTCAAGGACTTCGGGGGCGGGGACTTTCGCGACATCCTGGCCGGCGTCGACGCGGCGCTCGCCGCCGCGCCGCTCGATCCAAAGCGTCTCGGCATTCACGGCCACAGCTACGGCGGCTTCATGACCATGTGGGCGGTCACGCACACCACGCGCTTCGCGGCCGCGATCGCCGGGGCGGGGCTCTCGGACTGGATCAGCTACTACGGCACGAATGGCATCGATACGTGGATGCTGCCGTTCTTCGGCGCATCCATGTACGAGAATCCGGCGGTCTATCGGGCGGTGTCGCCACTCGAGTCGATCCGGGCGGCACGCACACCGACACTCCTCTACACCGGCGACTCCGACGTCGAGGTCCCGGCGTCGCAGTCCTTCGAGTTCTGGCACGCGCTGCGCACACTCGGGGTCACGACGGAGCTCTACGTCTACCCGGGCGAAGGACATCGCCTGAGCAAGCCCGAGCATGTGCTGGACCTCCGCCGGCGCCTGCCGGAGTGGTTTGACCGCTACCTGATGCCCGCGAGATAGGGCGCGAGTACGGCTGCCTCACGCCGCGGGGGCGAGCGATACCTCACGCCGCAAGCGGCTGTTGCGATACCCGTAGAAGGCATAGATCGCGAACCCGATCGCGGTCCAGACAATGAGCCGCACCCAGGTATCGAGCGGCAGGGCGGCCATGAGGCCGAAGCACACGAGCGCCCCGCTCACGCAGGTGAAGTAAGGCGCCGGCACGCGAAACCGCCTTGGCAGCTCCGGCCGCAGCCGGCGCAGGATCAGCACGCCGACGCAGACCGTCACGAACGCGCACAACGTGCCAATCGAGACCAGCTCGCCGAGGATTCGCAACGGCAGCAGCCCTCCGATCAGCGTGGCCCCGACCCAGGTGACCACGGTGGAGTGCGCCGGAGTGCGGAACCTCGGGTGCACGCTCGCGAACCAGGACGGCAGCAGCCCATCCGCGGCCATCGCCATGAAAATACGCGCCTGACCCACCGTCATGACCAGCATCACGGAGATCATCGCGACGATCGCGCCGAGCTTCACCGGGAGCCCCAGCCACCGCAGCTCCGCGTGGCGATCGATGGCGAGCGCCACGGGCGCGGCGACGTCCAGATCCGAGTAAGGCACCATGCCGGTGAGGACCAGCGCGGTCGCGACATAGAGCACCGAGCAGATCGCGAGGCTCGAGACGATGCCGAGCGGCACGTCGCGGCGCGGATTCCTGGCCTCCTGCGCGCAGGTCGAGACGGTATCGAAGCCGATGAAAGCGAAGAACATGATGCCGGCCGCGGCGAACACGCCGCTCCAGCCGAAATGGCCGAAGTGTCCGGTGTTGGCCGGCACGAACGGATGCCAGTTCGCGCGATTCACGAAGCCCGCCCCGAGGAGCACGAAGCCGAGCACCACGGCGATCTTGAGCACGACGAACGCGAAATTGATCGCCGCGGACTGGCGGATGCCGATGTAACAGATGTAGGCCACCACGGCGACGATGAGCACCGCCGGGAGATTCAGCACGGCGCCCGTGACGATGAGCCCGACGTCACCCGGACCGCGGTCGATGGGGGCCTGGATCAGCGCTTCCGGCAGGTGGATTCCGAACTGCGCGAGCAGGCTCACGACGTACGCCGACCAGCCGATCGCCACGGTACCGACCGAGAAGGTGTACTCGAGCACCAGATTCCAGCCGATGAACCAGGCCGCGAGCTCCCCGAGCGTCGCGTACGCGTAGGAGTAGGCGCTGCCGGCGATCGGGATCATCGAGGCGAGCTCGGCATAGGAGAGCGCCGCGAACGCGCCCGCACAGCCGGCGAGCAGGAACGAGATGACGAGCGCGGGTCCCGCGTGATTGGCGGCAGCGGTCCCGGTCAGCACGAAGATGCCCGTGCCGATGATCGAGCCGATGCCGAAAGCCGTCAGTGACGGCAGCGACAGGACGCGGATGAGAGGCTGCTCGCCCGCCTCGGCGGCCGCGGAGATCGCCTTGACCGCGAAGAGTCCCGCGCTCACGGCACGAGCACGATGGCGCCGCTCGTCGCGCGCGACTCGAGCGCTGTGTGCGCCTCGCCGGCGCGCGGGAGTGGCAATCGCAGCCCGATCGTCGCGCAGATCACACCCGCCTCGATCGCGGCGAAGGCTTCCCCGGCCATCGCCTCGAGCTCGCCGCGCGTGCGGATGTAGTGAAAGAGGAGCGGCCGCACCAGCGTGTTCGAGCGCGCCGCGAGGCGCGAGACGGGGAACGGCGCCACCGGACCCGAGGACTGCCCGAAGTTGACCAGCGTGCCGAGAAAGTTGAGGCAATCGAGGGAGCCGAGGAAGGTATCCGCACCCACTCCGTCATAGACGACATCCACGCCCTCGCCACCGGTGAGCTCGGCGACGCGCGCCACGAAGTCCTCCTCGCGGTAGAGGATCACCTCGTCCGCCCCGCACTCGCGGACCGTCCGGGCCTTCTCGGCCGAGCCGACCGTCGCGATGACGGTCGCGCCGATGTGCTTCGCCCAGCGCACCAGCAGCTGCCCCACGGCTCCCGCGGCGGCGTGCACCAGCAGCTTCTCGCCGGGACGCACCGCGTGCACCCGGCGCAGCAGCATGCAGGCGGTCAGTCCCTTGACGGTCAGCGCCGCGGCCGCCTCGTCGGTGAGCCCGTCGGGAATCCGCAGCGCGAGGCGCGCGGGCAGGATTCGCGCCTCGGCGTAGCCGCCGTACTTCTCATCGATGTAGCAGACGCGATTCCCCGGCGCGAAGCCCGGTACTCCGGGCCCCACGCGCTCGACGACGCCGGCCGCCTCGACACCGGGGATTCCGGGGAGCTTCAGCGTGCGGTAGGAGCCGCTGCGCACGTAGGTGTCGTGGAAGTTGACGCCCACCGCCGTGTGACGGATGCGGAGCTCGCCCGCGCCCGGCGCGCCGACCTCGACCGCTTCCCACCGGAGCTTTTCCGGCCCGCCGGTCTCGTGCAGCACGATCGCTCGGGTCATGCGACCTCGCGCGTCCAGCCGAAGGGATCCGGCGCGCGCCGCTCCTGGATCGCGAGCAGCGCCGCGCGCAGCCTTGATGCGACCTCATCGGTCTGCACCGGCCGGTAGGCGCGCTCGTCGGGCTCGGCGAGAGCGGCGATCGGCATGACGATGGCGGCGGTGCCGCAGGCGAAGAGCTCGCTGCAGTGCCGGTTCTCGATCTGCTCCAGGAGCTCGTCGATCTGCATCGGGCGCTCGTGCACGACGTAGCCCAGGTGCGGGGCAAGCCTCAGGAGCGAATCGCGCGTGATGCCCGGGAGAATCGCGCCATCGAGCTCGGGCGTGTGCAGCTCGCCTTCGATCACGGCGAAGAAGTTCATCCCGGAGAGCTCCTGGATGTAGCGATGCTCGGCCGCATCGAGCCACAGCGCAACCGTGTGGCCGCGCTCGAGCGCCGCGCTCGAGGCGCGCAGCGATGCGGCGTAGTTGGCGGCCGCCTTCGCAGCGCCGATGCCGCCCCGCGCCGCGCGCACTTCGCTCCGCTCGATCGCGACGGTCGGTGCGCCCGTGGCATAGGACTCGACCGGGTTCGCGATCACCATGAAGCGGAAGCTGTGCGAATTGCGCAGCATGTAACCGCTCTCGGTCCCGTACAGGAACGGTCGCAGGTACAGCGAGTGGCCGGAGCGGCCGGGAATGAAGGGAGCGCAGGCGCGGGTGACGGCCTCGATGCCCTGGAAGAAGAGTGTCTCTGGCACGAGCGGCATGGATAGACGCTTTGCGGAGCGCTCCATGCGGCGGCAGTTATCCGCCGCCCTGAAGAGGTTGGGACGAGGCTGCCCGACCTTGTAGGCCTTCAGTCCCTCGAAGATGAGCTCGGCGTACTGCAGCGCCCGCGAGCCGGGCCAGACCTCGATGGGCCCGTAAGGCAGCAGCGTGCCGCGCTGCCACTGCCCGTCGCGCCACTCCGCGCTGAACATGACGGGCGCATTCACCGCGCCGAAGCCGAGCTTCTCCGGCAGCACGAAGCGCTCGAGCGCCGCGGGGACTCCGGGCGCGATGTCGTAAGCGGACATTCAGCGCCGCAGGTAGTGGTCCGTTCCGGCCAGCCAGTCCTGGCGCGGCGGGCAGAACACGTCCACGTCGAGCGTGTCCTCGAGGGCGAGCGCGCGGTGCGCGAGGAACGATGGGATCACGATGACCTCGCCGGCGCGCACGGTGAGCTCCTCGGCGCCGTCCTCGCCGAACCAGAAATGCAGCGCCCCCTCGAGCACGTAGGTGATCTGCTCGTTCTCGTGCGAGTGTCGCGGGACGTCATCATTCTTCTTGAGATACACGTGGGCGATCATCATGCGCTCGCCCGTGACGACCCGCCGGGAGATCGTGCCCCTCAGGGGCTCTTGCGGCAGCTCATTCCAGCGGTAGTGGGGGACGGGGGTAGGGCTCGGTTTCATGGCAGCTCACCTCATGCAGGGCTCGATCGGGGGCGGTTTCAGGGCAGGATCGCGATCACGCGCGCGGGGAAGCCGCTCCCCTGGGCCGGCTTCGGGAACATCACCATCACGAGAGCGCCGTACTCGGGCACCCGATCGAGGTCCGCGAGCATCTCGATCTGATAGTGGTTGGTGCCGAGAATGTACGACTCCATCGAATAGTCGTCCTTGGTGGCGTTGAGACCGCCATCGGTGTCGGTGGTCTCGTGGCCCGAGGCCGCGATGTGGCGCTGCTCGTAGAGGAGCTCGAGCACCGGCATGCTCCACCCGGGATAGTGCGCGACACCGGCTGCGTCCCGGTTCTGCATCGCGGCATCGTTCGGCCAGCGCTTCGACCAGTCGGTGCGCATCGCGACGAAGGCATGCTCCGGAATGCGGCCGTGGCGCGCTTCCCAGGCCTGCACGTCCTCGAGCGTGAGCAGGTAGTCGGGATTGCGGGCCGCCTGCTCGTGCGCGTCGAGCACCACCAGCGGCATCAGCATGTCCTTCGGATCGATCTGATCGACCGTCTTCTGGCCTTCGTGAAAGTGCGCCGGCGGATCGACGTGAGTGCCCCACTGGCCGACGTGGCAGAACTCATCCACGTGGAAACCGTCCTTCGCGATCGTGTAGAGCGTGCGCACCCTCATCTCACCGAAACCCTTCCAGTGCGGCGTGTCGGGACCGAACGAGTGCGTGAGATCAACGAAGCGCTTGGTGGCGAGCGTAGCATAGAGGCTCGTCAGGTCCGATGTGGGCCGCGCGGCGGGGCCGTGGCGCGCGGTGTGAGCGGCAGGCGCCGACGCCTGCGCTGCCGCGTCCGCCCCGCCGGCGGGCTTTACCGCGAGCAGCGCGCCGGCGCATACGGTCGCGAGCGCGAGCAGAGCGGGAAGGCTCGGGCGATTCGACATGGCACACCTCCTGCGGACGCGACGCGCAGCTCAACCCCCGGGCGCACCGCGGCGCCATCCAGGCGATTCCGGCTTGCCGCGCCCGGCTCGCTCGTGCGGCCTCTCTTCTTCGTTATAGGGATTATTTCGGTAGTGGGTGCCTTTGCCAACTCCTTTTTCTTGCCGGCTACGGTCCGGCGGCCGCCGGACCCTGGCGCACGATGTGTCCGTCCTTCATGACGAAGTCAATGCGCCGCAGATTCTCGGTGTCTGCGAGCGGGTCGGCCGGCATCGCGATCAGATCGGCGGCGGCGCCCACGGCGATATGGCCGCGCTCGCCCGCGACCCTCAGCAGCTGGGCCGCTTCGCTCGTCATGCTCTTCAGCACCTGTGCCGACGGCACGCCCGCGGCGCGCCAGACTGCGAGATAGTCGAGCATCAGGTCGGCACGCGAGCGGCCGGCCACGTCCATCACGGTGTCACTGCCGAAGACCAGGTGCACCCCGAGGCGATGGGCGCGCCGCAAGCGATCGATGATCTTCGGTGCCAGCACTTCCGGAGGCGGCAGGATGCCGCCGGAGGTGCCGATGATATCGAGGTGCGCGCGCGGAAAGTCGGTGCTGACGAGCATGATCCCCTTGTCGCGCAGGCGCGTGAGCTGTGCGTCGGTCAGAAAGAACCCGTGCTCGATCGAGTCGACCCCTGCCTCGATTGCGTTGTCGGCGGCCTCACCGCCGAACACGTGCACTGACACCGGCACGCCGGCGTGATGCGCTTCGTCGACTGCGGCCCGTATTTCTTCGACTGAGTAATGGTAGCGGTTGTTGTCCAGCACCAGTTTGATGACGCCGGCGCCGTGATAGAGATTCGTTCGCACCGCCTTGCGTATCTCCGCCGGGCCGTCGGCGTCGAGGTACTCGTACTTCCAGAATGCGCCCTGCTCAGGCGGAATGCCGTGCGACTGGCCGCCGAACGGTGCGATGATCTTGCCGCAGGTGATGATCGTCGGGCCCTGGTACCACCCGGCATCGATCGCCCGCCGCACGTCGTCCATGGCGTAGTCACCGGCATTTCCGACATCGCGCACCGTCGTGAAGCCGCCGGCGAGCACACCGACCGCGTTGCGCAGGCCGCGCAGCGCCCGATAGGCCGTGCTCTCGAGAATGTAGAACGACTCGAACGGGGCCGATCCGCCGACGACCTCGGTGAGCGTCAGGTGAGTGTGCGCATCGATTAGTCCCGGCATCAGCCACTCGCGCGACAGGTCGATGGGCGTCGCGTCGGGCGGGAGCTCCGGGTGCGGCCCGATCGCCTTGATGTGTCCGTCCGCGACCACCAACACCTGGTCGTGCTCGACCGCACCGCGCGCCGGATCGATGAGAGTGCCGGCGCGAATCGCGTAGGTCTGCGCCGCCAGCGGCCCGGTGAGCGCAAGACAGGTCAGCGCGAGCAGGATTCTCATGTCAACACTCCGCGGCTTTCGGCCTCCGACCATAGCGCTTCGGCCGAAAGTGCGCAAAATCGGACAGGGCGTCGTGGCCCTGTTGCGTCGCCGCGATGCAAGACGGGATCACACCTAGGCCTGTGAGCCCGTACGGGAGAGGGCCGTCGGCCAATGCGGCCGCAGGTTCCCTCCGCCGCGCTGAAAGGATAGAGTGGGCGTGCGCCGTGCCCCGACGCGGCGGAGAAAAGCCAACAACCAAACAGGGGTTCACGCGGTTGCGCGCCTGATACGCGCTATCTGAGCGAAGGGAGCAGACCATGCATCCAGTCAGTCCCCGGGCATTTGAGTTCACGGTCGCTATCGCGGCCGCCCTGGCAGCGCTCGCGGGAGCGCCGACCGCACGCGCGCAGCAGCCGGCGGCGACGAGCGGCGGCCTCGAAGAGGTCATCGTCACGGCGCAAAAGCGCGAGCAGAACCTGCAGGAGATCGGAATCTCGCTGTCCGCGGTCAGCGGTTCCGATCTGACCGAACTCGGCGTTGTGAACGCCACCGACATCACGAAATCGATGCCGGCGGTCGTGCTGACGCAGCCGAACGGTCCTTCCTCCTTCAGCCTCGCGATTCGCGGCGTGGTGCAGAACGACTTCGCCGACCATCAGGAGAGCCCGGCCGCGATATACGTCGACGACGTCTACGTCAGCC
>WNEL01001067.1_pt1 | contig 12065 bp, 12 predicted proteins | sample 5399991 | NCBI WGS metagenome assembly WNEL01 (sample SAMN13153325, study PRJNA577476) | soil metagenome | isolation source: 20 cm grassland meadow soil pre-rain plot 2 | place: USA:California | collected 2015-09-08
GACCACTACTTCGTGGAGGACTGCGTCCCCCGAGACGTGCCCCGTCCGAGGTAGGCCTCCTTCACGCGCGCGTCCGCACGCAGCGCGGCGCAGGCGCCGCCGGCGATGATGGCGCCCGTCTGGAGCACGTAGCCGCGCGTCGCCGTCTCGAGAGCGTAGAAGGCGTTCTGCTCGACGAGCAAAATGCTGATCCCCTTGGCGTTGATCCCGCGAATCGTGCGGAAGATCTCCTGGACCATCATGGGCGCGAGGCCGAGCGACGGCTCGTCCAGGCAGAGCAGGCGCGGCTCCGACATCATCGCCCGCGCCAGCGCGAGCATCTGCTGCTCGCCGCCGCTCAGCGTCCCGGCGGCCTGCGCCGCGCGCTCCTCGAGGCGCGGGAACATGGCGAGCATCCGGTCCATCAGCGCGCGGACGCGGGCGGGGTCGCCGCGGAACTTGAACCCGCCCATCTCGAGGTTTTCTCGCACGGTGAGGAAGGGGAAGACCCGCCGCCCTTCGGGGACGAGCGCGATCCCGAGCCGCGCGCGCTCCCAGGCGGGAAGACGCGTGACGTCGCGGCCCTCGAACCGGATGGTGCCGGCGCGAGGCGTGAGCACCCCGGCCACGGCCCGCAGGGTCGTGGACTTCCCGGCCCCGTTCGCGCCGACGAGCGTGACGATCTCGCCCTCGTCGACGCGGAAGCTCAGGTTGCGGCAGGCCGCCGCCGCGCCGTAGGCCAGCTCGAGTCCCTCCGCCTCCAGGAGCGCGTTCACGACACGCGCTCCCCGAGGTAGGCCGCGACGACGGTCGGGTTCTCCTGGACTTCGGCCGGCGTGCCCTCGAGGAGGCGCTGACCGTAGTCCATGACCAGGACGCGGTCGGCGAGGCTCATCACGAGGTCCATGTTGTGCTCGACCACGAGCAGCGTGAGCCCGCGCTCGCGCAGCCGGGCGAGCCGCTCCACGAGACGCTCGACCTCCGCTCCATTCAGCCCGGCCGCCGGCTCGTCCGCCATCAAGAGCCGCGGCCGTGTGGCGAGCGCCCGCGCAATCTCCAGCATCCGCTGCGCTCCGTAGGGGAGCGAGCCGGCGATCACGCCGGCGCGGTCCGCCAGCCCGACGAAGGCCAGGAGCTCGCGCGCCTCCTCGCGGAACCGGGCGCGGTCGCGGCGATAGGCGCCGCCGTGGAGGACGTACTGCCAGGGCGGGATGTTGTGATGGACGTGGAAGCCCGCCAGGACGTTGTCGAGGACGGTGAGGTGCCGGAAGAGCCGGATCTTTTGGAACGTGCGGGCGAGCCCCAGGCGCGCGCGCCGGTAGGCGGCAAGCCCCGTGAGGTCCACGGCGCCGAACCACATCCGGCCGGCGTCGGCCGTGGTGATCCCGTTCAGGAGATTGAGGAGCGTCGATTTCCCGGCGCCGTTGGGGCCGATCAAAGCGAAGACGGAGCCCCGCGTGATCTCGAACGAGATCGCCTGCACGGCCTGGACGCCGCCGAACCGCTTGGACAGCGCCTCGGCGCGGAAGAGGCGGTCCGCGTCATGGCCGGCGGCCGGCGTCATGCGGGCGCGGGACCCGGCGCGCGCCGCTGCGCGAGCCGATCGCGGACGCGACACACCGCCCCGGCGATGCCGCCGGGGACGAAGAGCACGACGAGCGTGAGGGAGACGCCGTAGACGATCAGCCGGAGATCGCCCACGCCGCGCAGCGCCTCGGGCAGCACGGTGAGGAGGATGGCGCCGGCGACCGGGCCGACGAGCGTGCCGACGCCGCCGACGATCACCATGGCGAGGACCGTGAACGATTCGGTGATGAAGAAGGCGTCCGGGACGAGCGTGCCGATGAAGCTCGCGTAGAACGCGCCCGCCGTGCCGGCGATCGCGGAGCTCACGCCGAAGGCGAACGCCTTCCACGCAGGGGTGTTGATGCCAAGCGCGGCCGCGGAGACGTCGTCCTCACGGATCGCGGCGAGCGTCTCGCCGATCGGCGAGCGGACGAGGGCGTCGAGCAGGAGGTACGTGAGGACCGCGAACGTCGCCACCAGGTAGAACAGCCTCGCCGGATGGGCGAAGTCGACCGCGGGCAGCCCCGGCAGGGCCAGCGGCGGGGGCGGCGGGATGGCGTAGATGCCGAGGGGCCCCTGCGTCAGGCTGATCCACTGGAGCAGGACCTGGTAGCTGATGACGGCGAAGCCGAGCGACGCGATGGCGAGGTAGTGGCCGCGGAGCCGCACGGCGAAGAGGGAGAGGGCCAGCCCGGCGACGCCGGCGCCCGCCGTGCCGAGGATCATGGCCGTCCAGAAGCTCAGGCCGAGTCGGGTCACGAGGAGCGTCGAGACGTAGGCGCCGATCCCGTAGAAGGCCGACTGCCCGAGGTTGAGCTGGCCGGCGTAGCCGAGGACGAAGTCGAGGCCGAGTGCCAGCATCACGTTGAGGGCGCACACGATCATCACGCTGCGCCAGTAGGTGTCGCCGAGGACGGCGGGCAGGAGCGCGACCACGACGAGGGCCGCGAGACGCAGTCCCCAGCGCCGCGCGGCTCCCGGCTCAGACATTTTCTTCCCGCCGCTCGGCGATGAGGCCGGTGGGCCGGACCGCGAGCGTGACCAGCAGGAGCGCGAAGACGACGATGTCGATGAGGCCCGGATCCAGGAGCTGCGTCGTGAAGCTCTCGATCAGGCCGACCAGGAGGCCCGCGAGGATCGTCCCTTCCATATTGCCGAAGCCGCCGATGATCACGATGGCGAACGCCTTGACGATCACGGACGCACCGGCAAACGGCGTCAGGACCAGGATGGGGCCGAGCAGCGCGCCGCTCATGCCGGCGAGCCCTGCCCCGATGACGAACGTCAGCATGACGAGCCGATTGGGGTTGATGCCCATGAGTCCGGCCGTCTCGACGTCCTGGGCGACCGCGCGGAGCGCCTTGCCGAGGACGCTGTACCGGATGAAGGCGTAGAGCAGGGCGATGGCGACGGTGGCGACGCCGATGACGAGCAGGTGCTGGAGCGACGCGTACGTCCCGTGCAGGCGTACGACCCGCGCGCTATAGGGCGAGTCGAACGCGTACGGGATGGGACCGAAGGCGGCGAGCGCGGCGTTCTCCATCAGGATCGAGACGCCGATGGTGGCGATCAGCGGCAGCAGCTCGCTGCCGCGGTGGCGCAGCGGCACGAAGACCAGGCTGTTGATGAGCCAGCCGAGGACGGCGCCCACGGCCAGCGCGACGACGATGGAGGCCAGATAGTGCCCCCCGAAGCGATGTGTGAAGAAGTAGGCCGCGAAGGCCCCGAGCGTCACGATGTCGGCGTGGGCGAAGTTGATCTGGACGAGGACCCCGTAGATGAGGGTGAGGCCAAGGGCCACCAGGACGTAGAGGCTCCCCAGCACCATCCCGTTGATGGCCTGCTGGAGAGCGATGGTCAGGACGTCGGGCACGCCGAGCCGCCGGCGCGGCCTATTGCCAGTCGAGCACCTTCCACGAGGAGTCGGCCTGCGTCTCCACGTAGTGGATCGTGTCGGTCATGACGTTCTGGTTGGTGCGATCGAACTGGACGCTGCCCGTCACCCCGCGGAAGCCCTTCGTCTCGGCGAGGAGATCGCGGATCGACTTCGGGTCCCGTCCGCCGCGGCGCACGACGTCGGCGACGAGCAACGCCTGGTCGTAGCCGTGGGCGTTGATGTGGGTCGGATCCTCACCGTACTTGGCCCTGAAGGCCTTGACGAAGTCCTGCACCAGGGGTCGCTTCTCCGTGGGATCGAACTGGACGATCCGGACGTAGCCGTCCGCGGCCTTGCCCGCCTTCTTGTCGAAGCCGAAGGGCAGCCAGATCGTGCCGAGCTGGATGGCCTTCCCGTCGCCGCCCTTCGTCACGCCCGCCTGCGCCAGCGCCTGCGTGATCTTGAGCCCCTGGCCCTCCAGCGTGTACGTCGGGATGACGTCGATCTGGCCCACGCCCGCCACGCGGGTCGCGATGGAGGTGAAGTCGTTCAGGTCGCGCCCGAAGCCGATCCGGAGGAGGATCTTGCCGCCGTGACGCGTGAAGGCGCGCTCGAAGATGTCGGCGTTACCGATGCCGGCGTTCGTGTTTTCGTGGAGCAAGACGGCGGTGCGCGCCTTGAGCCGCTCGGAGGCGTTCTTGGCGATGTTCTCGCCCTGCATCACCTCGTTCGGCATGATGCGGAAGGTCCACGGGTTGCCGGGCTCCGTGATCTTGATCGACGAGGAGCCCGCGTTGAGGAGCGGAACCTTCGCGGCCGCGATCAGCGGCATCACCGCCAGCGTGGCGTCCGAGCACTCCTCGCCGAGCACGATGTCGGGCTTGACCTGCTCGAGCAGGCGCTTCGCCGCTTGGGTGGCCGGCAGGGGCGCGCAGGCCGAGTCCTCGTAGAAGACCTGGAAGCGGTATCCATCGACGCCGGTCCGGTTGAGCTGCTCGACAGCGAGGTCGATCGCCTGCTTGTCCTGGACGCCGAAGTAGGAGCCCGGCCCCGTGAACGCGAACAGCGCGCCGATTTTGATGACCTTCTCCTGGGCCTCGCCCCGCGCCACGGCGAGGGGGCCGTGCGCCCCGGCGAGCGGGCCGTGCGCGCCGGCGAGGAGCCCGAGGCAGGTCAGCGTGACGAGCGCGAGGCGACGAAGCGTCGAGTCCATCGGGACCTCCACTTGAACGCCGGGTTCCGGTCGGGCGCCAGACATTGCCTTGGCGTGCCCGACATCGCGTCATGTCGCGGCTACGGGACGGCCGCGCCCGGCCCCCCGACCCTCACGCCGCCGCAGCGCCCTGTATCATAGCGGCGCCCTGCGCGCCGTCAACACGGCTCGGCCGGCACGCCGGCGGCGGGGGGGCAGGCGGCGCGGGACGCGGCCGGACTCACGCGCCGCCGTAGACTCGCTTGATTCGGCCGCCGACCCGACAGACGATCTCCCAGGGAATCGACCCGATCGTGTCGGCCATCTCGCGGGCGTCGATGCAGTCGCCGCCCTGGCGGCCGATAAGGACGACCTCATCGCCGGGCGAGGCGTCCATGCCGGTCACGTCCGCGATCAGCATGTCCATGCACACCGATCCCACGATCGGCGCGCGGCGGCCGCGAATGAGGACGGCGCCCCGTCCCGCCAGCCTGAGGTCGAGGCCGTCGGCATACCCCGCCGGCACGATCGCGATCGTCGTCGCCCGCTTCGCCGTGAAACGGGCGCCGTAGCCCGTCGTCTCCAGGGCGCGCATCCCCTTGACGGCGACGACGCGGCTCGCGAGCGTCATCACCGGTGTCAGCTCGATCGTGGGGGCGAGCGGCGGCGGCACGATGCCGTAGAGCAGCAGGCCCGGCCGCACGCGGTCGAACCAGACGCGCGGGTCGCGCAACAGTGCGGCGCTGTTGGCGGCGTGCCGGTAACGCGGACGCGCCCCGAGCGCCTCGACGGCGGCGAGCGCCTGCTCGAAACGCCGGCGCTGCTCGTCGAAGAGCGACGATTCGGGGTCGTCGGCCGTCGCGAAATGCGTGAAGACGGCGTCGAGCTCGAGGTTGCCGCTCCGGAGCAATTCGGGCAGCGTGCGGCCCAGGTTGTCGAAGCGAAACCCGAGCCGGTTCATGCCCGTGTCGATCTTCAGGTGGTAGCGAAGGCGCGCCTTGTATCGCGCCGCGGCCGCCTGCACGGCACGGGCGGCGCCGGGCGACGAGATCGTCGGCGTGAGGCGACCGTCGAAGAGGCCGTCGAGGTCGCTGACGCTCAGCGCGCCGAACACCAGGATCTCGGCGCGGACACCGGCCGCCCTCAGCACCGCGCCCTCTTCGATGTCGGCACACGCCAGCAGGTCCGCGCCCGCGTCTTCGAGCGCGCGTGCGATCTGGACGGCGCCGTGGCCGTAGGCGTTCGCCTTCACGACGGCGATGACCCCGGGGGTCCCCGCGGGCCGCTCGCGCGCGAGGTGGTCGACGATCGCGCGGTAGTTTGATTTGAGCGCGCCGAGATCGACGCGCGCGACGGTGGGACGAGTCCGCTCGGGCACTGGGAGCGCCGCCTGGGGAGGCTTCAGGCGCAGGCCTTGACCAGTTTCCTGACTTCGTTGTCTTCGAGCAAGGCCGCGTGGAGGCGCTGGATTCTGCCGGCCGACTGGTAGAGCAAATCGCCTTTGCCGAGCAACGTCTCGGCGCCGATCGCATCGATAATGGTGCGCGAATCGACACCGCTCTGGACACGGAACGCGATGCGGGTCGGAAAGTTTGCCTTGATCAATCCGGTGACGACATTCACGGATGGCCGCTGGGTGGCGATGACCAGGTGAATCCCGGCCGCCCGAGCTTTTTGCGCCAGGCGAGTGATGAGCTCTTCGGCCGGCTTGCCAAGAATGAGGATCAAGTCGGCAAATTCGTCGATGAGAAACACGACATAGGGCAGGGCCTGCCACTTACCGTTGAATCTGGCAAATTCACTACGCCGTCGTGTGCGGATGGTCTCATTGAACTCCTGGATGTTCCGAGCCTCAAGGGCGAGCATCATCTCATAGCGATTGTCCATCTCCGCCACCAAACGGTTGAGGACGGCTTTGGCCTGGGTCTTCACATCACTGATCACCGGGCAGGCAAGGTGCGGCAAGTGCTTGTACGCTGCCAATTCGACCATCTTGGGGTCGATGAAGACGAAGCGCATTTCCTTCGCACTATTCTTGCAGACGAGTCCGGCAATGAGGTTATTGATAAACACGCTCTTGCCCGAGCCGGTCGTGCCAGCGAGCAGCAGGTGGGGCATCTGCACCAGATCTTCGATCACGGGGCTCCCAAAGGTGTCGACTCCAAGAGCCACCGGGAGGACGAGCTCGTCGGCTCGGAACCTGGCACTCTTCACCACGTCGCCGAACCGAATGATGCTTCGCTGCTCACTGGGGATCTCGATGCCGACGGTGTTCTTCCCAGGCAGCGCCGGAATAACCCGCACACTTTGCGCGCGCAACATGCGCGCGATGTCGTTGGCGATACTGACAATGCGTGCGGCTTTGGTTCCCGCGCCTGGTTCATACTCCAGGGTCGTGACAACCGGGCCTTCGGTCACGTTGGTAATCTTGCCTTCAATCTTGAATTCCCGCAGCTGACCTTCGAGCTGCGTCACCAGCAGGCTGAAATCGGTTTTTCTCGAGGCATTGACCTTGCTGGTCTGAAACATGTTGGGGTCGGGTTTTGGATTTCTCGGCACCGTCGAGGTGAGGTCGAGTGGAATGTCGATATCATCTTCGTCGCCTTCATCCGCCGAGAGCGACAGGGCTGTCCGCTTACCGTTTTCGCCATTGGCTTGGGCGGGGGTCTCAACCGAGTTGGCAAGCGATGCGATTCGTCTCTTGCCGTTTCGGCTCGGTTGGCTGCCCAGACGTTGCAGGAGAAAGAGCAGGTATTCGACAAACTTTGCCGTGTTGGAAACCGTCAAGTTGCCGCTGACCACCAGGCTCGCGATGCCGACAAAGGTCAACCCGATGACAGCGCCACCGTACCCGATACTCTTGAGCAGTGTGTCGCCGAGCAACGTGCCGATAACACCGCCAAGACCATGGGGCAGATTCGTGGTGCCCGAGTTGGGGTGTTCGGTATGCATGTACCCGGCAAGAACCACCAGGATCACGGCGAAGCCCACAAAACGTTTGGGTTTCGGCCAGCGGATAAAGCCGAGGGCCATGAGCGCGCCGCAAAAGAACAGCACGATCGCGATCAGCAGGCTGACCATCCCCAAGGTGCTGAGCAAAGAATTGGCGAGCCACGCACCCACCGGTCCGCCCATATTTCGGTAGGTTTCGCCCGTCGTGGTGATCTGCGTCGGGTCGCCAGGGTCGTAGGTAAAGAGAGCAAGGCCGCAAAAAATACCCGCGGAAAGAACCACAAACCCAAGCAACTCAAAGAATGTACTCTGCTTCGCTTTGGATTTCTCGATCAACGTCTGCAACGCGGACATAACGGTCAACGTTTTCATCGAATTAGAATCATTCCTGCGGCCCAAACTCACGGCCCCCGCCCGGATGCCGTCTCATCGATCGTGACACCTCTCCCGTGACCGTGTGGAGCGCACGCGACGTGCCGGCCTGGCAAGCGCTGTCCTCGTTTGACACAGGGATTCCCCGACGCTTGACCCAACGGCCCCACGGCACCGTGTCCTTGTCCTGAATTTCCGGGGTCTTCGCACCCGGCTCCCAAGGAAGCCCTGTGAACCGGAGGTCCCAATAGGCGAGGTTCGTGCCAGGTCCAGCGCCCGGGGTCGGGCTAGAGACCAACCCGGGTGACGATGGACCGGATCACCCGTCGGCGTACCCTCTTCGAGCTTCAGTCATCTCTCTATGGAGCGTCCACCGGGACGACCGCAACATCGAAGCGCCGCTCCCCGCGGATCACGCCGGCGTTGAGCGCTTCCCCGACGGGCCAGCCAACCAGCATCCGGTGCATGTCGTCCACCGTTCTCACGGGCCGGTCGTTGAGCGCGACGATGAGGTCTCCCTCGCGCAGCCCGGCGACGGCGGCCGGCCCGCCGGGCTCGACGGAGACAATCGCCACCGCGTCCGAGGCCGACAGCGCATGGTGCCGCGCGACGAGGCGGCCCACCGGCCGCGTTTGCCCGACGATCCCGAGGTACGCACGGCGGACGCGGCCCCGAGCGAGCAGTTCGCTCACCACCCATTTCGCGGTATCGATCGGGATGGCGAAGCTGATGCCCTGGGCCATCCGGATGATCGCGGTGTTGATCCCGACGACGCGCGCCCGCGTGTCGACCAGGGGGCCACCGGAGTTGCCAGGGTTCAGCGCGACGTCAGTCTGAATGACGTTCTCGATCAGACGGCCCGTGGCGCTTCGCAGGGAGCGACCCAGGGCGCTGATGACTCCAGCCGACACGGTCGACTGAAACCCGAACGGATTACCGATGGCGACGACCAGCTGGCCGGCCCGGAGAGACGCTGACTCGCCGAGCTCCGCGATGGGGAGCCCCGACGCCTCGGCCCGGACCACGGCGAGATCGGTCGCCGGGTCGCTCCCGACGAGCGTCGCGCCGAGTGAGGAGCCATCGGTCAGTGTGACCGAGAGACCTGTGGCTTCGTGCACCACGTGACTGTTCGTCAAGACGTATCCGTCCGGAGTGAAGATGACTCCCGACCCAGCACCGACCACACCGGGCGCCCCGCCCGGCCGGCGGGCGCCAGCGGCAATGCTCACGACCGCGGGACCGACGTGTTCCACGACCGAGATGACCGCGCGAGAGTAGGAATCGAGGAGCTCGAGCGTGTCGCTCATTGCTCTTGCCTCCGAGCATTCCGATGCTCGGGCTCACGCGGAGGATTCCGCCCGCCGGCTGATCCAGCCTGGTATGCGGAAACCACGTTGGCATATCTCGCCCCCTGTGGTAACGGTGACGGGAGGAGAATGCCGCTGATGACCCGCGACGAACTGCTGGAGACGCTCGGCGCCACACCCGACCGGGTCGAGAGGCTCGCGCACGGCCTGTCAGCAGCTCAGTTGACGCGCCGGCCCAGTGAGCGTGAGTGGTCTATGGCCGAGACTCTGAATCACCTGCTCGGCGGTGAGCGGGATGTGATCTTCCCCCGGCTTCAACGGATGCTACTCGAGGGCGCGCCGAAGTTTCCGTCCTCGGCCACCAGCCGGACGGGTTTCGCGGCGGAGCCCGCGCTGCGGGACTTCGGCGAGAATCTCGCCGCCTTCAGCCAGGCGCGAAGCCGCACCGTCGCGTTCCTGAAAGGTCTTGGTCAGCGCGACTGGCAGCGGATCGGGACAACGCCCACCAGAGGCACGCTGACGATCGAGGCCTACGCCCGCTATCTCGCCGAGCACGACCTCGAACACGTTGCCCAACTCGAAGCGACCCGGGCCGTCATCGCGGGCTAGGCGCTGAGGAAGCCGGCCGGCGTCTCCGTCTCGCTCGTCCGCCTCCTCACTCGCGACGGCGTCTGGCTCGACGGCATCATCGCCGAGCCGAGGCACCGCCGGCGGCGCGCCGCGCTCATCTGGGTGCACGGCCTCGGGTCGGTGTTCTCCTCCGGGCAGCCGCTGATCCGCGAGCTGTCGACGCGACTCAACGCCGCGGGCATCGGGTACTTCAAATTCAACAACCGCGGCCACGATGTCGTCACCGGCCGCGGCAGGCACCTCGCCGGCGCGGCCTTCGAGCGCTTCGGCCAGAGCGTCGAGGACATCCGGGCCATGATCGGGTTTGCCGCCAAGTGCGGCTACCGCCGCGTCATCCTCGCCGGGCACTCCACCGGCGCCAACAAGGTTCTCCACTATGCGGCTCGCACCCGCGATCGCCGCGTCACCGCGCTGGTCCTGCTCGGGCCCGTCTCCGACATCGCGGCAGCGATGAAGCGAATCCGCGGCCGCGAGCTTCGACGCCGCGTCGCGCGCGCGGAGCGGATCGCGAGCGGAGACCCGCAGGCGCTCGTGCCACGCGCCTGGGGCTTCTGGAGCGCCCGGCGCTACCTCAGCCTGTATCGGCCGGGCGAGGCCGAAGACGTCTTCCCCTACTATCGACCCAACGCTCGCTGGGCCGCGCTTCGAGGGGTGCGCGCGCCGGTCGCTGTCATCGTCGGCAGTCGCGACGAGTACCTCGACCGGCGTCCGGCGGAGCTCATCGCGGCATTCGAGCGCAACGCACCCCTTGCCCGCTCTTTCACCGGCATCGTCATCCCGGGAGCGCTCCACGGCTTCCAGGGGCGCGAACGCGCCCTCGGACAGGCGATGCTTCGCTTCATTCGGAGTCGCGGCCTCTCGGGGACTCGTCGTCTCTAAATCTCGCGGATCGTCGTCGGAGGCTGAGAGGCCGGCTTATGACCGGCTACGCGCTCCTCGGATGCACGCGCCTCCGTTCCTGACCCAGCCGCCGCTTCGTGACGGCGACATGAAGCAAGTGAGTCAGCCGCCGCTGGGCGTCGGCCCAGGCCTTCGTCCCCAATTCGCGCAGGACCCCGCCTTGCGCCCGGGCCCAGAGCGGCCGCGCGGCCGCCAGGGCGCGTCTCCCTTTCGACGTGAGCCGCATCGCCTTGATCCGCCCGTCGGGGTGCGAACCGCGCTCGATCACACCAGCGCGCTCCAGAAGGGCGAGGCTGCGTGTCAGCGTCGTCTGGTCGATGGCGAGCGTGTCCTGGAGCGCTTTCAGGTTCGCCTCGCCCAGGCGCGCGATGGTCGCGAGAATGCTGAACTGAGTCACCCGGAGACCGCTCGGCCGCAGGACGTCGTCGTAGAGTTGCGTCACCGCGCGGGTGACCATGCGGAGCGTGCTGCAGACACAGGGCGACAGCCGATCGCGATCCTGGCCGGTCGTCAGCTTGGCGACTCGTCGAGTCATGGACACCACGCTACCAGCCACGGCCGTGCCGAGCAAGCCCGTTGCATGTAGATGCATTATGATCCATGCGTCGACCTCGGACCCCGTGAATCCCTGCGATCCGTGCCGACGTCTTAGGTACCGGGAGGAACTGCACGATGACTCCGAGTCGGGAACACGCGGTGGTCGAGGCGATCCATCTGACCGAGCAGAGTTTCGACGAGACGCTGGTCGCCACCCAGGGCCTCGTGATGCTAGACTTCTGGGCCGAGTGGTGCGGACCGTGCCGCGCGATCGCGCCGGTCCTCGAAGCGCTGGCCACGGAGTCGGACGGCCGCGTGACGCTGATGAAGGTCAACGTCGACCAGAACCCCGGGCTCGCCGCCCGGTACGGCATCCGGGCGATCCCGACGATCCTGTTCGTCAAGGACGGCGCGGTCGTCGACCGCGTCGTGGGCGTGGCGTCCAAGGCCGTGCTGCAGGGTATCGTGAACGCCCGAGCCTGAACAGAACGTGATCCTGCGCAACGGCGCCTCGGTTCGCGTCCGAGGGTCCGTCCCGGGCCCGAGCCTCGCCTGATGGCGCTGTGCCGTCAGTTGAGCTCACACAGGGTCCACGAGGAGATCCTTCGCGCGGGCGAACAGCGAGGCATCCGTCGGTTCTGCGCCGACGTGTTGTCGCGAGAACATTTCCTTCGGCCGCGGCCTGGCTCAACGTGCCCATCAGTGGACCGCGCTTCTCGCACGCCATTCTGACCACCGAGGAGTTGCTGGCCCT
>WNEL01003839.1_pt1 | contig 12009 bp, 10 predicted proteins | sample 5399991 | NCBI WGS metagenome assembly WNEL01 (sample SAMN13153325, study PRJNA577476) | soil metagenome | isolation source: 20 cm grassland meadow soil pre-rain plot 2 | place: USA:California | collected 2015-09-08
ATGGACTGTTGGAGTGCGCTCACCCCAGTCCTGGTTCACCTGGCGGGTATGGGGGTTGGCGCGCATGACGGCCTGGACCTGGTTGGCAACGGTCCGCAGCTGATCGGGGTCGGGGCCCATGACACGGAAGTTGACCAGGTAACGGGGATAGGGGCCGAAGATGAGCTGGGAGACCCGCACGCGAGCCTCAGGCACCAGTCCCTGGGCGATCCGCTCGCGTAACCGCAACTTGAGTCGATCGCGCGCGCGGGCGTCAGGAGTCAGGATGACCAGTTTTGCGAAGGCGGGATCCGGCAGCTCGGGGTTGTAGGAAAAGAAGAAGCGGGGCGCGCCCTGCCCAATGTAGGTGGTGACGATCTTGGCCTCGTGTTGTTGGCGCACCCATCCCTCTACTTTGATGGCGGCGGCCGTGGTCGCCTCGATGCTGGTCCCCTCCGGCATCTGCACTTCGACCAGCACCTCGGGCCGATCGGAGCTCGGGAAGAACTGACGCTTGACGAAACCCATTCCGAGTCCCGCCAGCAGGAACACCGCGACGACCATGCCCGCGACCTTGAACCTGTGGTCCACGGCCCAGGCGATGAGTCGACGCAGGCGCTGATAGCGCGGTGTTGAATAGATCCCGGTGTGCCCGCCCGGCACGGGCGCGATGTCTGGAAGCAGCTTGACACCGAGATACGGTGTGAAGACGACGGCCACCAGCCAGGACACGATCAAAGCATAGCCCACTATCCAGAAGATGTTGCCGGCGTACTCTCCCGCGGTCGAGTGCGCGAAACCTACGGGCGTGAACCCAATGATCGTGACCAATGTCCCCGAGAGCATCGGAGCTGCGGTGTGACTCCAGGCGTAGGCGGCCGCTTTCACGCGTTCGAAGCCCTCTTCGAGCTTCACCACCATCATTTCGATTGCGATGATCGCATCATCGACGAGGAGTCCGAGCGCGATCACGAGCGCGCCGAGCGTAATACGGTCGAAGACGCGGCCGGTGAGGAGCATGACAACAAACACCGCCGCGAGTGTCAACGGCACGGCCGCAGCGACTACAATGCCCACGCGCCAGCCGAGACTCATGAGGCTCACGATCATGATGACGGCCAGCGCGACAAAGAATTTGAGCATGAACTCGCCCACCGCTTCCCTGATGTTCACTGCCTGGTCGACAACCTTGGTGAACCGCACGCCCGCAGGCAGCGCGCGCGCAATCTGCTTCTCTTCGGCATTCAGCGCTCGGCCGAGATCCAATCCGTTCCAGCCGTCCTGCATCACGACGCCAAGCACCAGCGCGGCCTCGCCATCGTGACGGATCAGGAATGTCGGCGGGTCTTCGTAACCCGGTTTGACCTCGGCGATGTCCGCAAGCCTGAACGCTCGGCCGCCGGCGGACATCGGGGTGTCGCGGATCTTCTGCAAATCATCGTAGGCGCCATCGAGGCGCATGAACACCTGCGGCCCGTTCGTATCGATCGAGCCGGCGGGAGTCACGGCGTTTTGACGCTGGAGCGCGTCAAAAATGTCTCTTGGGCTGAGACCGAGGTTCGCCAGCCGGGCATAGGAGAACTCGACGAAGATGCGCTCAGGGCGCTCGCCCTGGATGTTGACTTTCTTGACGCCTGATACGTGAAGGAGGCGCTGCCGTAGTCTCTCGGCTTCCCGGGTGAGCTCTCGGGGTGGCATGCCGTGAGCCTCGAGCGCGTAGACGGCGAAAATGACATCGGAGTACTCGTCGTTGACAAACGGGCCCTGCACGCCGGCAGGAAGTTTGGGCGCCTCATCGCCGAGTTTCTTGCGCGCCTGATAGAACTCCTCGGCAACCGCTGAGGCTGGGGTCTTGTCGCTCAGCATGACCATCATCACCGCGATCCCAGGGCGCGTGAAAGTCTCTACCCGATCGTACCAACGCAACTCCTGCATGCGCTTCTCGAGCGGCTCGGCCACGAGGTCCTGCATCTGCCGGGCCGTCGCTCCGGGCCACACGGCGGTGACCGTAAGGGTCTTGATCACGAAAGTAGGATCCTCGGCGCGACCGAGCCGCAGGAACGCGTACGCGCCCGAGAGGATGATGGCGACGATCAGGAACAGGGTGATCGATCGCTCGCGGACGGCCAGCGCGGACAGATTGAACCGACTCATGTGGGGTTATCTCGCGGCAACGCGCGTCTCAGCCACCTGGACGCGCTGTCCTTCGTGCAGGAAGTGACCGCCGACGGCGATGATCGGGTCTCCGACGTGGATTTCGCCGCTCACGATGGCGCGCTCACCGTCGAATCGGCGGAACCTGACCGGTCGGTACGACACGGATGAGGATTGGCGCTCGAGCAGCCACACACCCGGGCCTCGACCTTCGTCATCGATCGCCCCGAGCGGAACTGACAGGGCACCGGCCCGCTCTGGCTCCTTCAGATACACTGTGACGGTCGCGCCGAGCGGCGCTGTGGCCGCTACCCCGTCCAACACATAGCGGGCCTCAAACGTTCGGGTCAGCGGATCGGCGGCGTCGGACAACTGTCGCAGGCGCGCCGGGTATCGCGTGGCCGAATCGGCATTCGCTCCATAGAGGGTTGCGTAACCCGTTGAGCCAAGCGCCGGACGCAGGGTCTCAGGCAGGTTGATCGCCGCCTCGCGAGCTCCGGCGCGTGCCATGCGGATCACGATCTGGCCGGCGGAAACAAATTGTCCTGGCTCTGCCAGGGTCTCGACCACTGTGCCGTCGGCATCTGCGACAAGCGTTGCGTACGCGCCTTCGTTCTGAGCGACTTTGAGCTGCGCTTCGGCGGCTGACAGCAAGGCTCGTGCGCTGTCCGCGGCAGCCTTGACCTGGTCGTAGGCCGATTGGGACACGGCGCCCGAGGAGACCAGGCCACTGTAGCGCGCTTCATCGGCGGCCGCCTGCTGCAATCGGGCCCGCGCCGCATCTACATTGCCGACCTGACTCGTGATGGCGTATGTGTAGTCCGTTCGGTCCAGGCGCATGAGCGGCTGGCCCTCGTGCACCGCCTGGCCACTATCGACCAGGCGCTCGATGACTTTGCCCGAGACGCGAAAGCCGAGATTACTCTGGACGCGAGCTGACACGAGGCCGGTGAACGCTCGCTCGCCTACCTCGGCAGGCTGCACCACGGCAACTTCCGCAAGCTGGGGGACAGTTCTCGGGTCCTCCGCGGATTGTGAGGATGTGCAGGCCGTGAGGTCCATCGTCGCCGCCCAGACGATACCGGCGAGGGTCAGGGTTCTAACTCGAAACATCGCTATGCTCCCAAACAAAAGGATTAGCAGTCCCACGAGATCTCACCATCCGCCGCCCAAGGCTCGGAATGTACCCACCGCGGCTCTCGCCGAATCGGCACGCGTTTGCGCAAGCTCGTCCTGGGCGGTGAGCAGTTGGCGATCGGCATCGAGAACATCGGTCAAGGCGATCACGCCTCCCTGGTAGGCTTCTTGCGAGGCATCCCGCGCTCGCCTCAGTGCCGCGACCTCGGTGAGCAGCTCTTCTCGGTGGGCCTCCAGTTGCACCAGTGACGTGAATGCGTTCTCCACGTCTTCGGCTGCGCGTAGCACCGCCTGTTGGTACCGCGCGAGTGCTTCAGCGTTGGCTCCCCGGGCCTGCGCCACCTCAAGCGTCACTTTGCCGAAATCGAACACCCGCCACCGCAGTCCGGCGATGCCCTGCGGCTGGAACGTCGCGGCTTTGAAGAGATCGCTCGGGCGAGAGCTCTCGTAGCCCAGCACTCCCGCGAGCGAGATGTTCGGATAGTAGTTGGCGAGCGCCTGGCCGATCCGGGCATTGGACGCTGCCAGGTGCCGTTCAGCGGCGATGACATCCGGCCGTCGGCGCAGCACGTCGAGGGGCGTATCGTTGTCTGGCACACTTGGCACTGAGGGGATGTCGCTCGGAGTCTGTAGCTCCGCGGCGGAAGTCCCCGGCTGGACTCCTAGCAATACGTCCAGTCGGTTCATTTGCGCCTCCAGGTCGATGCGCAGCGGCTGCAGTGAGGCACGGGCCTGTGACAGCAGTGCTTCGGCTTGCGCGACCTCACGCACCGCCGCCAGCCCGCGGCCGAATCTCTGGCGCACGAGCTCGAGCAGACGCTCATCGGTGGCGACCTGCTGCTCGGCAACGGCGATGCGGGTCTGATCGCCCCGGACGCGCAAATAGGCGTCTGCAGCATCCGCTGTTACGGAAATCCGTGTGCCGACCTGCTCAGCGATCGCGGCGTCCGCCTCGGCCGAGGCGGCCTCTTTGCCGCGACGCAGGCCGCCGAACAGATCCAATTCCCAGATCGCGCCTAGACCTGCTTCGTAGATCGATTGGTTACGGTTGAAACCGGGCTGGGGGCTGGCGATCTGGCCGACCGGGCTCTCCAGGGAATAGTGGATTCGGGTCGCCTGGCCGTTCAGATCGAAGGTTGGCAGGAGCTGCGCACCGGCTTCACGGGCTGCAGCCCGAGCCTGCTGGACTCGGGCCAGAGCCGCCGCAAGATCGAGGTTCTGATCACGCGCCCGTTGCACGATGCGCGAGAGCATCGGGTCGTTGAAGCCATCCCACCAGGCTTCGAGGGCCGGCGTGGGAGCGCCTGTCGGGCGAGTCGCGAAGGCGCCGACACTGTGGAAGTTCTCGAGCGTCGTCGCGCGTTTTCTATAAGACGGGCCGACGGCACAACCTGACACGCAGAGCTGCGAAAAGAGGCTGAGCGAGGCGAGAGCGGCCAGGAGCGGCCGCATAACGATGGCCCTATTGGAGACAAACCTCATGTGCGCCCCTGGCTCGCCCTATCGACCCCGAGCATCCAGTGCTCAACGCGTTCGGCGTGCAGTGACTCGCGAGGCGTCGCTCGCAACAGGTTGGCCCAGCAGAAGCTGCCGCGCTGCCGCCTGCGCGTCGCCGTGGGCGACCGGGCGTGCCTGTCGCGCGGTCTCGCCTGACGCTCCGGCAACCTGAGACTGCTTGATCGCCTCAGCACCTCCTACACGGGAGCCGGTCGTCCCCAGTAACAGCTGTCTGGCTGACTCCTGCGCATCGGCGGTCCGGCTCGTCACCTTGCCATCGCGCGGTGGGGATTGTGGGGCGGAGTGAGCGGTAGTGATCCCTGTGAGCAGTTCCCTCGCCTGCTGTTGCACGTCGCCCGTGGAATCGGCTGCCGTGGCAGCGCCGATATGAATGACGAGCGCCGCTCCGGCGAGGGCCAGCGGGTTTTTGAAGAACTTGGCAATGTGCAGTGACATGGTGATCTCCTGAGCGTTAAATAGCATGTATATGCATGTATCAAAGCAGCAAAATTGTGTGTTGCGATTCCTCCTACATCTAAGGCATGAACAGGTTCAACCCGAGGAGAGCCTGTGGGCCGCGAGGTACGATGCTTCTTTCAGTGCCATGGCCTGCGTCCGTCCCAGGCGCTTCTCGAAAGCTTCCTGAGCGGCCTCCCAGCGCGGTTTCAGCTTCCTTACCAGCGCCTTCCCCTGAGCGCTGAGCGCCCAGTGGCGCTCCCGGCGGTCATCACCGACGGTATCGCTTGCAAGGCCGGCCTTCCTGATCAGCGCCAGTGTCCGCGTGGCCGTGGTCTGATCGACGCCAAGCGCCTCCGCCAGCTCCGTTGTGGTCAGGCTTCGGGCCCTGTCGAGAAGTTGCAACGCCGTGAATTGCGTGGCATGGAGGCCGCTGCCGGCAGCTTGCCGAAGCGTGGCGCAGTAACAGGGGAGTGACATCAATTTCATGGGGTCGTATAGTATATGCATATACATGGACTGTCAAGAGCTCGCGCATCCGGCGTGCAGTGGCGAGAAGCCTTCCGCAAAAGACCGACCTGCGGGGTGCGGAGAAGTAGATGCAGTCGAGGCACGTAACTGGACAGCCCCGGATACTGAAAAACCCAGATCCTGCACCAACCCGCGGGAAGGCCAACGGGCGGCAAGGTCTATGGCTTCGACAGCCGCGGAGAGGTAATCGAGAAGCGGAAGTCATCCGTGAGATGTTCCACCGGTTTGCGCTTGGCGAAACGATGAAATCGATAGCGCGAGGTCTCAACGGCCGGAAGATACCTCCGCCGGTATCATCCTGGAGGCGCTTCGTGCGCTCATTGATGCTGCCGTTGCCTCAATCGGCCCGCGCACCGTGGGATTCTCCATTCTTTTGCTCGCTTTCGTGATGGGCCACCAGCCGATTATTGCCGCTCGAAGACGGACAAGGTGCTCACGCTCGTGCCATCCGGCCTGTTGATCACATAAAACATCTTCATAGTCTTGCCGCCTGGGGAAACTTCCCGCCGCACGGTGCCGATGACCTTGCCGTTGCGGAGCAGATCAGCTGTGGTCGTGTTGCGGTCGATGCGCTGCGTGGCGATGCTGTCGAAGATGCCGCTGCCCGTGCTCGGTTGTGGTCTGCCGTCGTAGGTGATCAGGGCCTCCACCTTGGTTTTCTTGCCGTCGGCGTACTCGTCTTCGATGACCACATGGGTGCGGTCGGGCGTCACCGTGTAGGTTCGCGTTTCGCTCTTCGGCGGCGCGTTCGAGGCGAAGGTGGACTTAGCGATGTTCAGCTTCCAGGTGCCGGCCGACGTATCCTCAGCGGGCTGCGCTGCTTCTAACACCGCCACCACTAGGGACAGCGCCGATGCAAGGATGAGGGTCTTCCGCGCGTTCATTGACATCTCCCCGGATCTTTTTTTACGGCCATTGGGCAAGTGCACGAGGCGCAGAGTATACGCCCCGCCAGACGTGCTTGGTCAGCAGCGCCTGCGCGCCCGATACATCCTGAAATGCGCGGAGTGCGGCGCCTCACTGATGATGGCGGACAGGTACAAGTACGCCCGGAACGGGCGCCCGGCGGTATCGCACAGACTTCCGCAAACTCGCCATTCGACTCGCTGCGCCACGGTCGAGCGTCCGAGCTCGGGAGGCTGATTGACACGAGCATTTGCCTGGCATCTGCACGTAAGCTTCCCTCGTCAAACGGCCGAGTTCGGCCGATCGAAGATCAGGCACGTCGTTGTCGCATGGGCATACAGTTTCGTGTCCGGGCCGACGATTCGTCCCTCGGCGGTCGCAACTTGCCGCCCACTATGAACAAGAATTCCTTCGGCGCGCACGAGTGGCACGGCGTCGGTCAGAGAACGTACGAGGTTTACCTTGAGTTCGAGCGTGGTGTAACCCTTGGCGGCGGGCAGTGTCGAATGCACGGCGCAGCCCATCGCTGAATCCAACAGGGCGGCAAACCAGCCGCCGTGAACGGTTCCCAGCGGGTTGTAATAACGGAAATCCGGCTTTCCCTGAAAAACCGCGAGGCCGTGCTCGATACGGATCGGCACGAAGCCGAGCGTGTCGGCCATTGGAGGAGATGGCAGCTCGCCGGCGAAAATTGCTTGCAGCGTTTGAATACCACTTCGCCCATCCAACTGCTCCGCGCGCACGTAGCCGGCCCGTTCCGCAAGCCGCTCGCGCACCTCGCTCTCCTCCGCCCGCCAATGGGCGAGTGTCTGTTCGGGGTTCATCGTACCGGTCTAGGTTAGCCGTCCTATAGATGCCGTTGGCGCCATCGGGGTCATCACGGCCTCAAGTCGGGTGGGACTCATCGAGTTCTGTAAGCTGCGCACGGACCGCCTCGAGGATTTCTTCGGACAGCGACGCAGCGCTGACGGCGCGCGCCAGCACGACTGCACCCACCATGGCGGCGAAGCTTGCCAGGGCTTCCCTGCGTCTGCTCCTGGGCGACCGTCCCGGCACCACTTGCCCCAGAAGCCCCAGAAATCGTTTGGCTGCTTCCGTGAACACGGCGCGCACGGGGGGGCCCTGTCTCGCGGCGTCCATGCTCAAGGCGGCTATTACACATCCGCCGCCCGGGTTGTCGCGGTGTTTCCCCGAGAGGTAAGACGACGCGATCACCGATAGCCGCTTTTTCGGTGCGCGCTCGAGCAGCTCTCGCCACCTGTGCTCCGATTTCTCGAGTGCCCGCTCGCACGCTTCCACCATCAGATGTTCCTTCGAATCAAACTGGGCATAAAACCCGCCGTGCGTGAGGCCCGCGCTCTTCATCAAATCGGCAACGCCAACGCCCTCAAAGCCTCGTTCCCGAAATTGGCGTGCCGCCGTATCCACGACCCGTTCGCGATTGAGCTTCGCTTGCTCGCGCGTGACCTTCATCGGATGACCTCACAAGTCGGCTTGACTTCATAGATTATACACATCATATTATCATTAATGACGATCATCATATAACACGATGCCACTGCAGAGTCTGGGTATACCGATTCAAAGGGTCGGGAGGCATCCAACCGTTGGTTCGGGGCCAGAGAATGACTGAAGTCAACAATTCATGGGTCCTTGTGACAGGCGCATCCAGCGGTTTTGGCGAGGAGTTCGCTCGGCAATATGCTGCGCAGGGCCACTCTCTGGTCTTGGTGGCGCGCCGGCTGGACCGACTTCAGAAACTTGCTGAGACACTGCGCGAGCAGTACCACGTCAATGTCGTGGTGGAGCAGGTCGATCTTTCACAGGTCGCGGCAATCGTCCAACTGCATGAGCGCCTTCGCGAGCGAGGTATCACGGTCGACATTCTGATCAACAATGCCGGACACGGACTCCAAGGGCCATTCCTGGATCGTCAGGTGGATGCGGCGTTAGAGATGGTGCAACTGGATATCGCGAGCCTGACAGCCGTCACTCACGTCTTCGCGCAAGACATGCGCAAGCGTGGGCGTGGGAAGATCCTTCTTGTCGCGAGTTTACTGGCCTACTACAGCGTGCAGAATTTCGCGGTCTATGCAGCTTCCAAGCGCTATGTGCTGAGCCTGGGCGAAGCCCTTCATCACGAACTCAAGCGGGATGGCGTCACTGTTACGGTGCTTTGCCCGGGCATGTCGGATACCGGATTTGCACAGGCCGCGCAACAGAAGCTCACGCCGATGTTGAAGCGAGTGATGATGCAGCCGGCACCCGTGGTGCGCGCGGGTATCCGCGCTTTGGGATCGGGGCGCATCAGCGTTGTGCCAGGGTTTGCCAACAAGGCCGTCGTGATGCTCGCCCGGACTACGCCGCGCTGGCTGAACCAAACCATCTTTTCGCGCGTCATGAACGGATGAGCAGAGCTGCTGGGGGCCAGTCTTCCGCGGTGATTTACCAGGTCAGGTCAGGGACCGAAGTCCCCGGGGGCACATGCAGGCAACAAGCGGCCGATATTGAGCCCGGAAGTCCGATCGTTGTCCGCTGTAGAGAAGCCTGCTGCGAGCGCGGGGGGTCTGGACCCCAATGGCCCCCAGCGCCTCTGTTGCATCGACCCCAGGCTGGAGAGAGTCAAAGATTTCTTGAATCAATGGTCGGGGTGACAGGATTTGAACCTGCGACTCCTACGTCCCGAACGTAGTGCTCTACCAGGCTGAGCTACACCCCGAATTTGCGGCGAGGCGCTGCGCGCCCGTAAGCGCGCGCAGCGAAAGCGGGCCGCGCAGTGTACTGAACCGGCCCGGCCCCTTCAACGCCAGGGGCGGCGCCGTTGACCGAATGTGTGAGCCTGCTCAATGGCTTGGCACCGCCGGCTTTGCCTGAACCCCGGCAGGCTCCGCGCAGGGCCTTATGTCTATGTCCCCGTCTTCTGCGCCACGATGTGCCCCAGGCGCATCACGAAGACAGGGTGCTCCGTAGCGTGGATATCGCTGAGCACGTTGCCCCGGACCGCTACGATATCCGCGGCCTTGCCGGGCTCGAGCGTGCCCACTTCCTTCTCGACGCCGAGAAGCCTGGCTGACTCGTGCGTGCCTGCGAGCAGAGCCGCGGCGGGGCTCATTCCGAGATCCACCATGAGCCCGAACTCGGTTGCATTCATCCCGTGCGGATATACGCCCGCGTCCGTGCCAAAGGCGATCGGCACGCCGACCCGCAAAGCGTTCTTGAACATCGCGCCGTGTGCGGCGGCAGCGGCGCGTGCCTTGGCGGCGATCTGGGAGGGGAAAGCCCCCGCGTCCGCCTCCTTGCCGACCCAGTACGCCGCCATGCGAGTCGGGACGAGATAGACGCCTTTGGCCTTCATCAGCTTCAGGGTGTCCTCGGTGAGGAAAGTGCCGTGCTCGATCGAATCCACACCCGCCTCGATAGCGATCCGCGCGGCGGCGTCTCCGTGGCAGTGAGCGGCAACCTTTCGTTTCCACTTGTGAGCTTCGGATACGATCGCCGTCATTTCCTCCAGTGTGAGCTGCGGCACATCCACCGGGTCGGCCTCGGACAGCACGCCGCCGCTGGCGGCGAACTTGATGACATCCGCACCCCATTTCATCTGGTAGCGCGTGGCTTCGCGGCACTCCTCGGGGCCGCTGCAGATGCCCTCGATCGGCCCGAGCGGGTGCACGCGCTCGGGCGGGAAGGAGTACCCGTCCGCGTGGCCGCCCGGGGAGCCGATGATGTGACCGGCGGTCAGCATGCGCGGCCCTTCGGTGACCCCGGCGTTGATCGCGTTGCGCAGCCCGATGTCGACGAAGTCGTTGGCGCCCACGTTGCGCACGGTAGTGAACCCTGCTCCGAGCGTGCGCTTTGCGTACAGCGCGGCATACAGAGCCTGTTCGGCCGGGAAACGCATCACCTGGTTGTAAACGTGGTGGTAATAGTCCCTCTGGAGTTCATCCGTAAGATGCGTATGGGCGTCGATGAAGCCCGGGAGAAGGGTCGCATCGCCCAGATCGATGACCCGCGCTCCGGGGGGCGCCGCCCCTGTCCCCACCGACACGATCCGATCGCCCCGCACGACCACAGTGGCGCCGTCCTTGAGCGTCGTAGCGGTCGCATCAAACACGTGCGCAGCCTTGAGCACGATGATTTCCGCAGGGGCGGGGGCCTCCGCGGAGAGCACCGGGGTCAGCGCACCGGCCACGAAGCAGCTCAAGCCAGCGAGCATCGGCATCGACCTTGTGAGATTCATACACATCCCGTAGCCCTTCAGGTGGTGTGCTCGACCGCGAAGCGGGCGAGCGCGGCGAGACCGGTCTTATAAGAGGAGTCGGGCAGCGCACCGAGGGAGGCGAGCGCCCGCTCGAGCTCCTCGCGCGCGAGGCGCTGGGCGTAGTCGAGGCCGCCGGTGGACTCGATCGCCGCCACCACCGGGTCGAGCTGCTCGAGGCCCCCTTGCTCGATGGCACGGCGGATCGCCCGGCGTTGCGCCTCGCTGCCGCTCTTCAGCGCGTGGATGAGCGGCAGCGTCGGCTTGCCTTCGGCAAGATCGTCACCCAGGTTCTTGCCGCGCTGCTCGGGGTTCGAGCAGTAGTCGAGCACGTCGTCGACCAGCTGGTACGCGGTGCCGAGGTGCCGGCCGTAGGCGGCGAGCGCGCGCTGCACGGGCGGCTGGGCGAGCGAGAGCACTGCGGCGACCTGCGCTCCGGCCTCGAAGAGCTTGGCGGTCTTGCGGTAGATGACCTCGAGGTAGCGCTGTTCGGTCGTGTCCGGATCGTGGGCGTTCATCAGCTGCAGTACTTCGCCCTCGGCGATGACGTTGGTGGCGTCGGCCATGATCTCCATGACCGGCTGACAGCTGAGCGAGGCCATCATCTGGAAGGCGCGCGAGTAGACGAAGTCACCGACCAGCACGCTCGCCGGGTTGCCGAACACCTCGTTCGCGGTGTGCCTGCCGCGCCGGAGCGATGAGCCGTCGACGACGTCGTCGTGCAGGAGCGTCGCCGTGTGAATGAACTCGATGAACGCGGCGGCCTCGATGTGCGAGCGGCCCTCATGCCCACAGGCGCGCCCCGCCAGCACCACCAGCAGCGGCCTCAAGCGCTTGCCGCCGCCCGAAACGATGTGCTCGGCGACCCGGTCCACGAGAGGTACGGCGCTCTTCAGGCGTTCCCGAATCACCTCATCGACCGAGCGGAGGTCTGCCCGTACCAGCGCGCGAATCTCTTCCAGGGTCATTTCACGAAGGGACGTGTTGCTTGAGAGCGTTACCGCCCCGGGCGGTCACGCATCGTAGCTGACCGGGGCGGCTTTGGAGAAATGGCCGCCGCCGGTCCGACGCGGACGTAGATTGAGGGCTAAGTG
>WNEL01001090.1_pt1 | contig 11954 bp, 10 predicted proteins | sample 5399991 | NCBI WGS metagenome assembly WNEL01 (sample SAMN13153325, study PRJNA577476) | soil metagenome | isolation source: 20 cm grassland meadow soil pre-rain plot 2 | place: USA:California | collected 2015-09-08
CGCTGACATCATCGCCGGCCAGGCGACAATGGGCCTGGAGATCGCGGAGCAGCTGCCGGACGTCCGCACGGTGGTGGTGCCGGTGGGCGGCGGCGGGCTCATCGCGGGCGTGGTCACCGGCCTCGCCGCGGCGGGGAGTGAGGCGCGGGTGTGGGGCGTGGAGCCCGTGGGCGCCCCGAAGCTCACCCGCTCACTCGCGGCGGGCCGGCCGGTCCGCCTCGACCGCACGGCGAGCCTCGCCGACGGGCTGATCACGCTCAGCGTGGGAGCCGTTCCCTTCGCGCACCTGACCGCGCAGCGCGACCGGCTGGCGGGAGTGGTGCTGGTGGACGATGAGGGGCTGCGCGAGGCCGTGCAGTTTCTCTGGCGCCAGGGCCACCTCGCGGTGGAGCCGTCCGGCGCCGCGACGACGGCCGCGCTCCGCTCCGGCGCGGTCCGGCCCGTCCCACCCACCGTGCTGGTCGTGAGCGGCGGCAACGTCGACCCCGCCCTGCTCGAGGATTGACGGCGCTTGAGCCCCGAAGCCGCTGCCAAGATCCTCGTCGCCGACGACGACCAGTCCCTGGTGCGCACGCTCACGTGGATCCTCAAGGAAAACGGCTACGACGTGGTCGTCGCCCCGGGTGGCGAGGGGCTCATCGGCATGCTCGAGGAGGAGCGACCCAACCTGCTGCTGCTCGACATCATGATGCCCAAGGTCGACGGCCTGCAGCTGCTCGCCAAGATGAAGGCCGACGACCGGTTCCGCGACGTGCCGGTCCTGATGATCTCATCGATGCCGCCCGAGGAGGCAACGGTGAAGTCGCTGGGGCTCGGCGCCGCCGACTTCATCTCCAAGCCGTTCCGGGTGCGCGAGCTGCTGGCGCGCGTGAAGGCGCACATCCGCTCGGCGCAGGAGCTGGCCCACGCCCGCGACGAAGCGCAGAGCCGGGCCGCGATCGTCGACATCCTGCACGAGGTCACCGACTCGCTCAAGCCCGACGAGATCTACCATATCCTGGTGCGGCGCGTCGCCCGCGTGCTGCAGATCTCCAAGTGCTCGATGGTGCTCGCCAAGCCGGGAGACCAGCTGGGCGTGGTGGTGGCGGCGTACGAGAACCCGATGCTCCGCAATCTCGAGATCGAGCTGGCGCGCTATCCCGAGATTCAGCGCGCGCTCACCGGCAGCCGGCCGGTGCTGGTCGAGGACGTCTCGTCCGATCCGCTGTACGAGAGCGAGCGGGTCCGCTGGCAGCGCGAGGGCATCACCGTCCCGACCCGCTCCGCCGTCGCGCTCCCGTTCTCCATGAAGGACCAGCAGCTGGGCGTGTTCTTCCTGCGGACCACGGGCGAGGACCCGCCGCTCACCCGCGCCGACGCCGGGTTCGCCGAGACCGTGATTCGCACGGCCGTGGCGGCGATCGAGAAGGCCTACGATTTCGAAACGGCGGTGTCGGACAAAAAGCGGCTCGAGAAGCTGGCGGCGACCGACGCGCTCACCGGCTGCATGAACCGGCGGGCGCTGTCGGAGGAGCTCGAGGCGGAGCTCGATCGAGCGCGCCGCTACAACCTGGCCCTCACCATTCTGCTCGCCGACATCGATCGGTTCAAGCTCGTGAACGACACGCGGGGTCACATTGCGGGCGACTCCGTCCTGCGCCAAGTTGGCGAGATCCTGCGCCGCGAAGTACGCTCTGTCGACCAGGCGGCGCGGTACGGTGGGGAGGAGTTCGTGGTGGTCATGCCCGAGACGGCGCTGCACGGTGCCGCACTCTTCGCCGAGCGGCTGCGGCGCCGCGTCATGCACACCGACTTCGCCGACCCGGGAGAGGATCCCCTCAACCTGACGATCTCGATCGGGCTGGCGTCGTTCCCCGACGACCGCGTCACCAGCGCCGACAGCTTCGTGGCCCTGGCCGATCAGGCCCTGTACCGCGCCAAGAACGAAGGGCGCAACCTGGTGCGTCAATGAGCGAGCGGCGCTGCCCCAAGTGCGGCACGGTGTACACCGATACGGCACGCTTCTGCGCCCGCGACGGCAACATGCTGGTCGAGGTGCAGTCCAAGGCCGCGACCACCGCCCCCGCCTCCGCCCCCGGCGCTGGCACCGCCGCGCGCACGCCCACAACACCGAAGCCCGGGCTCGAGCGCGCCTCCTCGCTCTCGGGGCACGTCCTGGACTCCCGCTACCAGGTCCAAAAGAAGCTGGGCGAGGGTGGCATGTCGTACGTGTACCTGGCCCGCGAGGTGGCGTCCGGCCAGGACGTCGCGATCAAGGTGCTCTCCCCCAAGCTCGCCACCGACAGGAGCTCGGTCGAGCGGCTGCGGCGCGAGGCGGGGCTCGCCATGCGGCTCGACCATCCTAACGTGTGCCGCATCCTCCGCCTGGGCGAGTCCGAGGATGGCCTGATCTACCTGGTGATGCCGTTCCTCAAGGGCGAGCTGCTCTCGGACCGTGAGGTGAAGGTCGGTCCCATGCCGGTCGCCGCCGGGGTCGCCGTGCTGCGGCAGGTGTGCGCCGGATTGCACCACGCGCACGAGCTGCAGATCGTGCACCGCGACCTGAAGCCCGAGAACATCATGCTCGTGACCGACGAGCCAGCCGGCGATCGGGCCGTGGTCATGGATTTCGGGCTCGCCAAGGAGCGCCGCGCCGACCCGGCGATCGCCAAGCTCACCGCCACGGGCATCATCCTCGGCACGCCGGAGTTCATGAGCCCCGAGCAGATTCGCGGCAAGCAGCTCGACGCGCGCTCCGACATCTACGCGCTCGGGATCGTCGCGTTCGAAATGTTCACCGGCAAGCTCCCGTTCCACGGGCGCAACGCTCAGGAGATGATGATCGCGCGGCTGCGCGGCCGGCCACTCAAGTTGCGCCAGCTGCGGCCCGACCTCCCCGAGGGTCTGGAACGGACGCTGGGGCGCGCCCTCGAGTCGAACCCCGAGGCGCGCTACACCACCGCTCTCGAGTTCGCCGACGCCCTGTCGACGTTCCACGAAGGCGGCCTCCTGTCGAAGATCAAGGAGAAGCTGAAATAAGGCGCTTCCCGGCCTTCGATCCGCCCGAATACGTCGAGTGGCAGCCGGACCCCGCGCTGGTGCGCGCCTTCCGCGAGACGCTGGAGCGGGATCCCGAGCGCGCCGCCATCGTGGCGCGGCTCGCGCCCGAGGACATGATCGCCCTGTACGCGGGGTTGCTGCGCGCCCGCCTGCACGACATCCAGCTGAAGCGCTGGGTGCGCACCGGCGTGATCTCCAAGGCGTGGCTGGGGACGGGCGAGGAGGCGGTCACCGTGGGGCCGGTGCACGCGCTCGAGCGCGGCCGCGGCGGGGGGGGCGACGTCGTGGCGCCGATGATCCGCAACGCCGCGGCGTGCTGCGAGCTGGGGATGCCGGTCGCGGACATGCTGCGCGGCTATCTCGGCAGCGACGACTCGCCCTCCCGTGGCCGCGACCTGCACGTCGGCGCCTGGGAGCGCGGTGTGCTGCAGCCCATCTCGCACGTGGGCGATATGGTGCCCGTCATCAGCGGCATCGCGCTCACGTTCCACCTGCGGCGCGAGCCGCGCGTCGCCCTCACCTGGGTGGGCGACGGCGCCGCCAATACGGCGGCAGCGCACGAAGGCACGAACTTCGCCGCCGTCCGCCGGCTGCCCGCCATCTTCATCCTCCAGAACAACCAGGTGGCCCTGGGGACTCCGCTCGAGCGCCATCACCTCCCGGGCCAGTTTCTCGAGTGGGCCGCGAGCTACGGTATCCGGGGCGGCGCGTTCGACGGCAACAACGTGCTCGATGCCTACGCGGCGACCCGACTCGCGGCCGAGCGCTGTCGCCGGGGCGAGGGGCCGGCGCTGCTGGTCGCGGAGACCTTTCGCATGGGCGGGCACGCCACCCATGACGAGCGCGAGGCGCGCGACACGCTGCCGGATGAGCTCTTCAAGAGCTGGGGGAAGCGCGACCCGATAGGCTTGTACGAGGAATACCTGAAGCAGCGGGGCGTCGCCGCGACGCGACTCGCGGACATCGAGGCGGACGTCACGGCAGAGGTGGAGCGGGCCGCCGAGGAAGCGCTGCGCAGCCGCGACAAGATGCCGCCCAGCGAATCCGCGCTGGTGGGCGTGTACGCGAACGGGAGGGAGAGATGAAAACTGATGCGGTGAAGGGCGGTGCAAGGCGGTGGAGGGCGGTGCAAGTAGGCGGCGGGGCGGTCGCACTGGCGGGGCTGCTGCTGGCTTTGCCCAACCTTCACCGCCTTCCACCGCCTTCGACCGCCCTCCACTCGGACATCCATGCCGAATACGTGAAGTTTGCGAGCGGGCGGGACACCATCACTGCGTATCTGGCCTATCCCGAGCGCGCGGCGCGGGCTCCGGCCGTGGTGGTGATCCACGAGATCTTCGGCATGTCGGATTTCATCCGCCAGACCACGGAGCAGCTCGCCAACGATGGCTTCGTCGCGATCGCGCCCGACTTGCTGGCGCGCCGGGGCGGTACGCCTCCGTCCCCCGACTCGGCGCGCAAGCTCATCGCGGGACTCGCCCCCGACACGGTCACTCAGGATCTCGACGCCACGGTGGCGTACGTGCGGCGTGTGAAGGCGGTGCGGGCCGACCGCGTCGGCGTGATCGGGTTCTGCTGGGGCGGCGGCCAGAGCTTCCGCTACGCCACGAACAACCCCTCGCTCTCGGGCTTCGTCGTCTGCTATGGCCCCGGCCCGGAGGCGCTCGCCGTCGCGCGCATCCGCGCCCGCGGCCTGGGCGTGTACGCCGCGAACGACGCGCGCATCGATGCGGGGCTGCCGGACGTGGACGCGGCCATCCGGACCTACCACACGAGCTACCGCTACACGGTCTATCCCGGCGTCGGCCACGGGTTCCTGCGTACGCGGGAGCGGCCCGAGGTCGCGGACAGCGCGTGGCGGGATGTAATCCGGTTCTTCAGGGAGAGTCTGGAGCGGTGAGAAGACGGTAGAGGATGGTAGAGGACGGTAGAAGACGGTACAGCCTCTACCGCCTTTTACGTCCTCTACCGTCTTCTACCGTCCCTTCAAGTACTCCCGCGCCCGGTCCAGCAGCGGATCGTTGCCCGCCAGGAGATCGTCCACCGTCGGGACCACGAGCCGGTCGGGCTTCACGCCGATCCCCGCGTACTCCGTCCCGTCGGCGAACGAGTGGCGCGTGACCGGGAGCTGCACGCTCCAGTTCTTGGGGAGCGCGAAGGTGGCGATATCGCCCACGCTCCCGGCGGACGGCTCGCCGATGATCACCCCGCGGCCCGTCGCGCGGAAGGCGGCAAGGAGATCTTCCGCGGCTCCCGAGGTCCCGCTCGACGCCAGCAGCGTGATGGGACCGCCGTACGGTGGGTGATCGCGTCGCGGCGCTACGCTTCCGACGTCCGGCCCGTACCAGGTCATGGCGGAGTCCGGCAGGTTCCACGCGCGGAACGCCGCGCGGTATTGCGGCGTTTTCCAGCGAACGGCCGAAAACGGCTGGTCGGTGAGGCGGGCGAGCAGCTGATAGGCGTATTCCGTCTGACCGCCGCTCGCGGCCCGGAGATCCAGCACGAGCCCCTGCACGGCGCCGAAATCCGGGTACGTCCGGTCGAAGCGGCGCACCACGTCCTCGTCGGCGAGCGAGCCGATCCGCACGACGGCGATGCCGCCGGGAAGCGAGTCCACCGCGAAGGCCGGTGGGTCGAGCGGCCAGCGGTCGTTGAGCGACAGGGAGCGGGTCACGCTCAGCCCCCGGGGATCTCCCCCGGGCACGCGGACGAGCAGGTGCAGGCTCGTGCCCTTTTCTCCCTGGAGCATCCAGGCGACGGCACGTTGCCAGCGGTCGGTGGGCGTCGCCGCGGCGGTTTCGGGAAGCACCGAGTCACGGATCCACGCTTCCGCGGGGATGCCCTGGACGGCCACGATCTCGGCCAGGCGGTCGGGGTGCGCCACGCGCATCTCGTCGTTCTCGGCGTAGTCCATGATGAACGGTCTCCGCGCCGCGCTCGCCAGCAGCAGCGGCGGGCGCGCGATACGGGACCGCAGATTCGGGGGCGCGAGCACCGCGGCCTGCCCGTCCCCCAGCAGGGCGACGAACCGTCGCAGGCGGCGGTAGAACAACAGGTCGGATTGCGGCTCGGCGGCGAGCTTCAGGTTCACCCGCAGCGCCGAGTCCCAGTCCACCCGCACGCGGTCCCAGTAGGCGAAGTTGTAACGGGCGTCGGCCCAGACCGTGGCGAGGGCGTGAGCGCGCTCAGGGGCGGTGAGTTGCGCCGCCGCCCCGCGGAGCGGCGCGGCCGACCCCGCGACCAGACAGGTCAGGAGCTTGGATCGAGTGAGCACGCGCCTAATCTATCTCCTTCTCTTTGTCGCGCCGCAGGTCCTGCTGTATCTGTACCTGCGGGCGCGCCTGCCCGATCCCAGCCGTCCGCGCCGGGCGCGTATCGTGCGGGTCGCGCTGGCGCTGGTGTTCGGATTGTTCAACCTGCCGTGGGTGTTGGTTGCGCAACGCGCGCTGTTCGGCTCGATGTGGAGCGTCGGGCGACTCCCGCTCACCGGCCCCTGGATCGCGTGGCAGTTGTGGGGATGGATTTTTTGTGCGCTGGTGACGATGTACCTGCTCGGCAAGGGCGGGTGGTGGTTGGCGGGCCGGGTGCGCGGTGCGCGGTACGCGGTTGCCACCGATGCGAGCCGCGATCCCGCCGCGAATCGGGAACAACCGCGCACTGCGCACAGCGCACAGTTGTCTCGCCGCCGCTTTCTCGCCCGCGCCACGTACACGTATGCCGGCGCCGGCGTCGCCCTGTCGTCTTACGGCATCTGGAGCGCCTATCGCCTTCCCCAGCTCACGCGCCGCACGCTCTCGTTCCCCGATCTGCCGGCAGGACTCGATGGGCTCACCCTGTTGCACCTCTCCGATCTGCACGCGGGCGTCCACCTCGGCGAGGACAAAATGCAGGAGATCGTGGCGCAGGCAAACGCGCTCCGCCCCCATCTGATCGTGCAGACGGGCGACATGATCGACATCTCGCCGTCATACATTCCGGCATACGTGCGCGCGTTCCGGGAGCTGCGGCCGCCGCTCGGTGTGGTGACGGTGTTGGGCAACCACGACCGCTACACGGGGGAAAGCGAGGTGATTCGCGGGTGCCGCGATGCGGGGCAGGTGTTCGTGCAAAACGGTTGCCACGTGATCGAGCGGGGCGGGGCCAGCCTCGCGCTGCTCGGCATCGACGATCCCCACAACTGGACCGCGGACGACCCGCAGACGAGGGACGTCGACGCGGCGCTCGCCGCCGCCCCGCCGGGCGCATTCCGGGTGCTGTTGGCTCACCGCCCGGGCGCGTGGGACTCGGCCGCCCCGCGCGGCATCCCGCTCACGCTCGCGGGACACATCCACGGCGGGCAGTTCTACCTGCCGCTGATCGGGTGGTCGGCCGGGCGCCTGATCACGAAGTACGTGATGGGCCACTTTCAGCGCGGGGCGAGCCAGCTGTACGTCAGCCGCGGGATCGGCGTCGTCGGCGTGCCGATCCGCGTGTTCGCGCCGCCGGAGATTGAGCTGTTCGAGCTGCGGCGGGGGTGAGTCGGCGAGACCGTTGGGGTCCCACGCAGCGACTGTGTCGTTTTGTCGCGGAGTGGGACCCCAACGGTCTCACCGAGGCGCCGCGATCGCGTCCCACGCCCCGTCGAGCGCCAGCTTCACTCCCGCGTGCGTCTCGTCCCAGTCGCGCGCCGAGACCCGCTCGATGGCGAGCGTGATCACCGCGAGCCACACGCCGGCCCAGATCTCCGCGGCCCCCGGCTTCACGGACCCGTCGGCCTTGGCCTGGGCGATCAGGCCCTCGAGGTCGATCCGGAACTCACGCGCCGTCTTGCGGCTCTCCTCGTCCAGCAGATCGTCGGAGCGCTGGACGAAAAACAGCCGGGCCACCGCCGGCTCGCGCGCCGCCCCGGCCACGAGCCCGCGGGCGAGCTCGGCCAGCTTCTCGCGCGGCCCCACCTTGAGCGCGTCGGCGTCCTTGACCAGCTTGTCGGCCCAGCGGGCCGAAGCGCGGTACAGCTCGTTGAAGAACTGCTGCTTGCCGGCGAAATGACGATAGATCGTCCCCTCGGCCACCCCGGCCTTTTTCGCGATCGCGGGCGTAGTGGTGTCGTGGTATCCCTGCGCGGTGAACAGCTCGAGCGCCGCGCGGACCAACCGCTCGCGTGTCAAGTCAGCTTGGGCCATCGCGCGCGAATTTAACGCCCGGGCCGGGTCGGCGCGGTCGTGGGGGGCCTCACGTCGCGACAAAAATACGCAGTCGCTCCGTGAGGCCCCCACGCCCGCGCCGTAAGGCGAGCAAGGGGTTCCGACGCTCGCCGTGCGTCGCTAACTTTCCGCCGCCGCATCCCGCACGCCGTCCGGAGGCAATCGCGTCATGCGCATGTTGGTTTTGGGCGCGGGCCTGCAAGGGTCCGCCTGCGCCTATGATCTGTTGCAGCAACCCGTCGTGGAGCGTGTCACGGTCGCGGACCTCGCGCCGGACCGCATCCCCCGGGTGCTCCAGCCCCATGTGGGCAAGCGGCTGGCTCTGTTGCGGCTCGACGTGCAGCACGGAGCCGCGCTGCGCGACGCGATGCGCGGGCAGGACGCGGTGCAAAACGCGGCGCCGTACTATTTCAACCTCGCGGTCTCGCGCGCGGCGGTGGACGCCGGCATCCACTGTGCCGACCTGGGCGGCAACACCGAGATCGTCTTCCAGCAGAAGGTGCTCGACGCGGAGGCCCGGGCGCGGAGCGTCTCGATCATTCCCGACTGCGGCCTCGCGCCCGGCATGGTGAACATCCTCGCGGCGGAGGGAATCCGCCGGGTGGGGAACGCCGAGGTCGTGAAGATCTACGTCGGCGGCCTGCCGCAGCATCCCGAGCCGCCGCTCAATTATCAGATCGTGTACTCGCTGGCCGGCGCGCTCGACTACTACACGACCCCCTCGTGGGTGCTGCGCGACGGCAGGCCGGCGCGTGTGGAGGCGCTCTCCGAGCTGGAGCACGTCGTCTTCCCGCCGCCGGTGGGAGAGCTCGAGGCGTTCCACACCGGCGGGGGCATCTCCACCCTGCCGTGGGCGTACGAGGGCAGGGTACGGACCATGGAGTACAAGACGCTGCGCTATCCCGGGCATGTCGCGATCATGCGGCCGATCCGCGAGCTCGGGCTGCTCGATCTCACGCCCGTCGCGGTGAACGGCACGAGCGTCGTGCCGCGCGATGCATTCATCGCGACGGTGTCCCCCAAACTGACCAAGCCCGACGGACGCGACCTCGTGGCCTTGCGTGTCGAGGTGCGGGGCACCAATGGCAAGCGGGCCGCCTGGCAGCTGCTCGATTATTACGACGCCGCGCACGGCATCAGTGCGATGATGCGGACCACCGGCTATTCCCTGGCCATCACCGGACTCATGCAAGTGGATGGCCGGATCGCCACGCGGGGGGTGCACACGCCCGACGAAGCCGTGCCGTTCGCGGCGTACGTCGCTGAGCTGGCGCAGCGAGGGGTCGAGATACGGGAATTACGGTCGACTGACGACTGAGGAACCGTCCTTAGTAGCTCCACGTTGTGCCAAACAGCAGCCGCCCGCCCTCGCTCCCCCGGCCGTAGCCGATGACAACGAGCGAATTGCGCAACAGGCGTAACGCGACCTCGCCGCCACCGCCCCGGTGCAGGTCGGTCGTGGTGAGCCGCACCGCCTCGCCCGGCCCGAACACCCGACCGGCGTCGTAGAAGGCGACGACCTTGAGCTCGACCGCGTCTCCCACCGCGATCACGGCGTAGCGCGCTTCCAGGCCGCCTAGCAGCTTGCCGGGCCCGGTAAAGCGCCCGTCGTAGAACCCGCGCAGCGACCGGTACCCGCCCACGGCGACGAACGGCAGCTCGCTCGACTCCATCTCCTGCTGGGCCGCGAGCGGAGGATTCCCGCCCATCCCTTCGGCTGCGAGCCGGCCGGCCAGCACGAGACGGTGCAGCGGGCGCACCTCGACCTGCGCGTTGCCGGTCGTACGCGTGTAGCCGGTGCCGCTCGCGAACAGCAGCTCGACCAGCACCCCGGTGTGCGGGTCCACCTCGCTCTCGCGCGTATCGAGCACGACCCCCGCGCGGACGACCTTGTCGGTGAACGGCACGGTGCTCGGGTCCACGCGTCCCGCGGCCAGATCGTCGCGGAACACGCTCGGCCCGGGAAGGGCCCGGAAGTCGGTACGGGTCACCCCTCCGCCCACGAGCAGCCGCACCGGGCCGACCAGGCGATGCTGAACGGTGGCTCGCCCGACGAGACGCGTGCGACTCAAGCGGTAGAGGTACGCACCGATCGTGGCGACGCTGTCCGGGGAATACTGCGTGTCGTTGCCGAGCCCGTAGTAGCCGAGACGATTGTCGCGCACCGCGGCGAGCGTGCCGCGCGCGCGCCACCCCTGCCACCACGCCGGGGCCTGGGCATCCATCACGAGCGCCCAGCTCCCCTTCGTCCCCGCGCCCGCGTCGACGCTCAGCGACGCGCGGCTCGGCTCTGGCCGCTCGATGAAGCCGAGCGGGCTGTAGCGACCGTAATGGAGCGCCCCCCACAGGCCACCGGTTGTCGTGTAGTAGAGGTATGGATAGAAATTGTCGCGCCAATAGCGCTGGGCGTGCAGCGCCGGCGCCCCCCCCGCCCCCGCCGCCCCGGCGGCGGCGAGCGCGAGCGCTGCGCTAACGGCTCGCAGCGGCCCGCTCGTAGAGATGGGCCGCGTCCCGGAGTTTGGCCTCGACGCCGTCGTGCGCGGCGTAGTGTCCCGGGTAGAGCGAGGCGGCGCCGAACTCACCGCGCTTGTTCACGGCGTAGAAGGTCAGGTCGAACTTGGGACGCCCTCGCTCGTCCAGCAGGCGGGGCTCCGTCGTTTGTGTCACGCGCTTGAGTGTCTCGAGGCACGCATCGGTCGGTTTCATCCCCCGGCGCATGAACTCGACCGTCAGGAAGCCGCCGCACACTTTGATATTCGATTCGCCCCGTCCGGTCGAGCCGGCGGCGCCCACATCGTTGTCGGTGTACTGGCCAGCGCCGATGATCGGGCTGTCACCCACGCGGCCCGGGATCTTGAAGGCGAGCCCGCTGGTCGTCGTCACGGACGAGATATCGCCCTGCGGTGTGACGGCGTCGCAATTGATCGTGCCAGTGGGCCGGACCGTCAGGTTCTCGGTTTCGGGGACGTCGAGGTAGTCGTCGGTCGGGTTCAGGTTGGCGCGCCAGTGGAGCCACACCTCGCGTGCATGCTCGGTCAGCAGGTTCTCTTCCTTGAAGCCGTACTGCAGCGCGAATTGCTTCGCGCCCTCGCCGACGAGGAAGATGTGGTCGGTGTACTTGAGCACGAGCTTCGCCACCTCCGACGGCGTCTTGATCCCTTCCAGGGCGCCCACGGCGCCGGCGCGCCTGGTCGGCCCGTGCATACACGACGCGTCGAGCTGCACGACGCCGGCGGCGTTGGGCAGGCCGCCGTAGCCTACCGAATCATCGTTGGGGTCGAGCTCCTGGATCTTCACCCCCTCGATCACGGCGTCGAGCGTGTCCGCTCCCTGCATCAGCATGTCGAACGCCTTCTGCACCGCCCGCAACCCGTTGGCGCTCGAGACCGCCACCGGCTTCGCGGCCCAGCGGCTGCGGGGCGGCAGCGGACGCGGCGGCCGCATCGGGAAGGGGATGTCGCCCGCCTGGGTGGCCGCGACCCCGACGGCGGCGGAGGCGAGGAAGTCGCGACGTGACAGCAGATCGGCCACGGAAACACTCCGGTTGAGGGACGCGTGCGTAGGTTGCGCGCTCGGGCGGGCCCTGTCAACTTGCTCCTCGTGGACTTCGCAGATCCGCCAAGCATGCGTGTGGTGATCCGCGGGGCGGTCGAGCCGCTCGGCCGGTTTCTCGGCGGCGCCCTGACCGGCGGCGCGATGCCGGGCGGGAGCACGATGACCATCGACGACGAG
>WNEL01001105.1_pt1 | contig 11887 bp, 9 predicted proteins | sample 5399991 | NCBI WGS metagenome assembly WNEL01 (sample SAMN13153325, study PRJNA577476) | soil metagenome | isolation source: 20 cm grassland meadow soil pre-rain plot 2 | place: USA:California | collected 2015-09-08
CGGACGAGACCATTTCCCCGTCGCCCGAGGCGATCCCGCTGTGGAAGAAAAACTTCAGCTCGAAGAGTCCCTGCGGGGTCTCGACGTACTTGTTCGTGGTGACGCGACTGATCGTCGACTCGTGCATGCCGATGTCTTCACCGACGTCGCGCAGCGAGAGCGGACGCAGGTACGGCAGGCCCTTGTCGAGGAACTCGCGCTGGAACTTGACGATCGACTGGGTGACCTTGCGCAGCGTCCGCTGCCGCTGGTCGACCGACTTGATCAGCCACAGCGCCGAGCGCAGCTTCTGGTCCACGTACTGTCGCGCCTCGCCGTCGGCGGAGTTGCGCAGCAGCGAGCGGTAGAGTGAGTTCACGCGCAGTCGCGGGATGCCGTCCTCGTTGAGGACGACCACGTATTCGCTGCCCATCTTGTGCACGACCACGTCGGGGACGATGTAGCGCGAGTCGTTGCCGCCGAAGCGCCGGCCGGGCTTGGGCTCCAGGCCCATGATCTCCTCGACCGACTCCATGATGCGGTCGAGCGGCAGCTTCAGTGCGCGCGCGATGTCGGGATAGCGCCGGCGGCTGAGGTCTTCGAAGTGCTCCTCGACGATCTCGACGGAGACGGGATCGGGGTTCGGATCGGCCTTGAGCTGGATCAGCAGACACTCCTGGATGGAGCGCGCGGCCACGCCGGGCGGATCGAACGACTGCACGAGCTTGACGACCTTGGCGACCTCCTCGACCGTCGTCTCGCAGCGCTGCGCGATCTCCTCGTCGGACGCCCGCAGGTAGCCGTCCTCGTCGAGGTTGCCGATGATCTCGGTGCCGATGCGGCGCACGAGCCGACTGTCGCTGGCGTAGCGCAGCTGCTCGTCGAGATGATCCGTGAGCGACGAGACCGAGCGGACCATGTTCTCGAACGGCAGGTCCTCGCGGTCCTCCTGCGCCACCAGCGAGCGCTCCTCGTGGTCGTCGAACATCACCGCCGTCAGATCGAACGGCAGGTCGTCGGTCTGGCGCTCCGTGGTCGGCGCCGGCGCCGCGTCGCTCGACAGCGGCTCGGAGGGCGGTGCCGTCGGCACGTCGGGCGGCGCGTCCTTGCCCTCCGGCTGCTCGGCCGTCTCCGGCTGCACTTCCTCGAGCAGCGGATTTTCGAGGAGCTCCTTCTGGACGACCTCCTGCAGCTCGAGCGTGGACAGCTGCAGCAGCTGGATAGCCTGCTGCAGCAGCGGGGTCATGACGACCCGCTGGCTCTGTCTCAGTGAGAGGCGCGTTTCCATTGCCATTGGCGTTCTCTACCCGGAACCTACAGGGCGAACTTTTCGCCGAGATAGATTTCTCGGGCTATTGGATTGCTGGCGATCTCGCTGGCCGTGCCCGACACGAGGATCTTTCCGTCGTACAGGATATAGGCGCGATCGGTGATCGCGAGCGTTTCACGTACGTTGTGATCGGTGATCAGGATCCCGATGCCCCGGTCGCGCAACCGTCCGATGATCTCCTGGATATCGCCGATTGCGATGGGGTCGATGCCGGTGAACGGCTCGTCGAGCAGCAGGTACTGCGGCGACGTGACCAGCGCTCGGGTGATCTCCAGGCGGCGCCGCTCGCCGCCCGACAGCGTGAAGGCCGGATACGGCGCCAGCGTGGTGAGGTCGAGCTCCGCCAGCAGCTCGCGCGCCCGCGCACGGCAGTCGGTCACCGGGACCTCGAGCGTCTCCAGGATGGCCAAGAGGTTCTCTTCGACCGTGAGCTTGCGGAACACCGAGGACTCTTGCGGCAGATAGCCGACACCCATCCGGCAGCGCTGGTACATGGGGAGCGCCGTGATCTCCTGCCCCTCGAGGAAGATCCGGCCGCCCTCGGTCGGCAGCAGGCCGACGATCATATAGAAGGACGTCGTCTTGCCGGCGCCATTGGGGCCGAGCAGGCCGACGACCTCGCCGCGCTGGATGTCGAGCGAGACGTTGTCCACGACCTTACGCGTCTTGAACCACTTCTGGAGGTCCTGGGCGACGAGACCTTCCATGTCAGTTCTCGCACGTGGCCGGCGCCGGCCGCACGGCCGCTGTCGTCTCGCCGTCTTTGGCCTTGTCGTCCTTCTGCTTGTCGTCCTTCTGATAGAAGACGGCCTTCACGCGCTCCTGCCGGCCGCCCTGCACGACCGAGCGGTCCTGCGACAGGAAGATCGTGATGGTCTCGCCGCTCACGACGTTGTCTTCTTGCCAGACCCGCGCGTTGCCGAGCAGCACCACGCGCTGCTCGAGGTCGTGGTACTCGGCGCGTCGCGCGGTGCCCGTGCGGCAGTCGCGCGTGATGATGCGCACGGCGCCCGTCGACACGGTCCGCAGAATGCGGTCGCCGCGCTCGTCGAGATAGACCTCCATGCGGTCGGCGTATTGCACGGAGTTGTTCTGCCGCGCGACGACGTTGCCGGTGAAGACCACGAGGCCTTCCTTGCCGAAGCGCTCCATCTTGTCGGCATCGACGGTGACCGGCTGCGCACCGTCCTCCTTCGTCTGGGCCTTGCGACTCATCGCCGGCGCCGGCGTCTCGCCGGGCGCCGTGCTCTTCGCGGGCGCCTCGACGCGGGGCGCGGGCTTCGCCGGCGCGGCCTTCGCGGGCGTTTGCGCCGTCGCCGCCGCCGGCAGCGTCGCGATCACGAGAGTGCCCACGAGCGTCGCCAGCCCCCTCATCGCGCCGATGAATTCGCGAACGTCGCCCGCACACGCCCGGCGACCGTCGCGTTCTCGTCATCGGTGGTCATGTCGAACGCCGTGCCCTGGATCACGGAGCCATCGCGTGAGAGCGTCACCGGCTCGTCCGTCCACATCCGCTGCGCGTCGGCGTCCCAGCGAATGACGCTGGTGTCCATGCGCAGGCCGTCGCTCGAGGTGATGACGACGTTGCGGCGGACCTCGACGTTCTTGGTCTTCTGGTCGAGGTCGCCCTCCTCGCCGAGGATCGTCCAGGAGCGATCCTTCTGAAACACGCGCACGGTGAGATTGCGGAGGTTCGTGCGGCCTTCCTGCTGGTACATCAGCGCCTGCTCGGCGCGCAGCTGCCAGCGCACGCCTTTCGTCACCTCTTCCAGATCGACTTCCTTGATTCTCAGATCCGCGTTGGTGGCGGCGGGGCCCGACGGCTCCACGCGCGCCGTCCGCTTCCGGACGACGAGCGTCGCGCCGACCGCGACGATGAACACGGCCACGACCACGAGAATTGCACGCGCCAGGCTGGGTATATTCATGGAGTGCAAATTCGATACCAGCCTACCACACAAGCGTAGGACGCAACCCGAAAAGGCACCATCCGCGACGCCACGGGGCTAGACGATTTTGGCGCGCAAGATATCGTGCATATGGATCACGCCGACCGGCCGGGGACCCTCGACGACCACAAGGCTGGTGATGGCCCACGCCTCCATCACTTCGAGGGCTTTTGCGGCCAGATCGTCGGCCGCAATGGTCTTGGGGCTGCGCGTGGCGGCCTCGCCCGCGCGCGCGTCGGTCATCGGGCTGCCGGCGAGCTGCATCCGACGCAGGTCGCCATCGGTGATGACGCCGAGCAGACGCCCGTCGGCGTCGACGACCGTCGTCATGCCACACGAATGCAGCGTCGCGCCGGCGGCCGCGGTGCGTGCGCGCTTGCGCGTCATCTCTTCCACCGCGTCCTTGATGCTCGCGTCGTCGCGCACCAGCGGCAGCGTGTCGCCGCCGTGCATCAGGTCGGCCACGCGGAACAGCGCACGCCAGCCGAGCGTTCCGCGGGGGTGCAACGCCGCGTAGTCCTCCGGCCGTAGCCCGCGAAGCTCGAGCAGCGCCATGGCGAGCGCGTCGCCCATCGCGAGCGCGGCCGTCGTGGACGACGTCGGCGCGAGGTTCATCGGACACGCCTCCTCGGCCACGCTCACGTCCAGCACCACCTCGCACTGCCGCGCCAGCGTCGAGCCCGGCGCGCCGGTCAGGAGCACGATGGGCACGCCGAGCCGCTTGAGCGGCGGCAGGATCGCCAGCACCTCGTCGGTCTCGCCGGAGTTGGACAGCGCGAGCACCACATCGCCGCGCGCGAGCATGCCGAGGTCGCCGTGCACGCCCTCGGCGGGGTGCAGGAAGTACGAAGGCGTCCCCGTCGACGCGAGCGTCGCGGCGATCTTGCGGCCGATCAGTCCGGACTTCCCCATGCCGGTGACGATGACGCGACCGGCGCAGCCGCGCAGCGTCTCGACGGCGTGCGCGAAGCCGGCGTCGAGCTTCGGCACGAGCGCGAGGATGGCGTCGGCTTCGAGTCGCAGCACGCGCTCGGCGATCTGACGGAGGTCGGGCATGCTCACGCTCGCGGCCCGCCGTGAACGCGGTGGATGGCGAGCAGATCGTCGAGCAGCCGTGGTAAATCGTCGATGCGCAGCATGTTCGGGCCGTCGGAGAGCGGCCGGCCGTCCGCCAGCGTGCGGTCGGGATCCTCGTGCATCTCCATGAAGAGCGCGTCGATACCGAAGGCGACCGCGGCGCGCGCGAGCGCGGGCACGTACTTGCGCTCGCCGCCCGAGCGATCGCCGGCGCCGCCGGGCAGCTGCACGGAGTGCGTCGCGTCGAACACGACCGGATACCCGAGCTCGCGCATGTCCGCGAGCCCGCGCATGTCGACGACGAGGTTGTGGTAGCCGAACGACGTGCCGCGCTCGGTGAGCATGATCGACGCGTTGCCCTTCGAGAGGATCTTGTCCACGACGTTTTTCATGTCCCGCGGGGCGACGAACTGAGCCTTCTTCACGTTCACGGGCTTGCCGGTGGCGGCCGCGGCGAGGATGAGATCGGTCTGACGGCAGAGGAAAGCGGGAATCTGCAGCACGTCGAGCACCTCGGCCGCAGGGTCGACCTCGGAGACCTGATGCACGTCGGACAGCACCGGGATGTGCAGCGTCTCGCGCACCTTGCGCAGGATGCGCAAGCCCTCGACGAGGCCCGGGCCGCGATAGCCGTTGACCGACGACCGGTTGGCCTTGTCGTACGACGACTTGTAGACGTAGGGCACGCGCTTGTCGGCGGCGATCGTCGCCAGCCGCTCGGCGGTCATCAACGCGTGCTTTTCGTCTTCGATCGCGCACGGCCCGCCGATCAGCACGAGGGGGCGCCCGCCGCCGACGGTGAGCGGGCCGATCGCGACTTCGTGCGTGCGGGCCGTCATGCGCGCCGAGCCCTGTAGTCCAGCCCCGCCCGCACGAATCCGGCAAATAGCGGATGCGGATCCCACGGGCGCGACCGGAACTCCGGGTGGAACTGGCCGGCCACGAAATACGGGTGGTCCTCGATCTCGACGATCTCGACGAGCTGCTTTTCCGCCCAGATGCCGGAGACGCGCAGGCCGTTCTTCTCGAGCGTCTTGAGGTAGTCGTTGTTGACCTCATAGCGATGGCGGTGACGCTCGCGGATGATGCCCTCGCCATACAGCCGTGAGGCGCGGCTGCCCTCCTGCAGGAGGATCGGATAGAGTCCCAGGCGCATCGTGCCGCCCTTGTCGGCGAACGCGCGCTGCTCGGGCAGCAGGTCGATCACCGGGTGCGGCGCGTCGGGGCTGAACTCCGACGAGTTGGCGCCCGCCAGGCCACACACGTTGCGCGCGAACTCGATCACCGCGCACTGCATGCCCAGGCAGATGCCGAAGTACGGCACCCGCTGCTCGCGCGCGTACTGCACCGCCTGGATCTTGCCCTCGATGCCGCGGTCGCCGAAGCCGCCCGGCACGAGCACGCCGTCGACGTCCGCGAAGTGCGCGGCCGCCCCATCGCGCTCGATGTGTTCGGCGTCGATCCACAGGATGTCGACCTTGGCCTGATGGGCGATGCCGCCGTGCACGAGCGCCTCGACCAGGCTCTTGTAGGAGTCCTTCAGGTCGATGTACTTGCCGACGACGGCCAGCCGCATGGTCGCCCGTGGCGTTTTCACGCGACGCACGACGTCTTCCCAGCGCGAGAGGTCGATGGGCCGGTCCTCGAGGCCGAGGCCCTTGACGATGATCGAGTCCAGGCCCTCACGGTGGAACACCAGCGGGACCTCGTACACGGTGTCGACGTCCTTGGCGGTGATGACCGCCTCCTCCTCGACGTCGCAGAACAGCGCGATCTTCGACTTGATGCCGGGCGGCAGATAGCGGTCTGTGCGGCAGAGCAGGACATCGGGCTGGATCCCGATCGCGCGCAGCTCTTTCACGGAGTGCTGCGTGGCCTTCGTCTTGAGCTCGGCGGCCGCCTGCATGAACGGCACGAGCGTGAGGTGGACGTACAGCACGTTGTCCTTGCCCACGTCCTTCTTGAGCTGGCGGATCGCCTCGAGGAACGGCAGGCCCTCGATGTCGCCGACGGTCCCGCCGACCTCCACGATGACGACGTCCTGACCGGCGCCGACCTTGCGAATCAACGCCTTGATCTCGTCGGTGATGTGCGGGATCACCTGCACCGTCCGCCCGAGGTAATCCCCGCGCCGCTCCTTCTGGATGACCGAGAAGTACACCTTGCCGGTCGTGATGTTGTGATCACGCGTCACCCGGGCCGAGGTGAACCGCTCGTAGTGGCCGAGATCGAGGTCGGTCTCGCCGCCGTCGTCGGTGACGAAGACCTCGCCGTGCTGATACGGGCTCATCGTGCCCGCGTCGACGTTGATGTAGGGATCCATCTTCTGCAGGGCCACGCGGTATCCGCGCGCCTCGAGCAGTGCGCCTATGGAGGCCGCGGCGAGCCCTTTGCCGAGCGAGGACACGACGCCGCCGGTCACGAAGATGTATTTCGGCGCCACCTCAATCCCTCCCTTCGCGCGTGGACGTCCATGTTCGAACATAGTCGATTTCCGACGCCCGGTCGACGACGCGCCCATCCAGCCGTGCGTCGCGCAGTGCGGCGAGCGCGGCGGCCACCGCCGGGCCGCGCGCGACGCCGAGGCCGATCACCTCGTCGCCGCCGAGTATCGGCTCGATCCCGCGCCCCTGGGCCAGCCACCACTCGACCCGCTCGCGTGCGGCGCCACCCGCCAGGTGCAGAGCCACGAGCGCGGCGGCGCTCGCCGCGCGTAGCGCGCGGCCGGCGGCGCTCGGCGCGGCGTCCACGACCCGACGCGCGAGCGCCGGCGCCTCGGTCAGGGCGCGGCGCAGCTCGCTCAGCGGCTCGCCGCTGAGCCCCAGGCGCCCCGTCATGGCTTCTGCCACCGCCGGTGGCTGGTCGGCAGCCAGCGCCAGCGCCGCGACGACGATGGGCCGCGCCACGCGCTGCGATCTCACCCAGGCAAGCGTCGCGGGTACCGCGGCGAGACGGGCGGACGTGCCGCGGGTCTCACGCCAGCGCGGATCGAGCAAGCGCGGCACGCCGCCGCGCGCGAGCATGGCGAGCGCCGCCGGGCCGGTGGGCTCGTCGAGCAGCCGCTCGAGATCCGTGGCGATGCGCTGGCCCGACAACGCCGCATACGGCGCCAGGCGCAGCGCCAGCGCCTGACAGCGCGTGGTCCACGGATCGGGGCGCAGCTCCAGCCGCGCGGCATAGCGCGCGCCGCGCAGGATGCGCGTGGGGTCCTCGACGAACGAGAGCGGATGCAGGATGCGAAGGCGCCGGCGCTCGAGATCCATGAGGCCGCCGAATGGGTCCAGCAGCTCCCACGCATCGGTGGTCACCTCGACCGCCATCGCGTTGACGGCGAAGTCGCGCCGCTGCAGATCCAGGCCGATCGGTGCCGGCAGCACGCGCGGCAGGGCGCCCGGCGCGTCGTAGCGCTCGCTGCGCGCCGTGGCGACGTCGATGCGCCCGTGGCTCGCCGCGCGTACGGAGGCCGTGAGAAAGCGCTCGTGCTCGACCAGCGTGCCGCGCAGCGCATCGGCGAGGGCGCGCGCCACCGCGGGCCCATCGCCTTCGACCACAACGTCGAGATCGCCGCCGGCCGCGGCGCCACGCCACGCGTCGCGCACGAGGCCGCCGGCCACGAACGCGCGCGCGCCTTGCGCGGCGGCCACGCGGGAGATCTCGGCGAGCAACGCGCGCGTCGGTGGCGACAGCGTCTTTTCGAGCCGCGCCCGGACCGGCATCGTCCGGGGCGCGGCCGGACGGCTGATCGTCCCCCTGCCGGGCACGATCACCGCCGGTGCGCCTTCGCTCAGCGCCCGTCGCACCACGAGCTCCGGCGTGCGCGCCGTGACGATCGGCAGCGGCCGCGCAAGGTCGCGTGCGGGCAGCTCGCCGAGCCCGAGGTCGATGGCGCGCGCGAGATCGTCGGCGAGGACGTGCTGGCGCGCGCCGCAGGCGAGCACGCGCACACGACGGCGCCGCGCGAAGCGCAGCGCATCGGCCGCGGTGACGCCGGAGGGCGCGGACAGAATCTCGCCGTCGACGAGGTCGGCGGCCGTCAACGTGATTTGCGGATACGCGTGGGCGCGACGCGCCATCGTGGTCACCGCGTTCCGTCGTCGATGCGCCGCGGCGCCGTCCGGGAGACTCCGCCTCGCTGCTCGCGGAGGCCCCGGCACGCGCGGACGCCGTTCGTCATCTAGGCCGTTGGTGGGGGCGCGGGAATCGGCGTGCGGGTGAACGACACGACGGCGTTGGAGTGCACGACGGACTATAGCACGGCGGTCGCTCGAGGGGCAACGCGCGTCGACGAATCGCGTCGCGTGAAGCGGCAGCGATACGTCACGGCTCGGCAGCGCGCGTCAGGTCCGTGCGCCGGCCGGCCCCCAGCCGCACGAGGCTGCGTCGCTCTGGCGAGCCGAGCGCTGCACTCGCGGCAAAGAACACGAGCGCCCCACCGGCAATCGTCGCGAGCAGCAGGCTCACGTCGACGCCGAAGCCGCGCCGCACACCGAGCACCGGCAGCGCCAGCCAGCACACCACCCCGAGCGGAACGGCGGCCGCCGTCGTGCGCAAACACGAGACGAGCAGCGCCCGTCCGCCGAGCCGGCCGAAGCGCCGCCGCGCCATCCACAGCAGGCCCAGCAGATTTCCGAGGGCCCCGATGGATGACGCATAGGCGAGGCCGGCATGGCCGAGCGGACCCATCAGGGCAACCGCGCTCACGACATTGAGGGCGACGGCGAGGATGCCGAAGCGCACTGCCACGCCCGGCCGGCGAATCGCGTAGAAGGCCTGCGCGGTGATGCGCGCGCCGGCGAAGGCGACGAGGCCGACGGCATAGCCGCTGAGCGCTTGCGCCGTGGCGACCGTGTCGGCGGAGGTGAAGCGGCCGCGCTCGAAGAGCACGCGCGTGATCGGCATACGCAGCATAAGCAGGCCGATGGTGGCCGGCACACAGATGTACACCGCGAGCCGCAGCGCGAAGTTGAGCGTGCCCGCGAGCGCGCGCGTGTCGCCCTCCGCCGCCTGACGCGACATCGCGGGCAGCGACGCCGACGCGAGCGCGATGCCGAAAATCCCGAGCGGAAATTCCATCACGCGGTCGGCGTAATACAGGAAGGAGATCGACCCGGCCGGCAGCAGCGACGCGAGCAGCGTGTTGACGAAGACCATCACCTGCACCGCCGCCAGGCCGAACACGGCGGCCACGAGCAGCCGGGCGATCCGCGCCAGCGCGGGAAGCCGTGGCTCCCACGACGGCGCCACCAGCAGCCCGAGGCGCGCGAGCTCCGGCAGCTGCACGAGGAGCTGGCCGACGCCACCGGCGAGGACACCGATCGCGAGCGCCAGGATCGGCGGGTCGAGGTAACGTGCCAGCAGCACGACACCGGCGATCATGCCGACGTTCGACACGGCGGGTCCGACGGCCGAGGCGAAGAAGCGATTTTCCGCGTTCAGGGCGCCCATCGCCAGCGCCGAGAGCCCGACGAGCACGAGGTACGGGAACATCACGCGCGTGAGCTGAACGGCGAGCGCCTCTTGCGCGGCGTCCGAGGTGAAACCAGGGGCGATCGCGCGGAGAATCCACGGCGCCGCCGCGATGCCGGCCAGCGTCGTCGCGATCAGCGTGACGAGGCCGACGCCGAAGGTCGCGCGCACGAGACGGCGGAGCTCGTCGCGGGAGCGAACGGTGGCGTACTCGGTGAAGACCGGAATGACCGCCGTCGACAGCGCGCCTTCGCCCAGCAGCCGGCGCAGGATGTTCGGGATCCGGTAGGCGACGAAGAATGCATCGGTCACCGGGCCCGCGCCGAACGCGAGCGCGACGACCATGTCGCGGACGAAGCCGAGCACCCGGCTTGCGAGCGTCGCCGAGCCGATCGAGCCGAGCGCGCCGATTACCTGCCGCTCGACGGCCGGCGTCTCACTCACCTTGAAATCCTCGCCGAACTACGGCAGACTTCGCGAGTCTCACACGCGTCGGCAGCGCGTACCGCGCGCATCGAGTCGCCAACCGTCGGGCCCCGGAGCCCTGCGAGTCCCACGGCCAGCGAGTCGCCGACCGTCGGGCCCCGGAGCCCTGCGAAGGGGCCCCGACGGCACATATAAAGGAGGCCAGGTGGCAAACACGAAGTCGGCCATGAAGCGCATTCGCCAGAGCGAGACGCGGCGCGTGCGTAACCGCACCATCCGCTCGCAGGTCCGCACCGCGGTGAAGACCGCGCGCGCCGCCGGCGGCGACGCGCTCCGCACGGCCGTCGCCGACGCGATTCGCGCGCTCGACAAGGCGGTCACAAAGGGCGTCGTCCATCGCAACACCGCCGCGCGGAAGAAGTCCGCGCTGGCTCGCCGTCTCACCGCCGCCGCGCGCTGAGCAGCGGCGCGGTGTCCGCCCGGCCCAGCACGGGATCGTCCGGGCGCGAACGGTCATCGTCCGCGTCCTGCCGCGTGCAGCTCGCGTAGCAGCTCGACCGCCCGCTCGGTGAGATCGTCGCCGGTCCTCGCGTCGTAGACGGAGCCGCATGTCACGTATGAAGGCCGTCCGTGGTCGGCCGCGGTGACGAGATAGCCCACGTAGTCGTTGGAGACGCCGGCCACGAAGGCGTGACGAAACGTGCGGCGTGCCTGGCTCTTGATGCGAAGACCAAGGGCCGTGGCCGGCTCGCCCGGAAGCGCCGCCCACGCGATGTCGCCGAGCGCGACCGCGGTCAGCGTCGTCTCGCCGGGAAAGGCGCCGTCGAGCGGCAGTCGTACGGCGGCAGGCATCCACCCGCCGAGACAGTTGTGCAGCGACAGTCGCGGTGATGGCAGCGGCACGCGCGCGATGCGCGCGAGCAGCGGACCGGCGCCGACCGGTGTCGCGCGCTCCCACGCCGCGCGGGCAGCGTTCGCCAGCTCGCCGGCCACCTCGCCGAGCGCGGCGCGCCCGTGCCGCGCGGGGCTCACGTCGCCGACGGCGCCGTTCACGAACAGCGCGGGCGCGCCGATCATGTCCTCGAGCGCACGAGACGTGGCGCCCATGACGTCGCCCGAGGGCCTCAGGTTACTGGCGCCGAGCATCGTGCCGTGGATCGCGAAGTTCCAGACGAGCGCTACCGGTGCGCCGGTCGTGCGCCGGACGGCGAGCACGACGAGCTCGGGATCCAAGGGGCTGCCGAGTCGACTGCGCACCAGTGCCGGGGCGGCGACGACGCCGAGCGCCACGCGGGCTGGACCGCGCACGGCGTCGGCACGCCGGACGGCGTCGACCACCGCCGCCACGAGCGCCTCGCGGACGGCCACGTCCTCGCGGTCGGTGGCGACGAACCCCATCAAGGCGGAATCGACGAACGCGCCCGGTCCCGAATGCGTGTGCGAGGCCGAGATGATCAGCACGGCCGGGCTCGCGCCCGCACGCGCGAGCTGCGATGTGACGGCCTCGGTGAAGGCGCGATCCACGGCGATGAGATCGACCGCCACCCACACGATTCGCGTGCCGTCGCGCTCGAGCACGAGCGCCCGCGCGGCCAGCGCCTCGCCCTCGCCCGTCGCGGGTTTGAACCAGAACGCGTGCGGATAGCGGCCGAGCACATCG
>WNEL01003809.1_pt1 | contig 11867 bp, 9 predicted proteins | sample 5399991 | NCBI WGS metagenome assembly WNEL01 (sample SAMN13153325, study PRJNA577476) | soil metagenome | isolation source: 20 cm grassland meadow soil pre-rain plot 2 | place: USA:California | collected 2015-09-08
CCCCAGCAACAATCTGATCCCGCGGTGAAAACCGTCAATTACCCAAATGGAGGAAATCCGCTGACTATCACTTACCGCAACGGCAAAGCAGCAGAGATTAGCCCTGGTCCAAAACAGTAAAATGGGCGTCTCGCTCTGGCACCGTCACTTCACAACTGGTGACTTCTCGTCCGCTGGACCCTCCTCGTTCGCGTGAATTACTCCGTCCTCGTCGGCATAGAATGACCGATGCTGCGCATCCATCTGCTTGGGCGTCATGGTCAGCTCAAACGTGTCTTTGTCCTTGTGAGCACGAAACCCCACTGTGTAATCCCCGCGGTCCGGATTCACCATGCGGCGGGTGAAGGATCCCGTATGCACCAGGTCGGCAAGTGATGTCGCGAAGTGATTATTTTTCTTCTTATAGAGTTTCTCGGCCCGCAGCACCGTCCGCATGTAACCCAGCGCCGCCGCCTCTGCATCCGAACGCGCCGGATCTCCGGGAAATTTAGGCGTGTAAGCCGCCTGAGCCGCCGCCATCCCTGCCGATAGCACTACCGCCATAGTCCAGCGCATAGCCATTCCGTACCGTCGTTTCATGGATTTTTGCCCTTTTTGTATAGGATGCGACCTATGTTACCCCGGTAATTCCCCTCCGTTACCAACTCTTTCCATTGACAATGAATACAGCTATGCTAGCCGCAGTTCATGAAAAACGGGAACGCTATGAAATCTGCAGCAGTGGCACCGGCCAAAAAAGTACCGATCCGCATTGCCGTGGTGGAAAGCGATCCGCTGCGGTTCGTGGGCTTTCGCGCCCTGTTCGATTCCGAACCGGATTTCGAACTGATCTCCGCTTCAATGCCCGACATAGCTACGTTGGTTAACGTTGATCTCATCCTGCTGGGCAATCGCAACGGCCAGAATCTTTTCGACCTCATGGCCAGCCTCAAGGCCACGCGCCCCGATCTGCGCATTATTGTGACCGGGTCTGGTATGGACGAGGAGACCATTCTGAAGGCCATCGCTTCGGGCGCCAAAGGCTATCTCGACGAAGCGGCGTCGCCAACCGAATTCGTGCAGGCTATCCGCGTGGTCAACCAGGGCTCAGTATGGGCGCCGCGCCGCGTTCTCTCGATGTTCATCGAGCGAGTCAGCTCCGCCCCGGGGCGCATTTTCCCGGCAGGCCGCGTGACGTTCACCGATCGCGAAAAGCAAGTGCTGGAGATGCTGGTCGCAGGTCGTTCTAATAAAGAAATTGGCGCTGCCTTGGGAATCGAAGAGCGCACCGTGAAGGCCCATCGGCGAAGTAAGCATTACTTTAGGACACTGACTTAGGTAATCTTGCCAGGCGTGAAGCCCTGACGCATACTCCACTCACCTACCACAGAACCTGGGAGACGGGGTTGGGAGTGGAGATTAGGGTCACCGCTGCCAACCCCGAATTTTTTTGTTTACCCCGCCCGTGTCGCCAATTCCTTTGCTTCCACAAGAGGAACATTTACCAGGTGCTCGCTCAGGAACCAGATCTGCATTTCATTGGTCCGCAGGACGTCGCTGATGATCATGTCGTTGGTGCCATCGTCCCCCAGTTCTGAGGCGCGGCGTGCCAGTTTGCGGCATTCCCGAACGATGACTTGGTGAGCATCGAGCAGAGCATCGAGCAGCCGCGAAAGTTGCACCGGGACTTCTTCACGGCCGCGCGGCGGGCGCTCGAGCTGGGTTGTCTCGGCCACATCGGCGGCCATGGCGAGGCTAACTCCGCCCAGAATCTGAATGCGCTCAGCAATAGTATCTACCAGTTCAACCTGCTCGTCGTAATGTTTATCGAACAGCAAATGGAGCTGATAAAAAGTCGGGCCAGCGACCTGCCAATGGGATTTCTTATAGAGATCGCGCAGGGTCATGGTGTCGGCGAGAAGCTGATTGAGCTGCTCCGCCATTTCCAGCCGGACGGGCTCTTCTAACTCGAGCGGCAGGGCATAACTGACTGTGCCGTATTCCTGAATTTCGCGCGCTCGTTGATGAAAGCGTGGTTGGGCGCTCACTTTGCCGTGATTGCCGGCAAACATTTTCTTTGACATAGAAACTCTCCTAAACAATGATTTTCGGAACGGTATCAAATTTCCCTTGTTGATCGACGGGGCCTGACTTGAAAAGAGCTACAACGTTTGGATGATGCTTACTGCCAAACCGATGCGCGATCGCTTCGCTCAAGCATATTTTCCCACCAAGACCTACGTGCCAGCAAATTTCCGCGTGATTTACTATGATTGAAGGTTCCGCACCCACAACCGGGAGAAGTGCTGACGTGCCTGAGACTCAGACCGACGGATTGGAAGTTCTGGAAACGCGAGAGTGGCTGGATTCGCTCGACTATGTCTTGTACAAGGGCGGCCCCGATCGCGCCGGCCGTTTGCTGCAACAGCTCTCACTACACGCGCGGCGCCAGGCCGGGGTTAACTTGCCGTTTACGGCGACTACGCCGTACCAGAACACGATCGCTGCGCGCCAGCAGCCGCCATTTCCCGGAAGTCAGGAAATGGAGCGCCGAATTAAAAGTCTGGTGCGTTGGAATGCTCTGGCCATGGTGGTGCGGGCGAATAAGGTGCAAGAGGGCATCGGCGGACATATTTCTACCTTTGCATCGTCCGCAACCCTGTACGAAGTTGCATTCAATCATTTTCTTCATGCAAAAACGGAAAGCGGCGATCGTGACATCGTTTATTTTCAGGGCCATGCTGCTCCGGGCATGTACGCCCGCGCGTATCTGGAAGGCCGCATTCCGCGCCAAAAACTGGAAAACTTCCGACGCGAACTGAAGCCGGGCGGAGGGCTCTCTTCTTATCCTCATCCCTGGTTGATGCCTGATTTCTGGGAGTTCCCGACGGTTTCCATGGGACTTGGCCCAATTCAGGCGATCTATCAGGCGCGTTTTATCAAATATCTCGAGAATCGTGGGCTGAAGCAGGCGACGGGCGGAAGAGTCTGGGCATTTCTCGGGGATGGAGAGATGGATGAACCCGAGTCGCTCGGTTCGATCACGCTAGCCTCGCGCGAGCGTCTCGACAATCTAATCTTCGTGGTGAACTGCAACCTGCAGCGCCTTGATGGGCCGGTTCGCGGCAATGGAAAGATTATTCAGGAACTGGAAGCCATTTTTCGCGGCGCTGGTTGGAATGTGATCAAAGTTGTCTGGGGCAGCGACTGGGACAGCCTGATCACCAATGATCGAGACGGAATTTTAGTGCGGCGATTGGGTGAGATCACCGACGGCCAATATCAAAAATATTTCGTTGAGAGCGGAGCGTATTTCCGCCAGAACCTGTTCGGCACAGATCCCCGTTTGTTGAAAATGGTCGAGCATCTCTCTGACGAGCAGCTCTCGCGCATGCGGCTGGGCGGACATGATCCCATCAAGGTTCATGCCGCCTACAAAGCAGCCGTCGAGCACAAAGGATCGCCAACAATCATTCTCGCGAAAACGATTAAAGGTTATGGGCTGGGCGAAGCGGGCGAAGGCAAGAACATCACCCACCAACAGAAAAAACTGAACGAAGAAGAGCTGCGCATGTTTCGCTCACGTTTCGGCATTCCGATCCCGGATGAAGAACTGCACGAAGCGCCCTTCTATCGGCCTGCGGATGACAGCCCGGAAATCCGCTACCTGCAGGAGCGCCGCAAGCAGCTCGGCGGCGGGTATCTGCCCGAGCGCAAGGTTCGCGCCAAGCCGATTCAACCGCCCGCGGAATCGCACTTTGAAGAGTTTTACAAGGGAACCGAAGGCCGCGAAGTTTCCACGACGATGGTTTTCGTCCGCCTGCTTTCGAAGCTGCTGCGCGATCCGGAAATTGGCAAACTGATTGTCCCCATCATTCCTGATGAAGCGCGCACCTTTGGCATGGAGGCGCTGTTCCGCCAAGTGGGAATCTATTCCAGCGTGGGCCAGCTCTACGAGCCGGTCGACATGGACACGCTCCTCTATTACAAAGAGGCAAAAGACGGCCAGATTTTGGAAGAAGGCATTACTGAAGCTGGTTCGATGTGCTCGTTTATCGCAGCCGGCACTGCGTATGCCACTCACGGGATCAACACGATCCCGTTTTTTATTTACTACTCGATGTTCGGGTTTCAGCGTATCGGCGACCTGATCTGGGCCGCGGCCGACATGCGTACTCGTGGCTTCCTGCTCGGTGGCACAGCTGGGCGGACGACACTCGCCGGCGAAGGACTGCAACACCAGGACGGCCACAGCCACGTGCTGGCGCTTTCCGTGCCCAATCTGCTGGCTTACGATCCAGCGTTCGCGTACGAGATTGCCGTGATCATTCAGAACGGCATCAAGCGCATGTATGTGGATCAGGAATCCATCTTCTATTATTTGACGGTCACGAACGAACCGCTGCCGATGCCACCGATGCCCGATGGCAAAGACGTACGTGACGGAATACTGAAGGGGATGTACCGCTTTAAAGCCTCTGCAAAAAAAGATGCTAAGCTGCGCGCCCAGCTTTTCGGCAGCGGCACGATCATGTATGAAGTTCTCAAGGCGCAGCAGATTCTGGAAGAGAAATACAACGTGGCAGCCGATGTTTGGAGCGTGACCAGTTACAAATCCTTGTACCGCGACGGTAATGATTGTGAGCGATGGAACATGCTGCATCCTGTCCAAACCCCACGCGTGCCATACGTAACGCAATGCCTAAAAGACGCGCCGGGAGTATTTGTGGCGGCATCGGACTACATGAAAGTCCTGCCGGAATCGATTGCTCAGTGGGTCCCGCGTCCGCTCATCGCGCTAGGCACGGATGGTTTCGGACGCAGCGAGAACCGCGCGTCACTGCGTGATTTTTTCGAAGTCGATGCCAAACACGTTGTGCTGGCAACGTTGCATGCGCTGGCGCGGGAGAAACACATCGAAATAAAAAAGGTCGAGCAAGCCGTAAGAGACTTCGGCATCAATCCGGAGAAAGCAAACCCAGCAATCAGCTAAAGTTATTGGTTTTGTGTTCCTCTATGCCCTCGGTGGTTAAAACTGGGAGGACACAGAACAAGGCGAGGAATTGCAGTGATCGAATTCAAACTTCCCGAACTCGGCGAGAACATCGAACAGGGCGACCTCGTGCGTCTAATGATCGCGCCGGGGGCGAACATCGCCGAAGGCCAGCCAGTGATGGAACTCGAAACCGACAAAGCCGTTGTCGAGGTTCCGTCGTCCGTAAGCGGCACCGTAAAAGACATTCGCGTAAAAGAGGGAGAGAAAGTCAAAGTCGGCCAGGTCATCTTCACAGTTGAAAATGGGACAGGCGCGAAGGCCAGAGCTCCTGAGACGAAAGGTCCGGAATCCAAAGCGCCAGCAACAGCAATCCCTGAAGAAAGGCCCGCGTCAGCTCCCGCCACCCAGCCGCAGGTCGAGCGCCGAAAGACCCCTCCACCGCCACCTTACGCTGCTGCCACAGAATTCAAGCTTCCTGAACTTGGCGAGAACATCGAAGCCGCCGACCTCGTCCGCCTGATGATCTCGCCATGGAACTCGAAACCGACAAGGCTGTGGTGGAGGTTCCATCGAGCGTGAGCGGAGTAGTGAAGGAAGTTCGAGTAAAGCAAGGCGAGAAGGTCAAAGTCGGACAGGTCATCTTTACGCTCGAAGGTGGCGTCACACTGCAGCCCGAGCCGGTGAAGCACGCTCCCGTCGAACACGTTTCCGGCCAGCATGGCGCCCGCCTGGCATTTCAAGCGGCGATAAAAGCCGAGGGCAAGACCGAAGAGCAGGCGCTTCCAGTCGATCAGCCACGTCTAACGACGCCGGATTTCACCATGCCCGCGCAGCTCGGCAAAGTAGCCGGCACCGAATACCGTGAGCCCGTTCCCGCCGCGCCGCACGTTCGACGCCTCGCGCGTGAGTTAGGCCTTGACATTCAAGCCGTGAAAGGCACCGGCCCGGGCGGACGCATCAATGACGATGACGTCAAGGCTCACTCCAAGGCGCTGCTCACCTCAGTCAGCGAGGCCGCGCAGGCGCCTCGCACCCATGTGGTTGAGCCGGAGCTTCCCGATTTTTCGAAATGGGGGAAAGTCGAGCGCGTATCTATGCGCGGTGTCCGGCGGAAAACCGCCGAGCACTTGTGGGAAGCATGGAGCACTATTCCGCATGTCACTCAGCACGACAAAGCTGATATCACCGAACTCGAGCAGTTGCGAGCTCGCTTCGCGCCAAAGGCCGAAGAAGCCGGCGGCAAAATGACGGTCACAGCTATCGCGCTGAAAGTCTGCGCCTCCGCGTTGAAGGTTTTCCCACAATTCAACGCCAGCATCGACATGTCGAAGGAAGAGATCATCTACAAGCAGTACATCCACATCGGTGTCGCGGTTGACACCGATCGCGGACTGCTCGTACCGGTGATTCACGACGTGGATAAGAAGAACATCGTCGAACTTGCCACCGAACTCACCCATCTCTCCAAAAAAGCCCGCGACAAGAAACTTACTCCCCAGGAAATGGAAGGCGGTACATTCACCATCACCAATCTTGGCGGCATTGGCGGCACGGGTTTTTCGCCCATCGTGAATCACCCCGAAGTCGCGATTCTCGGCTTGTCGCGATCGAGCATGGAACCGGTTTGGATCAACGGAAAATTTGAGCCGCGCTTGGTGCTACCGCTCTCGCTCTCCTACGATCACCGGCTAATTGACGGTGCCGACGCCGCCCGCTTCCTCCGCTGGATCGCGGAAGCGTTCGAACAACCGTTCTTGCTATCCGTTCAGGGATGAAAGAAAAACCACAGAGGACAAAGAGGACCACAGAGGAAGACAGGATTTCTGTGCTTCACTTCGTGTACCTTAGTGCCCTTCGTGGTTGATAAAGAATAATGACCGAAACTTCTAACATGCACATCGCAGTCATCGGCGCTGGGCCGGGAGGCTACGCCGCCGCCTTTCTCGCCGCCGATTTGGGGTTGAAAGTCACGCTGATCGATCCCGAGCTGAACCCTGGCGGTGTTTGCCTGTACCGCGGATGCATACCCTCCAAAGCGCTCCTCCACGTCGCCAATCTTATTGGCGAATCACAGCACGCGAAAAATTGGGGAGTGGAGTTCGGCGAGCCAAAAATCGACGTCTCTCGCCTGCGTGCCTGGAAAGAAGATGTTGTCAAGAAACTGACCGGTGGCCTAGGAGTGCTTTCGAAGCAGCGCAAGGTCCAGTATATGCAAGGACGAGCCGCGTTCGAGAACTCAAACACTTTACGGGTAAGCAAGGCGGAAGGCGGCGAAGAGAACCGTTCGTTCGACCGCATCATTCTGGCTACGGGATCACGGCCAGCCATCATTCCCGCTCTCAAACTCGATACCCCCCGCGTGATGGATTCCACCGCGGCACTGGACCTGGCAGAAGTGCCCAAAACTTTGCTCGTGATTGGTGGCGGCTACATTGGCCTGGAACTCGGCACGGTTTATGCAGCTCTCGGCTGCAAGGTATCGGTAGTTGAAATGCTTTCGGGACTGCTGCCCGGCGCGGACCGCGATCTCGTTCTTCCGCTGCACAAGCGCATGGAAAAGAGCCTCGAATCCATCCTCCTGAACACTACGGTCGCTTCTGTAAAGGAAGAAACGAGCGGAATTCGCGTCACCTTCGATGGGCCGGAGGTCAAGGAGCGCGAAAGAGTTTTCGACAAGGTTCTGGTCTCCGTGGGACGCAAACCGAACTCCGAGATTCCGGGGCTTGAAAAAACTCAGGCGCGGGTCGGCCCACGCGGGTTCATCCAGGTAAATAAGCAGTTGCAGACGGATGATCCTGTGATCTACGCCATCGGCGACGTGGCCGGGGAGCCCATGCTGGCGCACAAGGCTTCGCATGAAGGGCGTACCGCAGTCGAAGCGATCGCAGGTCACAAAGTTGCATTTGAGCCAAGTGCCATTCCCGCGGTTGTTTTTACCGATCCTGAAATCGCGTGGTGTGGCCTCACTGAGACGGAAGCGCAGAAACAAAATCGCGAGTTTAAAGTCGCGAAATTCCCCTGGGCCGCCTCGGGACGAGCGATGACCCTCGACCGAACGGAAGGCATGACCAAGCTCATTGTTGATCCGGAGAGTGAGCGCGTGCTGGGGGTAGGTATCGTGGGCGCAGGCGCCGGAGAACTGATTGCAGAAGGCGTACTCGCAATCGAAATGGGTGCGCTGGCCAAAGATGTCGCGCTCACGATTCATCCACATCCGACGCTATCGGAAACAGTCATGGAATCGGCCGAAGTTTTTTACGGGACCAGCACGGATATTTATCGGCCGAAACGCTGACAGTTTCGAGGAAATCCCATGCGCCTGATTTGTGCCTGGGTTTTAATCACCATCGTCTTAGTCGCAGTGAACGCGCAGGAGAACCCGATGCCCAACTCAACCGCCACGAGTCCGCAACTTTCGTGGGTGAATGCATCCAACGCGAAGCTCGAGCGCGAACTAATCGCGAAATATGGTGAGGCACAGCGGCTGCGCCTTGAGCGCGGCCTGCGCCAGGTGGGCGAGTTCTGGCGGCCCGAGGACGGCGATGCTGCTGCATTCGAGGAATTTGTCCGCGCAAATTTCGCTGGCGATCAAGCTACGCTCGATACCATGTTCAACCGCTTCGAGCGCCTGCTCGAACAACTCGGCGGCCACATGCATGAGATCAATCGCGAGTTCCGCCAGCAGATGGATCTCGATCTTGGCCCGGTGCTTCCATTCGACGAGATGTTCGGCGGGTACGATCCCTCGGCACATATCATCGACGATTTCTTTCAGAACAAGCTTGCGTTTGTCGCGCTATTGAATTTCCCACTCACCACATTGGATGAACGCTTGAAAGAAGGCCCGAGTTGGACTCGGCGGCAGTGGGCCGAAGTCCGGCTCGCGCAGAAATTTTCCAAACGCATTCCCGCGGATGTAAATCTGGGGATCGCCCAGGCCGAAGCCGCCGCCGCCCGCTATGTCGCGGAATACAACATCTGGATGCACCACCTGCTCGATGAAAATGGCCAGCGCCCTTTTCCGCCAAAGATGCGCCTGTTAAGTCATTGGAATCTTCGCGACGAAATCAAAGCCGATTATGCCGACAAGCAGAATGGCCTCGCGAAGCAGCGCATAATTCAACAGGTGATGGAACGCATTGTCACCCAGACAATTCCGGCAGTTGTCGTCAACAATCCCACTGTCGATTGGGATCCGTTTACAAACGACGTGAAACCGACAGCGGTCCAGGATTCTGAGGCCTCCCCGCCCCCTAACATTAAGCTCACTAACGCGCGCGAGCCGGATACTCGTTATGCGACTCTGCAAAAAGATTTCCTCGCTTCTAAAAAGGCCGATCCGTATTCTCCCACCGCGCCAACTTTAATCGCACGGCGCTTCAATGAAGACCGCGAGATTCCAGAAGCGCGCGTGAAAGCGATGCTGGAGCAAGTACTTACTTCGCCGCTCGTTCCGCCGATCGCGAAACTGATCGAATTGCGCCTCGGACGTCGGCTCGAGCCGTTTGATATCTGGTACAACGGCTTTCGTCCCGACAGCAAATACAGCGAGAGCGAACTCGATGCAATCGTTGCCAAGAAATATCCTACGGCCGAAGCGTACCAAAGAGATATTCCGAATCTTTTGGTCAAGCTCGGTTTCTCGCCGGAGCGCGCACAGTATGTAGCGCAGCATATTGTTATTGAGCCCGCCCGTGGCTCGGGTCATGCCATGGGCGCCGAGATGCGCGCCGAAAAGGCCCATCTTCGCACTCGTGTCGGAAAGTCTGGCATGAATTACAAAGGCTTCAACATTGCCGTTCACGAAATGGGCCACAACGTCGAACAAACTTTCTCATTAAATGACGTGGATCACACTCTGCTGAAAGGCGTGCCCAATACGGCCTTCACGGAAGCGCTGGCGTTTGTTTTTCAGGGTCGCGATCTTCAATTGCTTGGTCTGCCCGCGCCTGATGCCAGAAGCGAGGCTGAGAAAACGCTTAACGACTTCTGGACAACTTACGAGATTGCAGGTGTCGGTTTGGTCGATACCGCCGTCTGGCACTGGATGTATGACCATGCGCAAGCCACGCCAAGCCAGCTCAACGCCGCGACACTGCAGATCGCGAAAGACATTTGGAACCGCTACTACGCTCCGGTGTTTCACCAGAAAGATGTGGTCCTGCTGGCCGTGTATTCGCACATGATCGATTCTTTCCTCTATCTGCCGGATTATTCCATCGGCCATCTGATCGCAGCGCAAATCGAAGAACAGATGAAGAAAGCGGGCGCGATCGGACCCGAGTTCGAACGCATTGCTAAGATGGGCGACGTTACGCCCGACCTATGGATGGAAAACGCGAGCGGGAAACCGGTCGGACCGGACGCGTTGCTTGAAGCAACAAAGTGGGCGCTATCGCGGGTTCAGTGAGAGGCCACGCATCGTTCATGCCGCAACTGCCCGGTCTTCGGCTGGGTAATCAAACTGCTCTTGGCTGACTTCGGCTGGCGGATTTTCTTTCTCCCAAGCGATAGTTCGACGAATCGCATCCGCTATCGAGACCGGTTCCTGAAAACCGAGCTCTTGCCGGATTTTGTTCGAGCTGGCGATCCCCTGCTGCCGAAAATTACCTGGAACTAGAAGATGTTTGGGAGTGCGTTCACGAGGCAAAACGGTGAATTCGCCGTCCCATCGCGCTTGGGCAGCGATTTGTCGCGCCCACTCCAGTTCAGAGAACGCAGGTTCTTCCGCAACGTTGTAGATTTCACCGACAGCGCGATCCGAGCATGCTGCCAGGGCAATCGCTGCAGCGACGTTTTCGACGTAACCTCGCGGCGAACGCCATGCCGCCATTTCGTCGAACAACAGAATTCTCGTGCGCCGGTCCATCATTCGTTTGAGCATGGGAAAGAAGCGATGCAGCGGATCTCCCGGTCCGTAAACCATCGGCAGTCGCAGCACGGTTCCGGGTAAGCTTTGGTCGCCCAGAACAGCTTGCTCCACTGGAATTTTGTCATAATCGTCGTCCATCCAGTTGAAAATGCCTTGCACTCTGTTCAACACTGCCGGCGGATAAGGATGCAAATTGTGCCTAACCTCTGATTGCTCTGTAAGCGGCACCGGCTGCAAAGGCCCCGATTCGGTTCCGTGGAATAATCCGAAAGCACGATAGACATCCATGCTGCTGAGAGCCACAACTCGGCGCGCGATACCCCGAACGGTTCGCATCAGGGCTTCGGCGTGCCGCCCGGAGCTGAGGATCATGTGGATAACAGTGTCGGGCGCGAAGCGCTGGAAATCTTCTCGATACTGCTCGAGGTTTTTGCGGTCGCCCAAAATAATTTCTACCCCCTTAAACGAAGCCGGCGTCCTACCTCGATGAAAGACAGCGACCTTGTGCTGGCGTTTCTGGAGCTCGCGAACGAGAGGTCGACTGATGAAACCGGTGCCGCCGATTATCAGAAATTTCATTCTGAAATTATAACGGTGTAGATTGACGCGCCGCGGCTGCAGCACTCTCTTTCCCGGCCCACCACTGAAGCAACAGATGTGTTGGCCAGTAAACCAGTGCGGGCACTGCAATCAGATAAAGCAGCAGATAACTCCATCCTGGCATCACATGCTGCTCGCGGAAGAAAAGCCCGCGCGCCCAATTCACATCCTGCTCGGGCCGCCAAAAATAATTAATAGGGACCACGATCCACGTTGTGAGTGCCTGGAGTTTCCATCCACGTTTGTCATAGCCGAGACGCCAGATCGCCCAGAGAAGTAATGGCGGTGTCACCACATGAAACAAACTGAGCAGGCGCAGGAACAGAGGCAAGTGTGCATCGAACATGAATTCTGTGCCTCCGATCCAATGCTTCCCGGTGAGAAATGCGCCCAGAAGATCCGCCGCAAAGAGAGTCTGAA
>WNEL01001116.1_pt1 | contig 11837 bp, 9 predicted proteins | sample 5399991 | NCBI WGS metagenome assembly WNEL01 (sample SAMN13153325, study PRJNA577476) | soil metagenome | isolation source: 20 cm grassland meadow soil pre-rain plot 2 | place: USA:California | collected 2015-09-08
GACGAGCTTGCCGTCTTCCACGAACTTCTCAGTCACCTCGACCGCCGAGGTGAGGAGACCACCGGGGTTGTTGCGGAGGTCGAGGACGAGCGCCTTCATGCCGTTCTTGGCGAACTTCTCCAGGGCCGCGTCGACGTCGTGGGACGTCTGCTCCTGGAACTGCCGCAACCGGATGTACTCGATGCCGTTGCCGAGGTCGTGCGTCCGCACCGATTGCACGCGGATCTGCTCCCGCACGATCTCGAAGTCCTTCGGCTCGGTCCAGCCCTCGCGGATGACGCTGATGATGACCTTGCTGCCCGGCCGGCCCCGCATGCGCTTCACGGCGTCGGAGAGCTGCATGTCCTTGGTCACGAGGCCGTCGATCTTCACGATCCGGTCGGCGGGATGGAGGCCAGCCCGATGGGCGGGCGTGCCCTCGATGGGCGCCACGACCGTCAACACGTCGTCGCGCAGCGTGATCTCGATGCCGAGACCGCCGAAGCTTCCGGAGGTCTCCACCTGCATCTCGCGGTAGCTCTCCGGATCGAGGAAGGACGAGTGCGGATCGAGCCCGCGCAGCGTGCCCTTGATGGCGTTGTAGATCAGGTCCTTGGGAGGAATCTCGTCCACGTACTGGTTCTGGACGATCGAGAGCACCTCCGTGAAAAGCCGAAGCTGCTCGTAGGTCGGGCTACCATCGGTGCTCTTGCTAGCAACGGTGCCCCCGAGTGAGAGGGTGAGCACCACGAGCAGTGAGCTGATCACGAACGCCTTCTTCATGAGGTTCCTCCGCTTAGCCTCGCTGCCGCAGCCACTCGGCCGGGTCCTGCGGCTTGCTCTGATAGCGAACTTCGAAATAGAGACTCGGTCCCGTCAGGGAGCCCGTGTCGCCCACGGTCCCGATACGGTGGCCCTGGCGCACCTCGTCAGCTTCCTTAACCAGGATATCGGCAATGTGCGCGTAGAGCGTGAAGTAGTCGTTGCCGTGGTCGAGGATGATCAAATTCCCGTAGCCCTTGAACCATCCCGTGTAGACCACGTTGCCGGCATAGACCGCGTTGACCTCCGTGCCCTCTTGCGCTTCGATGTCGATCCCGTTGCGGAACGTCTTCGTTCCGAAGCGGGGGTGCACCTGCGGCCCGAACGCCGCGACGATCCGACCCTCGGTGGGCCAGGGCAAGCGACCTCGGAGGGTACCGAATCCCACTCGGGGCGGGGCGCCGTCAGTGGGCGGTGGTGCCTTTGCAACCCTCCGCTGCTTGGCCTGGAGATCCCGGATGAACGCTTCGAGCCGCCGCGCCGCCTCGCTGAGCTCGCCCACCATCCGCTCGTGGTAGGCCCGCTCGTCGCGAACTTTAGCAAGCAACTGTCTACGTTTAGCCGCCTCCCGGTCGACCTCGGCCTGTTCCTTCTTGGCCTCGGCCCGAAGGCTCGCGAGCTCGTTCCGCCGTGCTTCCTCCCGCTCTTTTCGATCCGCGAGCCTGTCAGAGGTTACACGATACTCTTGAATCATCCTGGCGTCCAGAGCCGCTAAACTCCCGAGATGCTTGATCGTTGCGGCCCGCTGAACGGGGCTTTCTCCGCTGAGGATGACAGGAAGCACCGCGCCCTGGGCATGGATCTTGTATATCGTACGGAGCCGACGGGCCAAAAACTCTTCTTGTTCAGACCGATAGCTCTCGAGCCGGGTGATGTCGCCGCGAAGCGCCGCCACCTCGGCCTGGGCCCGTTTGATGCGGTCGTCGAGCCGCGCCACGTCGCGTTGCTTCTGAGCAAGCCGGCGCTCCGTGTCCTCGATCTCCGCGAGCAAGGACGTCTCGCGGCGCCGGGCTTCGGCGGCCTTTTCCCGCTCCTGCTTGAGCTGGTTCTGGGTCTCCTGGAGCTTCCGCTGCTCGGCCTGCACCGGGTCGTCGCGCTTGGGCTGGGCGCCGACCGGCAGCGCGCTGGTCACGAGAATGAGGGCGAGCGCCAGGAGGTCCCGAGCCTTCACGTTGCGCTCCGTCCGCGCGCCAGCCAGCCTCCGAAGGCCCCGAGCGCGGCGCCCGCGGCCAGCAGGCGCAGGACGGCCGAGGTCGGGAGGAACTCGAGGGTCGGCAATCCCACCGTGATGCTCATGAGCGGCTCGAGCTTCGGGGCCGCCAGCCGGTAGAACACGACGAGCGCGAGCAGCGCGAGCGTGGCTCCCAGCAGTCCCTGGATGAGGCCCTGGAGCAGCAGCGGCAGCCGGATAGCGGCTTCGGGCGCGCCGACCAGCCTCATGATCTCGGTCTCGTCGCGCCGGGCATGCAGCACCAGCGTGGTAGCCGTGGTCACCGTCAGGATCGCCGCCAGCGCCAGCGTGGCGCCGAGGCCGAGGCCGATCAAGACGAGGAGCCGCTGCCAGTCTGACAGCCGCTCCACCCACTCGACGCTGCCTTCCACTTCCTCGACCTCGGGCAGCGTGCCGAGTCGGGTGATCAGCACGCGAGCGCCGTCGGGCGTCGCCGCGCCCGACGTCGGCGTGACCTCAATCGACGCCGGCAACGGATTGGACGGCAGGTTGTCGGCCACCGTCGCGTCCTTGCCCAGCATGCGCTTGAGCGACGTCAGCGCCTCGGCCTTGCTGATGTAACGGGCGCCGGCGACGTTGGGGATCGCCTTCACCCGCTCGAGCAGCACGACCTGCTCCAGCGATGTGGGCTCGCGGCGGAGATAGAGGATGACGCGAACACGATCCTTCCATTCAGAGACGGCACGTCCAAGGTTGGCCGAGAGCAGCCAGAAGCCACCGAGGGCCACGAGCGAGAGCGTGATGAGAACGACCGCGGTGAGGGCGACGCGTCCGGCCCGGCGCAGGTCACGCAGCGCCTCGCCGAGGAGGAAGCCGAGCACCTAGCCCTCGTCCTTCACCAGGCGCCCGCCCTCGAGCACCAGCGTCCGCCGGCGCATCGCCGCGGCCAGACGCGACTGGTGCGTGGCCAGGATCACCGTCGTCCCTCCGGCCCAGATGTCCTTGATGACGCTGACGACCTCGGCCGCCATTCCATCGTCGAGGTTTCCCGTCGGCTCGTCGGCGATCAGCAAGGCTTGCTTGCGGACGATCGCGCGTGCGAGTGCGGCGCGCTGCGCCTCGCCCTGGCTGAGCTGCGCGGGATAGGCCTGAGCGCGCGCTGACAGGCCGACGGCGCGGAGCGCTTCGAAGGCGCGCGCCGTGATCTCCCGGCGGGGCACACCAGTGACCCGAAGCACGAAGGCGATGTTCTCGTACACCGTCCGTCCCGGCAGCAGCTTGGCGTCCTGGAAGACGACGCCGATGGTCCGGCGGAAGGCGGAGACTTCACGGGGTGTCAGCTCGGCCAGCGGCTGACCGAGGACCATGACCTCACCGTCGGTCGGCTCTTCTTCGCGGTAGAGCAAACGCATCAGGGTCGTCTTGCCCGCGCCGCTCGGGCCATTGATGACGACGAACTCCCCCTTGTCGATGGTGAAGGTGACGTCGCTGAGGGCAGGCACTTTCACCGGACCGACTTCGTAGATCTTAGAAACCCGGTGAAGCTCAATCATTTGCGGACGGGACGATTATAGCCGCCCGCGTCAGGCTTTCGAGAGCTTCTCCTCGAGGATCGAGTTCACGAGGCCGGGGTTCGCCTTGCCCTGCGTGGCCTTCATGACGAGGCCGACGAGCGCGCCTTTGGCGGCGCTTCGTCCCTTTTTGAAATCGTCGACGGGCCGGGGATTGGCGGCGAGCACGTCGTCCACGATCCGCTCGAGCGCGCCAGTGTCGGCGACCTGCGTGAGGCCCTCACGCTTCACGATGGCCGCGGCGTCGTCGCCGCTGCGGAACATCTTCTCGAAGACGTCCTTGGCGATCTTCCCGCTGATCGTGCCGTCGTCGACGAGCGTGAGCAGCCCGGCCAGGCGCGACGGTGTGAGCTTGGTGGCTCGGATCGCCGCTTCGTCGTCGCCGGGCAGCACGCGGAGGAGCTCGGACATCACCCAGTTCGACACGACCTTGGCGTTCGGAAAGTCGCGCACGGCCGCCTCGAAGTACTCGGCCAGCGCGCGGCTCTGCGTCAGCACGTCGGCGTCGTACGGTGGCAGCCCGTGCTGGCTCACGAAGCGCTGGCGCCGGGCGCGCGGCAGCTCGGGCAAGTTGGCCTGGATCTCGGCGATGAAGCTCGGCTCGAGCTCGAGTGGCACCAGATCGGGCTCGGGAAAGTAACGGTAGTCGTGGGCGTACTCCTTCGAGCGCATCGAGCGCGTGTAGCCGCGGTCGGCATCCCACAACCGCGTCTCCTGCACGATGCGCTCGCCGGCGTCGAGCGCGCGGGCCTGCCGCTCCACCTCGAACTCGAGCGCCCGCTGGACGTTCCTGAACGAGTTCAGGTTCTTGATCTCCACCTTGGTGCCAAGCTCTTTCGCGCCAAGCCCGCGCAGTGAGATGTTGGCGTCGCAACGGAGCGAGCCTTCCTCCATGTTGCCGTCGCACACTCCGAGGTACACGAGCACGGCGCGGAAGGCGCGCAGATAAGCGGCGGCCTCCTCGGGCGAGCGCAGCTCGGGCTTCGAGACCGTCTCCATCAGCGGCACGCCGGCGCGGTTGTAGTCGACCAGGCTCGCGTGCGCCGTCTCCAGCGGCCCCTCGTGCACGAGCTTGCCGACGTCCTCCTCCAGGTGCAGGCGCTGGATCCCGATGCGCTTGACGCCGCCGCCGACTTCGATCTCCAGCCAGCCTTCCTCGGCCAGCGGCTCCTCGTACTGGCTGATCTGATAGTTCTTCGGCATGTCGGGGTAGTAGTAGTGCTTGCGCGCGAAGCGGCACGCGCGGTTCACGCGACAGCCGAACGCGAGCGCCGTCTTCACGCTGAACTCGATCGCGCTCCGGTTGATCACGGGCAGGACGCCGGGCATCCCGAGGCACACCGGGCAGGTCTGCGTGTTGGGCGCCGCGCCGAACGACGTCGGGCAGCCACAGAACATCTTCGAGCGCGTGAGGAGCTGAGCGTGGACCTCCAGCCCGATGACGGTTTCGTAGCTCTTCGTGGCCGGTGCCGGCCTGGCGTTCATAGCTGCGGCCGCTTCTCGAGCCAGGAGGTCGCCTGCTCGTAGGCGTGGGCGACCCGCAGGACGCGCGACTCGTCGAAGGCGCGGCCGATGACCTGCAGCCCGATCGGCAGTCCGGCCGCGCTGAAGCCGCAGCGGACGGAAATGCCCGGCAGCCCGGCCAGGTCGGCGCCCACGGTGAAGACGTCGTTCAGGTACATGGAGAGCGGATCTTCCCTCTCGCCGTGCCTGAAGGCGACGCCGGGCGTGGTCGGAGCGACGATCAGGTCGACGCGAGCGAAGGCGCGCTCGAAGTCGCGGCGCACCAGCGTGCGTACCTTCTGGGCGCGGCCGTAGTAGGCGTCGTAATAGCCGGCCGAGAGCGCGTAGGTCCCGAGGACGATCCGGCGCTTGACCTCGGCGCCGAAACCCGCCGCGCGCGTGCGGCTCACCATGTCGATCAGGTCTTTCCCGCCCGGTACGCGCAGCCCGTACTTCACGCCGTCGTAGCGGGCGAGGTTCGACGAGGCCTCCGCCGGCGCGATGATGTAGTAGACCGCTATCCCGTAGTCGGTCATCGGCAGCGAGATCTCCTCGGTGGCCGCGCCCAGCTTCTCGAGTGCTGCGATGGCCTCGCGTACCGAGCGCTGCACGTCGGCGTCCATGCCCGGCGTGAAGTACTCCTTCGGCACACCGATCTTGATGCCCCGCACGTCGCCGGTCAGCGCCGCGGCATAGTGCGGCACGGCCTCGGGTACCGACGTCGAGTCGTGCGGGTCGAGGCCAGCGATCGTCTCGAGCACGAGCGCCGCGTCCTGGACGTCGCGGGTGAGCGGGCCGACGTGATCGAGCGACGACGCGAACGCCACGAGCCCGTAGCGGGAGACGCGGCCGTACGTCGGTTTCAGGCCGACGACGCCACAGAACGCCGCGGGCTGCCGTACCGATCCTCCGGTATCCGTCCCGAGCGCGGCCACCGCGAGATCGCCGGCCACCGCAGCCGCCGAGCCTCCTGACGACCCTCCGGGCACGCGGGCGAGGTCCCACGGATTGCGCGTGAGCTTGAATCCCGAATGCTCGGTGGACGAGCCCATCGCGAATTCGTCCATGTTCGTCTTGCCGAGCACGACGGCGCCCGCCTCCTTCAGCTTCGTCACCACGGTGGCGTCGTAGGGCGGAACGAACCCGTCGAGGATCTTCGACCCGCACGTGGTGCGGATGCCGCGCGTACAGAACACGTCCTTGATCGCGAACGGCGCGCCGTCGAGCGGCCCGCGCGGGATGCCCTTGCGATATCGCTCGTCGGCGGCGTGTGCCTGGGCCAGCGCCTCTTCGCGCGTGACGGTGAGATAGCCCCCGACCTTGTCGTCGTGAGCGGCGATCCGGGCGAGATAGGCCTCGGTCGCCGCGGTCGGCGTGGTAGATCCCGCCCGATAGGCGTCGACCAGCTCGTGGATCGTGAGCTGGGTCAGGTGGGGCTTCGCGTCAGTCTTCAATGATCCGCGGGACCCGGAAGAACTCGCCCACGCGATCGGGAGCGTTGGCGAGCGCCTCGGACTGGGGCAAGCACGGCGCGGGCTCGTCGTCGCGCATGACGTTGAGGAGCGGGACGGCGTGAGAGGTCGGCTCCACGCCCTCCACGTCGACCGCTTTCAGCTTGTCGATGTACTGGAGGATCGCCGAGAGCTGCTCGCGCATCCGCGCGCGCTCGCTCTCGGTGAGCGCGAGCCGGGCGAGCCGGGCGACGTGCTCGACGTCCTTGTCGCCGATCATCAGTCCATCTCCTCCAGATGCGCGTACTGGAGCGACAGCCGCTTCCGGCCAACGCTGGCGAAGCGGACGGTGACGATCGTGTCGCCGCCCTCCTTCTCGATGCCGACGACCATCCCCTCGCCCCAGCGCGCGTGCCGAACGCGCGCGCCCACGCGAAACGGCAGATCGTCGCCGAGCGGCTCGCCGAAGGTCGGGTCCGGCTCGCACACGACCCCGCCGCGCGGCTCCGGCCGCGCGTTGAGCGACGTCAGGTGCTCCTCCGGCATCTCGCGCAGGAAGCGCGACGGCTCGCCCACGCCATATCCGTGGACACGCCGGTGCAGCGCGTACGTGAGGTAGAGCCGCTCGCGGGCGCGCGTGACGCCAACATAGCAGAGCCGCCGCTCTTCCTCGATCTCCTCGGGATCCTCGAGCGACCGCGCATGGGGGAACACGCCCTCCTCGAGGCCGGTGAGGAAGACGGCGGGAAACTCGAGGCCCTTGGCCGAGTGGAGGGTCATGAGCGTGACGCGGGAGTCGGCGTCCTTCAGCTCGTCGATGTCGCTCATCAGCGCGACCGAATCGAGAAAGCCCTCCAGCGTGGCGCCTTCCGTGGCGTGGGTGTAATCCTCGGCGGCGGCGATCAGCTCCTCGAGGTTCTCCAGCCGAGCCTCGGACTCGGGCGAGCGATCGTCTTCGAGGCTCTTCCGATAGCCAGAGGCGTTGAGGAGCACGTCGATCAGCGCGGGAGGCGGAAGCGCGGCCCGATCGGCGGCGAGCTTGCGGATGAGCCCGGCGAATTCCTCGAGCCCGCGGGAGGCCTTGCCGCGGATGTCGAGCGGAGGCTCGGCGGCGAGGGCGAGCAGTGGCTTGCTGTCGCGCGCCGCGACCTCGTCGAGCCGGGCCAGCGTGGTGGCGCCGATCCCGCGGGTGGGGGCGCCGACCGCGCGCCGGAAGGCCACGTCATCGGCCGGGTTCACGAGCAGCCGCAAGTACGCCAGCGTGTCCCTGATCTCTCGTCGCTCGTAGAACCGGACGCCACCGACGATCACGTAGGGGATGCGCGCCCGGCGCAGCGCGTCCTCGAGCACGCGCGACTGGGCGTTGGTCCGGTAGAAGACGGCGACGCCGTGCCACGGCACCCCCTCGCCGCGCACGGTGAGGATGGTCTGGGCGACGAAGTTCGACTCCTCGTGCTCGTCCCAGGCCCGATAGAGCCGCGCCGTGTCGCCTTCTGCGTTCTCGGTCCACAGCGTCTTGTCCTTTCGCTGGACGTTGTGCGCGATCACGGCCGAGGCCAGCGACAGGATCCGCTGCGTCGAGCGGTAGTTCTGCTCGAGGCGGACCACTTTCGTTCCGGGGTAGTCCTGCTCGAACTCGAGCACGTTGCGGATGTCGGCACCGCGGAATTTATAAATCGACTGGTCGGGATCGCCGACGACGCAGATGTTCCGATGCTCGGCGGTGAGCAGGCGGATCATCTTGTACTGCGCGCGGTTCGTGTCCTGGTACTCGTCCACCAGCATGTGGCGCCAGAGTCCGCGGTACCACGCGAGCGCTTCCGGCACCGTCTCGTACAGCCGCACGGTGCAGAGCAGCAGGTCGTCGAAGTCCACCGCGCCGACCTCTTTCATGCGCTTCTCGTAGCGCGAGTACACGAGGGCCGCCTTCTTCTCCCACGGACCGCGCGCGTCCCGGAGGGCATCCGCCACGCTGATCATCTGGTTCTTCATGTAGGAGATCCGATGGACGGCGCCGCTCGGCGTGAACGACCGCTCGGCCAGCTCGCCTTCCTTCATGCACTCCTTCACGAGTGCGAGGCGGTCGTCCTCGTCGTAGATCGTGAAGTGCGGCGGCAGCCCGATGTGCTTGCCGTGCTGGCGGAGGATGCGCACGCACGCCGAGTGGAAGGTGGCGATGAGCGGCGCGCCGACGCCGACGGGCCGGAGCAGGCCCTCCACCCGCCGGGCCATCTCGCCGGCGGCCTTGTTGGTGAACGTGACGGCGAGGAGATTCCGCGGGGACATGCCCTGGGACGCGGTCAGCCACGCGATGCGGTAGGCGATGACCCGCGTCTTGCCGCTGCCCGCGCCGGCGAGGACGAGGAGCGGCCCTTCTCCGTAGGTGACGGCTTCGCGTTGGGCGGGGTTCAGATCATCGAGGAGACGTTCCAGACCTGCCGGCACCGGCACATTGTACCGGGAATCACCCGGCGCTGAACGCCCTCCACCCGAGGACGACCCACCCGGCCAGGAAGCACAGGCCGCCAAGTGGGGTGATCATGCCGAGCCACCTCCAGCCGCTGATCGCCAGGAGGTACAGGCTGCCGGAGAAGATCACCGTGCCGGCTACGAACAGCCAGCCGGCGATGATGGCGCCCTGGCCCGGGCCGCGCGTGCACTCCCACGCCACCGCGAAGAGCGCGAGCGCGTGGAACATGTGATAGCGCACGCCCGTCTCGAAGACGGCGAGCATGTCGGAAGTGAGTCGGCCGCGAAGGCCGTGAGCCGCGAAAGCGCCGAGGGCGACGGCGATGAACGCCGAGAGCGAACCGATGCCGAAGAAGAGGCGGTCCGTCGCTACTCCACCGTCACCGACTTCGCGAGGTTACGTGGCTGGTCCACGTCGCAGCCCCGGCGGACCGAGACGTGATAGGCCAGGAGCTGGAGCGGGATCACCGTGATCAGCGGCGCCAGTAATTCAGCTGCCGGTGGGACCTCGATGACGTGCTGGGCCTTCGACGCGATGAGCTTGTCGCCCTGGTGGACGATCGCGATCACCTGGCCCTCGCGCGCCCGCACCTCTTCGATGTTCCCGAGCATCCGCTCGTACGAGGCGTCGCGTGGCGCGATGGCCACGACGGGGAGGCCGTCGGCGATCAGCGCGATGGGCCCGTGCTTCATCTCGCCCCCGGCGTACCCCTCGGCGTGGATGTACGAGATCTCCTTCAGCTTCAGCGCGCCCTCGAGGGCAATCGGGTACTGGACGCCGCGGCCGAGATAGAGGAAGTCGGTCGCGTGGCTGAGATGACGCGCCAGCGCGGCGACCTTGGTATCGAGCTCCAGCGTCTGCTCGACCAGCCGCGGGACCTCCACCAGGTCGCGGATGCGCTTGCGCACGTCCTCGGCGGTGATGGCGTCGCGCTGCCGACCGAGCCACAGGCCGAGCAGGTAGACCGCCACGATCATCGTGGAGAACGCCTTCGTAGACGCCACGCCGATCTCCGGGCCGGCGTGCATATATATGGTCCCGGTCGCCTCGCGGGCAAGCGCGGAGCCGACGGCGTTGGTGATCGTGATGATCGGGCAGCCCTTGAGCCGGGCGGCCTTGACCGCGCCGATGGTGTCCGCGGTCTCCCCGGACTGGGAGACGGCCACCACGAGCGTCTCGGGGCCGGCGATGGCGTCGCGGTACCGGTACTCCGACGCGAGGTCGGCTTCGGCGGGCAAGCCGGCCAGCCGCTCGACCATCGTCTTGCCCAGCATCGAGGCGTGGTACGCGGTGCCGCACGCGACGAACACGACGCGCTGGATGGCCCGCACCGTGGCCGGATCGATGTTCAGGTCGGGCAGGACGATCGCACCGGTCTCCGGGGCGATCCGGCCTCGGAAGGTATCGGTGATGGCCCGCGGCTGCTCGTAGATCTCCTTGAGCATGAAGTGCCGGTAGCCACCCTTCTCGGCCATGATCGGATCCCACATGATTCGGACCGGCTCGCGCTGCACCGGCTGATCGTCGAGCGTCGAGAGCACCACGCCGCCGGACGTGACGACGGCCACCTCACCGTCCTCGAGGATCACGACGTCGCGCGTGTGGCTCAGGATCGCCGGGATATCAGAGGCGATGAACATCTCGCCCTTGCCGAGGCCCACGACCACGCTCCCGGCGCCGTGCTTGGCGGCGATGAGACGGTCGGCCGCAGCCTTGGAGACGACACCCACCGCGTACGAGCCCTTGAACTCGGCCAGCGCGGCCTTCACCGCCCGCTCGAGGCGTGGCGTCGTCTTCAGGTGATGCTCGATCAGGTGAGCGATGACTTCGGTGTCGGTCTCCGACTTGAACGTATGGCCCTGGGCCTGCAGCCGCTCCTTGATCTCGAGGTAGTTTTCCAGGATGCCGTTGTGGACGACGACGAGCGTACCGCTGCAGTCGGTGTGGGGATGGGCGTTGTCGTCGGACGGCCGGCCGTGGGTGGCCCAGCGGGTATGCCCGATGCCGATGGCTCCGGTCAGCGGGCGCTCGCGCAGGATGCCCTCGAGATTCTTGATGCGCCCGGCCGCGCGCCGGACCTCCAGCGTTCCCGACGGCGCGAGCACGGCGATACCAGCCGAGTCATAGCCGCGGTACTCGAGGCGCTTGAGGCCCTCGAGGATGATGCCCACCGCGCTCTTGTCTCCGACGTAGCCGACGATCCCACACATAGTCAGTCGCCCTTCCGCGTGTTCGACTTACGCTTGGCCGCCCAGCCGTCCTTGACGACCTGGGGGCTCCGTTCCAGCGCGAGCGCTCCCGGCGGAACGTCCCGGGTGATCACTGATCCGGCCGCCACGTAGGCGCCCTCGCCGATCGTGAGCGGCGCCACCAGGCTGGAGTTCGTCCCGACAAAGACTCCATCGCCGATGACCGTCGGGTGCTTGCGCTGTCCGTCGTAGTTGCAGGTGATGGTGCCGGCGCCCACGTTGACGCGCTCACCGAGCGTGGCGTCGCCCATGTAGGACACGTGATGGATCTTGGTCTTCTTGCCGACTCGCGACTTCTTCAGCTCCGCGAAGTTGCCGATCTCGGCGCCGGCGCCGATGTGGCAGCCCGGCCGGAGATGGCAGAAGGGGCCGAGGGTGGCGTCCTCGTCGATCGCGGCTTCCTCGATGATGCTGTACGGCTTGAGCACAACGCGATCAGCGAGACGGCTCCCGCTCACGTGGGAGCCGGCGCCGATGACGCATTCACTGCCGATTACGGTCGCGCCTTCGATCACCGTCTGCGGCTGGACGACGGTATCGGGCCCAATCGTCACCGTGTCCTCGATGTAGGTGCTGGCCGGGTCGACGATGGTCACGCCGCCCTCCATCAGCCGATCGAGG
>WNEL01001129.1_pt1 | contig 11787 bp, 9 predicted proteins | sample 5399991 | NCBI WGS metagenome assembly WNEL01 (sample SAMN13153325, study PRJNA577476) | soil metagenome | isolation source: 20 cm grassland meadow soil pre-rain plot 2 | place: USA:California | collected 2015-09-08
GCCGGCGTCGACTTCATCGTCGGCGAGACGTACTCGTTCGGCGGCGAGGCGCTGCTGGCGCTCGAAGCGATCGGAGGCTCGGGCCGGCCCGCGGTGATCACGCTCGCGATCCCGCGCGAAGGCCGCACACGCGAGGGCTGGACGGTCGCCGACACCTGCCGGCGCCTGGAGGCTGCCGGCGCCGCCGTCGTCGGTCTCAACTGCGCGCGCGGCCCGGCCACGATGCTGCCGCTGCTGCGCGACGTGCGTGCGGCCGTGACCGGCCACGTCGCCGCGCTGCCGGTGCCGTATCGGACGACGCCGGAGGAGCCGACGTTCCAGAGCCTCAACGATCCGCGCGGCGCCAGTCCCGACGGCCGATCGTTCCCGACCGCGCTCGACCCGCTGTTGTGCAGCCGTTACGAGATCGGCCAGTTCGGCAGGGCGGCGTTCGATCTCGGCGTCCGCTATCTCGGTGTGTGCTGCGGCGCCGGCCCGCACCACATCCGGAGCCTGGCCGAGGCGCTGGGCCGCAAGCCGGCCGCCAGCCGCTACTCGCCCGACATGTCGAAGCACATCCTCTTCGGCAGCGACAAGCGCCTGCGTCAGGACAACCTCGAGTACGGTCGCCGCAACTACTGAGTGGGGGCCCCGAAATGGCCCCCACACCCCCCGCGCTCGGAGCCGGCCCGGGAAACCCGGGCCGGCCCTCGATAATGCAGCGCGGTGAAGGGCGCTGACCGCGCCGGCGCGATGGCGCGTTTCGTCGCCAAGCACCTGCTGTTCCTGCTGCTGACGCTGCTCGTCGTCTCCTTCCTGGTCTTCACGCTCAACGAGTTCTCGCCGGGCGCCGTCGCGCGCAAGGTCCTCGGCGCGTACGCGACGCAAGAGCAGGTGGACCTGCTGACGACGCAGATGGGGCTGGACCGGCCGCTGCTCGTGCGCTACGTCGACTACGTCCGCGCGGTCCTCTCGGGCGACCTCGGGCAGTCGGCGCGGTTCAAGGCGCCCGTGCGCGACGTGATCGCCAGGCACCTGGCGAACACGGCCTTCCTCGCCGCCATCGCGTTCGCGTGCATCGTGCCGCTCTCGATGATCCTCGGCGTCATGGCCGGTATGCGCGAGGGCTCGCGGCTCGACCGCGTCATTCTCATTCTCAGCACGGTGGTCGCGTCGATTCCGGAGTTCGCCCTCGGCGTGTTCCTCGCCAGTGTCTTCGTCGTCTGGCTCGGCTGGCTGCCCGGCACGGCGACGCTGGTGGCGGGCGGCGGGTGGTCGGTGGCCGCGCAGCTCGTGCTGCCCGTCGCCGTCATCGTGCTGTTCGATGCCGGCTACGTCGTCAGCATGATCCGGGCGTCCATGGTCGAGGTGATGCAGCGGCCGTACATCCGGACGGCCGTCCTGAAGGGCCTGTCGTTCCGGCGCGTGATTCTCAAGCACGCGCTGCGCAACGCGATGCTCACACCGATCACGGTCATCATGCTGCAGATCAACTATCTCGTCGCCGGCGTGGTGGTCGTCGAGACGGTCTTCGCCTATCCGGGCTTCGGTCGGATGATGCTGGAGGCGACGCTCTTCAAGGACATCGCCCTCGTCGAAGCCGGCGCCCTCGTGGCCGTGTTCCTCGCGGTCGTGACCAACATCCTCGGCGACCTCGCCTACGTGCTGCTCGACCCACGGATCCGCGCGTGACGCCATGACGACGCCCGAGACGCTGACGCCCATCGCCGCCGACGTGGTCGTTCCCTCGTCGCTGACGACCCCGCGCGCCGGCGGCTTCGCGGGATGGCGGCACCTGGCGCTCGTCACCGAATCTGTGCCGGCCACCGTCGGCCTCGCCATCGTGCTGGCGTGGGCGATGCTGGCGCTGCTCGCCCCGTTGATCGCGCCCTACGCGCCGAACGCCAGTGACCTCGCGGCGCTGGCGCGGCCGACGCCGTCGCGGGCGCACTGGCTCGGCAGCGATCATCTCGGGCGCGATCTGCTCTCGCGCATTCTGTGGGGCGCGCGCCCGGTGCTGGTCATCGCGCCGCTGGCCGTCCTCGGCGCGGCGGCGCTGGGCTCGCTGCTCGGTCTGACGGCGGGCTACTACGGACGGTGGATCGGGCTGGTCATCACGCGCGCGTGCGACATCGTGCTCTCCTTCCCCGTCATCATCCTCTACATGATCATCCTCGCCCACTTCGGCTCGTCGGCCTGGAACATCATCGGCGTCCTCACGCTGACGAAGGCGCCGATCATCGCGCGCATCGTGCGGGGCATGACGCTGGACCTGCGCGAGCGCGAGTACGTCGCGGCGGCCAAGATGCGGGGCGAATCGTCGCTCTACATCATGCTCGTCGAGATCCTGCCGAACGCGCGAGGCCCCCTCATCGTCGACATGTGTCTGCGCACCGGCTACAACGTCATCATCATCGGCGTGCTCGGCTTCCTCGGCATCGGCCTGCCGCCACCCGATCCCGACTGGGGCGGCATGGTCAAGGACACCTACGGGATGATGATGGTGTGGCCGCACATGGCGCTGGTCCCGTGCGCGGCCATCTCCTCGCTCGTCGTCGGCTTCAATCTCCTCGCCGTGGGGCTGCGGGAGCTCGGCCTCCGTGACTGACGCCCCGCTGCTCGACGTCCAGGGACTGCGCGTCGCGTACACGACGCGCGCCGGCGAGGTGCCGGTGCTCACGGGGCTCGACCTCTCGCTGCGTGCGGGCGAAGCGCTCGGCCTCGTCGGCGAGTCCGGCTGCGGCAAATCGACGGTGGCGCTCTCGATCATGCGCTACCTGGGGCGGGCCGGGCGCATCACGGCCGGGCGCATCCTCTTCGAGGGCCGCGACCTCGTCTCGCTCGACGACGGCGCGCTGCGCGCGCTGCGTGGACGGCGCATCGCCATGGTCTATCAGGATCCGATGGCGAGCCTGAATCCCGTGATGACGGTCGGTCGCCAGCTGATGGAAGTGCCGATGGTTCACGAGCGCGTCGACGCGGCGGCGGCGCGGGCGAGAGCGCTCGCGATGCTCCGCGAGGTGCGGCTGGCCGATCCCGAGGCGGTGATGGATCGCTATCCGCATCAGCTGTCCGGCGGCCAGCAACAACGCATCGTCATCGCCATGGCGCTCATCGCCGAGCCGGCGCTGTTGATCATGGACGAGCCCACGACCGGCCTCGACGTCACCGTGGAGGCCGCGGTGCTCGACCTCGTGCGCGATCTCCGCCGGCGGCACGACTCGGCGATCCTCTTCATCAGCCACAACCTCGGCACCGTCGCGCGCGTGTGCGACCGGGTCGGCGTGATGTATCGTGGCGAGTTGGTCGAGGAAGGCTCCGTGCGGCAGATTTTCACCGACCCGCGCCATCCGTATACGCGCGGGCTCCTCGACTGCCTGCCGACATCTGGCCGCGACAAGCGCCACGCGCCGCTGATTCCCATCGCCGGCCAGGTCGAGCCGGCATCGGCGCGCACGCCCGGATGCGGCTTCGCGAGCCGGTGCCCGCACGTCGAGACCGGGCGCTGCACGACGCGGGCGATTGCGCTGGCCACGGTCGAGGACGACGCCGGTCACCGCGTGGCGTGTGTGCGCGTCGATGAGCTGGCGCAAGCGTCACGGCGCCGCGCGACGCTCGCCGTCCGCGACGCCCAGGCGCCGACCGCGCCGGTGATCGCGGTGCGAGACCTGCACAAGTCCTACGAGCGACGCCGCGCACGGCTCGCCGCGAGGAAGGACGTGGTGAGGGCGCTCGTCGACATCGAGCTCACGGCCGCGCGCCGGCGGACGCTGGCCGTGGTCGGCGAATCCGGCTGTGGCAAGTCCACGCTGGCGAAAATCCTCACGGGCATCGAGGTCGCGACCGGCGGCAGCGTGACGCTCGACGGAATCGAAGTCGCCGCGCTGCCCGTCGATGCGCGCGATCGCACGCTGAAGCGCAAGCTGCAGATGGTCTTTCAGAACCCCGACAGCACGCTGAATCCGAGCCACACGGTCGGCTACGCCATCGGCCGCGCGCTCCGGCGCCTGCGCGAGCGCGCGCCGGCGGACGTGCCCAGCGGCGTCGCGCGGCTGCTCGAGGTCGTGAAGCTCGGGCCCGAGATGGCCGCGCGCCGGCCGCGGCAGCTGTCGGGCGGCGAGAAGCAGCGCGTGGCCATCGCGCGCGCACTCGCCGGCGATCCCGACGTGATCGTCGCCGACGAGCCCGTGTCGGCCCTCGACGTCTCGGTCCAGGCGGCGGTCATCAATCTCCTCAACGAGATCCAGGCCGAGCGCGGCACCACGCTGCTCTTCATCTCGCACGACCTCGCCGTCGTCCGCTATCTCGCCGATCATGTCGCGGTGATGTATCTCGGCACGGTGGCGGAGTTCGGGGCCGTCGAGCGCGTGTTCGCGCCGCCGTACCACCCGTATACGGAGGCGCTCCTCTCGGCGGTGCCCGTGCTCGATCCCGACGCGGCGGCGTCGCGCATCGTGCTGGAGGCGCCGCTGCCGCGCGGCGACGAGGTGCCGCGCGGCTGCCCCTTCGCCACGCGCTGCCCGCGGCGTGTCGGGACGATCTGCGACGACGTCCCGCCGCCGGTCCAGCAGCTCGACGGCGGTCATCGGATCGCGTGTCACATTCCCGCGAAGGAGCTGGCCGCGCGTCAGGTTCCGCTATGATGGGCGCGCCATGACGAGCGGCGCGGCGGTGGTGATCGTGGGCGGCGGCGTCACCGGGTTGAGCGCCGGCTGGTGGCTCGCCCGCGCCGGCGTCGACGTCCTCGTGCTCGACAAGAGCATCGTCGGCTGGGAAGCCTCGGGACGCAACGGCGGCGGCGCGACGCACGTCGGGAGCCCGTTCGGTCTCGAGGAGCAGCGGCTGTGGCCGCAGATGGACGAGCTGCTCGGGTACCCCACCGAATACCAGCCTCATCGGATCGGCATTGCGCTGAGCGAGCCACAGCTGGCGCTGGCGCGGCGCTGGGCGGAGATCGGCGAGTCGCGAGGCTTTCGCTGGGAGCCGCTCGATCGGCGTCAGCTCAAGGAGCTGGTGCCGATCGTCGGCGACGAGGCGATCGGCGGCACGTATCTGCACTTCGGCGGCCACGCCAACCCGCAGCGCACCGTGCAGGCCTACGCGTGGGCGCTTGCCGACCACGGCGGACGGATCCTGCAGCACACGACGGTCACCGGCCTCGTTCGGCGTGGCGGCCGCGTCACCGCGGTGGAGACGACGCGTGGCACATTCGGCGCCGACGTCGTCGTCGTGGCCGCGGGGCCGCAGACGGGACTCTTCGCCGAGATGCTCGGCGTCGCGCTGCCGCTGGCGCCCGCGCGCGTGGAGATGATTGCGACCGAGCCGATCCCCATCATGGGCGTGGGTGGCGTCGCGGGCAACGGGCTCTACGGACGGCAGACGCTGCGTGGCAACCTCGTGTACGGCGGCGGGCCGCACGAGTGGATCAACGTGCCCGACATGACGACGCCGGAGCACGCGAACACGCCGCTCGTGCGCAATCTCGCGCGCCGGCTGGCCGAGCTCTTCCCCGGCGCCGCGCACGTGCGTGTGATCCGCGCGTGGAGCGGCCTGGTCGAGAACACACCCGACGGGCTGCCCGTCGTCGAGCGTCTGTCCAATCCCGACAACGTCGTGATCGCGACGATGTCCAGCGTGGGCTTCGGCCTGTCGCCCGCGGTCGGCCGCGCCATCAGCGAGCTCGTGCAACACGGGCGGTGCTCCTTCGCCGATCTCGGCGCGCTCGCGCTGAGCCGCTTCGCCGGCACGCCGCCGGACTGGCGCGAGCGCGCCGGCTGGGTCGCGAGGCCTGCGGAGGTCGCGGCGGCGGGCGGCGACGGATGAGCGACCACCGCTCGATCGCGGGCAAGGCGCCCAGGCCGGACCAGCACGTACCGCTGGTTGTTGTCGGTGCGGGGGCGGCCGGCGTGGCGGCGGCCGTCGAAGCCGCGCGCGCGGGCGTCGAGGTGCTGCTGGTCGACGAGCATCCTGTCGACAACGACATGATGGCGATGGACGTTCCGCTCTGCTTCGGCCAGCGCATGGACGCGACCGTCCGCAATCGCGCGGCGATGCTCGAGCGCGTGGTGGAGACGAACCCGGCGCTCGCGACCGCGCACGACGCCGGCGTGGACGTGCAGCTCGGCACCTACGTCTGGGGCGCGTTCGTGAACAGCGCGACCGTGCAGGAGCTGCCGGCGCCGACGCTCGGGCTGGCCGACGACCGGCGCTCGTGGCTCGTGAGCTTCGACCGCCTCGTCGTCGCTGCCGGCGCGCGCGACGTGCTGCTGGGCTTTCCGGGCTGGGAGCGCGCCGGCACGCTCGGAGCCAACGGCGCCGCCGCCCTGCTCATGCGCTATCGCGCGCTGGCCGCGCGACGGCTGCTGGTGATCGGCTCCGGCGTGCTTGGGCTCCACACGGCGGCGCTCGCGCTCGAGCACGGCGTCGAGATCGCCGGGGTCGTCGAGGTCGAGGCGCATCTGCGTGGGGAGGCGAGTGAGGCCAAGCGGCTGGCCGAGCGCGGTGTGCCGTTCTTCACTGCGCACACGATTCGCGAGGCCCGCGGCCGCACCGGTGAGATCGAGTCGATCGTGCTCGTCGGCGTCGATGAGGCCGGCACGCCGGTACGCGGAAGCGAGCGGGAGATCGCGTGCGACGCCGTGTGCATGGCGGTCGGGCTGGTGCCGAGCGTCGAGCTGCTCCATCTCGTGGGCGCACGCCTGGTGTTCGTCGCCGCGCTCGGTGGCTGGGTGCCGGAGGTGGATGCGTGGAATCGCACGAGCGTGGCGAGCGTGTTCGCGGCCGGCGATTGTGCGGGCGCGCACGACGGCATGCTGGGCGCGCCGGATGTCGCGCGGGAGCAGGGGCGCGTGGCCGGTCTCGCCGCCGCGGTGTCGCTCGGCGCGCTCGATCGCGGCCAGGCCGAGGCGCGACGCGGCGTGCGCGCGCCGCTGTCGCCGGCGTCGTCGGAGATGCAGTCGTACTGGCAGGCGTGGCTCCGCGCGCAGATCGAGGCCGGCGGCTGGGAGGTCAACGTCTGCCAGTGCGAGGAGGTCACACGTCGCGAGCTGATCGAGACGAAGCCGCCGCGATATCTGAAATGGGAGTCGCCGCAGATGAGCGCGCGGGATGTCGGCACGCTGCTACGTGACGGGCCGATCAACCAGGACCAGATCAAGCGGCTGACGCGCGCGGGCATGGGACCCTGTCAGAGCCGCCGCTGCCGCGAGCAGGTGGGGCTGCTGCTCGCGCAGGCGGCCGGCACGACGCTCGATCGCATTCCGCTGCCGACGTTTCGCCCGCCGATTCGCCCGCTGCCGCTCAACGTGCTGTGGCCGGCCGACGAGCCGGCCGCGATGCGGGAAGACTGGGTGAGCTGGTTCGGCATCCCGACGCAGTTCAGCCCGCACTGGACGGCGGGCATGGCCGTCGACGAGCCCACCGCACACGCGCGACTGATCCTGAGCGAGGAGTGAAGGTGGAATGGTAGACGTTCCCCGGAGCGCGGATGTCGTGATCATCGGCGGCGGTGTCCACGGCGCGAGCCTGGCCTATCACCTGGCGCGCAAAAAAGCCGGGCGCGTCGTCTTGATCGAGAAGAAATTCATCGCCTCGGGGCCGACGGGCCGCTCGACCGCGCTCGTGCGCCGCTTCTACGCGATGGACTTCTTCACGCGCACCGCGAGCGCGGCCGCCGACATGTTCGCCCACTGGAAAGACGTCATCGGCGGCGACGGCGACCCCGGCTTCCAGAAGGTCGGCTTGCTCGCCCTCGCGGGCGCCGACAAGGCCACGCACCTGCGCCACAACGCGCTGCAGGCGCAGAAGCTCGGCGCCGGCGTAACGCTGATTTCACCCGCCGACGTGAAGACCCTCGTGCCGGCCGCCAACGTCGACGACGTGGCGCTGGCCTCGTACGAGGCGGACTCGGGATACGCCGACCCGTCGTCGACGGCCAACGCGCTGGTGAATCGCGCGCGGGAGCTGGGCGCGACGATCGTGCAGTACCGCCACGTCGACGCGATCCGCGCGGCGGGCGACAAGGTCGTCGGCGTGACCTCGGAGGGCATCGGCATCGACGCCGCCGTCGTCGTGAACTGCGCAGGGCTCTGGGCCGATCGCCTCCTGCGTCCGCTCGGGATCGAGGTATCGATCCAGCCCGAGCGTCACCAGATGTGCTTCTTCCGCCGTCCGCGCGGCTTCGACGTGCACCCGGCCGTCGTGGACACCGTGCTCATGACGTACATGCGGCCGGAGCACGGCGACCTCACGATTCACGGCAAGCTGTCATACGACGAGATCGTCGACCCCGATCACTACAACGAAGGCGTCGATCCCGACCAGATCGTGACGAACGCCGAGCTGATCGCGCAGCGCTTTCCCGTGATGGAGCACGGCCTGGCGATGGGCGGCTACTCAGGCCTCTACGACGCGACGCCGGACCATCATCCGGTGCTGGGCGCGATCCCCGAGTACACGGGATTGTTCGCCGACTTCGGCTGGAGCGGCCACGGCTTCAAGCACTCGCCGGCGATCGGCGACATCCTGTCGGACGTCATCCTGCACGGTCGCGCGAAGGACTACGATCTCGCGGCGTTTCGCTGGACGCGCTTTCGCGAGCACGATCTCGTGCCGAGCGCGCGCTGGACCGCCGAGCCGCACCCGAAGCATCGGCTGTAAATCGCGCGCGGCGCGCTAAGGCGTCGCGCCCGGCGGCGGCAGCGGCGTCTGTTCGCGCTGAGCCTCGAGCGTTCTGACCTGCGCTTGCAGCCGTTGCAGCCGTGAGCGCGCTCGCCAACGGTGCACGGCAAGGGGCACGACGCCGATGATCAGGCCCGCCACGAATGAGCCGAGGATGAGTCCCGCCAGCGGGATGGCGTCGAGGCTCCAGACGAGGAATCGTACGGGCGTCGGCGTGCCGTTCTGGAGCGCGAAGACGGCGACGGCCGCCGCCAGCAGCGCGACGACGAGATAGCCGATGGCCACTACGTGCTGATCGCGAGCTGGTGGCCGAAGATGTAGAGCGTCGGGTGCACCTTGAAGCCCTGGACGCGCTTGTCCATGAACGTGAAGATCGCGCGCCAGACCGGTTGCACGATCGGCCCGTCCTCCTGGAGAATCTTCTCGAGCTGCGCCATCATCTCGCGCCGCGCGGCCACGTCGATGGTGCCCTCGGCCATTCCCAGCAGCCGGTCGAACTCCGCATTGGAGTACTTCGACTCGTTCCACGGCACGCCCGTGCGGTACGCCAGCGCCAGGCTCATGACGCCGAGCGGCCGATGTGCCCACGTCGTGAAGCCGAACGGGGTCTTCGTCCAGATCTCCCAGTATTGCGTGGACGGCATCACGTTGATCTTCACGCGGATGCCGGCCTCCTTCCATTGCTCCACCATCGCCTGCACCGCGAGCAGCTCCCAGCCCGGCTGCGGCTTGCACGCGATCTCGGTGTCGAGGCCGTTGGGATACCCGGCCTCCGCCAGCAGCCGCTTGGCCCGCGCCACGTCACGCTGGAACATCGGCAGCTTCGCGTACTCGGGATGTACCGGGCTCACATGGTGGTGCTCGCCCACCTGGCCGAGGCCCTTGTGCGCGATCTGCAAGATCACGTTGGAGTCGATGGCGTAGCGCAGCGCCTGTCGCACGCGCTTGTCGTCGAAGGGTTTGACCGGTTGCACGCGCGCGGTGGCGGTATACGCCGTCGGCACCTGGTACATCTGCACGTGCGGAAGCTTCTGCAGCGCGTCGAGCTGCGTGATGTCGGCGGCATAGAGGCCGTCCACCTGCTTGGACGCGAGCGCGCTGACGGCCGCGGCGGGATCGTCGCCGAGATCGATGAAGTGCAGCTCGTCCACATACGGGCCGCCGCCCCAGTAATCCTTGCGGGCCTTGAGCACCTGGCGGCGCCCGACTTCGCTTTCCACCAACGTGAACGCGCCCGTGCCGTTCGATCCCACCTTGAACTCGCCGTTGTCTGTGGGATCCAGGATGAGCAGCGGATAGTGGAACAGCTGCTCCGGAATCGCCAGCTGCGCCGTCTTGCCGTTGAGCCGCACCGTGTAGGCGTCGACCTTCTGGATGGCATTCGCGTCCCAGAGCCGCGTGGACTTCTTCGGATTGCCCTTGTCGTCCTTGTCGCCCGTGTCGACCTCGTCGAGCAGGAAGCCCTTCATGAGTCCGAGCACGGAGGAGCCGGTCTTCGGATCGAGCACGTGCTTGAGATTCCAGATGACGTCGTCGGCCGTGAACTGCCGGCCGTTGTGCCACTTCACGCCGCGACGTACGCGCAGGGTCCACGTCTTGAGGTCCGGACTGGCCTCCCACTTTTCGATGAGACCCGGGCGCGTGATGTTGTCGGGGCCGGTGATCGCGAGGTAGTCGAGAACCTGGCGCGCGGAGTTGGCGGACTCCACCCAGCTGTACGTGTGCGGGCTCTTGAGATCCTGGCAGCGCATCCCGAGACGCAGCGTGCCGCCTCGCGGCAAACTCTGCGCCGCCGCCGGGGTCACCAGCGACTGCCCGGTGATGCTGCGCGCGACCGCGTTCGCCGCGGAGACCGACATGCCGAGCAACACCGCGTACCGGAGGAACTCGCGGCGGTCGATCTCGCCATCGGCGAGCTGGCGTTTCAGCGTGGGGATGAGGACGTGCTCGTCGGCGTTGCGCATGACTGGGCCTCCCGTCGTCAGAGCGGCGACAGTGTCGACGTGCCCCGGCGTGTTGTCAATGGCGCGCGGTCAGCCGAGCCTGGTGTACCCGGCCGCCTCGGCTTGCCGCTGACGCTCGAGCATCACGTCGAACGCGTCGGGATCGGCATCGGTGAACCGCGCGATCAGCAGCTCGTCGAGCGTCGAGGCCAGCTCCGGGGCCCGGTGGGCGGCCAGCAACGCCTCGGTGAGGCGTCGACGGGTTACCGGGTCGACGCCGGGCGACGCCACCAGCGGCGCGCTCGGCGCGTCGAGCGTCGTCGCCACCACCCGCACGCGCTTCGCGCGCTCCGCGCCGTGGCGCCGGAGCAAATCCAGTCCGTACGCGTCGACCGGGCCGACGTCCGCACGGCCGTCGAGCACGGCATCGATCACCGGCAGCTGACGATGGAGCGGGCCGAGGACCTTGGAGTACAGCGTGGGCCGGTCGGGCCGGCGGTAGGAAAGCAGGTGGAACCGCGCCGCGTTGTAGCCGGAGTGCGAGTGCTCGATCGAGTAGGCGATGCAGCCGCCGAACGTGTCCTCGAGCGTGCGATACGGGCTGTCCGCGCGGACCACGAAGTCGGTGAAGTAGATCGGGCGATCCCGATAGCGCGGTGGTGCGGGCACGGGAACGGCGAGAAGATGCGGGCGCTCCGCGCGCATCGCCCAGGGATAGCCGCACATGAAGACACAGCCGAGATCGTCGCGCGCCCAGAGATCCTCGAGCGGATATGGGTCCGCGAGCTCCAGGACTTTCACCTCACCGCCGGAGTGGGCGACGACCCACTCGAGCAGCCGGCGCCAGGCGGCGGTGAGGGTGGGGGACCACGAGTACATGCGTGCCGACGCGATCGGGATCATGGCGACGCCTGAGCGTACATCAAACGCGATCGCTCCTCCGAGTGCCGTTGTCGTTATTACGGCGCAGCGCGCCGACCGATGGCGGCACTTGCCTTGCAGTCAAGACCCGCGACTCGCTGCTCGACGAGGTCAAGGGGCCTGGGCAGATCGCTTCGGCCGCGGCGGACACCGTGAAGCAGACCGCCGAGGCGCAAGGACAACCGCCGAGCACGGCGCAAGGACAGCCGCCGACCCACCGCGCCGCATGAGACGCGCGCTTCGGCAGCAATCGCCTGCGGCGGTT
>WNEL01001132.1_pt1 | contig 11771 bp, 10 predicted proteins | sample 5399991 | NCBI WGS metagenome assembly WNEL01 (sample SAMN13153325, study PRJNA577476) | soil metagenome | isolation source: 20 cm grassland meadow soil pre-rain plot 2 | place: USA:California | collected 2015-09-08
GCTTCCGCGTAAAGACCTTCACTCGGCAGAAATAACAGCGCAAAATCGGTCGTCTTTGGCGGATTGATATACTTCTCGCAAATGTCTTTTGCGCAGCGCTTCAATTGCGTCTCCAGAGTTTTCATCGCCGCTTCCACCGATGTCGAATCGCCATTTTCCTGCGCCGTCATCAAGCGCTCGTAATGTTCCATCGGAAATTTGGCGTCGATTGGCAGCCAAACTGGCGCGCCGTTCTCGTCGCCGGGTAACTTGATCGCAAACTCAACGCGCTCATCGGTGTCATCGCGCGTCTTCATGTTCTTAGCGAACTGCTCGGGCGTCAGCATTTCTTCCAACAAGACGCCGAGCTGCCATTCACTCCAACCGCCGCGCGTTTTCACGTTCGTCAGCACGCGTTGCAATCCTCCCACGTCGCTGGCCAATTGCTGCATTGCGCCGAGACCCTTATGTACCTGCTCAAGCCGATCGCTTACCAGCTTGAACGATTCGCCGAGGCGTTTTTCGAGCGTGCCCTGCAATTTCTCATCGACAGTCGCGCGCATTTTGTCGATCTGCTTTGCGTTGTCCTCCTGTAATTGTTTCAAGCGCAGATCGACAGTCGATCGCATGCCTTCGAGAGACCTGGTCAATTCTTCGCGCTGCGCTTTTGCGGCACCCGCACCCTCTTCGCGGCTGCGCGCCATCTCTTCGCGAAGCATCCGCTCGCTTCGCTCCTGGGCGCGTTCGAGTAAGTCGATCTTTCCGCCAATCCCCCCATCCTCAGCTGTACCGCGCCGTCCCAACAGCAACACGATTGCGACAAGCAGGCCCGCTCCAAGCGCGCCGATGACGAGGTAAAGAACGTTCATTTTCTGCGGCAAAATCCCTGAGGTTAACCCCTCAAGAGATTCCTCGACTTCGCTCGGAATGACAAGAGCGACTAAAACCGCAGCTTCACGCCGCCGTACGCGGCTCGGCCGAGCGTGGGAAAACCGAACACCTCTGAATAATGTTCGTTCGCGAGATTGTCGATCCGACCAAAAATCGACACGTGTGGATTTACTTCATACTCGGCCGCAATGTTCACGAAGCTGTAATCTTCAATGTCGAAATTCGGGCCTCCAAAGTTTAGTTCCTCCCGCGCATTTACGAACTTTGCTTCGACCACAGTGCGCAGTTTTTTCCACCAAAGATAGGAAGCGGAAACGTAAACTTCGTTGCGGGGCCGCCGCGGCAAACGCGCGCCTTGTGGTTGTGAAATGTCTTCCGAGGAAGTGTTCTTGGCGTCCAAGTAGGTATAGCTTACCGTGAACAGAAGATTGGTGATCGGTTGCGCGCGCAGTTCGGCTTCTAGCCCTTGGGTTTCTGCCGCGCCGAGATTCAGCGTCTGAAAAAGGCCATTCGACCCAATCGCGTTCGACAGGTCGTTGTGAAAATAGGTCAGGCCGATGTCAACGCGGCTTTGCCAGAGCTCCTGTCTGACCCCGATGTCCCAGCCCAGGTCTCGTTCGGGTTTAAGTCCGAAATTATTCCCGAAAATTTTGTCCTGACTGCTTGGGGGACTGAATCCGGTCGCCACACTGGAATGCAAAATTGTGTTTGTGCGGGCGATCTTGTAACTGCCCGCGCTCCGATAAGTCCAGACACCGCCGAACTGATTGAAGTGATCAAAGCGGCCGCCGACGACAAAGATCAAGTTCTCGATCGGCGTCAGTGTCGCCTGTAAGAATCCGGCGATCTCTTCCGTGTGATCGCTTACAAACGTTGGTTGCGGTCCGAAAATCTGCAGAACAAATGGGCGCTCCTGTCCCGCGTTAACGCGGCTGTAGAAAAAACCCGACGTTAGCGTGAGCCACGACGTTGGACGCAAATCATTTTGATAATCAACTTGCGTACGTTCAAAGAGGGCTCGAGTCGGGCCGACAAAGCCATCTTGGTTCGGATCGTTCAATTGTCGCTCATGATCGTAGCTGAAAATAAATTTGTGGTCCCACCAGTCAGTCGCTTTCCAATCGATGTGAGGGCCAATTAACCAACGCTCCGTAAGAAAGTGATCAATGGGGCGTGGATCGAAGATCGTGTTTGGATTTCCAGTGTCGCTAACTGAGTAAGTAAACAAGCTGCCAATCCGCAATTGCTGGTTCGGCGACCAGCCAACGTCAGTAATCGCAGCAGTGTTACGGTAATTATTGTTTGGGCGGGCGTTATCTGTGTCGAGGCGGCTTGCGCCGACTGAATAATCGAAGTCGCCGATCTTGCCGTCGCTCTCGCCCCATTCGCGGAAGGTGTCATATGATCCGCCTTCGGCGGCGACCATCGCTCCTGGCGCTCCTGTGCCTTGTTTGGTAAAAATCTGGATAACGCCTGCGAGGGCGCGCGGTCCGTACAAGGTACTCTGCGGCCCACGCACGACTTCGATCCTGTCTATATCGTCGATGGTCAGATCGGCGAAATTAAAGGCACCTTGCAAACCCTGATTGATCGGGATGCCATCGAGCAAGACTTGCGTGTGTTCGCTGCGCAATCCGCGAGTAAAAACCGAGGTCAACTGGCCGGCTGTTCCGGTTTGAACAACGGACAGACCAGGCACTTCACGAAGTGCATCACTGACCCGTTCGATTTGTTTTTGCTCGAAATCTTCCGAGTTAATCACGCTCACGCTAGCTGGCGATAGATCGAGCGGTATATCGAAACGCGTTGCAGTAACGACAACTTGCTCGGTCTCCGTTTCAACTGGTGAAGGAGTAGGCGTCGGTTGCTGGCCAAAGCAAACAACTGGCGCGAAGATTAGAAGCGCGGTGAGCCGCATTAGGTAGCGCGCCCGTCTCGGGTGCTGGCGAGCGCGCCTCGCGATCGCGAACTTTCCCTTTCGAATGCGACTGCCCGAGATTATCGCGCTAAGAAAAGACTGCTTCGGCGCGATGCCGAAAGTCCAAGCCGGGCTGGCGATTGCACCCGAGATGGGTGCGCTACCCGGACGAATTCGGCCGAACCAAACTGGACGATTTTCCATAACAAGTTACCTCCAACTCCGAGAGTTGGACTTGTTAGGCCGTGATTATTTCGGGAGTCGCAGACTTCCGCTACAGGGCGCATCGTCCAGCTCTCATTCTTCTTTTTGCGAAGAAGTTTTTTCGCGTGTGGCTTTTATAGCGACGCTCGCCGCGGCGAGCGCGGGGCGGCTGATACAGCCGCTCCCACAGCACGAATGAGGTGGACCGGACAAATATTCTGGCTCCTGGCATTCGAAGAAGTTGAGAGTCTTTAGTTGAGAGATGAGAGTCAAAGCCAGGCATGTCCGCCTCACTCAACTCTCAACACTCAACTCTCAACTGGCCTTCACCTTCTCCCCGCCTTCACCCCCGAATGTGGCATCGGCATCCGGCCGATGAATACATGGGCTGGAAGCCCATGCCACTATTCAAGGATTGGCCCAATTGGGAAGTCGTATCCAGTTACAGCAGCGCAACTGCTCCCGATTCGCACGGGATTTCTTGCGCCGATCCACTTTTCCAAGCTCGCAAAGAACTGGATCGAGAAGTAGCGGCTTGCGAGCGCCGCTGCAAGAATTTTTTCGCAGTTATCCGGCTGGCATCGCGACAAACCGCCGGCCAAGTCCATTAATCGAGCCGTCCGCAGCGGTATTACTTCCTGTTCGGCGAAAGCTTGAAGGATCGCATCGCGTTTCTCCACCGCAGTGATCGCGCTGGCGATGTACCGAAAATAATAGGCCGCGTTCTCTCTGATGACGCGGCGTGACACTTTTTTGAGGTGCGCGCCGATCTCCGCGGCGGTGTGTAATTCTTCCTCATGACTTTGTCGCCACGCTTTCAATGTCTCCGTTTTTGACAGTACCTTGTGTTGAAACTCGTCGCTCACTACCAGCAAACCAGTCGCTTCGATCAAACGGATCGCGCTGCTAAACCAGCACAACGTTTTTTCATCCGTGGATTCATAAGCGAAATCCTCGACGATGATCAATCCACCCTCGACGAGACCAGTCGCTGCGTGTCTTATCGATTCGTCCAGTGGATGAATGTGGTGAAGCGAGCGAATGAACAGGACTGCATCAAAATGGCCGTCACCAAAATCAGGCCATGTAGCAACGCGCGCATCCACGCCGAGCTGACGAGCAGCGGCGACAGAATCACGGTCGCTGTCGATTACGATCACTGCATACCCGTCCTGCGTCAGGCACGCCGCCACCTCGCCCTCCCCACAGCCGACCTCTAAAATCCGATGGCAACCCGGCGGAAGAAATCGCTTGATGAAATCGTACGTGTAGCGCGTTTCGAATCGCATCCTTGTACGCTTTAACTCGCTGCTTGCGCTTCCCGGCTCAAGATTTATCTATCTCTCGCCAATTCTCGTTTTTAAAATTGCATTCTTCTTCCAATTTCATCATCACCGGCGGAGCCGGTTTTATCGGCTCCAATCTCACTTTGGCGTTGCAGGAAAAATTTCCGGAGGCGCGTCTGACCGTAATTGACGATTTCCGGTCTGGTGATTTTAAGAACCTCGCCGGATACCGCGGCGATTTCGTGGCGCAAAACTTGGCAACGTGCGATTGGCCAGACCAATTCGGCGATCAAAAGTTCGATGCCATTTTTCACCTCGCATCAATCACAGACACAACGAATCACGACCAGTTCGAGCAAGTGCACGACAACGTGGAAAGCTTCCGGCGGATTCTGGATTTTTCACGCCCGACGAAAACGCGAGTCATCTATGCTTCTTCCGCGGCGACCTACGGCCCTGCGACCGAGGCTAGTGTGGAATCAAATAGCGCTGCGCCGGCAAACGTTTACGCCTTCTCCAAAGCGATCATGGATAATATCGCCAAGAGAGCAGCCGCCGAGTCGCCGGATTGGATGATCGTTGGCCTGCGTTACTTCAACGTCTATGGACCGCGCGAAGCACACAAGGGTGTGCCCGCCAGCATGGTGTATCATTTGTCGCGGCAAATGAAAGCCGGTCAGCGGCCGCGTATTTTCAAGCATGGTGAGCAGAAACGCGATTTTGTTTACGTGAAAGACGTTGTCGAAGGCAGCATTCGCGCTCTCGATGCGCAAGCGAGTGGAATTTACAATCTCGGCTCGGGCCGGGCGCGATCCTTCAACGAACTGGTCGCCGTTCTGAACAAATGTTTGGGCACCGACTTTCCGCCGGATTACATCGAGAACCCGCACGCGCATTATCAAAACTTCACACAAGCCGATCTCACGAACGCCCGCACCATGCTCGGGTATAAGCCGCAGTTTCCCTTGGAAGAGGGTGTACGCGATTACATGCAATGGTTGTATCCCGGGTAGCGCACGCGTCTCGCGTGCTGGCGAGCGGGTTCCGCGATTGCGAACTTTTCTGGCGCTATACCACCGCTTAAAATTCGCGCACTAGGCAAAGACTGTTTCGGCGCGACGCCGAAACCAACCTGCGCCACGCGTGCGCTACCCCTCCCAAAAAAATTTCGTGGGCCGATCGATTTCCTCGGGCAGACTTTTGTGCACGGGACAATTGAGGGCCGTCTGTTCCAGCACTTCGCGGTGCGGCGAATCGGCCGGAAGCGGAATGTGAACTTCCGACGGAAGCGCAACGATGCGGCGCGGTGCGTCCTTGGACATTTCCTTGTGCACTGACACGGTCATTCCGCGCAGATCGACACCCAGTTCCTGCGCCTTGATTCCCATGGTTGTGCTCATGCACGTAGCCAGAGCTGTAGCGACGAGATCAGTGGGCGAAAACGCTTCACCTTTGCCCTTATTATCGGTCGGCGCGTCTGTGGAAATCTTTGACTGCGACGGACCATGCTCGGCGTTGCAATGCAAATCCCCGGTGTAAATGACGTCAACTTTGACCATGCTGGATTATGCGACGCGATTCACGGCTTGTCATGATAGGAAATGTCGAAATCGAATGATGAACAACGAAGGAAGCTCGAATGACCCAATGACGGAAAGCGATTCGGGCTTCGTCATTCTTTCGTCATTCGTCATTCGTGCTTCGTCATTTCAATTGGCGTTTCCTGAATTTTGTCTGCATGCTTTGCAAGCTCATCGCGAAACACGCGTGTGAGATCAATGTCGTGCATAACGATCATGTCGGTGTCGTGTTTTTTGTAATCGTCGTTTTGCCAGCCTTCATTCCACCAACAGAAACCGATCACGCCTGGCCATCGGCTTGCAAATAGATCTTCGAGCGCCGTCTTCGCCCAGTCTGCTGCATTGACTCGCCGATTGTGCAGATCGCAACCGAACTCAGCAATGATGATTGGCTTGCCGGGTGCGAGTTTCACAAGACGTGGATAAGCCTCGCGCATTTTAAACGCCAAGCTCTCGGTGCTGTCCGTTGTCATAGGCGTGGTGGGTCCATAGGCACTAAGAGCGACCCAGTCGCAATAGTCTTCGCCAGGAAAGTAGTTCTCGAAACGATTCCAATTTTTCTCCGGCTCATCGAGCCAGTTCACGTGCCAAATCCATTGTAAATTATCGGCACCTTCGGCACGCATCAGATCCACAATATGCCGGTACGCTGCGATGTAGCGTGCTGGACCTTCTCCGGGGCCACCGTTCCACTTGCCGTTCCAGCTGAACCAGTCTCCGTTCGGCTCGGTCCCCCACTCGATCAAAATCGCCGAACCAAAATTTTTCGCGTCGCGCGCCCATGCGCGAAGATCGGCGTCGAACTCGTCCGCAATGATCTTTTGGACTGAAAAAAATTTCTCCGAATGCTTCTGATCAACATCCGAGCGAAGCATCAGCCGGACATACGGAATTTTTCTGAGATCACGAATCCAGTTGCACATCTCCGCTGGAAATTTCCGCGACTCAAACCAGTTGTTTGCGAAATAGATCCACGCTGTTTGTTTGCCAACCGCTTGCTCGTACCGCGCCACGTCAATCGGCGTAACATCGTGCTCAGTTGGGTCATGCTCGTCAGTCCCAACCCCGCCCCAATACAAGCCGTGATAGAGTTTGCCGGCGGCCGGGACTGCAACATGAACGTCTTGCGCGTGCAGTGTTGCAGCACAAGTCGCCAGCAGCAGGTGAATTGCCTTCACCGCACAACTGTAAGGCCCACGCTTCGCCTGCCAAATTGGCAACCGAATCCTCCGCCTTATTCGAAACACGTACGATATGAAAAAGAAAATTACGGGAAAAGATCTGACGAAAGAAGCGCCACGCAGTCCACGGGTTCGCGTTGGCGGTTACGCGATTCTTGGACGTACAATCGATAAATGTCGCGCGTTGGTAGCGGGAAATATTGGCGAATATCACTTCGATTGTCCGCTCGATAACATGGTCTTTGGTTTCAAAGGTGTGAAGGGCGACGATTTCAAAGCGCAGATCGAGCAGGGCGCAAGCGACCAGGAAATGGTCGAATGGCTCAACCAGAACGGCGAAAAGAAAACGCCGGAGGAAATCGAACGCTGGGCTGACGAAGTGGAGGCCAGCAGTCTCTACAACCATCCGGAAACGGAAAAGCGCGATTATTTCAGCGAAGAGACTAAGAAGCTCGGTTTAGACCCGTCGAAGACCACAACGTTCGAGTGGCTGGAAATCGACGATAGAGTCTCTCATCAACAACAAGCTGCGTAACAATGCTGTAAGGTGGATCGGCTTCTCCTGAAGACGATGGTAAGCCTCGCCGAAGGCGCAAAATCAAAATCAGGGGACAGAGCAGCACTTATTTACCAACACGTTTAGGAGTCGCCGCGGCGACCGTTCCATCCACGAGCTACGTCTTGATAAGCGGAGGGGGAACGTCTTCGGTTATTCCCGCGTCCAACCCGCGGCGCAGCTTGCTGTGCCGCACACTGTAGAGAAAATAAATTACCAGTCCGATTCCGAGCCACACAACGAACCGAATCCAGGTCATCACAGGCAAACTCAGCATTAGCCCGACGCAAAGGATCACACCAAGAATTGGGAACACGGGAACAAACGGAACGCGAAATGGGCGCGGGCGCTCTGGCGCGACACGGCGCAACACGTTTACACCCAGACAAACCAGAATGAACGCAAAGAGCGTCCCGATATTGGTCAAATCGGCCAGATCACCGATGTTTGTAATCATGGCGACAACGCCCACGACGACACCTGTCCAAATCGTAGTGATATGAGGCGTCCGGAATCGCGGGTGAACCTTCGCGAAATATTGCGGCAGCAATCCATCGCGTGCCATTGCCATGAAGATGCGCGGCTGACCGAGCTGAAAAACTAGAAGCACCGAAGTTGTTCCAGCGAGCGCTCCCGCGCTAACTAGCGCTTGTGCCCACGGCTTGCTGGCAAAGGCGGTCGCAACAGCAGCCGCGTCCCCAGCATAAACGGTATATTTCTTTATTCCCGTCAGAATGACCGACATCAGGACATAGAGCAGAGTGCAGATGATCAAGCTGCCGATGATCCCAATCGGCATATCGCGTTGCGGGTTACGCGTTTCTTCGGCTGTGGTCGAAACGGCGTCGAAGCCGATGAAGGCGAAAAAGACAATCGCCGCCCCGCTCATTACCCCTGCGAAACCGTGAGGCACGAATGGATGCCAATTGGTAGGGTTGACCATGAAGGCGCCGTAAGCGATGACGAAAACGACTACTGCCACTTTGATGATGACAATCCGAGTGTTGGTGCTCGCGCTCTCACGAATTCCGTAAACCAAAAGCGCCGTTACGGCAGCGACGATGAGGAGCGCAGGAAGATTAAAGGCAATCGAGTGACCTGCGATGACTGGCAAGGCGGTGGACGAATAACCTTCCAGAGCCGCGCCGCCCTTAGCGAGCAAAAGGGTGGCTGTCTGGTGATCGTTGACCAACCAGAGCGGAAACTTCAGATGAAAAAGGCTATCGCATAATTGCACGAAATAACCAGACCAACCGACCGCCACCGCCATGTTTCCGACCGCATATTCGAGGATGAGGTCCCACCCAATGATCCACGCAACAATTTCACCCAGTGTCGCGTACGAATAGGTGTAAGCCGAGCCGGACACGGGAATCATCGACGCGAGTTCGGCATAACAAAGCGCGGCAAAGCCGCATGCGATGCCTGCTACAATAAATGAAACGGCAATCGCCGGACCCGCGCCTGCGCGACCAAAGACAATATTTGCGCCGGACAACCACGCCTGAAGAAAGTTAATCACCGGCGTCTCGAGCCGAGATGAAAACACCTGACCGGCTGCCGCGGTTCCGGTCAGCGCGAAAATTCCCGCCCCGATGATTGCACCAATCCCGATCGCGGTTAGATCGAGCGGGCCGAGCGTCCTTTTGAGTTGCCGATCCGGCGCAGCGGCCTCGGCCATGAGAAGGTCCGGGCTTTTGGTCTTGAAAAGGTCAAGTGCCACCGCGTGAGATCGTGTCACTAACGGCTTTGCCCGGTCAATGCAAACTTTACGATGAGGAAACCGCACCGTCGCTAATGCGATGTCATATTTTGTACACGCTTGCTCATTAACGCCTTGAATCAAGGCGTAGACTCGGCGGAAAGGTTTTTGTAATCTGGGGCTTGTATGCCCGATGAACTTGAAAAATTTATCCTGGGTGACACCGCCATCTCCGCAATCGAACAAGCGTCATCGGGTCGGAGGCGATTTTTCGGCCGCCGGAAAATTCAGCGTCCTCCGATTACAGACTGTGAGAATTGTGGAGCACAACTGCAGGGACATTGGTGCGCCAAATGCGGCCAACCGGCAATCGATTATCGGCGCTCCTTCCGGCACGTCATTGCCGATCTACTCAACGAATTCCTGAATTGGGACTCGAAGGTTTTCGCAACGATTGGGCTTCTCCTGGTTCGCCCGTGGAAACTGACGAACCAGTTTCTCGCCGGCCATCGCGTGCGTTACGTGCATCCGCTGCGTCTCTATCTTCTCGCAAGCATCTTGTTTTTCTTTGCAATCAACTACGCGATCAAGTCGGCCCACTTCGAGCCGATAAACCTTTCTCCGGAAAATCGCGCCGAGGCTCGGGATGAATTGCAGCGAGAAAACCTGCCCCCGGAAGTCCGGGCGAAAATCGAAGCTGCGCTTGGCGGCATCGAAGTTCCGCCTGACAAGCGCGCGCGGCTTGAAGAAGAATTGAAGCGCGAAGATCTACCGGCTAAGGCGCGCCGCGAAATCCAAGAACGTTTGCAGCACGGCGATCCTGTGCCGAACGCGCGCACCAAAATAGAAGACGCAATGAAGGATGTGCCGCCGGAATTACGCGCCAGAATTCAGGACGCACTGAAGCGTGCTTCTCCAACGCCGGCTGAGGAACCTCAGCAGTCGGGGCAAACGACGCCAGAACCCAAAGAGAACAATAAGCCACGTGTCGAGTCTCGTTCAGAAAAGAACACATCAACGCCATTCGAAAAATGGATCGAAACGCGAGCAAAGGAAAAGATGGGCGAGCACGGAACAAAGATGGCTCTGTTTATCGCGACGCTCTTTAACAATCTGCCTTACATGATGCTTTGCTGTATCCCCCTCTTTGCCTTTGTCTTGAAGATCCTCTACATCCGCCGCGACATCTTCTACATCGATCATCTGGTGTATGCGCTTCACATCCACACATTCGCTTATACCGGGGTTATGCTAATCGTGCTCGCAACAATCGGACTCAACCACGTCGCTCCAGGTACGATCACAGGTTCGATTATCGCGCTCCTTTGGATCGCGTTCGTAGTCCAAATTTTCTTGTCAATCCGTCGCGTTTATCGCCAGGGTTGGTTTATCAGCATTTTCAAATTCCTTTTTGGCGGATTTGCGTATCTGATCGTCCTGGTATCCGCGCTTGCCGTTACGTTTTTCATCACAGTCGCATTACCATGAGAAAACTGATCTCCTTTGCTTTCGCGTTAGCCAGCTTTTCTGCCACCGCATTTCCTGTCGATCGCCACATTGCTTTCGAACGCAATAACGCCGTTTACATCGCTAATCTTGACGGCACGAACGAGAAAAAGATCGCCGATGGAATTTTTCCTGCGATCTCACCTGATGGAACTCGTGTCGCGTTTAACACCGTCGAAAAAACGAGCGAAACGACTTACGTGCGTCACATGGCGGTGGCAGACGTCGCGACCGGTAAGGTGAACGTGTTTAAGGACGTCCCAAGCGAGAATTCGTATTACCCAAGCTGGACGGCTGACGGTAAACAGATCCTTTTCACTACACGCCCGCACGAAGTCTGGGATCTCGCCGCTGTTAATTCAGATGGCACAAATTTTCACGTGCTCAAGCCAGGTGCTCAAAATGAAGTGACTTGTTACTCGCCGGTCTGGGCACACGACGGCCAATCGGTTTTTTGCCAGGACATGACGAACATCTATCAAATCGGACTCGACAGCGCCGTCCGCGCACAATGGAAGATCAGTAAGATCGTACCGAAAGGCGATATGAGCGGGGATGGTCGGATTGACGTTTCTCCAGACGGCAAGCGATTGCTCTTGAGCATCGACATGGGCGAAGAATCCAGTCGCAAAGACTGGGACGGACCGTTGCCGGCGCTCTGGGCCTTCGATCTCCAATCGCAAAAGGCGACCAGGCTAACGCCAAAAAACTCTTCGGTTGGGACGGCGTTTGGATCGACAACGACAATATTCTTTTTCTCAGCCGCGAGGCTGGAGAAAAGGACGACTCGATTTATCGAATGTCCGTCGATGGAAAAAATTTGAAACGCCTAATCAAGAATGGGCGTTTCCCATCTGTTAGCGCGCCTTAGGCAAAAATGAAACGAATTGCTTTTTTCCTCCTTGTTTGCGTCGCCTATTCCGCGTTAACGAGCGCGGCGCAGCGCAAAATTGCGTATGAACACCGCG
>WNEL01001147.1_pt1 | contig 11703 bp, 8 predicted proteins | sample 5399991 | NCBI WGS metagenome assembly WNEL01 (sample SAMN13153325, study PRJNA577476) | soil metagenome | isolation source: 20 cm grassland meadow soil pre-rain plot 2 | place: USA:California | collected 2015-09-08
CGCACCCAGGGCGGCAGCGGAAGCGCGAGGTACGCGGAGAGGGCCTCGACGTAGGGCTCGTACATGCGGCGCAGCTCGGTGAGCCGCTCCTCGAAGTCGGGCCTCGCCGTGAACGCCAGGCCGCCGCCCCCGAGCCGGTCGCGCAGCCGCGCCAGCTGCGCCGTCGTCAACCGCTCTCCCGGTCGCTGTGGCGGGGTGCTGTACACCTGCGCCAGGTCGACCACCGCGTGGCGCGCCATGGCGAACGTCAGCTCGGCCTGCCGCACGCACCACCCCTCGAGCCCCACGATCATGAGCGCGCTCGCGTCCAGGATGGTCGTGAGAGCCGCCACCCATGACTCGTTGTAGTGCTGCGACCGGAAATAGCCGAGCGGCGGATACGACAGGTGGCTCTCGAGCACGTCGGCGGCCCAGCGCTCCCACTCCTTGAGCAGCTCGACCAGGGCCGCAGCGTGCGGATCCGCCCGATGCCGCCACAGGAGCTCGGCCGCGCTGGGCGGCGAGCCGGCGCGCGCGTCGAGCAGCGAGATCGCGACCTCCCGCCGCGAGAACGCCTGATAGATCACCGGAAAGTACCCGATCACGGCCGCGAGAAAGGCGAAGCCGGTTCCGGCTTCGACGACGGTGATCGTCTTGGCGAACGCGCTGCGGGGCACCACATCGCCGAGGCCGAGGGTGAAGAACGTCGTGCCGCTCATGTACACGTCCGACCAGAACCCGCTGCCGCCACCGCCCGCCACCGTCATCGCCGAGCCCGCCGCCCATTGCAGCAGCCCGAAGGAGCAGACGCTGCCCGCCGCCCACAGGGCGAGCAGGGCGATGAGCGAGAGCGGCCCATAAAAGGAAAGAAACGCGTCCCGGCGCCGGCCCGTGAGCAGCCCGGCCGCGGCGCGCCACGGCGCCCAGGTGTACCGGTAGAACATCTTGGTGAGGCGGATCCGCCCGCTCACCCGCCGCGGCAGGATGATGGTCTCGAACGCGTCCCACAGGACTACGGCCAGCAGCACCACGCCCCCCCCACCGCCGATCCAGCGCATGTCCGCCGCTCCAGGGCCCAGAGACGCTTGACGAAACAGTCTGACTGACCCCGGGCGCAAGCCCGGGGGAACCGCTGGCGAGCCCTCCGCGCCGCCCGTAAACTTGCTCGGTGGGCTTCGACCGGGTGAGGCGCAGGTGCGGTGCCGCGCTCACCGCCTTGGTGGGCGTGTGCGTCGCCACGGGTGCGTCGGCGAGCCAGACACCGGCCGACTCGACGCCGCCACGGGCTCCGGACCGCCTGTTCGAAGCGACCGAGCCACTCGACCTCACCCTCAAGGCCGACTTCGGCGCCATCAACAAGAATCGCGGCAACGAAAAGCGGGACCAACCCGCTGTGCTCTCCTATGTCACCGCGGCCGGCGACACCGTAGCGCTCGATGTACAGCTGCACACCCGCGGGCACTTCCGGCTGGCCCGGTGCCAGTATCCGCCGCTCAAGGTCGTCTTCAACCGCGAGCAGACCCCGCACACGACCTTCGCGCACCAGGGGAGCCTCAAGCTCACCGTGCAGTGTCGCGGCGGTCAGGGGTACGCGAACTACTTGCTGGAAGAGTACCTCATCTATCGCGCCTACAACCTGCTCACCGATCGCAGCTTCCGGGTGCGTTTGGCACGGGTCAGCTACGTGGACGTGAACGGCAAGCACGCACCCGAGACGCGGCGTGCGTTCTTGGTCGAGGACGACGACCGCATGGCACGGCGCAACGCGACGCACGTAATCGACCAGAAGGGACTGTCTCAGGGCGACGTTGACGTCGAGCAGATGGGCGTGGCCGTCGTGTTCCAGTACATGATCGGCAACACCGACTGGGCGGTGTCGGCGCTGCACAACATCGTGCTCACCGAGGACTCGACCGGCGTAGTCTACCCGGTACCGTACGATTTCGACTGGTCCGGCGTCATCTCGACGCCGTACGCCCAGCCCGATCCGCGGCTCAACCTCCCCAACGTGCGCCAGCGCGCGTTTCGCGGCATGTGCCGGTCGCCACAGGATCTCGCCACGCTGTTCGCGCGGTTCAATGCCCGGAAGGACACGATCTACACGCTGTATCGCGGGATGGCCGCGGAGGGGCTCGAGGCCAAACGGATCTCGCAGGCGCTCGATTATTACGACGAGTTCTTCAAGACCATCAACGACCCGGGTCGCACGCGTCGCGAGTTCATCCTGGCGTGCCCGCGGAGCTGAGCGCCGTGCCCTCCGTGACCGAGCTGCGCTGGGTCGTGCCGAGCGCCGCGCGCCTGGCCGAACTGGTCGCCGCGCCTCTGCCCCTCGGCCTCGCCGCGGCGGCACGGCCGCGGCGCACCTTTCACCGCGACCTGTATTTCGACACGCCGGCCGGCGACCTGCGCCGGCGTGGCATCACCTGCGGCATGAGCTTCGACGCAGACGATCGGCGCGCGCTCGCCCTGGAGATGGACATGGGCGCGATCCGCTACGTCACCCCGGTCGTCGAGCTCGAGCCGCGGGAGGCGTTCCGCGGCGACGCGGAGCCGGCGCGCCGGCTACGGGGGCTCGTCGATCCGGACCGGCTGGTGCTCGTCTGCGAGCTCGAGGTCGAGCGTGAGCTGCGCGGCGCCCGCCTCCCGGTCGTGCCGCTGCCCCAATGCGAGCTCGCGTACGACACGGTGACGGTGCGCGGGACCGACCCGTCGCCGGTGTTCCACGAGCTGGTGATCACCCGGCGCCCCTGGTGCATGATCCCGGCGGGGCGCCTGGCCCGCTCCATCGAGCGCCGCTACGGCCTCGCCCGCGCCGCGCTCGACCGGGTGGAGCGCGCCCGAACGCTGCGCCTCGCGCTCGAGACGGGGCACGGCCCCACGCAGGACGCTCGGCAGATCGCCGTACTGGCGGTAGCGCACGGGCGGCTGGCGCTGTGGCGCAGCGGGGCCGCCCTCGAGCTGCCGCTCGAGCCGGGTGGCGGCGAGGAAACGTGCCGCCGGGCGATGCGTCGCCTGTTCGGCAGCGTCGAAGGCGAGACCCGTCTGATCGGCGTGGTGCGCGCGGCGGACCGGCGCCCCGCGGTCGAAGTCTGGCTGGTGCGGCGTCTGCGCCGTAACCTCACCGCGGCCCCGCCCGGCGGGCTGCAATGGTTCACGCCGGCGGACGTGATCGCGCGCGTAGGCTCGCCTGTGTTGCGGGATCCGACGACCCTCTCGGCGCTGGCGGTCGCGGCGCGCTCGGAGCTCGTGCCGGAGTGGTCCGCCGCGCCACTCGCGCCGGTGCAGCCGACGGCACCCACCGGCGGCACGACCGACGAGTCCAGCCGGCTCACACTGAGCGAGCTGCGGGTGCCGGCGCTGCCGCGCCGGGCCCTCGACGCCGCGCGCCAAGCGCCCGACCAGTTCGTCAATGCGCTGCTCTCCACGCTTGAGTTCAACGTCCGGGTGCTTGAGCTGGCCGAAGATCCCCGCGTTCCGCTGCTCGCACGGCTGCGCTTCCTGGCGATCTTCAGCACGAACCTGGATCAGTTTTTTATGGTCGACCTCGGCGCGCTGCAGCACCAGGTGGCGGCGGGCGTCGTGGAGCGCTCACCCGACGGCCTGACACCGGCCGAGCAGCTCGACGCGATCGCGATCCGGCTGCATCCGCTCATCGCGCGGCAGTATCGCTCGTTTCGCGAGCTGTTGCGGGGCCCGCTCGCCGCCCAGGGAATCGGTGTCCGCGATTGGGCGGAGCTCGACCTGAGCCAGCGCACGGATCTCGCGCGCCGCTTCGCGGACGACGTGGCGCCGCTGCTCACGCCCAAGGCGCTCACCCGCGCCCCCGGCCATGCCTTCCCGCACCTGGCGGACCGGCGGGTGAACCTGGCGGTCATGCTGCGGGACGGGCCGGACGGCCCGCCCCACTTCGCGACCGTCGAGCTGCCCCCCTCCCTCCCCCGGTTCCTGGCCGTGAGCGGGGAGAGTGGCGGCGTGGTCGCGCTCGAGACCCTGGTACGCGTTCACCTCGACACGCTGTTCGCGAGGCGGGAGATCCTGGAGGCGCACGCGTTTCGCGTGACGCGCAGCGGCGACATTCAACTGGACGAGCTCGGGGCGGCGAGCTTCGTGCAGGCGGTCGCCGAGGAAGTGCGGCGGCGGCCGTGGGGTCCGGTCGTGCGCCTCGAGGTCGAGCGAGCGATGCCGCCGCCGCTGCGCGAGCTGCTGCAGCGCGAGCTGCGCTTCGAGGAGAGCGAGCTCGCGAGCGCGCTCGGGCCCTCGGACGTCTACGCGGCCGACGGGCCGGTGCATCTCGGCGCCGTCACCGAGCTGGCCGGCGCCCACCCCCGCCCGGAGCTCGATTACCCTCCGCTCGCCGCGCGCGATCCCTTTCCGGCCAATCGCGGCGTGTTCGACGCGCTCGACTCGGGCGACGTCCTGGTGCACCATCCCTACGACGGTTTCGCCGAGAGCTTCGAGCGCTTCATCGCCGAGGCGGCGGACGATCCCGCCGTCGCCGCGATCAAGCTCACGCTGTATCGGCCCGGCGGGCCGTCGGCGCTGGGGGACGCACTGCGGCGCGCGGCCGCTCGCGGCAAGGACGTATCCGTGTTCGTCGAGCTGAAAGCGCGATTCGACGAGGAGCTGAACATCGGCTGGGCGCAGAGCCTCGAGGCGGCGGGCATCCACGTGATCACCGGCGTCGCGACCCTCAAGACTCACGCCAAGATCGCCCTCGTCATCCGGCGGACGGGCGATCGCACGCGGCGCTATGCCCACGTAGGGAGCGGCAACTACAACCCCGACACCGCCAGGCTGTACACCGATCTCGGGCTGTTCACCGCGGATGAGGAGATCACCGCCGATCTACACGCGCTCTTCAACGAGCTCACCGGCTCCTCGCGCGCTCCGCGGGCGGCGTTCCGGCGGCTGCTCGTCGCACCCACCAACATGCTCGACCGGTTCCTCGCCCTCATTGCGCGCGAGGCGGAGCACGCGCGCGCCGGCCGCGGCGGGCGCATCCGCGCCAAGCTCAACGGCCTCGCCGACTGCAGCGTGATCGGCGCGCTGTACCGCGCCTCGCAAGCCGGCGTGGACGTGGGTCTGGTGGTGCGGGGAGTGTGCATGCTGCGCCCGGGCGTGCCGGGGCTATCCGCGCGGATCAAGGTGGTGAGCGTGCTGGGCCGCTTCCTCGAGCACGCGCGCATCTATCACTTCGGGAACGGCGGAGCCCCGGAGTACTACATCGGGTCGGCCGATTGGCGGCCCCGCAATCTGCGCCGCCGCATCGAAGTCGTCACGCCCGTGGACGACGCCGCCGCACGAGAGCGGTTGGACGGCATTCTCGAGCGCGAGCTCGCCGACTCCGATGCCTGGAGTCTCGCCTCCGACGGCTCCTACGCCCGGGGCGCGGGCCTCACTCGTCCCTCGCGTACCGCATCTCATTCGTCGGCGTGAAGCCGAGCTTCTCGTACAGCGGACGCCCGTCCGCCGAGGCGTGCAGCACCACGCTCTCGATGCCGCTTGCCCGGCACCACCGCAGCAGCTCCTGCAAGAGCGCGGCGGCAACCCCGCGGCGCCGCCACGCCAGCTCGGTGAATACGTTCATGATCAGCCCCTGCGGTCCGCGCACCAGGCGCGAGTCCCCGGGCGCGGGGCGCGGCAACAGCTCGCGCAGCTGCAGCCCCGCCCCACCCACGATCTCGCCCCCGGCCTCGGCCAGCCAGGCGACATAGCGGCCGTCCGGGATCGCGGCGGCGAAGTACGCGCGCGCCGCTTCGATCAACGTGTCGCGCAGGTCGTCGCTCAGCTGCCCCATGTCCCGGAACATGTCGGCGCGATGGCGCGCGAGCACGCCCGCGTCCGCGGCCGTCGCCCGGCGGATCGAGAGCCCCTTCACCGCTCGCGATGCGCCTCCAACAGCTCCAGCGCTTGCCGCACCCGCGCCAACGCGGCCCCGAAGTCGGTGTCACCCGCGCGGTGCAGCGACGCCAGTACTTGAAGGGCGTTGCGGAGATGCTCGGCTGGGGATTCGGCCGCGGGAATACGCACGGCGCGGCCGCGCCGCTCCAGCGTACTGCGCCGCTCCGCGCCGCGCCGGCGGTCCACTACGCGGCGGCGCTCGAGCGGCGCCCTCGCCACCGCCCGTCGCCGGGGCGACGAGCGTCGGTCCACGCCATGGCGGCGATCGGCGAAGAGGCGGGTGGGCGTCACGGAGCCGCTAATGTGCCTCCCGCGCGCCTCGACGGCCAGGCTCAGGACGCGCCCGGAAGGTCGATCCAGAACTTGCTCCCGCTCCCGAGCGCCGACTCCAGGCCCACGTGTCCACCCATGCGCTCGACACCCTTGCGCACGATGGCGAGGCCGATGCCGGTGCCGGGATAATCCTCGGCGCGGTGCAGCCGCTCGAACACGCGAAATATGCGCTCGTGGTGCTCCGCGGCGATGCCGATTCCGTTGTCTTCGACCCACACGCGCACGAAATCGCCGTGCCGCTCGGCCCGGACGAGTACCTCCGGCACGCGGCCCGCGGGCACGAACTTGATCGCGTTCCCGAGCAGGTTCGCGAACACCTGGGCCAGCGTAGTCCCGTGCCCGACCGCCGCGGGGAGGGGCTCCGCGACGGTGATGTGTGCCGCGCGGCTCTTGACCTCGCCGTCCAGCTGGTCGAGCGACGAGCGCACCAGCCGCCCGAGATCGAGCGGGACGAGACGCAGCTCGGCCCGGGCGAGCCGACTGTACGCCAGCAGGTCGTCGATCAGCCGGTCCATCATCCGGGCGGCCGTGATGACACGCTCGGCGAAGCGCCGGCCGGCCTCGTCGAGACGGTCGCCGTAGTCCTCGAGCAGCGCCAGGCTGAAGCCCTGCATCGCGCGCAACGGCGCCCGCAGATCATGCGAGATCGAATAGGCGAACGCCTCGAGCTCGGCGTTCCGATCTTCGAGCTCGGCCGTGCGCGCCTGGACCCGATCCTCGAGACCCTGCCGCGACTCGCGCACATGCGTCACCATCACGTCGAAGGCGGCCGCCAACCGGCCCAGCTCGTCGTTCCCCATCGGCGCGGTCACCGGCTGGCTGTAGTCCCCGGCCGCCATCGCCTCCGCGGCGTGCGTCAGCCCTACCAGCGGTCGCGTGATGGTGCGGCTCGTCCCCCAGGCGGCGAGCAGGCCGAGCCCGAGGATGCCGGCCCCGACGACGATGAGCCGGGCGAGGAACTGACGCGCCGGCGCGATCGCGACGTCGCGCGGAAATTCGACCAGCACGACCCAGGGGGTGCGCGGCACGGGGCGCGCCCCACCCAGCACGGGCCCGACGCCGTCGCGCTCGTAGCGGAGCACGCCGGCGGCATGGGTGACGTCCACCGGGGGTGGCGGGACACGGCGTGCCAGATCCGTCCAGACGTCGTCCGCCACATTGCCGATGAACAGATGGGCGTCCGATCCGATCAGCCGGTTCAAACGGGCGTTCTGCTCGCGCGTGTCCCCTGCCTGGCCGATGCGACGCCATTGGACCACGTATCCGCGCACGCGCGACCGAGCGACGACGGGCGCCGCGACGGCGTACCCGACGGAGTCGCCGACCGTAAAGAAGCGTCCGACGGCTCCCGAATCGGCGCCGACATCGTCCAGCAGGGCGCGGGCGGCGGCGGCGCTGCTCCACCGGTTCCCCTCGCCGACCCCGACCAGCGGATGCCGGTCCGCGCTCCACAGCTCGACGGCCGCGATCTGCTGGGCCTGCGGGCCGGCGGGGCGCAAGGCCGCCTGGGTGGCGGCGCGGCGGGACTCACCAGGCTCCAGGGCGTACGCGCGCACCGCCGGACTGTCGGCCACGGCGCGGGCCGCGGCGATGAGCTGGTCGCGAGAGGCCTTGAGGGTGAGGGCGAGCTGATCCACGACGGTACCCAGTCGCGCCGTGACCGCCGTCGCCGTGGAGCGGCGCACCGTCTGGTACGCCGCCCAGCCGTAGCTGCCGGTCACCGCGACCACCAGCCCCCCGATGAGGAGCGGTAGCTTGACCGAGATGGAAAGACCGCGCCCGGATCCGTCGACCATGCGTGCCTCCGGCCCCCAAGGTAGGTGCGCGGCGCAACCGCGCCAGAGACCCGGCTAAATTCCCCACCACCCATGGCAGCGATCGTCACGGCCGAGCGGCTCAGCAAGACGTTCCGCGTCAAGGTGCGCGACCCGGGATTGAAGGGCGCGCTCGCGGCGCTGGTGCGGCCCCGCTATCGCGACGTGCATGCGGTGCGCGACGTCACGTTCCGGATCGAGCCGGGGGAGATCGTCGCCTTTCTCGGCCCCAACGGGGCGGGCAAGACCACCACGCTCAAGATGCTCACCGGGCTGCTCTACCCGACAACCGGTCGGGTCGAGGTGGCGGGCTTCGTCCCATGGACCGGGGGGCGCGACTTCAAGCGGCGCATCGCCCTGGTGCTCGGCAACCGGCAGCAGCTCGTATGGGACCTGCCTCCGGAAGAGACGTTCCTCTTGAACCGGGCGATTTACGACATCGCCGAGCCCGCGTACCGGGAGCGGCTCGCGGAGCTCGTCGATCTGCTGGAGCTGCGCGACGTGCTCGAGAAGCCGGTGCGCCAGCTGTCGCTGGGCGAGCGCATGAAGTGCGAGCTCTGCGCCGCGCTGCTGCACCACCCGCCGCTGCTGTTTCTCGATGAGCCCACGCTGGGCCTCGACGTCACCGCCCAGGAGGCGATCCGCCGCTTTCTGTCGCAATATCGAGAGCGCCACGGCGCCACCGTGCTGCTCACGTCGCACTACATGCAGGACGTGACGGCGCTCGCGTCGCGTGTGCTCATCATCAACCGCGGGCGCCTGCTGTACGACGGTGCCCTCGATGCCCTGGTGGCGCGGATTGCGCGCATCAAGCGGATCGAGCTGGTGCTCGGAACCGGCGACGGCGTCACGGCCGAGACGCTCGCCACGTTCGGCACCGTGCGGAGCTTCCATTTTCCGAATGCCGTGCTCGAGGTGCGGCGCGAGGAGGCGGCGGCGACCAGCGCCCGGCTCCTCGCGGCGCTGCCCGTGGCCGACCTGTCGATCGAGGACCCGCCGATCGAGGACGTGATCCGCCAGGCCTTCGCGCAGGGGCTGGGAGACGACGCGTGACTGGTGCGCTCGATTGGCTGCGGCGTTACGGCGCGCTGCTGCGGACCGCGTGGCTGCAGGACCTGCAGTACCGGGCTTCGATCGTGTTGTGGCTGCTCTGGGGCGTGACCGAGCCGGCCGTCGCGCTCGGGATCTGGTGGGCGATCGCGGCGGACGGCCCGGTGCAGGGGTATGCCCGCGCCGACTTCGCGCGCTATTTCTTCGCCCTGATGCTCGTGAACCAGCTCACCATCGCCTGGGACTCGTGGTACTTGGACTCCTGGATCCGCGAGGGCGAGCTGAACTTCCGCCTGGCGCGCCCGATCCACCCCGCGCACGAGGCGGTGGCGGAAAACATCGCCTATAAGGCGCGTACCGCCGGCATGATCCTCGTGGTGTGGCTGATCGTCGCGGCGGCATGGCCCGCGGTGCGGCTACCGTTCGGAGCGGGCCGGTGGGCGCTCACCGCGGCGGCGGTGCTGCTCGCCGCCGCGATGCGGTTCTTCATCAGCTTCGCGACGGGGCTGCTCGCGTTCTGGACCACACGCGCCACCGCCATCATGGAGCTGCACGCCGGGATCTCGCTGTTTCTCTCCGGGCGACTCGCGCCGCTCGCGCTGCTCCCGCCCGCCGTGGCGCGGGTGGCGGTGTTCTCGTGGTTCCCCTACATCCTGGCGTTTCCCGTGGACCTGCTCACCGGGGCCGTGCACGGCGCCGCCGTCGTACGAGGCTTCGTGGGGCAGATCGTGTGGCTCGCGGTGTGGCTTGGGGCCTATCGATTCGCCTGGACACGGGGCCTGAGGAAATACGGAGCGGTGGGAGGATGAAACTCCGCATTCTCGTCGCCCTCTTCCGCATCAACGTCGCCGAGGAGCTCCAGTACCGCGCCAACTTCGTCGCCAGCCTGCTCGGCACGCTCTTCTGGATCGTCACGGCGCTACTCACCCTGGCGGTGTTCTTTCGGCACACCACGCGCCTGGGGGACTGGGACTATTGGGAGGTCGTCGTGCTGCTGGGGGTCTTCAACACGCTCACCGGCGTGATCGAAGCCGTGCTGCGGCCGGGCATCGGTCGGCTCGCCGGAGAAGTGAAGAGCGGCGGCCTCGACCTGGTACTGGCCAAACCGGTGGACGCGCAGGGGTTCGTCTCGTTCCGCCGGCTCGACGTGTGGCGATTCAGCGATGTCGTGCTCGGCCTCGTCCTGGCGGGATACGCGCTGCACCGGCTCGGCCGGATGCCGTCCGTCGCGCAGCTTGCGGCGTTCGGCCTGACCCTTGCGGCTGCCGTTGTCGTGGTATACGCGCTGTGGGTGGCGCTGATGAGCCTGGCCTTTTGGTTCGTGTCGGTGGAGAACCTCTCGGTGCTGTTCGACGCGGTGTATGAGGGCGCCCGCTATCCGGTGTCGGCCTATCCGGGCGCGCTGCGGTTCGTCTTCGTGTACCTCATCCCCATTGCCTGGACCACGACTATCCCTGCGTCCGCTCTCACGGGACGACTCGAGCCCGGGTTTGCGCTGGTCGCGGCCGCCGTGGCGGGAGTCGTGTTCGCGTTGACCCGGCTCTTGTGGCGCATCGCGCTCAAACGCTACGCGGGCGCCAGCGGGTGAGGCGCAGCCGTCAGCTCATCGCGGCGAGCGCGGCGCCGCCATCCGGCCAGCGGCTCGCCGGGTCGGCCGCGAGGCAGCGCCGCTCCAGCTCGGCGAGCCACGGGGGCACGGAGCGGACTTCCTCGAGCGGCTCCGATTCCGGCGCCGGCGGGTGCCCCGTCAACATCTCGTGCACCAGCACGCCCACGGCGAACATGTCGTCGGCCGGCGTGGCCGCCGCGGCACCGTTCTTCCCTCCGGGTGCGCGCCGCTCCGGCGCCACATAGGTGGTGGCGCACAGCGCCCCCGTCACCGCCCCGGGCGCGCCGCGGGGCAGAGAGCGTTCCACCGCTCCCACGATCCCGGTGTCGGCGACGAGGGTGTGGCCTTCGGTGAGGAGGACGTTTTCGGGCTTCAGGTCGCCGTGGGCGATGTGGGCGGCGTGGGCGTGGGCCAGCGCGGCGAGCACATCGCGCAGAATCTCGACTGCCCGGCGCAACGGCAACTCGCCGTTACGGGTGAGCCAGGCGCGCAGCGTGGTACCCTCGACGAACGCGCGCGAGTGATACACGAACGCGCCGGCGCGCCCGGAGCCCCGGGGAGGCACGAGGGGTGGGGCGCTCAGGCGCTCCGCGAGCAGTAGCAGCTCGCGCTCGAGCAGCGCCGTGTCCAGCGCGAGCGACAGCTCCCCCGGTAGGACTTTGACGAGGAGGGCCGGTCCGCTCGCTCCTTCGAGCGCGACGAACATGCGGCAGGTGCCCACCGGACGCACCTCGCGCTCGACCCGGTAGGTCGGGCCCAGCGCGTCCTGCAGCGCCGTTCGCAGGTCAGCCACGTCGGGCGGGTTCTCCCGAGCGGGACGTCGCCATGATGCGGCTCCTGAGCTGGTGTCTGAACATATCCGCGACAGCGGGTCGCGCCAGCAATGGGAGCTGCGCTCATCGCGCTCCCCCGCCGGGCCGACCCCCAAGGTAACCGGGTGAGCGGCTGGGCGGGACCCGCAGGCCTCACACCATGACCGCTCCCCCCGCTACGTCCAGGATCAGCCCGCTGATCCAA
>WNEL01003552.1_pt1 | contig 11699 bp, 9 predicted proteins | sample 5399991 | NCBI WGS metagenome assembly WNEL01 (sample SAMN13153325, study PRJNA577476) | soil metagenome | isolation source: 20 cm grassland meadow soil pre-rain plot 2 | place: USA:California | collected 2015-09-08
TCATCATACACCACGCTGGCGACAACGCCGCCCCCTGGCGGCGGCGCGGCGACGACGCGGACGTCTGCGGCATCGCTCGCCGTGAGCTCGGCGAAGTCGGTCGCGCGCGCCTCGACGTGGAGGGCCGTGCCCGGCGGCGTGTCAGGCGCGACCTGGAAATCGGTCTCGTACGGCGCCTGAGCGAACGCCGCGACCTGAGCACCATCGATAAGTAACGCCACCGTCGCCACGCCGACGTTGTCGCTCGCCGTCGCAGTCAGATGCAGCGTCCCACCGGCCACCACCTGTTGCGGCGCCGCGAGGGTCACCGTGGGCGGCGTCGTGTCCGGCGCTTGGACGATGGTCAGCGTCTTTGTCGCCTCGCTCGTGTTGTCGCTGAAATCCATCGCTCGTGCCGAGAGGAGAAACGACGCGCCGATCGGCACGTCGGTAACGATGTGATAGGTCGCCTCGTAAGGCGGTGTCGTGACTCTCACGATCTCAACGCCGTCAACCGCAAACGCGACCGACTTGACGCCCACGTTGTCGGTGGCCGCCGCCGAGAGGTGCACGGTGGTTCCGGGAGCCGCCTGCGGCGGCGCGTTCAAGGTGATCACCGGGTTCTCGGCGTCGGGCAGCGCGGTGATCGTCACGCTCGCTTCGGCCGTCGCGGTGTTACCGCTCGTGTCACGCGCTGTCGCCGTCACGCGGATCGTCGCCCCCACGGAAGCCACGATCGGAATCGAAATCACGCGCTCGTACGGCGGGCTCGTCACGCGCGAGGGATCCGCGCCATTGACTTCGAAGGTCACCGACTCAACCGCGGCGTTGTCGGTAGCCTGCGCGATCATCGTCACCTGGACGCCAGGTAGCGCTTCCCTCGGCCCGTTCAAGCTGACGACAGGGGCCGTCCGATCGACGATGGTCGCCGTGGTGGAGGCGGTGTTGGTGCCGCCCCGGCCGTCGGAGACGGTCAAAGCGACCGTGAAGCTCCCGGGCGTCCTGTAGCTGTGGCTCGGCGTCGCCCCGGTCCCAGTCGTTCCATCGCCAAAGTCCCAGGCGAAGCTGAGGGAGTCGTTGTCCGGATCCGTGGAGCTGGCGCCGTTGAACGAGATGGCCTGTCCGGTATCCCCGCCGTACGGTCCCCCTGGACTGGCGGTTGGCGCCCGGTTTAACACGACCGCAAACCTCACGTTCGCCGATCCGCGGTTCCCGGCTACGTCGAGCGCCTCGACCGTGATGGTCTGAGTGCCCTCGTCCAGCAGGAGCTGGGTACTGAATGCGTTGCCGGTGAGGGGGACCTGCGCGCCCTGAACGGTGATCGCACTCAGCGCGTTCGCCTCGGTCACGCTCCCGGAGACCTGGACCTGGCGACTCCGTATCGTGCTGCCCTCCGCCGGTGCGCTGATCTGCACCGCCGGTGGCGTCTTGTCGATGTTCAAGGTGATCGACCGCGTGGCCTGGTTGCCCGCCACGTCGACCGCGGCGCCACTGATCACCTGCCCGGCGCCTTCGGTGGTCACGGTGACGGGAGCGGGACAACGGGCAACGCCGCTGGTGGCGTCGGTGCACGTGAAGGTCACCGTCGCGTTTCCGTTGTTCCATCCTGCCCCGTTCGCCGCTGGGCTCACGGCGACGTCGACCACCGGTGGGGTCTTGTCGATATTGAGCGTGACAGAAGCCGTGGACTGGTTGCCGGCGACGTCCACCGCTGTTCCACTCACGACCTGTCCGGCGCCCTCGGCGGTCACCGTGACGGCGTCCGGGCAGCGGGCGATCTTGCTGGTCGCGTCGCCGCACGTGAAGCTCACCCGCACGTCTGTGTTGTTCCAGCCCGCCGCGTTCGCCGGCGGGCTCAAGACCGCGCTTGCCGCAGGGCTGGTCTTGTCGATGTTGAGCGCGACGGAGACGCTCGATTGGTTCCCGGCGATGTCCACCGCCGTGCCGCTCACGACTTGTCCGGCGCCTTCGGTGCTTAACGTAACAGGATCTGGGCAGCGCGCGATCCCGCTGGTCGCGTCCGTGCACGTGAAGCTCACCCGCACGTCCGTGTTGTTCCAGCCCGCCGCGTTCGCCGGCGGGCTCACGACAGCGCTCACGACGGGGCGACTCTTGTCGATGTTGAGCGTGATCGACACGCTGGACTGGTTGCCGGCAATGTCCACCGCCGTGCCGCTCACGACCTGCCCGGCGCCTTCTGTCGTCACCGTCACAGGGTCCGAGCAGCGCGCGATCGCGCTGATGGCGTCGGCGCACGTGAAGGTCACCCGCACGTCCGTGTTGTTCCAGCCAGCGGCGTTCGCCGGCGGGCTCGCGGCCGCCGTGATGAGGGGGAGGTCGTTGTCCACCCCGATGATCCGCAGCGTGAGCCCGCAGCCCGGACCACCACGCAGCTCGACCGTCAACACGTTCGTCGTCGCAAGCGAAACTCGCCGCTCGATCACCGCAACGCTTCGATGTTCGTCCTCCCGCTCCTTCTCGCCCTCTCGCTCTCTCTCAGTCTCTAGCTCTCTCCGGTTGAAGTCGGAAGGGCCGACGACCTCCACACCGTTCAAGCCAACGACGGCGCTCGAGACCCTACAGAACTGGCCCGAAGGCAGCCCGCCATTGTCGATCCGGAGGGTGTATGTGGTCGACAGATTCAGAGCGCTAAAGCTTCGCGTCACCGTGACCGGCGCACCCGTCCCTCGCTGGTAAGTCTCGCCAAACACGGTGAAGGTGCCGGCCAGGCTGACGGCAGGAACGAGAAGCAAAAGCACGGCGGCTAGGCCAAGGGCCAACGAATTCATGGCAAGGGAAGCGGCCCGCTGGGCGCCCCACGAACGCGAGCGCGTCAACCGGTCTGCGCGCCTCGCGGGAGCGTCGAAGGATTTCCCGAGAACCCGAACCGACCGCATACTCCTCCCCACATCCGGACAGAAACCGCCGACGTCGCATGGCACCGCGTCGGCTCGCTTTGAGTTGTCAGCCGCTCGACGGGTAGGTGGATTAGGCGACTGGAGGCGCGCGAGTCTGGTTCGCGGCAGCCGTCGAGGCTGGAACCGGCTCCTCGCAGACCGGAGGAATGAAGCCGACGACTGGCTGGCCGAGACGAGCATCTGACAGCAGGGGAGGTTCGACGGCGCCGACGCTGGCGGTAATGAGAATAACGATGTCGTCGTAGTCGGCGTCATCCCAGAAGCCAGCGATCCACGACGGGTCCGAAGGGCTGGCGTGCGCTAGAGGCGTGAGCGCCGTCATCACACACACGAAGAGCACCGCCATAAGCCAGAGCGGAGGGCCCGGAGCCATCACGAACGGGAAGGCACGTTCCCACACCATGCGACTCCTTTGGTTGAACGCTTCCGAAGCCGTCCGCGACGCCTGGAACATGAGGGATTGAATTATAGGTAGCCCGGTGCTAGCGTCTATCCGCCATTTGGCGGACACGAGCGAGGCCTCAATGGGCAGGCTCAGTCAGCGTTCGACCGCGCGTCTCCTGGCGTTCATCAGAGGGCTGTACGTCCTCCGAGACCGCGAACGTTTCATCTCCCACCTGCTGAGCGCCCTGCCAACGGTCATTCCGGCCGACGTCGCCTCGTTCAACGAGGCGGAACCGGTCACCCACCGTTCGCGGACCTGGATGAACCCGACCGACCCCCTGACTCCAGAGAACATTCGCACCTGGAACGCGCTCATGCACGAGCATCCCTACGTCGCCCATCAGACACGGAGCCCGCATCCTCGTCCCGTCGTCCGGGTCTCGGACCTCGCACCTCGTAGCGACTTCGCTCGGACAGCGGTCTACAACGAGCTGCTGTACCCGCTGGGACTCGAGGAGCAGCTGCTCATGGCGTTCCCGTCGCACCGGATGTCGGTCAGTGGCGCGGGTCTTTACCGGCATCGACGCGGCTTTTCCGAGGAAGAGAGCTTCATGGTCAGCATCCTCCATCCTCACCTCCTCCAGGCGCATGACAATGCGGAGCGGCTCACCAAAGTGCTCGACGATCTGAGGGCGCTTGAACGCGGCGTGGTCGAGCTACAACGCGGCCTCGTCTATCTGACGCCCGAGGGGACAGTTTGGCTTGCGACCGCGGTGGCCCGAACGTGGCTGCACGCCTACTTCCCAGGGCGGTCAGCCGGGAGCGAGCGCTTACCAGACACGCTCCATCGTTGGGTCGTCGAGCACCTGCGGTGTTTGGACGCTGCGGAGGGCTTGTCTTCCCCGGTCCGGCCGCTGATCGTGAAGGGGAAGAGCCGACGTTTGGTGATTCGGCTCGTGCCGGATCGATCCGCGCCTTTGCTGCTCCTGCACGAGGAGGGGGTCGAGCTCGCGGCCAAGCCTCTCGAGTCATTGGGGCTGAGCCGGCGAGAGGCGGAGGTGCTGGCCTGGGTGGCAGGGGGCAAAACCAACCCGGAAATCGCCCTAATCCTCAGTCTGTCACCGCGAACGGTGCAGACCTATGTCGACCGGATCTTTCGGAAACTGGGAGTGGGGACGCGGACCGCGGCTGCTGCCACGGCCTTTGCGATCATGACAGAATCGCCGCGGTGACGCGCTCCTGTCTCATCCAGCTCGCGCGGGAGTAGCAGCCCGGCATCCGAGGTTAGCGTTGCTCCGCGGAACTCGACGCGAAGACGGTTCGCCCTCCGCCGTCTGATCATCAACCCCGGACCGTCGGGCTCGGGGATCAGGTGACGATTGTCACCGTGCTCTCGGAGTGGCGGCAGATGACCGCGGGAGTCGCCGAGGATCAGCTCGCTGCAGCTACGACTGCAGCTTGAGGAGGCGTTCTCCCGCGTCCCGCAGCACGTCGTCGGTCTTCGGGAAGCAGAACCGGATCGTAGAGCACCCCCTACGAAATCCTAAGGATTTAGCCCGTTCCGGGCGGCCAGAGGCGACACTAGAGCGCATCTCGCGTCAATCTACGTCAACGGCGAAAGCAGGAGAAGGGGGAATCAGGGGGAGGGCCAGCCGGAGCCGACTGAATCAGGTCAACCAGCAGGTTCCACTCGTCCTTCTTCAGGACGGCGAGGTGCCCAGCTTCGCCAGGACGGCGAGGTGCCCAGCTTCGCCGATCCGCACCTCGTCACCCGCGATCACGACCTCGGGGCACGCAGTGCACGCCGGACACATCTCAAGATGTGGCGCTAGCATCCTCCAGGCGCCGCCCACGTCTCGCGACCCTCGCCGGAGTTGAATCGGTCCTCCACGCTCCTGCCTTGATCGCACCAACGATCATCGCGCAGTAGATGAGGAATCCGGCGGCGATCGCGACGAAGAGCGCCTCCATGCCGCCTCCGTACCAGCGCGTCACGAGCCAGCCGCCCCCTACCGCGACAAGGAGACGGATGACATTCGCGGCAACCGGCCACATGAGGCGACCGAATCCTTGCGAGCCGAAGTAGAGCGCCGCGCCGAGGCCATAGAACCCGTACACAGGCCCCACGAGCCGGAGGTACGAGGACCCCGCTGCGAATACCTCACGGTCGGTGGTGAACGCGCCAATCCACATCCCTGGCAGTACGGCGACGGCAATGCCGATCGCCCCCGTGATGGCCATGACCACGAACGCCCCCGTCCACGCAATCTTCTCGGCACGCTCGCGCTGCCCCGCGCCGGCATTGGTCGCCACCATGGTGACGAGCGCGCTGCCAAGACCGAAAATCAAGGGGATCAGCACGTACTCGATGCGCGCGGCAACTCCGTACCCCGCGAGCGCGGCGGCACCCAAGGGTGCGACCAATCCGGTCATCAGGGCAATTGAGACATTCGTCGCGATCACGTTTACCGACCCTGGCGCGCCGACACGGAGGATCTCGCCGAACAGTTTCGCGTCGAAGGAGTGCCCCGAAAGTGTAGGCTTTACGAGGCTTCGTGCCGAAAGCAGATATCCGCCGAGGACAAGGCTTCCGAGCGCAAAGGCCGCGACAAAGCCGATGCCGGCGCCAGCGATCCCCAGCCGTGGGAAGGGACCCCACCCGAAAAGGAGAGCGGGCGAGAGAAGAAGATCGACCGCGGCACACCCCGTGATCGCGGCAGCGGGAAGCGCCATATTCCCCGTGCCGCGTACGATGCTCGCGAGCGTATTGAAAAGCCAGGGCGTGATTGCCCCCGCGAAGATGATGTGCGAGTACGTGAGTGCGATATCGAGCGTCTCGTCACGCCCGCCTAAGGTCGCATAGATTCCGGCGCCCCACCCGAGGAGCACAACCGAGAAGAGCGCCGCCATGCCAACCGCGATCGCGAGTGCGTGGACGACAAGCGCGTTCGCCCGATCGCGCTTTCCTGCCCCCAGCGCCCGCGCGATGGCGGATGCGACCGCGCCTCCCATGCCGCTCGCCGCCATGTGCTGCATGAGCATCTTCAGCGGAAAGACGAGAGAAACGGCTGCGAGGGCGGAGGCGCCGAGCCAGCCGACAAAAAAGGCGTCCGCGGTGACGATCACGCTAATCGCGATGAGGTTCAAGACGTTCGGTGCCGAAAGCTTGAGGAGTGTCGGGATGATCGCTCCTTCGAGCAGGAGCCGCGTCCGCGCAGCCTTCGCTGTCGGAGCCGCGGCGGGAGCCGCCTCTTTCCTGGTCAATGTCCACGGCCTGACGGAAAGGGGGGTGACCTCTTGGTGCATGGTGGGTGTCCTTTCTCTCGACGTCATTTCGTCGCCGCTTGCACCTTGGCGAGAGCGCGTGAGAGCTCCAGAGGCAACTGCATTGCGCGAGCCAAGACCCAATTCGCCAGACGAATGATCGTGATCCCGACGGAGTTCGGGCGACGCGCCGTCGGGGCGAGCTTCTGAGTCAGGGCCCGGATCCGGGCAGCCGCCCGGGCCTCGCTGAGCCGATCGCGAACCTGCTGTTCAACTGCGTACCAGTTCTCTTCCATGGGTTTCAGTCCTTTCCAGGCACGGCGGCATAGAGCCCTTCGAAGAGCGTCAGGCCGTGCGTGAGCACTTGCTGATCATCCGCATGCGCCGCGAGGAGCCCGCGGATCGCGAGATCGATCCCGCGCGCCTCATCGCGAGGGAACTTGCCATCGCGAAGGTCCGCCTCATGGACAATCTCAGCGAGTCTCGCCAGGCGGCGATCTCGAAGGCCTGCCCGCTTGAGGAGTGTCTCGAAGGTGCAGTCATCCCCGACGTGGCTGAGCTCGGCGCCGGGCGTATCGAACGGGATGGCTTCCTTGGGAAACTGCCGTGGGTCCGCGAACACGAACGTCGCGTCGGGATCGATGAATCGCTTGATGAGCCAGGCCGAGGCAATGCGGTCCACGTGGGGACGGCGCCGCGTGACCCACTGGCGCCCTCGGAGGTCGCGGAGTTCGGGGGCGGACTTCTCTCTCCGTTTCGGTTCCTCGGATGGCCGTGTGCGCATGTCGATCGCCTCCCTCAGTCGCTCGACTTCGGCGCGCTCCGGCGCCTCGAAGAAATCGAGCTCGTGGAGCTTCTCGTAGTCCCTCTGTAGCTGTGCGAGCTCCGCCTGGACTCGCGGATTGGTTGCCGCAGACTTCCGGTCGAGCGTTTGGAGGACCTTCCGGTAGCGCCCTCCTAGTCGGCGATACTCGGGATTGCGGGCCTCGTGGAATAGTCGAATCACTTCGCCCGAGCTCATGTTCTCGATCTGCTCGACGCGGAGGAGCGTCGCCTCGCCCCCCGCCCGCTGAATCTCTTGGGCCAGCCACTGGAAGTGCTCGTAGTGGTCCGGAGTGTCGGGAAGCAGGTAGACCGTCCGCTTGAGGGCGACGGCACCGATCGCGCGAAGCCGGCGCCACACCCGCACGCGCAAGCTCGACGGATTCGGGGGCAAGCTCACTATGAGCAGAACGAGCTTGGTGTTCATTGTGTTTCTACAATGAAACTAGTGTTTCACCGCGTCAAGTCCTGATAGTGCGTTGCGTCAATCTGGCTGTTCTCACCAGAGGAACCGCTAGCTCTGTAGAGCTCGTGGTGCGCCCGGCAACTGGTCTGATAGGTCTCGAACCTTGGACCTGCTGATTAAGCCTCACGGAATCCCGCTTCGTGGAGAACCGCCGCTCGGTCGGCGAGGCCACTGCTCTCGCTTACTGTCGTGAAAAGGTCGGAAGGAAGAAGCCGAACGTCAGACCGATCGTGAACTGCCAGTCCGGAGCGGCGCGACTGATGCCGCGCCGGATCCCAGCGTCGAGAAAAACGTTCTTCGACGTCGGCTGCCAGATGACGCCGAGGAGTGCCGAGTTGTTCGGGCGCTGGTCCTGCGTGCTCTCGCCATTGACCTCGCCGACGAGTCGGAGCTTAGGATGCACCGGCAGCTCGCCGATAACACCCCAGATGGCGAACGCGTGTCGGTCGTCTCGATCGAGACCGCCGCCACCGTTGACGTGCACCGTGACCGGCGCGACCTTTCCGCTGACAATACCGATCGCCTCGAATCCGACGCCATGCTCGTGAGGAAGGGTCGAAGGCAGCAGCGGCCCGGCTTCAATCGCAACGCTGACGCCTTCTTTTTCTTGGAGCACGCCTTCCTTGAGCACGCCTTTGAAGAACAGCCCAGGATCGGTGATCTCGAGGTCGGGGCTGCTCTCGATACGGAACTCGCCGACTGCCTCCCAGTTCTTCGCGAAGCCATAGTTGAGGACCACGCTGGGCGTGGTGATCGTGTTCTCCCGGCGAGTCCGCTCGAGGTTGAAATACCCGACCTCGATCTCGACTTCTTTCGGATCGGCGACGGCGGCGTCGGTGGAGACAAAGGGACGATATGCCCACGCAGATGCCGGGATGAGCAGAGCCGCGAACAGCGGCGGGAGGATCTTAATCGGTCACGGCCTCGAAGACGAACATCTTCGATGTGGGCCGGCCCTTTTCTTGCTCCGCCGGCGCGTACACGCGGTGGGCCCGCCCGTCGACCGCCAGGCTGTGAATCTTCGGCTCCACAGGGAAGTCCTGCAGCTTTCGGAAACGGGACGGACCGTCCATCTGAAATACGGAGATTGCGCCACTGGAGCAGGCCACATAAATGCGTCCGAGCCCAGGATCGAACATCACGACGTCCGCGCCCTTGGCCATTGGCAGATGAGCGATCGCCCGGTGCGTGTCGAGATCGAACACCGCCAGCGTGTCGTTGCCTTCGCAGGAGAGGAACGCGCGATGGTGTTCGGGATCGATCGCCATGCCGTGGTTCTCGCGACATCCCTGGACGGGATAACGGCCTACCACCGCGTCGCTGACGGGATCGATCACCGCAAGGACATTCTGGTCTTGCAGGTTGACATAGACCTTACGCGCCACAGGATCGTACTGGGGCACGCCCGTCTCGCTGTCGAAGCGTAGCACCTTCACAATCGTGTCGGTCCTGACATCGATGACGCTCTCCGCCTTGGCGCGCTCGTTTGACACGTACGCTTTGTGAAATGGTGCGGCGTAGGCGATCCCGTCAGGTTTGGCTTCCGTCGGAAGCCTCTTCACGACGGCCATGCGGGCGACATCGATGACGCCGATCTTGTTCTCGCCCCAGTTCGCGGTGTAGACCTTCTTACCCTCGGCGATGTACGCGACGCCTTCGACGCCGGGCACGTCGGGCACGGTCTTGACGACCGCGTTCGTCCGAAGGTCGATCACGTGCAAGAGTCCCGCGCCCAGATGGGCCGATAGGAGATAGTTATTGTCGTCATCGATGGTCAGATAGTCGAAGCGCTTGCCGGGCGGCCCCGGAAGGTCGAACTCGGCGATCTGCCGCAGCGACGGATGGCCTGCTGCGGGCTGGGCGACGCTACGACCTAATTGCGTCCACAGACCAACCCCGATCGCTGCCACGAGGGCCGCGATCAGGGCATACCGCGACGCCCGACCAGGCTGAAGCTCATCCCGCATACGCATCACATCCTCTCGGTTGGCGATGGTTCGTAGGTCGGAAATCCGTCAGCGACCCGCCTTGTACACGGCCGCGGAGTGCGACTGCGGCAGGAACGCGAAGACAGTGTTCCGTGCGGCATCAAAGCCGATTGTGTGTGCACCGGGCTCCGTCTTCACGGTCGCCATGCGCCGGCAGTTTTCGGCGTCGATCACATCGATCACACCAGGGTCGCCGACGGCGACGTAGACGTGCTGCAAGTTCACGTTGAGGAAAACGACATCCGGCACGCCACTCAAGTCGACCGTCTTCACGACTTCCCCCGAATCGACCGACATAGCCAAGAGCTGCCCGCCGTCGCACGCACAGAGGAGCCGGTGTCGCGACACGTCGAGGTCGAGACCGTGCGGACCTGAGACCGGGCTCGGAAAGGTCCGAACCACGCGAGGCGGCTCAACGTCGACAGCGACGATGCAGGGCGGGTCGGCGATGTTCACGTAGAACAAGCGGTCGATAGGATCGAAGATCGCCCAGCGCGTTCGCCCGGGCACGGGAACATCGGCGACCAAGGCTTCCGCGTCGACGTCAACGATCGATACGGTGAATGACCCAGCAAGGCCGGGGCGGCCGACGTTGGCCACGAGGAGAATCTTCCGCTCGCCATCATACGCGAGGCCGTTCGGTCTGACACCGACCTGGATTCTCGCGACCTGACGGTCACCGGGCGCGAACACGCCGACCGTGTTCTCGCCCCGATTCGACGTGAACAGCCGGCCGTCGGCCTCCGAGACGAGCGCGCCCGCAACCCCGGGAAGGCCAGGAAGCGAATGCAGATAACCGAGCGCCTCGCAGTCGACGACATCGATGGCGTCGTTTGCCGTATGGGCGATATAGAGGCGTGCCCGTCCCGCGTCCACCGCCGCATGGTCGAAGCCTCCCTCCTTGGCGTGCGGTGGTAGGGCGATCGTGGCGATCCGCTCGAGAACCATTTACTTGCTCGCCCGTCCGGCCATCGATCGGCAGTAGGCTTAGAGGGCGTCGTACGCCGGGAACTGCTTCGCCATGTTGTCGTGGTCGTCCTTGGCGATCCCCTGGAATCCCGTGGAGAGGGCGTAGAGACCGGCCGACTCCGGAGTAAGCCGTCGAGCATCCGTGTCGGCGCCACGCACGATGCGCGCGAGGGCTTGGAGCGCCGGATCGGTGAGCTTGAATTTCTCGAGGAAGGCATCGAACGAGCACCGCTCGTCGTGGTGTCCGAGCTCGACCCCCGAAATGTCGTACGGGACGGTGCCCTCGCGTTCAGCGACCACCCGGACCTGATCGGCGGGGACGAACAAGAACGTCGCTTCCTTGTCGATGAAATGGCTGATGAACCAGGGGCCAGCGATCCGATCGCCGCGAGCTCGTTCCTGGGTGACCCACTTCATCGGCGTGATACGGCCAGCCCGCCGCCCGCTATTTCGTCCCCTCCGCCTTCTTGCTGTTGGTCAGCTCGAGCGCGGCTTTCAATCCCTGGGCGAGCTTGACTGGATCGTCATTGGCCCAGAAATGCATGTAGAAGAGCCGCGGCATATCCGAAAGTCCGTGGTTATGGAGCGCCGTCACTTCGATGCCGTGCTGCCGCAAGGCCCCGGCAACGGGATTCACTTCCTTGTCGACGAGTACGAAATCGCCGGTGATCGCGGCCTTCCCATCGGCCGTCGGCTGGAAGTTCATCACCGTCGTCACGCCCATGGCCGGCAGCAACGGCCGCCCCATCGCCGTGATCGCTTCCGCGCGAGGTGCGGTCACCTGGAACACGCCGCCGCCGATGTCTCTCCCCGAACGCCCAAGCACCTGCTCGATCTGCTTTGTGTCGAGTCCAGGGCCGGCGGCGACGGGGGAAGCGGCACCCGCGCCGCCTAGGGGTGTTCCGCTGG
>WNEL01003170.1_pt1 | contig 11698 bp, 7 predicted proteins | sample 5399991 | NCBI WGS metagenome assembly WNEL01 (sample SAMN13153325, study PRJNA577476) | soil metagenome | isolation source: 20 cm grassland meadow soil pre-rain plot 2 | place: USA:California | collected 2015-09-08
GCCCCCCGTCCCGGCCGATTCCCAGGTGGTCCCGATGCCGCTCGAGGAAACCTACCACGTCGCGCGCGAGCGGCTGCTGGCGGAGTTCGAGCGGCGTTACCTCACCTGGCTCGTCGCGCAGGCCGGCAACAACATCTCGAAGGCGGCACGCATCGCGGCCGTCGATCGGACCACATTGTACCGGCTGATGGAGCGCCACGGCTTGCAGCGCATCCTGACGGGCCCCGAACCGGTGAACAGTGAGCCGGCGAACACTCAGCAGTGACCTGACGCGCCGCTGCCGCGCCGCGGATTCTCGCCCGCTGGCCTAACGCCCCTGCGGCGGCCGGGCGGTAGGGTGTGGCGTATTCCGCGGCGATGAATAGGGTGGCAGCTCGAGCTCGAAGAAGAAGCGGGTGCCCCAGTCCGGTCGACTTTCCACTTGTAGCGTCGAGCCCATCGCGCGCAGCAGCCTGTCGCAAATCGTCAGGCCCAGTCCGGTTCGTGAAAACGAATGCCTTGCGCGGCCGTCCTCATGTTCTTCCCTCAACCGGTCGGTGTCCGATCGCAGCGGGCTGACGAGCGTCGCGAGCGCCGGGCGATCGATCCCTTTACCGCTGTCGCGCACGGCGAATTCGATGCGGTGCGGCAACAGCTCCCGCGTGACGATCTCGACGTAGCCTTTGTCCGTGAACTTCAGCGCGTTGGTGGTCAGGTTCAGCAGCACGCGGCTCAGCGCGACCGGATGTCCCAGCCGTTGGTCAACCGCGGGCCGCAGCACGCGCAACGCGACCTTTTTCTCCTCGACCATCGGACGCACGATGTTGTGCACCGACTCCAGTACACCGGTCACGGAGAAGGGAATGGGCGCCGGCTCGACCAGTTGATCGCTGCGTGACAGATCGATGAGGTCGCTGGCGACCGAGCTGAGGCCCAGCGCCGTTGAGTAGATCAAACCGAGTTGGCGGCGTTGCACATCGCTGATCGGCCCGCTCTGGCCACGCTGCATCGTCTCCGCGAGAAACAGGATCGACGTGAGCGGCGATCGCAGATCGTGCGCGACGTCCACGAGCAGCTCCATTCCCTCGGGGCCCCCCAGCCGCAGGGCGAATGCCTCGGTGGGAGTGGGCTCGAGGGCATCGCGCACGCGCTCGATGGCGACGAGCAGCGGCGGCAGCTCCGAGTCGGCGACTCCGCTTTCCGTCCAGCGCCGCACCACCTCGCGTCGCAACTGCTCCAGGAGATGGCGACCGACGCTGGACCGCACTCTCTCGTCAATGACCGGCGCGGCTGTGATCTGCGTTTCGACGATGCTGGTCGCGAGAACCACCATGAGATCGGCAATCTCCGGAGCGGCGGGCGTCTCGCCGATCCGCTGTCTCCACTGGAGGATGACGTGCCGCGCTGCGGATTGCAGAATTGCGGGAGAACTGCCAACGGAGCCGGCGTGGTCAGACGCCGCGGGAGCCCGGGACTCACCGGTGGGGTGCGACTGACTTCGGGACATCCCTTGCTTTAAAGTCATGCACCTTGTAGGTGACTAGGGCGAGCAGCAATATGTCGCCTGTCGGCGAAACCCGCTAGAATGCCTAGGCGAAAGACTCGGGGAATACCTAGCGGCTGCGTCTACCAAATCCCGTCGCGGGTTTGTAACGACGCTGCATCAGTTCAGAAGCCTGTCCAGGCCCCGAGACAGGTGGTAACGTATTGGCCGCAGTCAACTTGAAGGCGATTCGGCCCCGCACGACTCCTGCAGACACTGTCCGAGTCGGGCCGGGCCACATGGCATCACACTACACGGGCGGGGGTGGCGAAGTCAAAACGCAGCGCGCTCTCTCCATTCTCGTTCTCATCGCGAGCAAACACGAGTGGATTAGCCGGGCGCTGGAGACTGTTCTCGCGCCCCGCGGCTACGTCGTGCACACCGCGTTCACGCGAGCCGACACACTGACGCAAATTGGGCGCGAGCCACCCGACGCGGTGATCGTGGACGATCTTCCCGACATCACGCCACAGGAGTTCTGCCGCGAATTGCGTGCCGACCGCGTGGTCTCGCCCAGTACTCCGGTATTCGTGACGTTGTCGAGTCCCGCCACGCGCCGCGACCGACTCGCGGCATGGCGCGCAGGAGCCTGGGCCTGTCTCGGCGACCCCCTGGATGCCGAGGAGCTGCTGGCGGTGCTCGACGCGTTTCTCCCCGCGAAACTCGATGCGGATCAAGCGCGCACCGACAGCTTCATCGACGAGCTGACGGGGGTCTATAACCTGCGTGGGCTCATTCGGCGGGCACGGGAGCTCGGAGCCCAGGCTGCCCGCCAGCGGGCGGCGCTGGGATGTGTGTTGCTCGCGGCCGATGTTCCCGACGGGATCAACGGCGACGGCGAGGAGCAACAGATCCTGCGGGACATGGCCGCCGCACTCCGCTCGACCGCTCGGACGTCGGATGCGATCGGGCGGCTGGACGACCGCGCTTTCATTATTATGGCGATCGACACGAATGCGGAGCAGGCACGCACCCTTGGCCAGCGCCTCGGGGATGCCGTCCAGGCTGCCCAACACGCGGCCGGGAAGACGAAGGTCGACCCGCTCAAGTTGTTCGGCGGGTTCTCTGGCGTACCTGATTTCCGGACCGCCGCGATGGATCCATCGGAATTGGTGCGGCGGGCCACGGCAGCGCTCGACCGCGCCCGAGCGGAACCAGACGGCTGGTGGCTCCGCGAGTATGAGGCAGACGACTAGCGGTTATTTGATTTGGCTGATCGTGTAGACCGCGAACGGCAGGCTGAGCAAGAGGCCGGCGATACGCCACCCGCTTTCCCCACTCCGTCGCTGTGGCACGAACACGCGGTCGCCCGCGCGCAGATTGAGTCGATCGAGGGAGTACCCCGACCCCAGCGCCTGCCGCAGCGGCTCGCTACTCCAGAGCACCGTGCTGCCTCGCTCCACTCGCATGCCGAGCGGCTTGGCCCGTTGGGTGAAACCGCCGGCCAGAGTGATTAGGTCGGCCAACGGCTGCTCTGGCGCGGCTACGTAGAAACCGGGACGCACCACGTCACCTTCAACAAGCAGCCGGATGAGTGGCCGCACCTGGACCACCGGCTGACGCAGGAACCGGGCGAGGTGGTCCTGCAGCCGTTCGCGGAGCTCGGAGCGCAGCACCCCGCGCAGCGGCATCGGCCCCAGCTGCGGCAGCTCGATCTCTCCGGCGGCATTGACCGTGAAGGTGTCGGTCAGTTGCGCCTCGCGATCCACGCGAACGACAATGCGGTCGCCCTGTTGGAAGTCCCCATTCTCAAGGCGCCAGCGGACCAGCGCCGCAGCCGAGCGGTCTCGGTTGCCCCCCGCTTCGAGTCGAGCCAGCTCGGATTGCAACGCAGCGCGGGTGGCGAGCGCCGAGGAGGGTTGCTGCGCCGCCGCGCGCGGCGCCGCCAGGCACGCGACGAGCGCGCACCGCATCGTAAACCACTGGAGTCGGGAGATCATTCGACGGTTACACTCTTGGCGAGATTGCGCGGGCGATCCACGTCGCATCCCCGCAGGACAGCGATGTGATAGGCAAGTAGCTGCAAGGGAATCACGGTCAGCACGGGCGACAGCAACGGTGCCGTGGCGGGAACGCGCAGTTGATGGTCGGCCAGGCCGCCCAGGTCGCCGTTTCCTTCCGTGGTCACGGCGATGATGCGCCCGCCCCGCGCCCGCACCTCCTGCATGTTCGACAGCACCTTGGTGTAGACCTCGTCGTGCGGCGCGAGGAACACCACCGGCATCTCGGCGTCGATGAGCGCGATGGGACCGTGCTTCATTTCGGCGGCGGGATACCCTTCGGCGTGAATGTAGCTGATCTCCTTGAGCTTCAGCGCACCTTCCAGCGCCACCGGGAAGTTGACGCCACGCCCGAGATACAGCGCGTTGCGCGCATCGACGAATTCTTCCGCCAGCCGCCGCACGTGCGGCTCGAGCGCGAAAACGCGCGAGACGAGTGTCGGCAGTTGCGCCAGCCGGCACAGCAGCTCCCGACGCGCCTCGAGCGGCAGGCCGCGCTGCTGTCCGAGGTACACGCCGAGCAGGGCAAGCGCGACGATCTGGGATGTGAATGCTTTGGTCGAGGCTACCCCGATCTCCGGACCCGCATGGAGGTAAATACCGCCGTCCGATTCGCGGGCGATCGTGCTGCCGACGACGTTGACGATGCCGAGCACACGTGAGCCCGCGGCGCGGGCGGCGCGCATCGCCTCCAGGGTGTCCGCCGTCTCCCCAGACTGCGAGATCGCGATGGTCAGCGTGTTGGAGGCTGGCAGCGGACGCCGGTACCGGTATTCGGATGCATACTCCACGGTCACCGGAATCTGGGCGAGGCTTTCGATGATTTGTCGTCCCACGAGCCCCGCATGCCACGACGTGCCACACGCGACGATGGTAATGCGGTTGATGGCGGCACAGTCGTCGGGCGTGATGTTCAGGCCGTTGAGCCGCGCGACGCCTTCGTCGAACACGAGCCGGCCCCGCAGCGTCCCCCGCACCGTGTCCGCCTGCTCGAAGATTTCCTTCTGCATGAAATGCGCATAGGGGCCCAGCGCGTGATATCCCTGCGGCGTGAGCACGGCGATATCGCCGTCATTGAGGTGGACGACGGATCGGGTGTATTCGATGATCGCCGAAGCATCGGACGCGACAAAGAATTCATCGTCGCCGATCCCGAGTAGCACGGGCGAACCCTGGCGCGCGACGACGATCTTACCGGGTTCGTCGGCCGACATGACGGCTAGGCCGTACGTGCCGACGACAAGCTCCAGGGCGGCGATGACGCGCGCTTCCAGGGTCTCGCCCGGGGAATCCTCGATCAAGTGCGCGAGCGTTTCGGTATCGGTCTCGGTCCGGAATTTGTGCCCGCACCCCTCCAGGGCCCGCCGCAGTGTGTCGGCGTTCTCGATGATGCCGTTGTGGACGACGGCGATGCGCTCGTCGCAATCCACGTGCGGATGAGCGTTGCGTGTCGTCGGGGCTCCGTGGGTCGCCCAGCGCGTGTGCGCGATGCCCGAAGCGCCGGAGACCGGCGACCGCGCGAGGAGCGCCTGAAGATCGGGCACACGTCCGGCGAGTTTACGGGTCACGATCCCGTCACCGGTGTGGACGGCGACGCCGGCCGAATCGTATCCACGATACTCGAGTCGGGCGAGGCCCCGCACCAGGATCGACGACGCGTCGCGCCGGCCCCCGCCTGTGTAGCCGATCACACCACACATTTCAGTGCTTCTCCGTTCTGACGACGCGCAGCGCGCGCGCGGCGGGTTGCGGCGTTGTCGGATCCGCGTGGGTCGGAGGCCTGAGGAGGCCGAACTGCTCGAGCTGCGACTGCTTCGCGAGCAGCAGGTGAGCGATGTCGTCGGCGCCCAACAGCGCACCGCACCGGCTGCAGCGCAATCCACTGATGCGATCGAGACCCCAGATGCGTCCTTGGGCTGCTCCGGTGCGCGGGCGCGCTTGACAGCTGCTACAGTACACGCCCGCCGCCGTCTCAATTTCCGGGCCGTCCCCTCCCCCGGAGTTACCTTGACCCGGGCGGGTCGCATCAGCGCCCCGCCCGCAATGCTGTGGTTGTCGTGCTACAGCACTCCGTGTGCCTTCCGACCCGCGATGGCGTAGCCTTCTTGTTCGTCGACCGTTGCGTATCCGGAGAGATAGCTGTAGTGACGGTACAAGTCGTCCGACCGCACATCGTTCAACACGGCGCCCAGCAACCGGATCGGCAGGTGATCCAAAACCGCGAGCTTCGTGCGCGCCAACGCGAGGTTGGTCGTGCCGGTGCGCAACACGAGCAGCAAGCTTCCCGTCAGGGTCCCCAGCGTATACGGATCGACCCCCGAGCCGAGCGGCGAGCTGTCCACGATGACCACGGCGTAGTGCGCACGCGCGTGCTCGAGTAACTCCACCATCGCTGGGTATCCCAACAGCTCGGGTGAATCGCGGTAGCGCGAGCCGGCGGCGATGAAGTCCAGAGCGGCAAACGGCGTCGACTGTGTGACCGCTTCGAGCGACGCGGCACCGGCGAGGTGGTCCGTCAGTCCCAGCTTGCGGGGGCGATGCAGGATGCGATGTAAGCCGCCACGCCGAGAATCTCCGTCGATGAGCAACGTCGCCTTGCCCGACTCGGCGCACGCCAGCGCGAGATTCGCGGATACAAACGATTTCCCGTCGCCAGCCCCCGGGCTGGTCACCGTGACGACCACGGGACCGTTGCCACCGTAAAAGTGCATCAGGCTCAGCCGCACACTGCGCATCGCCTCGATCACTTGCGCGACCTCTTCGTCATCCGGTCCCGCCGCCCGGTCCTTCACGTGCGGCAAGACGCCAAGGATCGGCAGTCCCATCTGCCGGGTCACCTGGTCCGGATACCGCATGCGCGGGTCGACCCGATCCGCCACGACGGCGCCCACGAGTCCCAGACCGAGGCCGGCGATGAACCCGAGGACGAGGAGACGCGATGCCGTGTCTTTCAGCGGCTCCTGCGGGGGCACGGCGACGTCGAGAATCCGGACGTCGGCGATGCTACTGGCCTCGGCAAGGCGCGCTTCGTCGTAGCGTTGCTGCACGCCGGTAAACAGGTTCGTGGCCAGCTCGAGATCGCGACGCAACCGCGCTTCGTCGATGGCCCGCTGCGGAATGCCGCGCAGCTCGTGCTCGCCGGCCGCGATCTGCGGCGCCAGCACACGCTCGCGCGCCAGCAACTCGGCGCTCAACGACTCGGCCAGCGCCGGAATGGTGCGTTGCTCGAGGGCCGCAATCTCTGCGCGGAGCTGCTGGACCGCAGGGTGTTCCGGCGTGTAGCGGGCCCTCAGGGCACGCTCGTCGGCCTGCTTGACGGTGAGGTCCCGCAGGGCCTGGCTCACGTCCGCCGTGCGCTGCACCGCCCCGATGAACGCAAGACCCTCCGGCGACCCGCCGGAATCCCGCATCCGCGCCAGCACTTGCTGGATCGCACTCCGATCCCGGCGCAACTGCTCCTCTTCGAGCCGTGGGGCGAACAGGCTACCGAACGCAGCGTCGCGCCCGGCGGACGCAGCCGCGGTGCCGACTGTCGGAGTAAATGTTGCCGTCCCGACCTGGAATTGCTCGAGCGCACTCTCTGTCCGCCGCAGGTTGTCGCGCGCCGCCCGCAGCTGCTCGTCAAGTAGCGTCCCCAGCTGATGCAGCTTCGCCCGCTTGAGGTCCGCGCCGACCTCCACGAAGCGCTGCGCGATGGCGTTCGCCGTCGCCGCACCGCGCGTGGCGTCCTCCGCCGTCAACCCGATCCGCAGAAAGTTGCCGCCTGGGTCCAGCGTCACCGCGAGCGAGTTGGCGAGCTTGCGGGCGGCGTCGCGCAGCGGTCGCACCGTGAACGTGAGATCGCTGCCCGCGTGAAGCGCGGCCGCGGCAGGCGCCCAGCGAAAGCCGAGCGCCGCGCCGATCGAGTCGCCGATCGCACCTTGCTGCAGTTCTTCGCCCTTCGCTCCCAGGAGGCTAAACGACCGGCCCGTCCGGTCCGCCACGATGCGATATCGGCCCGGACGGTAGGTATCGCCGACCTCGAATCCCGCAAACGCCCCGTTAGCGCCGCGCTCGGGCGTAAGGTACAGCTTGAGGTCGCGCGCCACTTGATCGAGCACGACGTAGGACTTGAGCAAATCGACCCACGCGTAGGACTCGAACAGCTGATTGGCACCGATCGGCCCGCGGCCGGTGCCGCGCGGCTCGCTCGACTGGATCCAGATGGTGGCCTGCACCTGGTAGCGGGGTGGCAGCAGGCGACCGGCGAGGATTCCGCCGAGGATCCCCACGCCCGTCAAGGCCAGCACCCACCAGCGATAGCGGCGCGTCGCCGATCTGAAGCGAGCCCAGTCGAGCGGTTGGATCGACTCGGGCGTGAGCTCGCCCGCTAATTCGGCGCGTGCCGCCCGAACGCGGGGATCGACTGGCAGCGCCATCTCGGCGAGCGGCGCGCGGTCGGAACGAGGCTGAAGAGTCATGGCCCGCCCTACCGCAAGCAGGATACCGTACAAATCGTTTCGGACCCAAGAATTGCGACCACGCGGTGCCCGGGAGCGCCCGAAAAAGTGTTGCCGAACCCATACAATCGCGTCTGCAAAAGCCGAAATGTTGTCAGCAGGCCGTTACAGCGTCCTTGACAAGCTTCCGAACGTCGTGTAAATGCATCACTTCTCGAAGTCGCTCGCCCGACGCGTTTTGGGCCCGATCTGTGCCAGGGAGCACGAATGTCACCAGTAGCCACTCGTCGCCGGCACGGAGGGTTCGCCGCGTCCATGTCCGACCCAACACCTGGTAAAAGCGCGTCACGGGCGCGCCAAAGCCCTGCCGCTCCACCACGGCACGTGGTGAGCTTCCTGCCGCTCACGCCGGAGCTCAAGTCCAGCGTTCACATACTCATTGTGGACGACGAGCGGTCGCTGCGGGAAAGCTGCGCGACGGTGCTTCGGTACGAAGGCTATCAGGTCAGCCTGGCGGGTCGCGGGGATGAAGCGCGCGACATGCTCAAGCGCAACCGGTTCGACATTGTGCTCCTCGATCTGTACATGGGGGACATATCCGGGATGCGTCTGCTGCGGATGTGCCTCGAGGCGCATCCGGACACGATTGTCGTCATGATGACCGGCAATCCCAGCCTGGACTCGAGTCTCGAGGCCCTGCGCGCGGGAGCCTGGGACTATCTCCCCAAGCCCTTCTCCGGCACGCACCTGCAGATCTTGCTGGGCCGTGCCGCGCATAGCGTCCTCGTAGGGCGGGAGTCGCACGCCATCCAGGCGGAGTTTGCTCGCGAAAACGGCAACAGCGAGCGCGTCACCGTGCTCGGCGCCGCGCCGGCGTTCCGCCGAGCGGTCGATCTGGCCCGACGCGTGGCTCCCACCGATGCGTCGGTCTTCATCACCGGCGAGAGCGGCTCCGGAAAAGAGTTGATCGCGGAGTTCATCCATTATCACAGCCGGCGCAGCAGCCGCCCTCTCGTTGCCGTCAATTGCGCCGCGCTGCCCGAGGCGCTGCTCGAGTCGGAGATGTTCGGCCACTGCAAGGGAGCATTCACAGGTGCGGTGCGGGACAAGCCTGGCCTGCTCGAAGCCGCGAACGGCGGCACGTTGTTGCTCGACGAGCTCGTGGAGATGTCGAAACCGATCCAGGCCAAATTGCTGCGGGTGATTCAGGATGGCGTGGTGCGGCGCGTCGGCAGCGAGACCACCGATGCCGTCGTGAATGTGCGGTTCATCGCCTGCACCAATTGCAATCCCGAAGAGGCGGTCAAGGCCGGGACGCTGCGTGAGGACCTGTATTACCGCTTGCGCGTCGTGCCGATTCGCGTTCCCTCGCTGCGGGAGCGCGCCAGCGACATCCTGCTGCTCGCGGACCACTTCCTCGCGTATTACTGGAATCGCCACCGCGGCGCCGGCACGCCGCCGCCACGCTTCACAGAAGCCGCGATCCGCTCCCTCCGTGCCCGCGCCTGGAAGGGGAACGTGCGCGAGCTGGAGAACGTCGTCGAGCACATGGTCGTCCTCCTCGAACCCGGCTCGGAAATCCGACCGGAGGACATTCCCGCGCTCGAGCAGGTGGCATCCCAAGGGAACACGCCCGCCGCCGCCGCCGAGATCACCACCGAAGAGCCGTACTACATCGCCCGCGATCGGCTCGTCGCCAGCTTCGAGCTGCAATACCTCACGCAGCTCGTCACGGAAGCGCGCGGCAACATGTCGCGCGCAGCGCGGGCGGCCGGCCTAGACCGGACGACGCTCTACCGTCTCATTGAGCGTCACGGGCTGCAGCGCAAGCGGATCCGGGAAACAACCGACCCGACGAGCTTGTAGCACCCCCCTCACAATCACCGTGGCGCCGGGCTGACAAGCGACGGCGGCGTGACGCGTACCCGTTGATTTGACTAGCGTTTCCGTGGCTCGTCGGAAGGCATGGCATCTGCACAAGGCGCTCGCATCCCAACGCGAGAGCCCAGCCCGTGACGAGCATCAGACTCAGTCAAACGCTCACCCGCCCGACCGCCGCCGCAGCAGACTCGTCGGAACGGCTGCGGCGTGCATTGAACGTCAGTGTCGCCGCCATCGGACTACTGCTGACCGCCCCCTTGATGGCCTTGATCGCGCTACTCGTCAAGGTCACGTCGCGCGGGCCGGTCTTTTTCAAGCACACACGCGTTGGACTCGACCGCCGCGGCGGCGGGAGGTCAGAGCAGGATAATCGTCGGGGCGCGGACTGCGGCGGCAAGCCGTTCACGATCTACAAGTTCCGCACGATGGCGCCCAACGGCGATCCCAATCACCAAGTGTGGGCGCAGCCGAACGATCCGCGGGTGACGAGTCTCGGCCGGATCTTGCGGCTGTATCGCCTGGACGAGCTGCCGCAACTCATCAACGTGCTCCGCGGGGACATGGACGTGGTCGGTCCCCGTCCTGAGCAGCCCGCAATCTTCGCCCAGCTGCGCGACAAGATCGAGCGTTACCAGGAGCGCCAGCGGGTCCGGCCGGGAATCACGGGGTTGGCGCAGATCAGCCAGGACTATGACAGCTCGGTCGACGACGTGCGTAGCAAGGTGCGATTCGATCTCGACTACATCGCCCGCCAATCGTTCTTCGAGGATTTGAAGATCATGCTGCGCACGGTGCCAGTGGTGATCGGCAAGCGCGGGGCCTGGTAGCCGCGGTCGAGTCCGGAGCCTTCGCTGACCGTTCCGGCGGACGTCATTTCGCAAGACGCTCAGCGACACGTCGTGCGATATGTCGCCCAACACTGATCGACGCGGTCGCAGCGGGTGAGGGGGCGTTCAGCACATGAATCGAACGCTTGCCCTCCACAATCCGAAAGTCGTCGAGTAGCTTGCCGGACCGGTCGACCGCCTGAGCCCGGACTCCACTCCCTCCCGGCACAACGTCCTCCTCCCGCAGATTCGGCACCAGGCGCTGCAGCGCTCTCACGAAGGCCCTCTTGCTCAGCGACCGCTCCAACTCGGCGAACCCGGTCCGCCAATACCGGGCCGCCATGCGCCAGAAGCCGACGGACGTCATCATTGCCGCGACATCGCCAGCCGAGACGTCGGTGCGGCGATAACCCTCCCGCTTCAGCGCCAGGACGGCGTTCGGTCCTGCGTGCACGTGGTCATCGATCGTGCGCGTGAAGTGCACGCCGAGGAATGGGAGACGCGGATCGGGCACGGGGTAGATCGGGTGACGCACCAGTCCCCGCCGCTCTGGCAGGAGCTCGTAGTACTCACCACGAAACGGGATGATCATCAGCCCCGGGTCCACACCGCACGCGCGGGCTAGGCGGTCCGCTTGCAGGCCAGCGCAGGTCACGAGCAGCGATGCGCGCACGTCTCCGACGGTCGTTGCGACAACCAGCGTGGATCCGTCCTGATGCGCCCCGACGACCCGAGCCCTCGTGCGGATCTCCGCACCCCCCGCCTGCGCCCGGCGGGCGAAGGCGGCCGCAACCTTCGCAAAGTCCACCACCCCAGTCTCGGGAACCCAGAGGCCGGCGAGGCCGGCGACCTCAGGCTCAAGCTCGCGCAACTCCTCGCGTCCGAGCTGCCGGACACCGGCGAGTCCGTTCGCTCGCCCGCGGGCCTCCAACTGTCCCAGCGCAGCGAGCTCCGCCTCACGTGTGGCCACGACGAGCTTGCCGTCTTGCCGGTACGGGATCCCTTCATCGGCGCAGAACCGGTATAGCG
>WNEL01001153.1_pt1 | contig 11692 bp, 7 predicted proteins | sample 5399991 | NCBI WGS metagenome assembly WNEL01 (sample SAMN13153325, study PRJNA577476) | soil metagenome | isolation source: 20 cm grassland meadow soil pre-rain plot 2 | place: USA:California | collected 2015-09-08
TGATCTCCTCCGAGATGGACGACGCCGCCACCACGCTCGGCGCCGGCGTCGTGCGCCGCACGCTGCGCATCACGCTGCCGCTCACGTTGCCGGCCATCCTGGCCGCGTTCATCGTCGCCTTCCTCGAAGCCATCGCCCTCTTCGGCGTGCCGGCGCTCATCGCGCTGCCCGCGCGCTTCCAGGTGATGACGACGATGCTGTGGCAGTTCTTCGAGTTTCCGCCGAAGGTGGAGGTGGCCGCCGCGTACTCGATGCCGCTGCTCGCCATCACGGTGGCGCTGTTCTGGCTCCAGCGCCGGATCATCGCGCGCAAGGGCTACGTCGCGCTCACCGGCAAGGGCGGCGAGCGCCGGCTGATCCGGCTGGGACGGTGGCGCTGGCCGATGCTGGGCTGGTGTGTGTTCGTCACCTCGCTGTCGTTCTTCCTGCCCATGATCGTCGTGCTGCAAGCGGCGTTCGCCAAGGCGTGGGGACGCGGATTCTCGCTCGACAATCTCACCCTGCGCAACGTGGCCTTCGTGCTCGTCGACCAGCGCGCGACGCAGACGGCCGCGTGGCACACCTTCGTCTACGGCAGCGCCGCCGCCCTCATCGCGCTGGCCGTCGCGCTGGCCATCGCGTACGTCGCGCATCGCCGGCTGGTCCCGCTCTCGAGCGCCCTGACGTACGTGGCGATGGCGCCGTTCGTGATTCCCGGCATCGTGCTGGCCATCGGCTTCTACGCCGCCTACACGCGCCAGCCGCTGGTGCTCTACGGCACCGCCTGGATCCTCATCCTCGCGTTCGCCACACGCTTCTTGCCGATCGCCTACGCCAACAGCGATGCGGCCATCCGCGCGATCAATCCGGAGCTCGAGGACGCGGTGCGCATCCTCGGCGGCAGCCGCGCGCTGGCGCTACGCCGCGTGGTCACGCCGCTCCTGCAGCGCGGGTTGGCGGGCGCGTTCATCCTCGTGTTCATTCCCGCCACGCGCGAGCTGTCGTCGGCGATCTTTCTCTACACCACCGGCACCCAGGTGCTCTCGGTCTTGCTGTTCGACAAGAGCGATGAGGGCAACTTCGAGATGCTCTCGTCGATCGGCCTCGTGCTCGTCGTCGTCACCGTCGCGCTCGTGATGCTCGGCTTTCGCGTGGTTGGCCGCGACTTCATGCTGCGACGTACGAGCACCTAGATGGTCGCGGCGCCCCCCGCGAGCAAGCTCGCGCTGCGCGAGCTCACCTGCCGGTTCGGCACGGTGACCGCCGTGGACCGCGCGACGCTCGCGCTCGCGCGCGGCGAGTTCGTCTCGCTGCTCGGGCCCTCCGGCTGCGGCAAGACGACGACGCTGCGCATGATCGCGGGCTTCCTCGACCCGACCGAGGGCACGATCGAGCTCGACGGCCGCGTCATCTCGGCGCCGGGCCGCTCGCTGCCGCCCGAGAAGCGCGGCATGTCGATGATCTTCCAGTCCTACGCGATCTGGCCGAACATGACGGTCGCCGAGAACGTCGGCTTCGGCCTCGAGGTGCGTCGCCTGCCGCGCGCGGAGATCCGTGACAAGGTCGATCGCATCCTCGACGTCGTCCGCATGCGCGCGCTGCGCGACCGCTACCCCGCCGAGCTATCCGGCGGCCAGCAGCAGCGCGTGGCGCTGGCGCGCGCCATCGTCGTGCAGCCCGACGTGTTGCTTCTCGACGAGCCCTTGAGCAACCTCGACGCAAATCTGCGCGACGAGATGCGCTACGAGATCCGCCGCCTGCACGACGAGTTCCACATCACCACGGTCTACGTGACCCACGATCAGGCGGAGGCCATGGTGACCTCCGACCGCATCGCCGTGATGAACGCCGGCCGCATCGAGCAGGTCGATGAGCCGCGCGCGCTCTACGCGCGGCCGCGCACACGCTTCGTCGCCGGCTTCATCGGGCGCACGAACTTCCTCGAGGCCGACGTCCGTGGCGACGACGTCGTATTCGACGGCTTCGCGATCCCCCGCGCGCGCTTCGCGGACGCGACGGCGCTGCGCGGTCGGGTGACGTTTTCCCTACGGCCGCAGAGCGTGCACCTGCATCGCCACCCGCCGACACCTTCCGATCGTGCCGCCGTGCTGCCCGGCCGCGTCGTCCAGCGCGCCTACCTCGGCGAGCACTGGGACTACGCGGTGCGTCCCAAGGACGGCGCGCTGCAGCTGCGCGTGACCGCGCGCCCGCACGAGGTCTTCGAGGTCGACGAAAGCGTCTGGCTGGAACTCGACGCCGCGCAGATGTCCCCCATCGCGGACTGAGCGCGAGACCGAGGAGCGCCCCGATTCACTCGGGGCGCGACGAACGTTGGGGGGTGTGGGGGGCCATCTCGAGGCCCCCCACGTTCAAATGACCGATGCGTGGGGCATCGCGGACGGCTATCACGATGCGTTCGGGGAGTGGCGCGTCCCGTCGCCGACGACGCGCGAGGCTTTGCGCCGCGCGATGGGCGCCGAGGGCGACGCGCCGCCGCCGGCGCCCGTGATCGTCCGTCGCGCCGGCGAGCGCATCGACATCCCCGAGCCCACGCGTCTCATCCTCGAAGACGGCGCCGAGCTCGACTTCGACGGCACGCTCCCCGCCGATGCTCCGCCCGGTTATCACGAGCTACGCCCGCGCGACGACGGCCCGCCGATCCGGCTGATCGTGAGCCCCGCGCGATGCCCCGTCCCCACGCGCCGCGCATGGGGTTGGGCCGTGCAGCTGTATGCCACGCGCTCCTCGGAATCGTGGGGCATCGGTGATCTCGCCGATCTGCGGCGGCTCGGCCGATGGTCGGCAGGCCTCGGCGCGAGCACGATCCTCATCAACCCGTTGTCGGCGCCGCTGCCGCTGCGCACGCAACAGCCGAGCCCGTATTACCCTTCGAGCCGCCGCTTCGTGAATCCACTCTATCTGCGCGTAGAAGAAGCACCCGGAGCTTCCGACCTCGGTCCCGACCTCGAGCCTCTGGCCGCGCTCGGGCGCGCGCTCGACGCGGAGCGGGTGATCGACCGCGCGCGAGTATTCGATCTCAAGATGGACGCGCTCGCGCGCCTGTGGGCGAAGAGTGCACGGCCGAGTGACGACTTCGAGCGTTGGGTGAAGCAGCGCGGTACGAGCCTGCGAGAATTCGCGGTCTTTTGCGTGCTGGCCGAACACCACGGCGGCGGCTGGCATGGCTGGCCGGCGGAGCACCGGCGTCCGACCGAGCCCGCCGTCGCACGCTTCGCCGACGCACACGCCCAGCGCGTACGCTTTCACGAGTGGCTGCAGTGGCTCGCCGAGGGGCAGCTGGCGGCCGCGGCCGGTGAGATTGGCATCAGGCAGGACCTGCCGATCGGTGTGGACCCCGACGGCGCGGACGCGTGGGCATGGCAGGATGCGCTCGCGTCGGGCACCTCGGTCGGCGCACCGCCCGATCGCTTCGTCACGCGCGGCCAGGACTGGGGCCTGCCGCCGTTCGTCCCGCATCGGCTGCGCGCGCTCGGCTATGGGCCGTTCATCGAAACGATTCGGGCCTCGCTCCGTCGCGGCGGTGGATTGCGCATCGACCACGTCATGGGCCTGTTCCGTCTCTTCTGGATCCCGCACGGGCTGCCACCCGCCGAGGGTGCCTTCGTTCGCTATCCGGCCGACGAATTGCTGGCGATCGTCGCGCTCGAAAGCCAGCGTGCGGGTGCGACCGTTGTCGGAGAGGATCTCGGCACCGTCGAGGAGGGCGTGCGCGAGCGACTCGCCGCGGCGGGGATCCTGTCGTACCGGGTCGCGTGGTTCGAGGAGCGTCCGCCCGTCGAGTATCCGGAACTCGCCATGGCCGCGGTGACCACGCACGACCTGCCGACGATCAGCGGCCTGTGGACGGGCGCCGACGTCGCCGAGCAGGTTCGGCTCGGCCTCGTGGACAGCGACGGGGCGCTCGATTCCACGCGCGCACGCCTGGTCCAGCTGGCCGGGCGGCCCGACACCGCCGACGTGAACGAGGTCGTCGAGGCGGTGCACGCGCGGCTGGCCGAGGCGCCGTCGCTCCTCGTCACCGCGACGCTCGATGACGCGCTCGCCGTACTCGAGCGCCCGAACGTGCCGGGCACGACGTCCGAGCGACCCAACTGGTCGCTCGCGCTGCCGCTCCCGCTCGAGGCGCTCGAGCAGGCGCCGCTGCCGCGGCGCATCGCCAGCGTGCTCGCGGAACGGCGCGCGTGACGTCGTGAGGGTGCTCGTCACCGGCGGCGCCGGCTACATCGGCAGCGTGGTGTCGGAGGAGCTCACGGCCCGCGGCCACGCGGTGGTCGCCTATGACAACCTCGCGCGCGGCCATCGTGACGCCGTGCCCGAGGCGGCTCCCCTCGTCATCGGCGATGTGCTCGACGCGGCGACGCTGACGGCCGAGCTACGCGAGCATCGCATCGACGGCGTCGTCCATCTCGCGGGGCTCTCGCTCGTCGGCGAGTCCGTGACCGACCCCGCGCGCTACTACCGCGTCAACGTCGTCGGCGGCCTGACGTTGATCGATGCGATGCGCGCCGCAGGCGTGGGCCTGCTCGTGTTCTCGTCGAGCGCGGCGGTGTACGGCGAGCCGGCCAAGCAGCCCATCGAGGAGGACGATCCGCCCGCACCGACCAATCCCTACGGCGAGACCAAGCTCGCCGTCGAGCGCGCGATCCGCTGGTACGGGCGGGCGTTCGGGCTGCGCGGCGTGAGTCTGCGCTACTTCAACGCCGCCGGCGCGAGCGCGCAGCGCGGGGAGCGCCACGATCCCGAAACGCATCTCATCCCCATCGTGCTGGACGCCGCGGCGGGCCGCCGAGACGCCGTGACGATCTACGGCGAGGACTATCCGACGCGCGACGGGACGTGCGTCCGCGACTACGTGCACGTCCTCGATCTCGCCGACGCGCACGTGCGCGCGCTCGACGCGCTGGCGGCCGGCGCACCGGGCGGCGTGTACAACCTCGGCTGCGGCGGCGAGGGTTATACGGTGCGCGAGGTCATCGAGACGGCCGCCGCGGTTACCGGACGTCGCATCGCGACGCGCGTGGGAGGGAGGCGTCCCGGTGACCCGGCCACGCTCGTCGCCGCCACGGGACGGATCACCCGTGAGCTGGGCTGGCGCGCCCAGCGCCAGGATCTTCGCGAGATCATCAGCTCGGCGTGGCAGTACGAGCTGAAGCGCGTCGAGCGCTGAAGCGAGTCTATGAATCCGAAATGCGTTATCGCGCGAGCGCGACGAACGCGACGCCCGCCAGCACGATCGTCGCCGCGGCCACCCGCGGTCCCACGCGCCCCTCGCCCATCCACAGCGTCCCGATGAGCGCCGACAGCACGATGGAGAGCTCGCGCGCCGCGACGACGTAGCCGGCCTTCGACAGCCGAAACGCGAGCAGCACGAGCGTGTAGCCGGCGGCGCTCATCGCGCCCACGGCGAGGATGGCGCGCCAGTTCGTCATCCACTCGCGTCGCACCGCCGCGGGACGGTTCAGCAGCGCCGCCGGGAAGAGCACGAGTCCACAGCCCGCCTCCATCAAGAGCATGTAGGGGACCGGATGCAGACGCGTGACGCCTGCCTTGTCGTTGAGCGAGTACGCGGCGATGGTCAGGCCGGTGATCACCGCCCAGAGCGTCGCGGCGCCGAGCGAGGCGCCCGTCGCCGTGGCATGCCGTTGACCGACCTGGTGCAGCGTCGCGACGCCGGCGACGACGAACGCGACGCCGACGATGCCGAGCGGTGAAAGTCGCTCATCGAGCAGCACGAAGGCTCCCACGGGGACGAGCACCACGCCGAGGCCGCGCGCAATCGGATAGACGATCGAGTACGCGCCGGTGGAGTAGGCGCGGCCGAGACTGTAGAAGTACAGCACGTGCAGGGCGATCGTCGCGAGCACGAACGGCACCGCGCGCGCGGGTACGCCGTCGCGCCACAGCAGCGGCGCGGCGAGCGGCAGCAGAACCGGCGCGGCCACGCACGAGCAGAGCGCGAGAAAGGCCAGCGGATCGCGGCCGCGCTTGGCGAGCGCGTTCCACCCGGCGTGCAGCACCGCCGCCGCCAGCACGAGCGCAAGCGCGCCCCCGGTCACCGCGGGCCCGCTGGACTTGGAGGGCCACGTCGGGGCCCCCGCACAGTGGCCGAGTGAATCCGAGGAGCGCCACGATTCACTCGGGGCGCGACGAGCGTTGGGGGGTGTGGGGGGCCATATCGGGGCCCCCCACGTTCAAATGACCGACGCCGAGCTCGGCGAACGCGTCGGCGAACGCCTGCACCGCGCGCGACATGTCGCGCGGCGTGAGCGTGCCCATGTTGGCGACGCGGAACGCGTAGGTGCGCAAGTCGCCTTGCCCCGCGTAGATGACGTAGCCGCGCCGCTTGAGCGCGTCGTGGAGCGCGTCGTAGGCGACACCGGACGGCAGGCGAAACGTCGTCAGAATGTTCGAGCGGGCCTCCGGCGCGACAAGAATCGCCAGCCCGAGCTGCTCCAGGCCCTCGCGCAGCACGCGAGCATTCTCCGCGTAGCGCGCGACGCGCTGCCTGACACCTTCTTGCGCCAGCTCGGCCAGCGCCTGCTCCATCGCGTGCAGCACCTGCACGGCCGGCGTGAACGGCGTGTTGTCCTGCTCCTGCGTGGCGAAGTGCGAGTGCAGATCGAGGTAGACCGAGCGAGGTGGGCGTCCGCGCAGCGCCTCGAGCGCCGGGCGTCGTGCGAGCACGAACGACACGCCGGGCACGCCCTGCAGACATTTGTTGGCGCTGGCCGTCACGAAGTCGAGCGGTGCCTGCGTGACGTCCAGCGGCTCGCCGAAGAGGCTCGACATCGCGTCCACGATCATGCGCCGCCCGAGGCGCTGCGCAACGCGCGCGACCTCGGCCACGGGGTTGAGCAGGCCCGTGGTGGTCTCGTGATGCACGAGCGCGACGTGGCTGATCTCCGGCCGCGCGGCCAGCGCCGCCTCGACGTCGGCGGTGCGCACCGGCGTGAAGATGTCGGTCCGCACCGCGTGCGCGGCGATGCCGTGGGCGCGCGCGATCTTCAGCATGCGGTCGCCGTACACGCCGTTGTCGACCACGAGCAGCGCGCGGTCGGCGGGCACCGCCGAGCAGATGGCCGCCTCCACCGCGGCCGTGCCGGAGCCGGTGAAGAGCACCGTCGTCCAGTCCTCGCCGCATCCCGCCAGCCGTGTGATCTCGGCGCGGCAGCGGCGCATCATCTCGAAGTACTCCGGCTCGCGATGACAGAGGTCCGGCATCACGAGCGCCGCGCGGACCGTCGCCGAGGTGTTGGCCGGGCCCGGGTTCAGCAGGACCCACTCACGGTCGGCCATTCAACGCCTCACGAGGTCGTAATAATGAGCGTACGTCTCCAGGCAGGCTACACGAAGCCACGCCGGGTCCCAAGTTCGGTCGCCGAATCGTCCGGGCGCCATCCGCGCCGGGTCGAGCGTCGGCGCCATGCCCGTCACTGCCTCGGCCAGCGCGCGGCCGACGCCGCCCGAGCCGGCGATGCCGGGCAGCGGGCCGACGACGAAATGACCGTCCGGCGTGTAGGTCGGCACACCGGCGGTGCCGCCGATCACGGGGGCCTCGCCGAGCCCGGGCACGACCTCCATGAGCCCGGGCGCATGCGCGGTCAGCACCTCGCCGGCGCGCGGTGTCGCCGTCACCGTGAAGTCGGCGCACGCGCCCACGTCGACGCCGAGCGGCGTTGTCTCGAAGAAGCCGAGCATCAGCCCGCCGACCTCGGGGCGCACGTACGCAAGCCGATCGGGCACGCGGACGACAGGAAAGGTCGACGTGACCCAGGCCATCGGCGCCGTCACCCACGCCTGGTGCCGCACGGCAAACGCCGGGACCGCGGCGCCCGCGTGCGCTGCGATCGCGCCGGTCCACGCGCCGGCGGCGATCACGACGACTTCGGCGTCGACGTCGCCCTCACCCACCGTCACGCCGCGCGCCCGGCCGCCCGCGATGCGGATGCCGAGCACCTCGCAGCCGGTGACCAGCGTCACGCCGAGCCGGCGCGCGGCCGTGGCATACGCGCTGGCGAGCGTGTAGGGCTCGGCGTAGCCGTCGTTGGGCAACCATGCGGCGACATGATCCTTCGATGGCTCGATGCCCGGCGCCAGGCGCCGGACGTCGTCGGAACCGATGAGCGCGGCGTCCACGCCGAAACCCCGCGCCGCCCTCGCCTGCTCGCGGATCTCGGCGTCGCGTGCCGGGGTCAGCGCCAGTCGCAGCGAGCCCGTGCGCCGAAAGCCGCTGGCGAGGCCCTCGGCCTCGAGCGTGGCGATGTCGGCCAGCGTCTGCCCGACGATCGCGGACTTCACGGCGGACGTCCGCAGCTGGCCGATGAGTCCCGCGGCCTGGCTCGTGGTCGCCGCGTTGAGCTCGTCGCGCTCGAGCACGAGCACGTCGCGCACACCGGCGCGCGCGAGATGCCAGGCCGCCGCGCAGCCGAGGATGCCGCCACCGACGATCGCGACGCGAGCGCGCCGCGAGAGGCTCACGTCGGCAGCGCGCTTGTGCTACCGCAGGTAGGGCTCACACGACCCGGTTCAGCGCGAGGTCGAAGGCGTCGAAGTTCCGGACCCGCGCGCCGGGCGTCACGCGGGTGCGGCGGTTCAGCACGACCGGCACACGCTGCTCGGACAGCCCGCCGTGCGAGCGCAGCGGCGCGTCGAGACCCGAGAGATCGTGCCGCGCGACCGAGGTGCCGACGACGGTGGCGCGCTCGCTGACGACGATCAACTCGCCGACGCGATCTTCGGGCAGCTCGAAACGCCGGCAGCCTTCCTTGCGATCGAGCACTGCCTCCATGCCCGGCAGCCGCGCAAGGCGCTCGATCACGTCGTCCACGCGCGTGTCGGCGGGCAGATAGATGGTGGCGAACGAGCCGAGGGCGCCGTGATGCACGACGTAGGGGTCGGTGATCGGCAAGATCACCCGTGCACGACCTTCACCCAGCCACGCGTCGAGAAAATCTTGAAGATAGACCACGCGAGGACGGCCGGCGGCGTCGGTCTTCGCGTTCATCCCGTGATCGGCGGTGAGCACGATGATCGCGCCCAGCGCGTCCAGGCGCGCGAGATATCCGTCCATCATTCGGTAGAAGGCGTCCGCGGCCGGTGTGCCGGGCGCGTGCTTGTGCTGCACGTAGTCGGTGGTGGACAGGTACATGACGTCGGGTCGCCGGGTTTCCATGAGGCGCACGCCCGCGGCGAACACGAACTCGCTGAGGTCCGCGCTGTACACGGAGGGCAGCGGCCGGCCCACGAAGCGCAGCGCGTCGGCGATGCCATGCTCCGTCTCGGTCGTCTCGTCGGCCTTCTCCGACGAGAAGCAGATGCCCTTCAGCCCGTGGCCGAGTAGCCGCCGCAGCTTGTCCTTGGCGGTGACCACGGCCACCGTCGCGCCGGCGGCCGCAAGCCGCGCCAGCAGCGTCTCCGCGCGCAGATACTTGGGATCGTTCATCATGACCTCGACGCCCGCCTGCGGATCCCAGAAGTAATTGCCGGAGATGCCGTGCACCGAGGGCGGCGCGCCGGTCACGATCGACAGATTGTTGGGATTCGTGAACGAGGGCATCACGCAGTCGCCGACCAGCGACGTGCCGGCGGCGCGCGCCGCCCCCAGCCAGGGCATCGCGCCATGCTCGACGGCGCAATCCAGGTAGTCCGGCTCGCAGCCGTCCACACAGACGACGACCACGGGCGCGCGCGGCGGCGCGTACCGGCGGCCATTGACCTCGATCGCCGATCCCTCGCTCATGGGGCCTTCATCGTATACTTTTCCCGTTTTTGAGGTAGCCATGCGCCAGCTGCTCGTCCTGGACCTCGTCAGCGACCTCTCGATCGGCCTCGCCTGCGCGGCGATCGCGGCCGCGCTGCTGCACTTTGCGCGGCGGCCGACGGGCGTACCCTACGCGCGCGTCTTCGTCGCCTTCGCCGGCTTCGTCGTCGCCGACGGCGCCACGCACCTCGCCGCCGTGTGGAGCCTGTGGCAGCCGAGCCTCTGGCTGGCCACCGCCCTCAAGCTGACGACGGCGGTGGCGGCGGTGGCGGTGGCGCTGCTGCTGCCGCCGCTCGCTCCCAAGGCGCTCGGCCTCGGCGCCGCCGGCGCCCTGCTCGACGCCGCGCCCGACGCGATGCTTCTCGTCGACACCAACGGCGCGATCCGGCTGGTGAACGCGCGCGCCGAGGCGCTGTTCGGCTATTCGCGTCGCGAACTCCTCGGGCGGTCCGCGACGATGCTGTTGCCCGACGACGTGCGCGCCGCACGCGACGTCCAGCGCGACGTCTACGGCGTCCGTCGTGACGGCAGCCGCTTTCCCGCCGAGATCAGCGTGAGCGCGGTCGACACCGACGTGGGGAAACTGGTGACGGCCGTCGTGCGCGACGTCACGGATCGCCGTCGGCTCGACGACGACGAGCATACCGAGCGGGGCCGCGCGGAGATCGCGCGGGCTCACGCCGAGGAGGCGGGGCGCCGCGCGTCGTTTCTCGCCGAGGCCAGCCGCGTGCTCGCCGCCTCGCTCGACTACGAGGCGACGTTGCGCAGTGTCGCGCGCGTCGCCATCCCCTACCTCGCCGACTATGTGCTGGTGGACGTGCTCGAGACCCACGGTCGTGTGCTTCGCCGCCTCGCCGCGGCCCACACCGATCCGCTCATCGAGGAGCGGCTGGCGAGCCAGCGCCCGTTGGCCCGCACCTCGGGTTCCACTGGGGACGGCGTGCTCGAGGCGGTGATCGAGCGCGGTGAGCCGACGCTCGTGCGCGACGTGAGTGACGAGTGGCTCGCCACGCGTGTGCGCGATGCGGAGTACCTGGGCGCAGACAGCGGCACGCCGCCCACCTCGCTCATGCTGGTGCCGCTGCGCGCGCGCGGCCGCACGCTGGGCGTCGTGTCCTTCGCCGTCGCCAACGGCAAGCGACGCTACACGCTCGCCGACCTCGCGCTGGCCGAGGACCTCGCGCAGCGCGCCGCGCTCGCCGCCGACAACGCGCGACTCTACCGCGAGGCGCAGGACGCGAGCCGCGCCAAGGACGAGTTCCTCGCCGTGCTCTCGCACGAGCTGCGCACACCGCTGACGCCGGTGCTCGGATGGGTGCGGATGCTGCGCTCCGGGACGCTGGCACCGGAGGCGACCGAACGCGCGCTCGACACGGTGGAGCGCAACACGCGTCTGCAGGCGCAGCTGGTGGAGGACCTGCTCGACGTTTCGCGGATCATCGCGGGCAAGCTGAGCCTTGACCTGCGCCCGGTGGCGCTCGGGCCCCTCGTGGACGCGGTGATCGAGAGCACCGCGGCGTCGGCCGTCGGCAAATCCATCACCGTCACCCGCCACGTGGAGCCGGACCTGCCGCGGATCGAGGCCGACGCCAACCGGTTGCAGCAGGTCCTGGCCAACCTCCTGTCGAACGCCGTCAAGTTCACGCCTGTGGGCGGCCGCGTGGACGTCGCCGTTCGCTGCGCGGGCGATTCGATGTGCCTCACCGTCGCCGATACCGGCGACGGGTTGGCGCCCGAGATCGCGCCGTACATCTTCGATCGCTTCCGCCAGGCCGACAGCACCATCACGCGCCAGCACGGCGGTCTCGGCCTCGGGCTCTCGATCGTCCGTCACATCGTCGAGGGGCACGGCGGCAGCGTGCAGGCCACCAGCGAGGGCGTCGGCCGCGGCACGACGTTCACCGTGATGCTGCCGATCGGCGGGCCGTTGTC
>WNEL01001155.1_pt1 | contig 11667 bp, 10 predicted proteins | sample 5399991 | NCBI WGS metagenome assembly WNEL01 (sample SAMN13153325, study PRJNA577476) | soil metagenome | isolation source: 20 cm grassland meadow soil pre-rain plot 2 | place: USA:California | collected 2015-09-08
ACGTCCGCAAGACCTGGATGCTCGTCGCCGTGCTGAGCGTTCTTCTCATGACCGCTGCGCGTACGTTCGCCGCCGACGGCGAGATGCGGTACGGCCTGCACGTCACCCTCGCCGCTCGCTGGCTCGACCCGGCCGAGACGGAGGCCTTCAGCACGCCGTTCATGGTGCTCTACGCCGTCCACGACGCGCTGGTGAAGCCGATGCCCGGCGGCATGCAGACGCCGAGCCTGGCCGAGTCGTGGCAAGAGGCGCGCGACCACCTCTCCTACACGTTCACGCTGCGCCGCAACGCGAAGTTCCACGACGGCTCACCGGTCACCGCCGAGGACGTGAAGTTCTCGTTCGAGCGCTACAAGGGCGCCAGCGCCACGCTCCTGAAGGAGAAGGTCAGCGACGTGCAGGTGCTCGGCCCGTCCCAGGTGCGCTTCGTCCTGCGCGATCCGTGGCCCGACTTCATGCTGTTCTACGGCACCACCGCCTCCGGCGCCGGCTGGATCGTCCCCAAGAAATACGTCGAGAAGGTCGGCGAGGACGGCTTCAAGAAGGCCCCGATCGGTGCCGGGCCCTACCGCGTCGTGTCCTCCTCGCCCGGCGTGGAGCTGGTCCTCGAGGCCTTCGACGGCTACTGGCGCAAGGCGCCGAGCATCAAGCGCCTCGTCATGCGGACGATGACCGAGGAGACGACGCGCGCTGCCGCGCTGAAGCGAGGTGAGGTCGATCTCGCCTATCTCTTCGCCGGCCCCGTGGCCGAAGAGCTCCGCAGGACGCCCGGCGTCAAGCTGGAGGCACCGCTGCTCACCGGCGCCTTCTGGCTGGAGCTGCCCGAACAGTGGGATCCGAAATCGCCGTGGCACGACCGCCGCGTGCGGCTGGCCGCGAGTCACGCCATCGACCGCAAGGCGATCAACCAGGCCGAGACCCTCGGCTTCTCGCGCCTGACGGGCTCGATCGTCCCGCGCATCTTCCAGTTCGCGATCACCGTCGAGCCACCGGCCTACGATCCGGCGCGGGCCAAGAAGCTGCTGGCCGAGGCGGGCTATCCCAATGGCTTCGACGCCGGCGAGTTCTATCCCTTCCCGCCGTACAACTCCATGGGCGAGGCCATCATCGGGTACTTGCAGGCGGTCGGCATCAAGAGCCGCATGCGCGTGATGGAGCGCGCGGCCTACTTCACGGCCTGGCGCGAGAAGAAGCTCCACGGCATCATCCTCGTCATCACCTCGGTCATGGGCAACGCGGCCACGCGGCTCGAACCGTACGCGACGAAGGGTGGCATCTATGCCTACGGCTCACTGCCCGAGATCGACGATCTCTTCGCCCGTCAGGCCCGCGAGGTGGACACGAAGAAGCGCGAGGCCCTCGTGCACCAGATGCAGAAGGCCATGACCGAGCACGTGCTCAACGTGCCCATCTACGACCTCGCCTTCATCTGGGGCGTCGGACCTCGCGTCGAGGTGTCCGGGGCCAACGCCATTCCCGGCTTCCCCTACTCGGCGCCGTTCGAGGACCTCAAGCTCAAGCCATGAGCGAGATTTTGACCGACGCCATCCGGTACTGGGAGTGGCGCCGGATCGCCTACAACGCCGTGCTCGCATCGATCGTCATCGTGCTCTTCTCGATGAATTGGCCGGCGTCACTGAACTGCATCACCGTCGGCCGGGTCGAGCTGCTCTTCGTCCTCGCCGTCCTGGCGAACGTCGCCTATTGCGCCGCCTACGTGGTCGACGTGACGGCGCAGTCGTCCGCGTTTCGCTCGACGTGGATCCGGTATCGATGGATGCTCTTTGCACTGGGCGTTCTCTTCGCCGGGACCTTGACCCAATTCTTCGCCGCCAAGTTCTTTCACGACGCCGCCTGACCAATCACTTCAGCCGGCGGCCCGTTGTTTCGCCGCGCGAGGGGAGTCGAATTACAGCTCGGAGAGCGGCCCGGGAACTTCGCGGGCGGAGGCCGGTCTAATAGTGCGGGAGAGCGTCCCGGACCCGCCCGGCCTCGTGGAGCGGCTGCGCGCCGGGGATCCGGTCGCCTTCGAAGAGCTCGTGAGAACGTATCAGCATCGCGTGTTCGGGGTGGCGGTCCGGATGCTGGGCAACGCGGCCGAGGCCGAGGAGATCGCTCAGGAGGTCTTCCTGCGCGTCCACCGGTCCGTCGGCGAGTTCCGCGGCGAGGCGAAGCTGTCGACGTGGCTCTACGCGATCACGTCGCGGCTCTGCCTGAACCGGCTGGCCTCGGCCGAGCGGCGCCACTCACGCGCCAGCCCCGAGGCGCTCGAGGACGTGCCCGCCGGTGACACCGGCGGCGGACTCGAGCGCGAGGAGGTCACGACCGCGCTGCGCCAGGCCATCGCGGCGCTGCCCGAGGAGCGAAGGATCGTGGTGGTGCTCCGTGACGTCGAGGGACTGTCGTACGAGGAGATCGCCCGCGCGCTCGACCTCGAGCCGGGTACCGTGCGCTCGCGACTGCACCGCGCGCGTCTGGACCTCAAAGCCAAGCTGGAGAGGTTCCTGCCGTGACATGTCACGAGGCGCGCGAGCTGTTCTCGGCGTTCGTCGATGACGAGATGGACGCGCGCGAGCGCTCCGCGCTGGACGCTCACCTGGTCGGCTGCGTCGATTGCCGGCGCGAGCTGGATCGATTCAGCCGGACGGTGTCGCTCGTGCAGGCGCTCCCGCCCGAGCGGGCTCCCGCCGGCTTCGTCGATCGCGTCGTCACACGGGCGCGGCCGGCACCGTGGCCCGTGCGGCTGGTGCGTGGCCTGTTCGTGCCGTGGACGAAGCTGCCGCTCGAGGCCGCGGCCATCCTCCTCGTCGGTGGACTCGCCCTGTGGGTCTATCAGCAGACGCCCGAGCAGCAGCAGTCGGTCCGTCTCGAGCAGGCTCCACCGAGCGCCGAGGCTCCGGCACCCGTCGAGGCTCCGGCTCGCGTGGAAACTCCGGCCGGCGTCGAGGAGCCCGCGCGAGCCCCGGCGCCCGTCGAGTCGTTCACGCGCCGGGCTGACGCGCCCGCAACCCCCGCAGCTCCAGCCGCTCCCGCCGCGCCGCCAGCCCCGGCCCCGGCGACGCCGGCACCATCGGAGCGCTCGCGAAACGAAAAGAAAGAAACCCAGCAGGCCGTCGCCGACGCCCGCGCGCGTGGCGCCGAATCCCAGCCGCCACGCGCCTTCCAGGAATCGCGTGAGGCGGCGCCATCGCCTGAGAATCGCGGGGCGCGCGACGCCCTCGAAAAGCGCGCCGCGGAGAGCGCCCCTGCGGCGAGATCAGCCGCGCGCGCGCTGAGCGCTCCCGGTCCCGCGGATGTCTCCGGGCGGTTGACGGTGGACGACCCCAGCAGCGGAGCCACCGCGCTCGCGGAAATCGCTCGTCGCGTCGGTGGGAGCGTGACGGCCTCCCGCGCCGACGGCGATGCGCACCTGGTCGACCTCACCGTTCCCCGCGACCGCTATCCCGACCTCGCGATCGAAGTCGCCCGCCTCGGCCGCTGGCAGGCCGAAGCCAACGCCGCCGGCTTGCCCGAGACCGTTCGCGTCCGGATCCGCCTCACCCGCTAGCCGCCCGCACCACCGGGAACTTTCCCGCCCCGGCCCTGTCCAACCGGACGAAGGGAGTCGAATCGATCGCCCGGAGGACGACCATGAAGCCCAGGCTCATCGCGCTGCTGATGCTCGGCGCGCTGGCGCTGCCCACCGCAGCGCCGGCCACGCCACCCGCCATCACGCTGGAGATGCAGAAAGACGTCATGGTGACCATCTACAACGGCAATCTCGGGCTCGTGAAGGACGTGCGCGAGATCCGCCTGCCGGCCGGCACGACCGACGTGCAGTTCATGGACGTGGCGGCCCTGATCGACCCCACCACCGTCCACCTCAAGTCGATCACCGATCCGGCGGGCCTCAAGATCCTCGAGCAGAACTACGAGTACGACCTGCTCTCGAGCGCCAAGCTGATGGAGAAGTACGTCGGCAAGCGCGTGCGCCTCTATCAGCCCGACGGCAGCTATCACGAGGCGACGCTGCTCAGCACCAACGGCCCCGTCTACGAGATCAACGGCCAGATCCATCTGGGTCACAACGGCCGTCTGATCCTGCCCGCCTTGCCCGAGAACCTCGTCTCGCGGCCAACCCTGGCCTGGCTCCTGCGCAATCAGGCGACCGCGCCACAGCGCGTGGAGGCCTCGTACATGACGAGCGGCATCACGTGGCGGGCCGACTACGTCCTCGTGCTCAACCCGGCCGATACGCGCGGCGATCTCACCGGGTGGGTCACGATCGACAACAAGAGCGGAGCGATCTACCGAAATGCTCTTCTCAAGCTGGTCGCCGGCGACGTCAATCGAGCGGTGGACCGGTTTCGCGACGTGAAAGCGATGGAGATGGCGGCCCGCGCGCCTGCCACCGCCGAGGCGCGGCGCGACTTCCAGTCCGAGGGCTTCTTCGAGTACCACCTCTACACCCTCGACGGGCGCACGACGATCAAGGACAACCAGACCAAGCAGCTCTCGCTGCTGGCCGCCGCCGACATCGGGATCGACAAGCAGCTCATCTACTACGGGGCCCAGGACTACTACCGCACGTCGTACGGGACACCGATCTCGAATCAGAAGGTCGGCGTGTACCTCGAGATCAAGAACAGCCAGGCGAACCGGCTGGGCGTGCCGTTGCCCAAGGGGCGTGTCCGCGTCTACAAGGCGGATACCGGCGGCAGCCAGCAGTTCGTCGGCGAGGACTGGATCGACCACACGCCGAAGGACGAGCGCGTGAAGATCAAGATGGGCGAGGCCTTCGACGTGGTCGGTGAGCGCACCCAGCGCAACTTCCAGAAGATCGGGCCGAGGACGTGGGAGGTGGAGTGGGAGATCTCGCTCCGCAACCACAAGAAGGACGCGCAGACGGTCACGGTGATCGAGCCGGTGCCCGGCGACTGGCAGGTGCTGCAGTCCAGCCACGCCCCCGAGAAGATCGAGGCCCACACGCTGCGCTTCCGGGTCGACGTCCCCAAGGAGGACGCCGTCAAGCTCGTCTACCGGGTGCGCGTCCGCTATTGATCACACGGCGAGGTACCCACCCTTCAGCGCGTCCTCGTGCGCGCGGAACTCCTCGATCGGGCCCGCGAACACCATGGTGCCCTTGTGCAGGACGAGCACGTGATCGGCGACGGTCAGCGCGAGACGCGTGTTCTGCTCGACGAGGAGAATCGTCAGCCCTTCCCGCTTGAGCCGCAGCATCAGCGACCCCAGCTCGCGGACGAGGAGGGGCGCGAGTCCCTGGGACGGCTCGTCGAGCATGACGAAGGCCGGATTGCCGGCGAGCGCGCGGGCGATGGCGAGCATTTGCTGCTCACCGCCCGACAGGCTCCTCGCCTTCTGGTGCCAGCGCTGGCGGAGGATCGGGAAATACTCGAAGAGCGCGTCGTGGGTCCAGGGCCCCCTGGCTCTCCGGGACAGCGCCGCGAGTCGCAGGTTCTCGCCGACGTCGAGGTGCGGAAAGAGCTGGCGTCCCTCGGGAACGTAGCCCAGACCGAGGCGCGCGACGCGATACGACGGCTGCCCGGTGATGTCGCGGCCGTCGAAGCGAATGGTGCCGCTCCGAGGTGGCGTGAGGCCCATGATCGATCGGAGCGTCGTCGTCTTTCCCATGCCGTTCCGCCCGAGGAGCGTCGTGATCCGGCCGCGCGGGACGCCGAACGAGAGGTCGCGGAGGACGTGACTCTTGCCGTAGAACGTGTCGAGGCGGTCCACTTCGAGCAGCGTCGTCATTCCTGCTCCGCGAGGAGGGAGGGAGTCTCGCCGAGGTAGGCCGTCTGCACATCGACGTTGGCCCGAACCTCGGCCGGACTCCCCTCGGCGATCACCTGGCCGAAGTTGAGCACGGTCACGCGATCGGCGAGGTTGAACACGACGTCCATGTCGTGTTCGACGAGGAGAATCGTGAGGTGACGCTCGTGGGCGATGCGTCGGATGACGGCGACGGTGGCCGCGGTCTCGGCCGAGGAAAGCCCCTGCGTCGGCTCATCGAGGAGGAGCAGCACCGGCTCCTGGGCCAGCGCCATCGCGATCTCCAGCAGGCGCTGCTCGCCGTGGGGCAGCGTGCTCGCCGGGACATCGGACCGCCCGTGGAGGCCGAGAAACCCGAGGGTCTCGCGCGCGAGTCGCTCGGTTTCCGCCAGCAGGCTCCGCCCACCGAGGAGCACGAAGTTGCCGCCGCGCTTGAGCTGGATGGCCATCCTGACGTTCTCGACGGCTGACAGCTCGCCGAAGAGGCTCGTGATCTGAAACGTCCGTGAGATCCCACGAAGGCAGCGCGCGGGCTCCGGCACGTCGGAGATGTCGGCGCCGCGGAAGACGACGTGGCCCGCGGTCGGCCGGAGCAGGCCGGAGACGAGGTGAAAGAGCGTCGTCTTGCCGGCGCCGTTCGGGCCGATGATCGCGCGGAGCTCGCCGGGCTCCACGGAAAGGTCGACGTCCGCTACCGCGCGGAGCGCGCCGAACGAGCGCGAGAGCTTGCGGGTTTCGAGGGTCGGCCCGCTCATCCGGGCCGCTCGAGTTCGAGCCAACGCCGCGCGGTGCCGACGATGCCACCGGGCAGGAAGATCACCATGAGGACGAAGATCCCGCCCGTGAAGATCATCCAGTGCTCGGTGTAGCTCGACAGGATCTCCTGGACCAGGATGAAGACCATCGCGCCGACGACCGGACCGACGAGGGTGCCGATGCCGCCCACGATGACCATCATGAGGGCCTGGCCCGACAAGACCCAGAACATCAGCTCCGGAGACGCGAAGCCGCGGAACGGCGCGAACAGCGCGCCCGCGAGGCCCGCGAAGCCGGCGGCGATCACGAACACGATCAGCTTGAAGCGGGCCGGGTCGCGGCCGAGCGCCGCGAACTTGCGCTCGTTCTCGCGGATCGCGACAACCGCCCGGCCGAACGGCGAGCGGACGAGCGCCCAGCAGGCGAGCAACGCGACGGCGACGGTGACGAGCACGAGAAAGTAATACGCGCGCGGTGTCCCCAGAGACGGGCCCGCCCACCAGAGCGCGCTCTTTGGCACCCCGGTGATGCCGTCCGAGCCGCCAGTGAGCGAGCGCCACTTGTAGGCGATCGTGTAGAGGAGCTGCGCGAAGGCGAGCGTGAGCATCGCGAAGTAGATCCCGGTCCTCCGCGTGGAGAGATAGCCGATGGGCCAGGCGATCGCTGCCGCGCAGACGGCTCCACTCGCGAGCGCCAGCGGAATCGGGAGCTGCCACGTGAGCAGCGTGAGCGCGCCCGCGTAGGCGCCGAGCCCGAAATACGCGGCATGGCCGAAGGAAACCATTCCCGTGTAGCCCATGATGAGGTCGAGCGAGAGTGCCAGGAGCCCGAAAATGAAGAGCTCGGTCAGGATCGAGAGCTGGTGGCGCGCGCAGAGCCACGGGGCAGCGACGAGGAGACCGCAGATGAGCCAGAGGAGAACGACGAACGCCCGCCGCACTATTCCTCTTCGCCGAACAGCCCCCAGGGCCGGAAGAGCAAGATCGCGCCCATGACGGCATACATGATCGCCATCGCGGCCTCGGAGATGTAGAACCCGCCCCAGGTCTGCGCTGCCCCCACGATCAGGCTTCCCACCATCGAGCCGACGATCGATCCGAGACCACCGACGACGACGACGACGAACGCGTCGACGATCACGTTGATCCCCATCCCCAGGTAGGCGGTCGTCATCGGCGCGGCACAGGCACCGCCGAACGCCGCGAGCGCGCACGCGAGGCCGAAGACCCCGGTGCGGACGCGGCGCACGTCGCCACCGAGGCATCCGACCATCTCGCTGTTCTGAGCGACGGCGCGCACGAGCAGGCCGGCGCGCGTTCGCGTGAGGAAAAGCCAGAGCGCCAGACCGACGGCACTGCCAGCGGCGATGAGAAAGAGCCGATAGCGCGGATAGACAGCGCCCGCGAGCTCGACCGTGCCCTGGAAGAAGACCGGCGGATCGACCGACCTCGCGGTCACGCCATAGAGGACGCGCACGCTCTCCTCCAGGATCATCGCGAGGCCAAACGTGAGAAGGAGCTGGTAGATCGGTGGCCGGCGGTAGATGAAGCGGAGGGTCGACGACTCGAGCGCCGCACCGATCAGCCCGACGATCGGGGGCGCCAGAATGAGCGTGAGCCAGAAGCTCCCCGTGAGGCGAACCAGCGTGGACCCGACGTACGCGCCGAGCATGTAGAAGATGCCGTGAGCGAAGTTGACGACGCGCAGGATGCCGAAGACGAGCGAGAGCCCGACCGAGACGAGGAAGAGGAGCGCGGCGAGCGCGGCAGCGTCGAAGAGCTGCTCCACCAGGATGGAGGACGACACAGGCGCTCTCCGCGCTCCGAGGCGACGCTACGCGAAGTCCTCAGTTCGGCACTTCGGCGTCACCTTGTCTCCGGGATAGGTTGCCAGGATCTTCGGGATCAGGTGCGGGTACTTCGGGTCCTTCGCTGCCTCCACGACGAAGCCGGGCTGCACCGCCTGATGATCGCACTTGCGCATGAAGAATGGACCTTCGAGCCCCTCGTAGGTCGAGTCCTCCCAGGCCTCGATCACCTTCTCGACGTCGTCGGCGGTGCCGGCCTTCTGGATCGTCTGGGCCAGCCACTCCAGACCCTCGTAGGTCTCGCCATCGAACATGTCGGGATAGATGCCGTGCATGGCGTGGAAGCGCTTCACGAAGTCGCGGTTCTTCGGCGTGTCGACCGTGAAGGGGTAGCGACTCGAGCCGATCGTCCCCGTCATGGCCTCGCCCACCGCCTTCAAGTTCTCGAGCTCGAGGATCTCGGTGACGAGCTTCACCTCGCGGGTGAGCCCGAATTGGGACGCCTGCTTGAAAAAGATCGTCGCGTCCTGTCCGGGCAGCGCCATATAGCACGCCTCGGCGCGTGACTGCCTGATCTTGGCGATGTAGCTCGCGAAGTCCTTCGTGCCGACCGGCGGGTAGTCCTTGCCGACGACGTCCTTCTTCGCGGCCGTGATCTGCTTGTCGAAGGAGCCGACGCTGTCGCGGCCCCACGCGTAGTCGCTGCCGAGCGCGAAGAACCGCTTCATCGGCGACTCCGCGAGGTAGAGGCTCACGGCGCGCGCGCCCATGGGCCCGCTCGTGTTCACGCGGAAGAAGTAGCGGTGCCACGCCGTGGTCGTCAGCTGACCCGCCCCGTTGATGGTCGACATGAGGATCACCTTCCACTCGGGGCACTTGGCGGAGACGGCGAGTGCCTCGGAGGAAAGGACCGTACCGGTGAGAAACTTCACGTCGTCCTTCTCGACCAGCTTCTGAGCTTTACGCACGGCGGTGGCCGGATCGCCGCCGGTGTCCTCGTAGATGAACTGGAGCGGCCGGCCGAGCACGCCGCCCCTGGCGTTGATCTCCTTGCCGAACAGCTCACACGCTCGCTTGGCCTGCGTCCCGTACTGAGCATTGCTGCCCGACAGCGCCGAGGGGAGGCCGACCTTGATCGGCGCCGCCGCCGCCGCGCGCCGGAGGAAGACAGGCGCGCCCAGAGTCACCCCGATTCCGCCGGCGGCCGCCACCGTCAAGAACTCACGTCGTGTCGTGCTCATCGTCGTCCCTCGCCTGTCGATCGGGTTGATGGCTCCAGTCGCGCGTACATCAGATCATTCGCGTTATCGTAAGGCGGCGATTATAGGTCGGCACCGAGCGCACGAGCAAGGCGACGGGCGAACCGCGATGCCTTGCGCTCGAATCGGAACGTGGCTTGCGCTATACAGGCTGTGGCCTTGAAAGTGCCTCGAGACCGCTGCTCGTCACGCGCGAGCTGCTCCGAACGCTGGCCGGGGGAGTCCGAGGGGGGCGTAGCCCCCCTTCGCTTGAAGAACCTGGGGGGCCATTTCGGGCCCCCCCATCTCAGTAGCCGCGCGCGCGATCCACGACGTGGCGGAGCGGGCGGCCGGCGAGCCAGCGCGCGAGGTTGTCGTTGAAGACGGGCGCGAGCTCCCCCGGCGTGCTCGGGCCGGAGATGTGCGGCGTCACGACGACGTTGTCGAGCCCCCAGAGCGGATGCTCGGCCGGCAGCGGCTCGGTCGAGAACACATCGAGGACGGCGCCGCCGATCCGGCGCTCGCGCAGCGCCGCGACCAGCGCGGCCTCGTCGACCACCGCCCCGCGGCCGATGTTGAAGAGCCACGCGGTCGGCTTCATCGCCGCCAGCGCTCGCGCCCCCAGCAGGCCCCGTGTGCCGTCGGTCAGCGGCACGACGACGACGACGAAGTCCGCCTGGCCGAGCGCGCGCTCGAGCGCGGGCAGCCGGTGGACGCGCTCGACCTCGCGCACGGCGCGGCCGGAGCGGCTGACGCCGAGCACGCGCATGCCCAGCGAGCGGGCGGCGGCGGCGATCGTGCGGCCGATGTCGCCGAGGCCGACGAGCGTCATCGTCTTGCCCGCCAGGCGATCGGGCAGGATCTCCTCGCGCCAGCGCCGCTCACGCTGCGCGGCGCGGTAGGTCTCCGTGCGTTGCGTGACCGCCAGGCACCAGCCCAGCACGTACTCGCGCATCCACGGCCCGAAGATTCCGGGCGCGCGCGTCACCGTCACGCCCGGCGGCAGCGTCGGGACGAGCACCCAGTCGACGCCGGCGCCCATCGCCTGCAGCCACCTCAGGCGCGTCGCGCGCGCGTAGAGATCGGGCGGGAACTTCCACGCGTAGATGACCTCGGCTTCGCCGACGGCCGCCGCCGCCTCCTCGCGCGTGGCGCAGACAGCCAGCCGGATGCGCCCACGCCGCGCGCGCACGGGGGCGGCGTAGGCCTTGGCCTCGTCGGGGTGGTAGACGAGGACGGTGACGGGCTCGCGCCGCCTCACGTGCGGGCGGCGGCGAGCAGGGCGTCCTCTTCCTTGAAGTCGACGTCGCGCCTGTCGAGGCCCTCGCGCAGGTACCACTCGAAGGTCTGGGCGAGCCCCGAGGCCAGCGTGTGGCGCGGCCGAATGCCCAGCTCGTGGCGGAGCCGCGTCGTCGTGTAGACCGCGTGACAGTCGTAGACGAGGTTCTGGCCGAACGGCGCCTTGGGCACGTGCACGAAGCTCACCGGGCGCTTGACGACCTCGGCGATCAGCTCGACGAACCCGACCTGGGTGATCGACTCCTCGCCGGTGACGTTGTAGGCGCGGCCGAAGGCGCGGCGGTCGCCGAGCATCGCGGCCATGGCGTCGGCGAGGTCCTCGACGTGGCCGAACTGCCGCAGCCAGCCGCCGGCGCCGGGCACCAGGACCGGCCGGCCGCGCACGAGACGGTCGAAGAAGAACGTCTCGTTGTTGCGCGTGTTGAGCGGGCCGAAGACGTGGGTGGGGCGCACGACGCTGGCGGGCAGGCCGCTGCTGAGGTAGGCGTCCTCGCCCTCGATCTTGTTCTTCGCGTACTCGCCCCAGAACAGGCTGCGCGGCGTGTCCTCGTGGTAGGGGATCGGCAGCGCGTGATCGTGCACCCGTCCCGTCGAGACGAAGATCGCGTGGCCCGCCCGGCCGTCCAGCGCCACCAGCAGCGCGCGCACGTCGTCGCCGGTCGTCGGCGCGTAGGTGATGTCCACCAGGCCGTCGAAGCGCTCGCCGGCGAGCGCCCGGCCGAGCGCCGCGTGGTCCTTGCGGTCGGCGACGATCGTCTTCACGCCGGCGGGCACGCGCCCGGGCTGGCGACCGCGATT
>WNEL01001162.1_pt1 | contig 11641 bp, 10 predicted proteins | sample 5399991 | NCBI WGS metagenome assembly WNEL01 (sample SAMN13153325, study PRJNA577476) | soil metagenome | isolation source: 20 cm grassland meadow soil pre-rain plot 2 | place: USA:California | collected 2015-09-08
ATTTGAATCTTGCGCAAGCGACGCGTTCTTTGACGTCCCTCGACGAGCGCTCGCGCCATTCACTGGCAGAGGCGAGGCGTGTGCTCGCGGAAATGTCCCGGGAGATCCGGACCCTTTCCTATCTGTTACATCCACCACTACTAGACGAGCTGGGTTTAGTTTCCGCAGTGAAAGAGTACGCCGAGGGATTTAGTGAACGAAGCGGGATCAAACTGGAATTGGACGTGCAGGCCGGATTGGCCGTCTGTCGCAGGAAGCAGAGACCGCGCTATTCCGCATCGTCCAGGAAAGCTTGGCAAACATCCAGCGACACTCTGGCGCACAAACGGCCAAGATTCAGTTGCGCGGCGATTCCACTTGCGTCAACCTCGAGATCAGCGATCGAGGACGCGGGATGGGCAAGGAAGCCGTCGAGCCTGGGAACGGCTCTGCAACTCGTTTGGGCGTCGGGATTCTCGGCATGCGCGAACGAATGACACAGCTTGGCGGAAAACTTGAGATAAAATCCAGCTCATCCGGGACCACCGTATGGGTTTGCCTGCCTTTGAAATCCGAGGTTTCCAATGCGGGTTCGCATTCTCCTAGCCGATGACCATCAGGTCGTGCGGACAGGACTCCGCGCGCTTCTTGAGTCCAAGGCCGGCTGGCAGGTCTGCGCCGAAGCTGCCAATGGCCGCGAGGCGGTGGAGAAGGCTGGTCAGCTCAAGCCCGACGTCGCCGTGCTCGACATCGGTATGCCACTCTTGAACGGAGTTGAAGCCACGCGCCAGATTCGTAAGCTCTCTCCCCAGACAGAAGTCCTTATTTTGACCATGCATGACTCTGAAGTGCTGGTCCAGGAGGTTTTGGAAGCTGGCGCTCACGGTTATATTCTCAAGGACGATGCGGACCGCAACCTCATCGCCGCCGTCGATGCTCTTCGCCGGCATAAACCCTACTTATCTCCACGCGTCTCGGAGGCCGCCTCAGGCGCAGTTGGCTCGGACGGCTCGTCGTTCGGCCGGTCTTCACGAGGCCGATTGACTCCGCGAGAACGCGAAATACTGCAGCTTCTCGCCGAGGGTAAGAGCAACAAGGAAATTGCCGGCTTCCTGGGAATTAGCGTGAAGACAGCGGAGACCCACCGCGCCAACATTATGCTGAAGCTGGACTTTCACTCGATCACGGAACTAGTTCGCTATGCAGTTCGCAACAATATCATTCAGAGCTAAGCGTTCTGATTTCATATACCAGGACTCCTCTTAGGAAATAGTTAGAATGCTCCCTCAAAGTGGGCCGCTCTACCGATGCGATTTCTCGCCAGGGTGCGGTAAATCGTTAATTCCACCTCCGAACGAGCAGGTCGTTTCATTTTGTCGTAAAATCTCCTAACCCGTTCAGTAGCGCGGCGCATCTAAAATCTGACCTTGAGCTGCGGGTGCCCTCCTGCCCGCGACAGGAGCCAATGTGAGTCAGCCGAAAAGTCAGCTGGACCCTGACCTGCTAAGCATCAATACCATCCGAACTCTGGCGATTGATGCGGTGCAACAGGCAAATTCGGGGCACCCGGGAGCGCCGATGGGCCTGGCGCCCGTGGTCTACGAACTTTGGCAAAAATTCTTGCGCTACGATCCCGCCGACCCCACCTGGCCGAACCGCGACCGCTTTGTTTTGTCGGCTGGCCATGCATCGATGCTGCTCTATGCCACGCTGCACCTCGCGGGAGTGCGGGCCGTCAATGCTAAAGGCGAAGTGACGAAGGACGCCGCCGTGCCTATCGAGGAGATCAAGCGCTTCCGGCAGATTGACAGCCGGACTCCCGGACATCCCGAATCACACCTCACCACAGGAGTGGAGACCACCACGGGGCCGTTGGGCCAAGGAGCCGGCAACAGCGTCGGAATGGCGATTGCCAGCAAGTGGCTGGGTGAAAATTTCAATCGCCCGGGCTTCGATATTGTCAATTTCAACGTCTACGCAATTTGCGGCGATGGTGATTTGATGGAAGGTGTGGCGTGCGAAGCAGCTTCGCTTGCGGGCCATCTGAAACTGTCGAATCTTTGCTGGATTTACGATAACAATCGAGTGACGTTGGACGGTCCGGCCGAGTGGTCCTTTAGCGAAGACGTGATGACACGCTTCGTGGGTTATGGCTGGAATGTAACCCGCGTACACGATGCAAACGACCTGCGCATGCTCGGCCGAGCGTATGAGGTTTTCTCGAAAACGAACGACCGGCCCACGCTCATTGTCGTGGACAGCCACATCGGGTATGGATCTCCGCACAAACAGGATTCCTATGAAGCGCATGGCGAGCCGCTTGGCGAGGCGGAAGTCAAGCTGGTCAAGCAGAACTACGGCTGGCCGGAAGACGCTAAGTTTCTCGTACCCGAGGGCGTTTACGATCAGTTGAAAAATGGCGTTGGGAAGCGCGGCGCAGAAGCGCGCGCGGCTTGGAAAGCGAAATTCGAGGAGTACAAGAAAGAGTTTGCGCAGCTTGCCGATCAACTGAACCGCATGTGGAGCGGACAATTGCCCGAGGCCTGGGACAAGGATTTGCCAAGCTTCCCGGCCGATCCCAAGGGCATCGCAACACGCGAATCCTCTGGCAAGACCTTGAATGCGCTCGCCAAGAATATTCCCTGGCTCATCGGCGGCTCGGCAGATCTGGCCAAGTCCAACAAAACAAACTTAACGTTCGACGGAGCCGGAGAGTTCTACCCCAATCAGTATCGCGGGCGCAACGTCCACTTCGGCGTGCGGGAACACGCCATGGGTGCGATCGTAAATGGCATGACAGTGTCAAAGCTGCGCGCCTTCAGCGCCACATTTTTCAATTTCAGCGACTACATGCGACCCAGCATGCGGCTGGGTGCGCTGATGGAAATTCCGGCGATTTACATTTTTACGCACGATTCGATCGGCGTGGGCGAAGATGGACCCACACACCAGCCCATCGAGCAGCTGGCATCTTTGCGCGCGATGCCCAACATGCTGATCCTGCGACCGGGTGATGCCAATGAAGTGGTGGAAGCCTACAAGGTGATCCTGCAGCACACCCACGGACCTTCTACATTGGTGCTGACGCGGCAGGCCGTGCCAACCTTTGACCGCACGAAGTACGCGCCTGCGGCGGGCGTGGCAAAAGGCGCTTACGTTCTGGCGGACGCGGCTGGTGGAAAACCGGACGTACTCTTGATGGCCAGCGGAAGCGAAGTCTCGCTATGTGTGGATGCTTACGAAAAGCTGAAGGCTGAGGGAATCGAGGCAAGAGTCGTGAGCATGCCCTCGTGGGAATTGTTTGAGCGGCAGGACGCGTCGTATAAGGAGAGCGTTCTTCCTGCGACTGTGACCGCGCGCGTTTCCGTAGAAATGGCTTCCACATTCGGATGGGAACGTTACACCGGCCCGAAAGGCAAAATCATCGGCATGCGGAGTTTCGGCGCGTCAGCTCCGTTGAAGGACCTGCTAAAGAAATTTGGGTTTAGCGCGGACAATGTGATAGCGGCGGCAAAAGAAGTCCTGGGAAAGTGAGCCGGCGATGAAGCTCGTCATTGGCTCGGACCACGCAGGATTTCAACTGAAGGTGGCCACGGGCGACCTATTGCGCTCACTGGGACACGAGGTCCTGGACGTCGGCGCCTTCAATGAAAATCCTTCGGACTATCCGGACTTCGCCGAAGCGGTGGGCCGCGCCGTGCTGGATGGCAAGGCGGAGCGAGGCGTGCTGATTTGTGGCAGCGGTGTGGGGGCGAGCGTAGCCGCAAACAAGCTGCCCGGAATTCGCGCGGGTATGTGCCATGACACATACTCGGCGCATCAGGGCGTGGAGCACGATGACATCAACGTGCTGGTGCTCGGCTCCCGCGTGATCGGCGTGAAGCTTGCGGAAGACTTGGTGAAGGCGTTCCTGGGTGCAAAATTTACGAACGAAGAACGGCATGTGCGGCGCCTGGGCAAAGTGAGAGCGCTGGAGGCGAACTTTGCCGCGGGAAGGAAAGCGTAGAAGGCGGGCCGCGGGATGATCTAGTCTTGATTAGACTAGCGGTCCCGGGGCGTACAATAGAGTTTTGGGTCTTTCTGAGGTGCAAGGAGAATTAGCATGACCACAACAAGGACGATTCCAGGCATTTCGACAGGCGGAGCAACGAATCCGCTGAAGGGACTGCTGGCATACGGGCAATCTCCCTGGATGGATTACATCCGCAGAGATCTGCTGATCGGCGGCGGATTGAAAAAATACATTGATAGCGACGGGCTGCGTGGAATGACCTCGAATCCCGCCATTTTCGAGAAAGCGATCGCCGGCAGCAATCTCTACAACGATATTCTGAATTCAGCGGAGGCGAAGAAGCTCGACGCCAACGGCATCTTTGAGGAAATCGCAATTCGCGACGTGCAGGACGCGTGCGATATCTTCAAGCCGGTTTACGCGGAAACGAAACGGCGCGACGGTTACGTCAGTCTGGAAGTTTCCCCGTTTCTTGGCTTCGATACCAACGCTTCGCTCGCGGAAGCTCGGCGCCTGTGGAAGGCCGTGGATCGCCCGAACGTCATGATCAAGATCCCCGGCACGCCCCAGGGACTTCCCGCTATACGCCAGGCTCTCGAAGACGGCATCAACATCAATATCACGTTGCTTTTCGCGCAGTCGGCATACGAACAGGTTGCGGAAGCGTTTCTTTCTGCTCTCGAGGCCCGCGCCGCAAAGGGGCAAGATGTCAGCCACATCGCGAGTGTCGCCAGCTTTTTCGTCAGTCGCATTGATACGCTCGTTGACAGCAAACTCGATGAAAAACTGAAGACCACGACGGACGAGGCGCAGAAGGCTCTGTTCGAAAACCTCCAGGGAAAAGTGGCAATAGCCAACGCTCGGCTTACTTACAAGAAGTATGAAGAACTCGTCGGTGGCCCGCGTTGGAAGGCTCTGGCCGCCAAGGGCGCGCAGACGCAGCGCCTTCTGTGGGCCAGCACCAGCACCAAGAATCCGAGATACCGCGACGTAATCTATGTGGAAGAGCTAATCGGCGCAGACACCGTGGACACCATTCCGCCGGCGACATTTGATTCCTTCCGCGATCACGGAAAGCTTCGCCCCAGCCTGACGGAAAACGTGGAGGGCGCCGCCAAGACCATGGCCGATCTAGCGAAAGCCGGGATTTCCATGAAAGAAGTAACGGACAAGCTGATGGTTGACGGCGTCAAACTCTTTTCGGACGCTTTCAAGACCCTGTTGGGTGCGGTGAGCAAGACTGCAGGTGTCCCCGCGTGAGCCTAAACCGCCAGACCTACACGTTACCCGGCCCGCTTGCAGGTGCGATCGCCGCATGCATCGAGGACTGGAAAAAAAACAATAAAGTAGCGCGCCTTTGGGAGCGGGACGCTTCGCTCTGGACGGGTACGGACGAAAGCAATTGGCTAGGCTGGCTCACCATCGTCGACGAGCAGCTCGCGCATCTTGAAGTTCTGAAGAAGACTGCGGCGGACGTAAAGAAGGCGCGTTTCAAGCATGCGCTTCTGCTCGGCATGGGCGGCTCCAGCTTATGTCCGGAAGTTCTGCGCATGACTTTTGGGAAGATCAAGGGATTCCCCGAGCTTCACGTGCTGGACTCCACCGATCCCGCGCAAATCAAAGCCATCGAAGCAAAGGTCGATCTCAGGAGCACGATTTGCATCGTCTCCAGTAAATCGGGGAGCACGCTGGAGCCAAATATCTACAAACAGTATTTCTTTGAGCGCATCAAGGCCAAGGTGGGAGAAAAGGAAGCGGGCAACCGCTTCATCGCGATTACCGACCCGGGCTCGAAGATGCAGCAAGTGGCGGAAGCCGACAAATTCCGTAAGATTTTTTTTGGCGTGCCGAGCATCGGAGGACGGTTTTCCGCACTTTCCAATTTCGGCATGGTCCCCGCCGCTGTGATGGGCCTCGACGTCGCGAAATTCCTGCCGAACGCCAAAGAGATGGTTCAGGCTTGCGGCGCGACTTCAGCCGCCGACGTCAATCCCGGTGTGATTCTCGGTGCCATTCTCGGCGTCGCCGCGAACCAAGGCCGCGACAAACTCACCATCATCACCTCGCCTGGGATTTTTGACCTCGGAGCGTGGCTCGAGCAATTAATCGCGGAATCTACAGGAAAGGTCGGCAAAGGCATCATTCCCGTGGATCGCGAGCGCCTCGCCAAGCCAGCCGCGTATGGCAACGATCGGGTCTTTGCCTATCTGCGGCTCGCATCGAAACCTAATAAGGCCCAGGATGCCGCAGTTGAGGCGCTTGAAAAAGCGGGACATCCAGTCGTGCGCATTACGTTGCCAAATATCTACAATCTCGGGCAGGAATTTTTTCGCTGGGAAATCGCCACTGCCGTGGCCGGTTCGATTATCGGAATCAACGCGTTCAATCAACCTGACGTCGAGGCCAGCAAAATCGAGACGCGCAAGCTCACTACCCAGTACGAAGCTACCGGAAGCCTCCCTCCGGAAGTCCCGTTTTTCGAAGCGAGCGGCATCAGGCTCTACGCCGACGAAAAAAACGTTGCGGCTGTACACGGTCCCAACCTTGCTGACGTTGTGAGGGCCCATATTTCGCGGCTCGGCGCAGGCGATTACTTTGCAGTCCTCGGCTACATCACGATGAATGTGGAAAATGAAAAAGGGTTGCAGGGCTTGCGGCATGCTGTGCGTGATAAGAAAAAAGTCGCCACAGTCCTTGGTTTCGGTCCGCGCTTTCTGCACTCTACCGGGCAGGCCTACAAAGGCGGGCCGAACAGCGGCGTTTTTCTGCAGATCACTTGTGACGGCGCCAGCGATCTACCCGTGCCGGGGCAGAAATACACTTTCGGTATCGTCAAGGCCGCGCAGGCCAGAGGCGATTTTGCCGTTCTCTCCGAACGTGGCCGCCGCGCCCTGCGCGTGCATCTCGGAAAGAATCTGAAGGCGGGGTTGGCCACCTTGAGCAAAGCCGTGCAAAAAGCAATCGCGTAGAATTGCCTTCAACTTTTCTAGCTTTTAGAAGTCTGAGGAGCGCGGACGATGCAACTGGGGATGATCGGGCTGGGAAGAATGGGCGCTAATATGGTCCGGCGTCTGCAAAAGAACGGCCACAAATGCATTGTCTACGACCGCAGCGCGGATTCCGTAAAGCAATTGGAAGGCGAAGGAGCGACCGGCTCGGCTTCGCTCGATGATTTTGTCAAGAAGCTACAGAAGCCGCGGGCGATCTGGCTCATGGTTCCAGCAGCGGTTGTCGATGCGACGCTTCACGATCTGGTCGGCAAGCTCGAAAAGGATGACGTGGTCATCGACGGAGGAAATTCGTATTACATCGACGACATCCGCCGCGCCAAGGAACTCTCCTCCAAAGGGATTCACTATTGCGATGTGGGAACGAGCGGCGGCGTCTGGGGGCTTGAGCGCGGCTATTGCCAGATGATCGGCGGCGAAACGAGCGTGGTAAAGCGCCTCGATACGATTTTCAAAACGCTAGCGCCCGGCCGCGGCAACGTTGACCGCACGCCCGGACGAGACAAAGTAGGCGGAACGGCCGAAGAAGGTTATCTCCACTGCGGCCCCTCCGGCGCCGGCCATTTTGTCAAGATGGTTCACAACGGCATCGAATACGGTCTGATGGCGGCTTATGCGGAAGGCTTGAACATTCTCAAGCACGCCAATGCCGGCAAATCTCATCGCGAAGCCGACGCTGAGACTACGCCCCTGCGCAATCCTGAGCACTATCAGTATGACTTCAATCTCGCCGACATCACGGAAGTGTGGCGCCGCGGCAGCGTCGTCGCGTCGTGGCTCCTCGACTTGACCGCCATTTCCCTCCTCGAACAACCGACGCTCGAGCGCTTTTCCGGCCGCGTCTCCGATTCCGGGGAAGGACGCTGGACGATTCTCGCCGCCATCGAATCGACCGCCCCCGCGCCGGTACTGACGGCGTCTTTGTTCCAAAGGTTCACGTCGCGCGGCGAGGATGATTTTGCGGCCAAGGTTCTGTCCGCGATGCGCTTCCAATTCGGCGGACACGTCGAAAAGAAATCGGGCCACTAAGCATTTCGGCAGCTATTCGACGGCTGAAGACAGGAAACCTCTCTCATGAGCGTGAACCATTCGGACATGAACCCCACGCCATCCCCATGCGTGATGGTCATATTTGGCGCCACGGGCGATCTCACCAAGCGCAAACTCATCCCCGCGCTCTGCAATCTCGCGCAAGACGATGTGCTGCCCAAACAGTTCGCCATCGTGGGCTTTGCCGGAAATGACTTTGACACCGCCAGCTTTCGAAAGATGCTGGCCGAAGAAATCCCCAAGTTCACCTCCGCGCCGCTCGATGCGAAGCTCTGGGACTGGATGGTCGAGCGCATTTACTACGTCAAAGGTGATTTCCAAGACGCGGAAGCCTACCAGCGTCTGGAACAGCAAATCAGCGAAGCCGACAAAAAGCACAACACTCTCGGCAATCGCTTTTTTTACCTCGCGGTCGCGCCTCGGTTTTTTTCCTCCATCGCTAAAATGCTGGCCCAGTGCTGCTTGTCCAAGGAAGAAAGTGGCCACTGGGCGCGCGTGATTATCGAAAAGCCTTTTGGACACGATCTGGAATCCGCGAAGAAGCTCAATCACGAATTGCAGGAGGTCCTGACCGAAAAACAGATCTACCGCATCGATCACTATCTCGGCAAAGAGACCGTGCAAAACGTCATGGTCTTCCGTTTTTCCAACAACATCATCGAGCCGCTGTGGAACCGCAATTACGTCGACCACGTTCAGATCACTGCGGCGGAAACCGTCGGAGTCGAGCATCGTGGCGGCTTTTATGAAACCGCGGGCGCGCTGCGCGACATGGTGCCGAACCATCTTTTTCAACTTCTTACTATGACCGCCATGGAACCGCCAATTTCCTTCGATGCCGATGAAGTACGCAACAAGCAAGCGGAAGTGCTCCACGCCATTCAGCCGCTCGATCCGGAAGAAGTTCTCACCAATATGGTCCGCGGCCAGTATGGTGCCGGGATGATCGACGGCCAGCGTGTCGTGGGTTACCGCAGCGAGCCCGAAGTGGCTCCCGATTCAAATACGGAAACGTTCGTCGCCCTGAAACTATTGATCGATAACTGGCGATGGGCCGGCGTGCCCTTCTACCTCCGCACCGGCAAGCGCCTCGCCAAGCGCATGACCGAGATCATCATCCAGTTCCGCCGCACGCCCTTCGTACTTTTTCGCAACACCACGGTTAAGAATCTCGAAACCAATCGCCTGGTCATTCACATTCAGCCTGACGAAGGCATCTCCTTGAGTTTCGGCGCGAAAGTTCCCGGCTCAGTAATGAAACTCGGTCTTGTGAATATGGATTTCGACTACTGCACGTATTTCGGCGCTGAGCACAGCACCGGCTACGAACGACTCCTGCGCGATTGCATGGCTGGCGATGCCACGCTCTTCCAGCGCGCGGACATGGTCGAAGCAGGCTGGAGTGTGATTCAACCGATCCTTGACGTGTGGCACGCTTTGCCCGCGCGTGGATTCCCCAATTATGCGGCAGGCTCATGGGGACCCATTGAAGCCGAGGAACTGCTTGAAAGAGATGGCCGCTCATGGCGCCGCCCAGGTGAAGAGGAAGTCGACAAGCGCGGCCGCGCCGCCTTGCCGGACAGGGCCGGAATCATCACGTGAGAGTTGCGGGTTTGGATCGAGAAACGGAAGTTGCTGTGAAGGCCAGCGTCATCGCATGACGGACTCTCGCGCCAACGTCGACGTGCGAATCCTCGAAGACGCCGCCGCAATCGCCAAGCATGCCGCGGAAGAATTCATCAAGTCTGCGAACGCCGCGACGAAGGCCAACAGCTCTTTTAGTGTGTGCCTCGCCGGCGGCTCCACTCCGAAAACCCTGTATGCGCTCCTAGTCAGCGATGCGTTCCGGGCGCAGCTTCCTTGGAACAAGATACAACTGTTCTTCGGCGATGAGCGCCACGTGGAGCCCACTCATCCCGACAGCAATTTCCGCATGGCGTCGGAGGCCATGATCTCCAAAGCTCCGCTGAAACCGGAACAAGTGCATCGTATCAAGGCCGAGAACCCGGACACTGAGCAAGCCGCCCTGGAATACCAAAAGGAGTTGCATTCCCACTTCCATCTGGCCTCCGGAGATGCTCCCCCGTTTGACCTTGTCCTTCTCGGCATGGGAAACGAAGGGCACACGCTTTCCCTCTTTCCCGGAACGAAAGCTTTGCGGGATAATGGTCGGCTGGTGGTGCGCAACTGGGTGGGCAAGCTTTTCGCCGAGCGCGTTACGCTGACGGCGCCTGCTGTGAACAGCGCGGCGCTGGTAATTTTCATGGTCGCTGGCGCGGATAAGGCGCTGGCACTGAAGGGTGTGTTGGAAGGACCGTATGAACCGGAGCAAATGCCGGCGCAATTGATCGATCCAAAGAACGGCAGGCTGCTGTGGCTGGTGGATGCGGCTGCCGGAGGAATACTTTCAAGAGGCATCCGAGAATAGCTGTCCGCTTTGCGGGCATGCGGGAAAACGAGGAAAAAGAAATGGCGACCACTGCAATCTCTGGAAAAATTGAAACCTATCTCGGCGCAAAAGCTGATTCCCTGCTGGGATTTAAATCGCCGAAAATCGCGAAGGAGCGCTTGCATCTTCCCGGTCCGGATTTTGTCGATCGCGTCTACGCTGCGACCGATCGCAACCTCCGCGTGCTTACAAATCTCCAGCGCATGTTCGGCCACGGCCGGCTCAGCGGCACGGGCTATCTTTCCATTCTTCCCGTGGACCAGGGCATCGAGCATTCCGGCGGCGCAAGCTTCGCCAAGAATCCCGATTATTTCGACGGCGGCAACATCATCAAGCTCGCCATCGAAGGCGGCTGCAACGCCGTTGCTTCCACGTTCGGTGTTCTCGGCTCCGTCGCGCGCAAGTACGCCCACAAAATCCCATTCATTGTGAAAATCAATCACAATGAGCTGCTCACCTTTCCCAATCGCTTCGACCAGGTGCTCTTCGGCACCGTTCAGCAGGCCTACGACATGGGCGCTGCCGCCGTTGGCGCCACCATCTATTTCGGCTCCGACCAAAGCACGCGTCAGATCGTCGAGATCAGCCAGGCTTTCGCGCACGCCCATGAACTTGGCATGGCCACTGTTCTTTGGTGCTACCTGCGCAACAGCGCGTTTAAGAAGGACAAGGACTATCACGTCTCCGCCGACCTCACCGGCCAAGCCAACCATCTCGGCGTGACCATCGAGGCGGACATCATCAAGCAAAAGCTCCCGGAAAATAACGGCGGTTACCAGGCCCTCAACATGGGTGATTCCAGCTATGGCAAATTTGACAAGCGCATCTACACGGACCTCTGCAGCGATCATCCCATCGACCTGACGCGCTATCAGGTCGCCAACTGCTACATGGGCCGCGCTGGCCTGATCAACAGTGGCGGCGCTTCCGGAGCAAACGATTTCGAGGAAGCCGTCACCACTGCGGTTATCAACAAGCGCGCTGGCGGCACGGGTCTCATCTCCGGCCGCAAAGCGTTCCAGCGCCCCATGAAGGAAGGCGTCCAGCTCCTCAACGCCATTCAGGACGTTTACCTCAGCCCCGACGTCACCGTCGCCTAACGAAGAGCCTTGTGGCGTCCCACTTCGGCGGAGTTGTCGTCGC
>WNEL01001168.1_pt1 | contig 11615 bp, 11 predicted proteins | sample 5399991 | NCBI WGS metagenome assembly WNEL01 (sample SAMN13153325, study PRJNA577476) | soil metagenome | isolation source: 20 cm grassland meadow soil pre-rain plot 2 | place: USA:California | collected 2015-09-08
CGACGCCGGCAGCCTGGGCCGCGACCTCCTGGGACAGATCGTCGACCGTGGGCCCGAGGCCGCCGTTGACGATGACCGCGTCGGCGCGCTCCCCCGCCAGCCGAAAGGCCCGCAGCAGGCTCTCCCGATCGTCACCGACCGTCGTTTCCCACTGGACCGAGAGCCCGACATCCTCCAGCTTCTGGCTCATGTAGCTGAAGTTGGTGTTGACGATCTTCCCCGTCAGGACCTCGTCACCCGTGCAGATGATCTCGATGCGCATACCCTGGCCTGTCAGCTAGAGGATCATACACGATGCCCGATTCGGGAACCTTCGGCGAGGGCCGGACGTTTACCGAGCATCTTCGGCCACGGTGCAGGGGGGTGATGCACACTCGCGGCCGGGCCGTCAGGGTGGTTCAGCCAACCGTCGTTCAACCCAATGGAGGAACAGCACGATGATGAAGATTCCTGCCCTTCTGCTCGGTCTCTTGATGGTGGTCGGGTCGGTCCCGGTCGCGCTGGCCGACGACGACGACGACAACGGTCAGACCTTCGCGGCGCGGCTCTCTGGCTACAACGAGGTTCACTTCATTGCGGCACCGACGCCCGCCCTTCGTGGCGCCGTCTCGACCGCGGCCAGCGGACTGTTCACGGCCTCGATCGACACCCACACGAACGTGATCACATACACGCTCAGCTACGCGGGGCTCGAGGGAACGGTGACCCAGGCCCACATCCACTTCGGCCAGCCATTCACGGTCGGCGGCATCGTGGTCTGGCTCTGCCAGACGGCGAGCACTCCCGCTCCGGCGGCGGTCGCCGCGCTGACGCCGACGTGCCCCGCGCCCGGCGGCACCGTGTCGGGAATGATCACCGCTGCCCAGGTGCTCGACGTCACCGGACAGGGGATCGCGGCCACGGAGTTCGGCGAGCTCATCGCCGCGATCCGCGCCGGCGCAGCCTACGCCAACGTCCACTCCACGACCTTCCCGCCCGGCGAGATACGCGGCCCGATCGGGAGGAATGGTGGCGGCCTCCAGTTCAATCGCCGCCGCCCCGACTAGCAGCGCGTCGGGGTAGCCCGCCGCACGAATGCGGGCTTCGCCCTTCGAGCGCCGGCTTGGCCGGCGCAACGGATCCTTGGCCGAGGATTCGCCAGGGGGGGCGAAGCCCGCCGGCGCCGTCAGTGGTTGCGCCTCGGTTGCCGGTCGTGGTACGTCTTCCGAGGACTAGATGGCCCAGTCGCCGCTCGAGGCCGCACGGAAGTTGGTCCCCCTGATCCGATCCTGCGCCAATGAGATCGAAGCGGCGCGCGAGCTCCCGCGGCCGCTCTTCGAGGCGCTGGCCGACGCCGGGTTGTTCCATGTGGCGCTTCCACGCGCCCTGGGCTGCCCGGAGCTCGACTTGCCGACCTACGTCCAGGTGATCGAGGAGATCGGAAAGGCCGACGCCAGCACCGGCTGGACCGTCAACCAGGGCGCGATCTTTGCGACCTACGCGGCACGAATGGAGCGCGACGTCGCTCGCGCGATCTGGATCGATACGCCGCGCAGCGTTGTCGCGAACACGCCGGCCCCGACTGCCCAGGCGGTCGTGGTGCCGGGCGGCTACCGGGTCACGGGGCGCCAGGGCTTCAGCACCGGCTGCCGGCATGCCGCCTGGCTGGCCGCGCACGCCCAGGTCGTCGAGAACGGCCAGCTGAGACTCGAGGACGGTCAGCCAGAGCGGCGCTACCTGTTCGTGCCGGCCGCCGAAGCCGAGCTCCTGGACACCTGGCACGTCCGGGGCTTGCGCGGCACGGGCACGCACCACTTCGCGGTGAACGACGTCTTCGTACCCGCGGAACGCACCGTTCTGTCCGTCACGGCACCCCTGGTGGACACCGGGCCGCTCTACCGGATCCCTCGGACACTGCTGTTCGCATCGGGCGACGCGAGCGTCGCCTTGGCGGTGGCCCGCACCTGCCTGGACACGTTCGTCGAGCTGGCTTCCGCCAAGACACCGCGGGCCATGGAGGCGCTACTCCGCGATCAGCCGGTCGTTCAGGCCTCCGTCGGCCAGGCCGAAGCCCATCTTCGATCGGGCCGGGCGTTCTTGACCGACGCGGTCCACGAGATCTGGAACGCCGCGAGGTCCGGCACGGTCAGCCTGGACCAGCGCGCGGCCCTGCGCCTGGCCACGACGCACTCGATCCGGCTGGCGGTCCAGGTCGTCGACGCCGTCTACAACGCCGCCGGTGCGACGGCGGTCTACGAGGAGCATCTGCTCCAGCGCCACTTCCAGGACATTCACGTAATCAGCCAGCACCTCCAGGGTCGCCTCTCCCACTACGAGCTGGTCGGGCGACACGTGCTCGGGCTCCCGGTCGACGAGACGCGACTGTAGGCCAGCGGATCCGGGGACGAGGAGGAACCTCATGACGGCAAGCCAGAGCGACAAGGCCGCCCGTTTTCGCGCGCTGCATCAGGCGCCCGGCGTCTTCGTGATTCCCAACCCGTGGGACGCCGGCTCGGCGCGCATCCTCGCGGGGCTCGGCTTCGAGGCGCTGGCGACATCGAGCGGCGCCGCGGCCGGCGTCCTCGGTCGGCGCGACGGCAACGTGACGCGCGAGGAGGCGCTGGCGCACGCCCGCGCCATCGTGTCGGCGACCGACCTTCCCGTCTCGGCCGACCTGGAGAAGGGCTTCGGCGACGCGCCGGAAGCGACGGCGGAGACCATTCGCCGCGCCGCCGGAGTGGGGCTGGTCGGCGGCTCGATCGAGGACGCGACCGGCGACAAAAACAAGCCGCTCTACGACATCGGCCACGCGACCGAGCGGGTGGCGGCGGCGGCGCAGGCGGCGCGCGCGCTCGCCTTCCCGTTCACCTTGACCGCGCGGGCGGAGAACTTCCTGCGCGGCAAGCCGGACCTGGACGATACGATCGCGCGGCTCTTGGCCTTCGAGAAGGCCGGGGCCGACGTGCTGTTCGCGCCCGGCCTGCCCGACCTGGCGGCGGTGCGCGCGGTCTGCGCCGCGGTGTCCAAGCCGGTCAACTTCATGGTGGGCATCAGGGGCAAGTCGTTCACGGTGGCCGAGCTCGCGACCGCCGGCGTCAGGCGGATCAGCCTCGCCACGTCGCTCTACCGTGCGGCGATGAGTGGTCTGCTCGACGCCGCCCGCGAGGTGAAAGGAAAGGGGACGTTCGGCTACCTCGACCAGTCCCTCACCACACCGGAGCTGAACGGCTTCATGCAGGGCTGAGGGTTCGGGGCGCCGCAGAGGTCCTCTCGAGACTCCATCGGCGGCAGGTCTTTCCGGCAAGGCGAGGCGCCGGACACCGTCATGCCGAACTTGCAGTGTCGTGCCAGATCGCCATCCTGCCGGGCGAAGACCGTCGGATATTCGCGGGATTAGCCGTGGCACGTCCCTTGAAGTTGCACGCACATCGATCCAGTTTGTCAGGCCATGGACGGAAAGAAGCGGGACGGTTACCCCGAACTGCGAAAGGAGTCGAGCGGTGCTGAATGACACAGAAGTCAAACGAATCATCGAGGCGATCAACGAGTATCGGGAACTGGTCCAGCAGTCCACCGAGATGCGCGACCAGCTCGAGTCGCTCCAGAAGCGCTGGTTTTCCCTTCGGCAGGAGCGGGAGCAGCTCCGGACCAGCGTCGACTCGCTCCACATGACTCTTGCTCAGGTGAAAGTCGACTACCAGGCCGTCATGAAGCGGATGACCGACCTCTATGGGACCGAGGACACCGTCCTGGACAACATGAAGTTCCTCATCGATGAGCTGACCTCGGTTCTCAAGAAACACGAGGCCTAACCGTGATGCGCATAACTCGCAGCGGGCCCGAGGCGCCCCCCACCCCATTCACGGAGGAGCGCATTCAGGCCGAAGGGCAGAAGGACGGGGAGCGAAACCTCCCCGAGATGGGGTCGTATATGTCTGCGCCGTTCGAGCAGGCCCTGATTTCGCACGGGGAGCAAGATGTTCAGGAGATCTACAAGCAGGCCTCGGCCCGGATTGCCCTGCTCCAGCCGGTGTTCCAGGCCTTTATGCGGCGCCTGGAAGACATCGAACGCCGGATCCAACCGATCACCGAGGGCTACAAGACTCGAACCCAGGAGCTCGGACGGGACGTGACGATTCCGTTCCCGGCCGCGCTGCACTGGGCGCTGATCATCTTCCTCGGGATCGGGGAGTTCCCCCTGAACACCGTCGTGTTCCGCCTGTTCGGGGAGGCGGAGTACCTGACGTACGTGATGGCGTCCACCCTCGCGATCATGATCCCGCTCATCGGCGTGTTCATCGGGATGCACCTGCGGCATGCGCTTCCCCGCATGGCGGGCAACATCCTGATCGGGGCTCTGACTCCGATCTCGGTTGGCGGGGCTCTGTTCGCGGTGAGCCTGCTCAGGAACATCTATATCGGGTCGCAATTCGCCCCGGGCGCCGCCTCGGCCGCCGACCAGGGCAACATGGCCTGGGCCCTCTTCGCGCTCAACAGCCTGGTCTTCTTCGGCGCCATGGCTGCGTCGTACTTCGCGCACGATCCGGACGAGAGGCTGGACCGGTTCCACAAGTCGATCGTCTCGCTGGACCGGAAGCGGAACACCATCCGCACGAAGCTCTTCCAGATCGCCCCCAAGATCAACGGGGAGATCCAGGCGGCCAAGAGCCAGGTCGAACAGGTTCGAGCAATGACCAACCAGCGGGTGGCGCTGTATCGGCAAACCAACATTCGCTTTCGCAAACTGCTGCCGCCGTACTCCTTTCGACGGCCCCCGGAGTTCCCCAAAGTGAACTGGTGGCCGGAGGTCTCCGTCAACGGCGAGAACGGGGCATCGCATGATCGGTAGGTCCCTCGCTCGGAGCCGGCTGACTCCCTGGGTCGGGGCTCTGATGACGCAGGCGCTGATCCTGACGACGGGGTGCGCGCCTTCCACGCCGGCCGCCACCCACGAAGGGACCGCGGTCGTCGTCTTCGTCGACTTCTCGCAAAGCATCACGAACGAGGACCGGGCGTCGTTCCGGATGGAGATCGAGAAGGAGATCCTCCCGTCCCTCGTGCCGGGCGACCGATTCCTGATCGCCCCCATCCACGACAAGACCCTGACCGACTTTCGTCCTCTCGTCGAGGCCGATCTCCCACCCAAGCCCAAGTTCAACGGATGGTTCAACAACGTCATGAAGTTCAACCGGGAATCCAAGGAGATCGAGGCCCAGACGCTGCTCCTCAAGGACAAGATGAAGGCCGAAGTCGCTCACGTGTTCGCGAAGCGCTACGTGAGCCCGCAAACGGACATCTTCAGCTCGCTGCTCATCGCCCAGAAGCTGTTCTACGACGACTCGCGACGGAAGGTGCTCGTCCTGATGTCGGACATGATCGAGGACAATCCGCCCTTCGACTTCGAACGGATCGCCTGGAGCTCCGCGGCGATCGAGAAAACTCTTTCCCAGCTGGACAAGAAGGCCCTCATCCCCAAGCTTGCGGGCGTGTGCGTCTACGTGTCGGGGGCGTCCGCGAAGTCGGCCGAGCTCGCGGAGAACATCGGCCGGTTCTGGCAAGCGTACTTCCAGCGGGCGGGGGCCGACATGGATCCGAGCCGGTATGCCCACGTCCTCCTGCACTGGCCTCCGGCCAACTCCTGCCGTCCGACTGGCCCGCAGCGCGCCATCTGAGGCCGGTCGCTCAGCGCGGGGTTGACGTGCGCCCACCCCGGATCAGGCGTAAGCGCGTTCTCTGGCGCCCGTTCGCAGCCTGACGAATAGCACGGAGCTCGGCGACGATCGCCGCGCTGAGTCGACGCGAGATCCAAGGCTCCCCGTCCGCAACCGCGCACACGGCCTTCGGCAGATGGCGTGGAAGATCGCGCTCGGTGAGGTAGCCCCAGGCCCCGCGTCGCAGGCCCTCGAGGAGGACCGCTGTGGGCGTCCGGTTCCGGCTGAGCAGGATGACGCCCGTCGTCGGGCTCAGTCGTCTCAGGCTGGGGAGAACGCCGAGCGCTTGAAGCGGGGACGCCACGGCATCGAGCAGGAGCACGCTGGGCCGGTAGCGACGAAGGAGACCGGGCGCGCCTGCGAAACCAACGCCACGGCTCTGGACACCACCGCCCCGGGTCCCAGCGAGGATCGCGTGGCAGCGCTGCCGCAACTGGTCTGACGCGACGACGGCGACCGAGAGGGTTTGCGGGCTCCGCTCCACCCTGTCAGTTTTCCCACGATCGTGCCCTTGCGAACAATCGGACTGAGGTCTATCGGACCTTCGGCTGAGAGCCCGGCGGGCGTCCCAGAGCAAGGGCGAGCTGCAATCGCGTCGAGAGCCCCAGCTTCTTGAAGATGTTCGTCAGGTGCGTCTTGACGGTCTTGATCGAGATCGACAGCTGGTGCGCGATCTGTTTGTTGCTCGCGCCGCGGGCGACCTGGCCGGCGACCTCGCGCTCGCGGGACGTCATGCGCGCTCCACCCGAGACATCGTCGGCGTCGGGAGCACGCAGCGTCGCGAGTTCCTCGATCAGGCTCAGCATGACGCGCCGCCCGACCCAGATCTCGCCCGCCTCCACGAGCTGGACGGCTTTCCGGATAAGCGCCGTCGCGGTGTCGCGCGAGCAGAAGCCGCTGGCGCCCGCCTTCAGGGCCTGGATCGCCAGCGCGTCATCGTCGGTATCGGCGAGAACGATCGTCTTCGCCAGGGCGCTCAGAGCGGAAACGACCTCGAGGGCGTTGGCGTCGGGCTCCGCGCCCAGATCGAACAGAATGACGGACGGCAGCAGCGCGGCGATGTGGCGCTGAAGATCCGGGTGCGAGGAAACGTCGAAGACGCTCCTGGCGTGGGTCTCGGCCCCAAGGCTTTGCCGCAGCCGGCGCCGGCACGCCGGGTCGGCGCTAGCGATCACCAGGCTGCCGCTCGTGACACGGGGGCGAGCTAACGCCGTCGGAGCCATCGACGGTTGCGGACGCAACCGCGAGGCCAACGCTTCGAGTCACGTGAAAACAGGACGTTATGCGGATTGAGCGCGCCGCGTGTGCGGGGGGTTGGAGGATTTTGAGCCAGCCGTGTGTCGCAAACCTGGTCAGCGGACTCGCAGAACGCGTCTGGCTTGCTATACTCGGTGGGCACGCGGCTCCCTCAGGGCAGACCACGCAAGCTCCCGGCCCCAGAGCGCTGATCGAATGGGCGGGCGACGTTCGACCGGCTGAATGGAACGCGACATGTCGGAGGCGCCGACCACGGAGCGGCCACGAGGCCCCGACCTCTCGGGCCTCAAGATCGACGAGCGCGGGCGGCGTGATCCGACGCGCCGCGGGTGGCGCGCGGGTGGAGCAGCGCTCGCGGCGTTCCTGCTCGTTTCGGCGGGGCTGTTCCTCGTCCTTCGAGAGAAGGCGCCCGTGGTGGAAGTGACGACCGTGCGCGCGGACAAGGGGGGCCGGCCGGCCCTGCTGAACGCAAGCGGCTACGTCACGCCTCGTCGGCGAGCCACCATCGCCGCCAAGATCACGGCACGGGTCAACGACATCTTCGCGGAGGAAGGCATGCACGTCGAGCCCGGGCAAATCTTGGCCGTGCTCGACGATTCGGACGCGCGGGCGCGGCTCGGCTCCGCCAAGGCCGATCGCGACGCGACGGCGGCAACGCTGGGCGACCTGCGTGTCAACCTCGCCAACGCCGAACGCGAATTGCAGCGCACGGAGGAGCTGTGGAAGCGCGGACTGGCGGCCGAGCAGGCCCGCGATCTGGCTCACACGGCGGTGGAGAGTCTCAAAGCCCGGATTGCGCTCGTTCGAGAGCAGGTCGGCGCCGCCGAGGCGCGCGTCCAGGTCTCGAAGCAGGACCTGGACAACTGCACGGTGCGGGCGCCCTTCGCCGGCGTCGTCGTCTCCAAGGACGCTCAGCGCGGCGAGATGGTGTCGCCGATCTCCGCCGGCGGCGGCTTCACACGGACGGGCATCGCGACCATCGTCGACATGAGCTCCCTTGAGGTCGAGGTTGATGTGAACGAGTCGTACATCGCCCGCGTCAGGTCGGGGCAGCCGGTCACGGCGGTGCTCGACGCGTACCCCGACTGGCAGATGCCGGCCAAGGTGCGCACCGTGATCCCGACCGCCGACCGGCAAAAAGCGACGGTCAAGGTCCGGGTGACGCTCGATCGGCTGGACCCGCGCATCCTCCCCGACATGGGCGTGAAGGTCACGTTCCTCGGTGAGGAGCCGGGCGCCGCGGCGGCGGCAGGCGGCCGGGTCCTGGTCCCGCGCGCGGCCATGCGGGATGAGGGCGGCGCGGCGGCCGTGTTCGTCCACCGCGAGGGGCGGGTGGAACGCCGCGCCGTCCGTCTGGGGCAGGCGCGCGGCAACGAGCATGAGGTGATCGCGGGCCTGTCGGACGGCGAGCAGGTGGTCACCACGGGAGTCAAAGAGCTGCGCGACGGCCAGCACGTGCGCGTGAAGCGCTGAGGAGATGCGATGGTCAGGATCGACGGCCGAGGGGACGCGAATAGCCTGATTCGGGCGCGCGGGCTCAGCAAGACGTATCAGCGGGGCAGCGAAGCGATCCACGTGCTCCAGGGGCTCAACCTCGACGTCGACGCGGGCGATTTCGTCGCGTTCATGGGCCCCAGCGGGTCTGGCAAGACCACGCTGCTGAACCTCCTCGGCGGGCTGGACGTGCCCTCCGCCGGGAGCGTCACCGTGGCGGGCGACGAGATCACGCGGATGTCGGCGCGCAAGCTGACGGCGTGGCGCGCGCGCCACGTCGGGTTCGTCTTCCAGATGTACAACCTGATTCCCGTGCTCACCGCGTTCCAGAACGTCGAGCTGCCGTTGCTGCTCACCGGCCTCTCGAAGGCGGAGCGGAGCCGGCACGTGGAGACCGCCCTGGCGGTCGTGGGCCTGGCGGACCGTATGCACCACTACCCGCGGCAGCTCTCCGGAGGACAGGAGCAGCGGGTGGGCATCGCGCGCGCCATCGTGGCCGACCCCACCTTTCTGCTCTGCGACGAGCCGACCGGCGACCTCGATCGCAAGAGCGCGGACGAGATCCTCGACCTGCTCGAGCGGCTCGTCGGGGAGCACGGCAAGACGGCCCTCATGGTGACCCATGACCCGCTGGCCGCCGAACGCGCGCGCCTCGTCCTTCACCTCGAAAAAGGCGTGCTCGTGGACACCGTGACGACGGGACGGGCCCGATGAAGTACGGCCACCTCATCCTGAGCGGCCTGCTCCGGAAGAAGATCCGCACGGGCCTGACGGCGGGCTCCTTCGCGGTGGCCCTCTTCCTGTTCGCCATCCTCGCGGTGGTCCGCGGCGCCTTCCAGCAGGGCGTGGACGTGGCCGGCGCCGACCGGCTGGTGGTGCTGAACCGCGTCTCGATCATCCAGCCCCTTCCGCTGGCCTACCGCGACCGGCTGGCGCGCATTCCCGGCGTGACGCAGGTGACGTTCGCCAACTGGTTCGGGGGCGTCTATCAGGACGAGCGCAACTTCTTTCCGCAGTTCGCCATCGACCGCGAGACCTACCGGCAGATGTTCCCCGAGTTCGTCGTCCCCGACGCGGAGTGGCAGGCCTTCCTGGCCGACCGCGAAGGCGCGATCGTGGGCGAAGCCCTGGCCGAGCGGTTCACGTGGAAGGTGGGCGATCGCATCCCCATCAGAGGCACGATCTTCCCGGGGACGTGGGAGTTCAACATTCGGGGCGTGTACCGGGGCCAGCGGGTGCAGGACGACACCTCGCAGTTCTGGTTCCGCTGGGATTACCTCGACGAGCGGAAATCGTTCGCGAAGGGCTTCGTGGGCTGGTACACCCTCCGCATCGCCGATCCCGACGACGCCGTGCGGCTGGTCAAGACGATCGACGAGCTGTTCGCGAACTCTCCCTCGGAGACCAGGACCGATACCGAGAAGGCCTTCGCCGCCTCCTGGGTCAAGCAGATGGGCAATATCCAGCTCTTGCTGCTGTCGATCGGCAGCGTGGTGTTCTTCACGCTCCTGCTCGTGACCGGCAACACGATGGCCATCGCCGTGCGCGAGCGCACCCGGGAGCTGGCGGTGCTGAAGGCGGTGGGATTCTCGAACGGCTTCGTGCTGACGCTCGTCATCGCGGAGACGCTGGTCGTGGCCGCCGTGGGCGGAGGCGTCGGGTTGGGCCTGGCGAAGCTCTTCACGCTCCGGGGGGATCCCACCGGCGGCCTGCTGCCGTTCTTCTACCTGCCGCCGAGCGTGATCATCCTCGGGGCGGCGCTGGCGCTGGCGGTGGGCCTGATGGCGGGAATCCTCCCGGCGCTCTCCGCCGCGAAGCTCCACGTCGTCGACGCCCTCAGGCGGGTCTGAGATGGCGATTCCCTTGATCTACAACGTGCGCAGCCTGAGGGCGCGCTGGACCTCGACCGTGGTGGCCGTGCTCGGCATCGCGGGGACGGTGGGCGTCTTCGTGGCCATGCTCTCGCTGGCGCGAGGGTTCGAGGCGACGCTGGTGGCGTCCGGCTCGGCGCGCAACGCGATCGTCAGGCGGGCGGGCGCCACCTCGGAGCTGGACAGCGGCGTCACGCTCGACCAGGTGCGGGTCATCGAAGATGCGCCTGGCGTCGAGCGCGCAGAGGCCGGCCCGCTGGCGAGCCCCGAGGTCGTCGTGGTGGCCGCGTTCCCGCTGAAGGGTCGGGATACCGAGGGCAACGCTCAGGTGCGTGGCGTTTCCCCGAAGGCGCTCGCGGTCCGACCGAGTGCCCAGATCGTGTCCGGGCGCCTCTTCCAACCCGGGATGACGGAGCTCGTCGTGGGGCGCAACGCCGCGGAGGCCTACGACGGAATCGCGCTGGGCAAGAGCGTCCGGCTCGGCGGCGCCACCTGGACGGTCGTTGGCGTGTTCGACATGGGCGGAACCGCGTTCGACTCCGAGCTGTGGTGCGACGCCAACGTCCTCAAACAGGTGTTCCAGCGCCCGCCGAATCTCTTCCAGTCGGCCACGGTGCGGCTCACCTCCCCCGAGGCCCTCACGGCGTTCAAGGACGCGCTCACCGCCGATCCGCGCCTGACCGTGCAGGTCGATCGGGAGGTCGACTACTACGCGAAGCAATCGCGGCAGCTGACGACGCTGATCACGGTGCTGGGCACGATCGTGGCTCTGGTCATGGGCATCGGCGCCGTCTTCGGCGCGCTGAACACGATGTACTCGGCCGTGACGGAGCGCGCACGGGAAATCGCCACCATGCGCGCGCTGGGCTTCGGGAGCGGCAGCGTCGTGATGTCCTTCGTCGTCGAGGCCCTGTGCATCGCGTTCGTCGGCGGTGTCCTGGGCGGCGTGGTCGTCTTACCGCTGAACGGTCTGACGACGGGGACGATCAACTGGCAGACCTTCTCCCACCTGGCGTTTGCGTTTCGTGTCACGCCGCTCTTGCTCGTCTGGGGGCTCGCGTTCGCGCTCCTGATGGGGCTCGCGGGCGGGGTGCCGCCGGCCATTCGCGCCGCGCGCGCGCGAATCGCGGTCGCCCTCCGGGAGCTCTGACCGCGCCCAGACGCCGCCCCTCGCCCGAGCCCCGTTCGATGGCTCGAGAATGATCTGCCGGCCAGAGACTCACCAGGTCCACTCCTGGCCAGAGTCGCGGAAGCTATTGATGTTCCTGGAAATCGCGCTCCGGTATGCGATTTGCCCTGGAAT
>WNEL01001575.1_pt1 | contig 11592 bp, 10 predicted proteins | sample 5399991 | NCBI WGS metagenome assembly WNEL01 (sample SAMN13153325, study PRJNA577476) | soil metagenome | isolation source: 20 cm grassland meadow soil pre-rain plot 2 | place: USA:California | collected 2015-09-08
CGAAGGGCGAGTCGCCGTTCCGGCACAACGACCTTTCGCTCGACCGCTTCCCCGAACAGGGCCGCGTTGACCCCCACGAAACCACCGACCGCCTGTTTGTCCCCGATCGCCCCGGCCATGGCGGGTCCCGCGAGATCCCAGTTCGCCTCGTCGAGCACCAACGTGAAGAGCCACGTCGTCGTCGCGCCGCACATCTCCCGCGCGCCGTCGACGCCCTCGAAGTGGGGGTTCACGTGCGCGACCTTGTCGGAATCGCGGATCGGCTTGTGATGGTCCAAGACGATCACGGGATACGACAGCCCTTCGAGGAGATCGAGCTGCGCGGACCCCATGTCGCTTACGATCAGGAGCTCGTTCGTCTCCTCGTTCAGGCGCGCCGCGGAGGACCGATCGAGGGCATGGGCCATCGTCGCGTGGATCCGCTTCCCGCGACGCATCAGGGCCCGCGTGAGGATCGACGCGGAGGTCGTCCCGTCGGGATCGTAATGGCAGAACACGCGGACCCGCGACACGCGATCCACGAGGCCCGCGGCCTCCCGAGCCCGCTCGAGGAGACCCTGCGGCGCCAGGTCTTCCAGGCGCTTCACCATCGCGCCACCTACTTCACTTGGAGTTCCGCAAGCTTGAGCGAGTATTCCCACTCGGCGGGGATGATGCCACGGTCCTTGTAGTACCGCGAGAGACGCCGGATCTTCGATTCGATGAGTTGCAGGCCCCGCTTGTTGCTCAGGTCCTTCCCGTGTTCCTTCAGGTGCGTCTGGAGGCTCGCGGCCCGTCGGATCAGGCCCGCAAGGTCCTCCGGCAGAGCGAACTTGGCCCCTTTAGACCGCAGGATCTCCAGCAAGCTCCGTCCGGTCGCGAGCCGCACGCTCGGGACGCCGAAGCCGTCCCGGAGGCGCACACCGATCGCGGCGGCGGAGAGGCCTTCCTGGTGCAGACGAAAGATCGTCTCCTCGATATCGGCCTTCTCCATCGCGACCCACTCCGGGTTCGCCTTGAGAAACGGCCTCGTGGATCCGCTCTTTCCTTTGCGATGCGCATGGAGGCGAGCCATCATTTCCTCGGAAGAGGCTGCGCATACCGCGGGGACATATTTAAGATTCACCTCGCGCGCGCGACCGCCATGATGCGAAACGTCACATTCGTGGCCGCGAACGTCCCGAGGAGATTGAATCCACCGCGACGCAACAGCTCTCGCATGCCGCGGACCGTGTATGTCTGGATCGTATGGAGCTCGTCGAACCGGTCGAGCACTCTCCCTCCTCCGAAAACAAAAAATCGGAACTCGACGGGCAGCCGGCCCGTTCGCGGATCGAATCGGGACTCTTCGAGACGAACGATCTCGATGCCCTTCTCCCGGACGTGCGTCCACGATTGAAACGGGGCAGGTCGTGCGGCAGGGCCATGCCAAAATTCGAACACGAAAAAGCCGTTCGGTTCGAGATGTCTCCGGAGGCTGCGGAGGGATTGCAGCGCGTCTCGTTCCGTCAGCAGATATCCGAAGGCCCCGAACATGCACACGGCCGCGTCGAACGCTCGGCTGAGTCGAAACGAACGCATGTCGGCGCGGACGAACCGGGGTCGCACGCGTAACGCGGCGGCTTTCTTCCGTGCGAGGGAGAGCATTTCGGGGGACCGGTCGATTCCAGTGACGCGATATCCGCGGCGGGCGAGGGGGAGATCGTGGTTGCCGGGCCTATGATAGATGAGATCATAGTAGCGAGCGAATCGACGGTACGCCGCCCGGGACCGTCGTGCCACGGCAAGCATGAATCCCTTCACATCGGATGATGCTATGTTTTTTGCACGACCAGGGCCGCGTGATCCAATTGATAAGGGGACAGGACCCGTAGGTCGAGGATCTTTAGGCCCGCGTTCAAGAGCTCCAGTTTCGCTGCCTCGAAGATGCGTGCCGGAGCCTGGGCCATGTCCTCCGATCGCGCCTTCACCACGAGGTAGCCTGTGCCTCCCGGTCGCATCCACCGGAGGTTTTTGAGGAAGATCCCCGCCTGTTCTCGTTGGGCGACGTCTTGATAGAGTACGTCCACGGCGCCCAGACGTCCCCCGTACGTCTCCGGTTTGGTCGCGTCTCCAAGGACGGGCACCAGATTCGGGCGAGTCTCAGCGAGACGGAGGAGGTCTCGAAACGCGCGGGCGGAGATCTCGACCGCGGTAATCGTTCCGTCGCGGCAGATGTCGGAGACGTGGCTGGCCGTCGTGCCGCTTCCGGCCCCCAAATAGAGGACGGAAGACGTCGCTCGGAACCCCCAGACGCGCCCGCCGCACTTCAGGTACGCGGCGAGCTTGCTCCGGTTCGCATCCCACCGTCGATATTCAATGCCTCCTTCGCGAGGAAGACTTTCGCCGTACACGGAGGTCCCAGGCACCCGATTTCGGGTGAGCAGCCAGGGGCCGTCCGTGGCCACGCCCTCCCATTCCGTCGGACGGATTGGCATCGCTGGACCGATGGAACGAGTTGTAATGAGGCTTCCGAGATCACGAGATCCGCGGGTCTATGAAGGCGGTGCCTCGGTAGACGGTACCGTTTTTCGGCGGACTGTCCGAGTGGCCTTCTTCGGCGATTTCGCGGTTCCCTTACGTGGACTCCGACGGGACTTGCTCGGGACCCCGAGGCGCTTGCGGCCCGCGACCGCTTCCGGGTCCTTCGCTCGAAGCTTCAGAACCTGATCGTACGCACGGACCGCCTCCGCGGGTTCGTGCGCGTCCTCCATGACCTTGCCCAGATTAAGGAGAATCCGGGGCGACTCCCGATGCTTTGCGGCCCGTTCCAGGTTCACCGCGGCGGACTTCGGGCGGCCCATCGCAAGGTAGGCAACCCCGAGGTTGTTCAGTGCATCCGCTCGTGTCGGGTCGGTCTCAAGCGTTTCTCGAAGGACCCCGATCGCTTCGCGGGTCCGACCCGCGAGCAGGAGCGCGGCCCCGCGATCAACCTGCGCGTCTATGCCCTTGGGCTCCCGAAGCGCCGCTTCCTGAAGAGCATCGGCGGCGGCCGCGTGGTGTCCCGACCGCAACAGGGCGATGCCCAAGGTCCGCTTGAGGAGCGGGACCTCGGGATGCAATTCGGCCGCGGTGTGGAGGACCTTGATCGCCTCTTCCTCGAACCCCGAGCGGGCCAGGAACGTTGATTTCATCAGGAGCCCCCGCAGGTCGCGGGCGTGCGTCGTGAGATAGGCCTCGCAGGCGCCAACGGCCCCTTGGTAGTCTCCACCCGCCGCGAGGGTCTCCGCTCGGTGGAGTTCTCCGGAGGGATCCCCCATCTGGGCCGCTCGCCCAAAGGACTTCGCCGCCTCCGCGAGAAAACCGCCCGCGAGCTGGGCGTGGCCGAGACCGACCCAGGGCGCCGGCGCCTCGAGTTGAATCGTGGACTCCCACACGCGCTCGGCCAGATCGGGATGGCCGAGCCGCGTCAGAAGGGCGGCCTGGTGCTCCCGCGCCGGCCGCCACGAGGGCGGATGGGCCCGGTGACGAACGTAGTCGGCGACGCGCATCCGGACGACCGCGCTGCGTCCCCTCGGATTCAGGCCGAGGGTCTCGCACATCCGTTGCAGGGAAGGCCAGTCCGAATGCTCGACCTCCGCAAGGGAAGGCAGGCTCACGTCGTCACCTCCCGGCAACGGGCGCGAATCTCGCATTCCTCACAGCCCGGATCCCCCGCCAGGAGCGTTCCGAAGCATTCGTAGACCCCGCGGTAGAAATCCGTCGTCTCGTGGAGGGTCTTCGCTTTCCGCAATCCGGCACGAGCCTCCTTCGACTTGGGATCCAGGGCGAGCGCATGCTCGAACGCCTTGATTGCAAGGGTCGATTCCCGGAGTCCTAGGTGCGCGGTCCCTTTCACGTGCCAGAGCCACGGTGCTTCTCGGAGCCGGAGCGCACGATCCGCCCACAGGACCGTCTCACCATGGCGCTTCATCCTGCGGTAGAGGAGGACGCGGTTCGCCATCGCGTCGTAGAAATCCGGATCGAGATGGAGGGCCTCGTCGATGCAACGCGCGGCCCCGACGTCGTCGCCGAGCCGCAGGAGCGCCGCGCCTTTGTTGCTCCACGCGGCCGCATGCTCCGGCCGCATCCCCAGGACCTTGTCGTAGCAGGCGATCGCTCCCCGGTAGTCCCCGAGTTCATGGAGGGCCGCCCCCTTGTCGATCCACGCCTCGATGGACCGCGGGTGGATTTTGAGCAGGCGGTCGTACGCCTCTCCCTCCTCCTGGAATCGGCCGACCTCGTGGAGGGCAGAGGCGAGGCCAAGCCATCCCTCCTGCGATTCCCCGTTAATCTTCAGGGCCCGGGCGAACGCCTCGATCGCGCCCGGCATGTTCCCGTCCTTCCGGAAGATGTGGCCCCGTAACAGCCACGCCGCGTCGTATTCCGGCTTCAGCTGGATCGCGGCGTCATCCTCGCGCAACGCGCCTTGGAGGTCTCCGCGGTCGAACGCCCGACGCGCCGCCCGCATCGTGTTCTCCAACCGATCGACGCTGGGGAGGAACCGGCCCGCCGTCTCCGGCGGAAGCGTCACTCCGATTCCTCCGACTCCAGGTGCCGGAGGCAGGTCGCCCGCCATTTCGTCGCCAACTCGTGGCCGGGTTGGAGGGACAGGGCTCGATCGTATGCGCCGAGGGCCTCCCGGTACCGTTCGAGCTGCTGAAGGGAGACACCCTTCCCCGTCCACGCATCCGCGTTCCGGTCGTCCTGCTCGATCGCTTGTTCGTACCGAAGCAAGGCCATCCGGGCGTCGCCGCCTTCGAGGGCGAGCTCGGCGAGTTGCAGCAGGACCTGCGTCTCCTCTTTGTCGGGTTCGATCGACTCGATGAAGGATTGGAAATCAGCGTCGGTCGGCGCCGACGCCGGGGTCGATTGCGGTTCCTCTTCAATTTCTTCGAAGGCCTTCAACAGGGAATGGAAGTCCCCCGCGGGCTCCGGCTCCGGTTCCTCCTCCGGCTTGCGAGGCGCTTGTTTCGGGACCTCACGGACCGGTCCAGGTTCCGGCTCGACGGCCGGCGACACGCCCATTGACTTGCGGGCCGCGAGGACCATCGGGTTCTCCGGGTCGAGGCGTTCCGCCCGTTGGAGCGCGTCGCTGGCGGCTTCGTGGTTGCCCAGGACCGCGTGGGCACGGGCCTTTCCCGCCCAGGCCTCGACGTCCTCCGCGTCGAACGACATCACCTTGTCGAAACATTCCAGGGCCTCGCTCGCTCGACCGTGGTCCAGCAGGATCTTCGCCTTCGCAAGCCAGGGACTCACGAAATTCCACTTCAGGGCGATCGCCCGATTGTAGTATTGGATCGCAGCGCCCCATCGGCCCTTTTGTTCGAGGAGTTCCCCTTTGCGGAAGACGATCATCGCGTTCTGCGGGTTCTTGCCGAGGGCCTGCGTGAACAGGGCTTCCGCGGTATCCGAATCGCCGAGGCCCAGGAGGGCGTCGCCGAGCCCGAGGACCGCGCGGGTCTCCGCTGGGTTCACATCGAGGATCGTCTGGAACAGGACCACGGCTTCGTTCGGATGGCCGTCCCGGCGGAGCTGCTCCGCCTTCAGGACGATGTCACCCGACTTGGCCGGATCGATGCGCAAGGTCTCCTTCAGAGCGTCGATGGCCTCCGGAAGCCGATCGAGGCCGAACAACAGGTTCGCCCGTTCGAACCAGGCCCGCCGATTCCCGCGGTCCGCGTCGATCACCCGCTGGTAGGATCCGAGGGCCTCCTCCTTGCGGCCGAGCAAGACCAACAGTTCGGCCCGATCGAACCAGACGGACATCTGTTCCGGCCGATCCCGCAGGAGGCGGTCATAACAGTCGAGGGCGGCTTCGTAATCGCCTTCCCCCAGGAAGGCGAGGGCCTCTTCCTGCAGGCGGGTCGCGACCTGCTCCTCGTCGACCTCGCCGGGGACGAGCTCGTACCGAATCGCCCGGGCGAGGGCGTCCGTCACTCCCTGACATTGCGTGAGCGCCTTCGCATCGGCGGATTCGAGGGAGGCCATGTCGGGAAAGGCCGATGCGATCACGTCGGCCTGGGCCTCGGACATCCCGGGGACCGTTCCGAGAAAACGTAGGACGTCCCGGCGGGCTGCATCCTTTTCGAGGGCGACGAGACGGTCCGTGACCGCCTTGGATTGGGCCTCCACCTCGCGCTCCTTCGATGCGAGGGCCCGTTCGCGTTCGACCAAGAAGGTCTCTTTCGTGAGGAGCTCCTCCGCCCTCGAGCGGGCCGTTGCTTCCAGGTTCGCCTTCTCGACCTCGATGGCGTTCCTCATCGCCTCGAACTCGGCCGACTCCGCCTCGTCGACGTGTGCCTCCTCCGGCTCGGGTTCAGGTTCAGGTTCTGGCTGGGGTTGTGGCACCGGCGGTTCCGGCAATGGCAGGGGTGGTTCTGGCTCCGGGACCGGCAGCGGTCGGAACGGATCGGGGCCCGGACCCGGAATCTCTTCCTCCTCCGGTTCAAGGTCCATCGAAGGAAGTTCCGGGAGCGGCTCCGAATCCTCCGCCTCCGTTGGGGTTGATTCGGGAAGCGGAAGCGACCGTGCGACCTCCGAGACCGGAGGTTCCGCCAACCCCTCGGCCGACTCGGCGGTCTCTGCAGCTCCGGGGGAGAGCGTGTCCGCCCGCAGCCGATACTCCGAGGCCAGATGGGACGGCATCCAGGCGCACCCCGCCAGGTAGCGATAGACCTGAGCCAAAGCGTCGCGTTCCTCCGGATGCGTCGGAGTCGACCGGCGGGTGTCCCTCAGGAACCGATGCAAGAGGTCCGCGTCTCCGACGCTGAGTGTGGGTGCGATGGGACCGTCGAGTCCAAGGAGGTGGATCAGCTGAACCGCATCAGCGGCCGACGGATCCGCACGGGGCGACTCCCACTCGATCGTACTCAAGTCGGAAGCGACGAGAGGGGACTCGCGAGGCGCGACCAAGTCGAGCAGAGAAGGCCCGGGCAACAAGGCCGGATTCAACCAGAGCGGATGATACGCAATCAGGTAATCGATACACGATGCACAGAGGTAATCGCGACTCACGGCGCCGCATCGGACGCATCGTGACGGGGGCACGGAGTGCTGCACCGGGCGAGCCCCATATAAATTCTGGGTGGCCAATGATGGACGGGACAACAAACGGCAGGACGATGAACGGCCGACATCTTCATCGTTCACCGGAGCGCTGGACGATGGGGCGGTGGAACCATCGATCTCCGCATGCGCCGCGCGCGTCGCGCGGACCTCGCACTGATCTGGCCCGCGACCTTGCAGACCGTATGGGATGACCTACCCGAGGACGAGCGAGCGGGACTCGATCGCCAGACCTGGGAGAACCACTTCCGGAAGAAGATCGAGGCGTTCGTGGAAGGCAATCGGACGGAACGGTGGATCGCGGAAGGGCCTTCCGGCGAGACCCTCGGCTACGTGATCCTCGGCGAGAGCGGGTTCCTGACGCCGGAGACGCACGCGTTCCTCTATGACATCTGGGTCGCGCCGGATCACCGGGACAAGGGCGTCGGCAAGGCGCTCGTCGACTGGGCAAGCAATTGGGCGAGGGAACGCGGCCACCGGAAGATCAAGCTCGAGGTCGGGGAGGGGAACGAGCGCGCCCGCCATGTGTACGAGAGCCTAGGTTTCCGCGCGGAACGCCGGTACATGGGGAAGCCGCTGAAGTGAACTTCTGCGGTCCGTCAAGGTCGCGAAAACGGTGCGCAAAGGGTTAAATAACGGGGTTATTGTCTTAGCAAATGCGGGGAACGACCATGATTCAAGTCACGCTCACAGAAACCGCTGCGAACAAGGTCAAGGAGCTCATCCAGAGGAACGACCCGGAGACGGGCCAGCCTTTGGGAACCCCCGAGGACACGTACCTCCGGATGTACGTGGCCGGCGGTGGATGCTCCGGGTTCCGATACGGTCTTGCGTTGGACCGCAAAATCCAGGATGGCGATGAGGTCGTCCAGGTCCATGGTCTCAAGGTCCTCGTCGACGGGAACAGCAAGGACTACCTCGACGGCTCGAGCGTTGACTATGCGGAGAGCGTCGCGGGCAGCGGGTTCCTCGTGAGCAACCCGAACAACTGGTCCACCTGCGGCTGCGGCCAGAGTTTCAACCCGAAGGGCGAAGAGGCTCCCGATGCGAAAGAGAGCCATCACGGCCACGCGCACACGCACTGAGTTTGCGCCACCCGACCTGTCCTGATTGACGCGCCATGCGCTGAACGGGCCGTGCAGCGACTTCTCAACCAGGACGGCATCTTAGTCCATCATGGTCAAGGCGAGCCCTCGGGAGATCCGGGTCCCGGCGAAGGGGACTTGTCGACCTCGGAGACCTCCAAAGGCGTTGTTGTCGCGGATTGCTGCTTAGGAGAGCAGGGCTCATCCCGATCGGAACGCGAAACGGCATCGAATGAATCCCATCCGTGAAACTCACGCCAGTGGGCTTTAACGGGGTGACGGACCTAGTACAAGGGAATGGCCGTTCCGCGCACGATCCATTCGGAAACACCCCTAGAGACCATCATTGTCCGCCCCCCGATTGATCTTTCGGAGGCGTTGAGGGAAGAGCTGTCTGGGATGCGCAATGTCCCGGGCTGGATCTCCGCGGCAGTGACCCGACGGGATGGGCTCGCGATCCAGCACACGTTCGGCAGCAGCCATGAGGCGAACGCCCTGTGCGCCATGGCCGCCGCCATTGTCGGAAGCGCCCGGTCCACCGGCGAGGAACTGAGGCAGGGTGCGTTCAACTATTCGGTCGTCCAGTATCGCGACGGTCTCCTCCTCGTCATGGAAGCGGGACCGGAGGCCATCCTCGCGTGCCTGTTGAAACGCTCCGCGAACCTCGGATTGGCCTTGTTGAAGGTCACCCAGGTCGCGAAACGAATCGAGGAACGTCTCGAGGAGATCTGAGGGGGACTCGACGCTGAAACACCGCTTCACGGTCACGGAGAAGGACAGCGAGGTGCAATTCCGGCACGTGTCGCAGGACCTGCTCACGCACAATCCCCGGCAAGGCGTCAATTACTGGGGCGGAGCCGAATACCCGACCATGCTGGTGTGGGCCGGCCGAATCTACGACTTCCTGCGGATCCTCGAAGGGATTGTTGGTTACCACCCCGCCCGGATGCAAAGCTACCAGGTCGGCTACACCTCCGGTTGGAACGGCGCTGAGGTGAGCGCAGGCTTCCCCAACGATGCGCCGGTCAACGACGGCAAGGTGCGCCTCCTGTCCCTGGGGAATAGCATCCTGTCCGGAGCGGGCTGGGGTCGTTGCGAGATCGAGTACGACGATGCGACCGGTTCCGTCCGTTGGGAGTTCTCGGAAGGGACCGCGATCGGCCTCGCGGCCCGACAAGAGGGACGTCGGGACAAGCCTGCATGTCCCTTCGTCGCGGGATTCGTCGCGGGCTGGACGAATCGCTCGCTCGGCACGAAGAGCGAGTTCCAGGAAACGGAGTGCGTCAGCAAGGGCGATGCGCGGTGCGTCTTCGAGTCCGCGGAATATCTTCGACCGAGAGCGGAGTAGACGAAAGCCTTCGGTCCCGACCCTCCCGGGCCCAATCCCATTTGGTGGACGATCACGGGGCCAACCCGCGACCCGAGGCCGCTCCAAGAGGATTCTCTAAGTCAAGGGAGGGGGACCTTCCGGTGGCGACGGCGGCGGGACCGGCGGGCTCTGCGGGATCGGCGGGAACGGTGGCGGACGGGCTCGCCGTTTCCGTCGAACGAGGAAGACGGTCGCAGTCACCGCCGCGATCACGATCACGGTAGAGATCGCCGTGATGAGGGCCCAGTTCAGGGCGAACCGTGCAACGATGGACCGAGGCTGGTCGACCGCGATTGCATTCGAGGCGGCGCCGCCCGCCAGATCCCCGGTCCATCCGGTGAATGCCCAGAAGACCGAGGTTGGGATGGCCGTCAGATTCACGGTACGTCCCGCGAACACGTAGACGACGTCCTTCGTTCCGGCGGCCACCGTGTGGGTGGTCGAATTCGTGGCGTAGGCCACCGACCCTCCGGTACCCACATCGATCGCCAGCGGATACTGGACCTGATAGACGAATGAGGTCGACGCGGACCGATTCGCAACCCCCGCGAGGTTCGGCGCATCGGACGCCCGCGAGACGTACCGCGCTTCGCGAGACGGTGTAGTGAAACTCGAGTCGATCCGCCAAGCGGTTCCCGGATCCGCGAGGAAGGTCACCGGCTCCGCGCCGATCGCCACCGAATCCGGAGTCCCGTTCCGGACGAAGTGCAGCATCGGGCCGATGGCAGGCAGAGGGCCCGAGTCGACGGAGTAATTCAGGGTGAGCATCGCCTTCATCCGAACCGCCGAGATGTACGTCCCCCATCCGGGCGCGCTGCCACGGCCAAATTCCCCGGCGAACCAAACCAAAGTCGGGTCCGACGGGTCGTTACTTGACCCGAAATAATCGCCGTAGCGGCATTGGCTCGTGTTCGCGTCACACCAGGATTGATCGACGCCCACGCCCGCCTTGACGACGACGGGAGGCTGCAAGACGCCGATCGGATCGCCGGTGAGCCGGCCGGTCGCCACGAGACCCGGATATTCGCTTCCGGATGCGTATCCCGCCAGGACGGCGAGATTGCCCGCGCCGTCGAGGGCGAGCGCCGGGTAGAAATAGTGCCGCAAGGTCGACGAGACTCGGAAGTCCTGGCGGATCGTCCTCGCGGTTGTCTCCACCTCAATCAGGCGAATGCAAGCTGTCGAGGGGAGCCCAGGGCACACCTCGTTGAAGCCGAGCCACAGGAGGCCCCGAGACCACACCGCATCCGAGATCCGGAAGTCGGCGGTGTCGAGCGTGTACACGGTTCCCAGTTGCGTCGACGGAGGAGGCAAGGCCGCCGATGCGATCACGCGATCGGTCTCGGACACGACGACCGCACCCGGCGGCGAGCCGCTCACCTCGAACAACTGAAGCGCACTGGACGTGTCGGTGCTCGCATCCCACAGCGTCGCAACCATGTACTGGATGAGACTGCGGCCCTCCATCCGGACCGGGTGGATCGAGAAATCCGCGGCATACCGCGGGGACGGCCACACGGATGGACCGAGGACGCCGTTGACCAAGTCGGTCTTGTTGATCACCCAGAACTGGGCGCCGTAAAACGTGTAGGTCGACGAAAAGCAATCCGAATAGACGTTCACGGACACGATCACGTTCAACGTTCCGACTCCGAGGATCGGTTGATCCAGGCATTCGGACGTGGCCGACGAAGGGACTCGATAGATCGACCAGCCAATCGTGGGATCCGACGACATCGAAGCCGCGACGAGGACCTGTCCCGTGGTGAAGTCGCCGGCCGCCACGAACCACCGGCCGGATAGGCCATCGTATTGGATTCGCGGATCACTCAGGAAATCGGAGCCGGTAGCGAAGACGGTCGAGAGGCCGGAGGTCACAAGCTGCACGCCCTCTTTCGAATACACCCCGAGGGCGACGTTGACGGCCTCCACCACGTGGGCCGGGCCTACGGCCACCTGGACATCGGGAGGGGTCAGGCCACTCGGCCGGAAGGAAAGGGCTTCCCAACCGGTGCGGAGGACGGGGGACAGATCCTGGACGATCAAACCCGGTGCGTTCGGTTTCCCATCCGG
>WNEL01001203.1_pt1 | contig 11410 bp, 4 predicted proteins | sample 5399991 | NCBI WGS metagenome assembly WNEL01 (sample SAMN13153325, study PRJNA577476) | soil metagenome | isolation source: 20 cm grassland meadow soil pre-rain plot 2 | place: USA:California | collected 2015-09-08
TGGTGCGTGGACAAGACGTGCGTGGTGCGTGGTGCGTGGTGCGTGGGGGTTTCGCGGAGGATTGCGTAAGAGTCCGCGGAGGGTTCGCAGAGCCCCGCCCAACAAGACTTCCAGTTCAGCCGTAACTGACGGGTCGAGATAACCGAGTACAGCTACCGCACGTACCAAACACTCCGACTCCGCCGCCGACCCAAATGCTATCCAGAGATGCTTGAGACATTGAGCTTGTGACTGTAGTGCGTAACCCTCAACGATATTGGCCTCAATTGAAATGACAGCGCGACGGAGCTGATCGAAAATGGCCCAGTATTTCGATTGTTTGAGACCTTCGGTGACCTTATGGGCGAGAATGACCGCAGCGTGGGCCTGTTTCCAGGCCTCGAGGGAACGGTAGCTGTCCATTGAGACCAACGTACCGTTCATAGACTGGGTGAGAAGCATCTAATTAATGCGGCATCGAGCAAAACCACGCACCACGCACCACGTACCACGCACCACGTACGTTCTTACTGGCGAACCAAGGCCACCGCCACATCACCGACGATCTGAAGGGACTGCGCGCTCACCTTGTCTATCGTGTCTTCCGTGGTGTGGTGGTAGGGAAACGTGAAATCGATGACATCGATTGCGTGGATGCCCGCTTGCTGTAGTGGTACATGATCGTCGGTGAGGGCCTCGCCGGCTCGTGGCGCGAATACCTGCCCGTAGCCGAGCTGGTCGGCCACCTGCCAGACGCGCTGCACCACCTCCGGTGCCTTCGACATCGAGAACCCCTCCTGAAGGAACTGCAGGTCCTTGTCTCCCACCATGTCGAACAGCACGGCAAACAACGGCGTGTACCCGGGCGGCAGGTGCTTAGCGAAGTACCGCGCGCCGAGCAGCGTCTCGGTCGAGTCGTTGAAATCGCCGAAGTCCTCCCCGTCCACAAAGAGGAGGTCGACCCCGATTGTGGGCGCGCGCGCCTTCAGGGCATCGGCGATGCCGAGCAGCACCGCGACGCCAGAGGCGCCGTCGTTGGCGCCAGGCACGGGAAGTTGCTGCTGGCCCAGATTGGCGCTCTTGTCGGCCTTCGGTCGCGTGTCCCAGTGCGCCAGAAACAGCACGCGGTCGGTGGCCTGGGGCCGGAAACGAGCGAAGAAGTTCCGCAGGTGCAGCGTCACCCCTTTCGACGTGCGCTGCGTGAACGCCTGGACGATCAGCGTATCCGCCCGTTGGCGCAGCTGTGTCGCGAGCCAGTCGCCCATTTTGTCGTGGCCCGGTGTATTGGGGATGCGGGGGCCAAAGGCCATCTGTTGTTGCACGTAACTGAACGCCGTGGGGCCGTTGAACTCCTTGGCCGTGGAGCCGTTGCCCGCACGCGCCTGACACGCCACCGCAACAACGATCCCCACGCACCACGTACCACGCACCACGCACGTCCTCATCTGATTTGCCCCACGCTCGTGGACAGTTGGACGAACGCCGTGATCACGAACTGCGAGATCTTGCGGTTGGTCTGTCGCTCTTCGTTCAGCACATACGCCATCTGGAGTCCCGCACTCATGTTGTTCGGAAGATCGGTGTCCATGGTAAGCTGGGCCTGCGTCTGCCGGCTGTCCACATAGGGGACACATGTTTCCTCCCCCGCCCGTCGCAGGCACGTCGTATTGTCCGCGATCGAATACCCGGCGGTCGTGCGGATGTTGGACCGCCAACGCGGGTTGATCCGCGGCGCCCGGAACGAGAAGGTGACCGTGGCATTCTGGGTGTTCCGCGTGCTGCGAAACAGGTTTCCCGCACTGAGTCGGTCGGACGACGCTCGCGATAGATCGACGCTCGTAAGTACGCCGCCCACCCACGTGAGGGATGCCGCTGGAGTGAACGTCTTCTCGACCGTGCTGTTGATGCCTACCCCCGCGTTCCCCGGCGTGGCGAGGGTCGGCTGCTCGTTGAGCGAGAGCGAACGGCGGTAACCCACGCGGGCATTGATGTTCGTCAAGATCCGCCCCACCAGCGCTCGCGAAGGCGAGACCGACCAGCTGAACGACCCGTTCGGCCAATCTCGCGTGCGCGTGCGAATCGGCACTTGCTCGTCGGTCCGCAGTGTCCAGACGATCCCGCGCGTCAACCGATAGGTCACGTTCGCGCGCACGCCGAGGGGCAAGATTGCCGCCCCGCCGGTCGACAGGGTCCGGGTTTGTCCGGCTGAGGTCGCGAGTAATCGATCGACCTGCCGGAAGGCATCGAATCCGCCCAGCGCGAGTTGATAACCCGCACCCGGTGCGTCCGTCGCCTGGCCGAACGTCGACCCCTGCTGCTCGCTGTAGGTCACGTCCAGACTCGTAATGCGACCGAGCCAGGCCGCCAGCCCCGAGGAGTCGCCGAAAATCGCCTGCCCGAGGCGATGCGCGTCGAGCTGCGCGCCGGTCTCGAGCCGGCGCGCGTTGCTAAAGGCCGCCGGTACGCGAAACGCGCCGGTAGTATCGTCCGTGCGCAACGGCTGGCGTGCGTTCGGGTCGCGCGTGAACGCGAACGAAGATCCGACGGTGGCGCGCGGCCGGATCCACGCCCCGACGCGCGGTGTGAGCGCGAGGGACGTCGTGAGCAGCCGCTGTGTCTCCACACCGATATCGGTGCCGAACAGCGAGGAGCGCTGCTGGCGAATCACTCGGCCCAGCGTCGTCGAGTCGCCGTAATCGCGCAGATCGCGTGTCGACACGGCGTCAACGCCGATCTGGACGCCGCTGACGGGCGTGAGCTGCACGCCGCCGGAGTTCTGCCACAACCGAGTCCGGCTGATCGCGGCCGGCGCCGTATCGCCCGGCTGCGCGATCGGCACGAGAAACGTAAACTGCTGCGCGTCACTGCCGACCAGGCCGGAACGGAAATGGATCCGGGACGGATTGAGCCGCAGCCCGAGCCCCCCGACCTTGATCAGTGCGGGACCGGGCGACGCCGTGTAGTCGAGCGTGAAGGTGTAGTTCGACGAGCTGGCGCGCGACAACGCTGTCCGCGCATCGCCGCTCGCGTACGAACCAGTCAGCGACAGCGGATCGAGCAACCAGCGAGTCAGCCCCGCCCCGCCCCCCACGCTGCTCGCCTGACGCACACGGCGCGCCGCAAACGCATAACTCGCCGCACCGGTGTGCGGCGTGCGGAGACCCTGCAACGCGTCGGCGCGAATGTCGGTACCGCTCAAATAGAATGGCTCGCTGCCGGCCACCGTCCGTTGAAACGTCACGGGGATCGAGAGACCCCAGCGCTCCGGAAGAAAGCGGTCCATCCGTACCGTGCCGCTGAAGGTGGCGGCGTTGTCGGTCGAGTATGAAGGGTCGTCGGTCAGCTGCCGGAACTGCCCGTTCCGGCGCGACACGCTGAGCGCGACATCGGCTACGTCGGCGGCGGCGAGCGCGATGTCGATGGCGCCGGCCGCGCCGGTCTCCTGAACGACGCTGCCGAGGCGGATGTCGTCGACCCACAACTCCGCCTGGTCGATGACGGATACGGTCTGGACGCGCCACATCCCTGCCGCGATTTCCTGCACGCGCGCCAGGTTCGGGGGCGCGCTGCCGGGATCGCGGATGTGCGCGATGTAGGGCCCGTCGCACATGACGTAGGAGGAGTCAGGAATCAGGAGACTGGAGTCCGGGCAGCCAGGATAGATCTGAGCCGTATCACCTCGGAGCCAGGCCTGCTCGATGCGCGCCCGCAGCGCGAGCCAGCGGTCGAATTGGACCACGACCTCGGGTTCCCACGACGTCGTCTTCGCGGGCGTGTGATACATGTAGAAATTGTCCTGGTCCTTCCCCGCCTTGATGAAAAACTCGAGGTCTCCGTCCTCCCACCCCACGCCACGGCCGCGCGCCCAGACGCGCAGCGTGCGATACTTGAGAAAGTTCTTGTCGCCTTCCGTCGTGAACCGTAAATAGGTCTCGGCGCGTTCGCCGACCCCGAGGCCGCTCGCGAGGAGTCGCATCGAGCGCTCGTTGATTTCCGTCGCGCCGATCTGAAAGGTGGCATTCTTCTGTCCGGCTTCGTCCACGACGCCGGGCGGCGGCGTGTAGCCGAGGTCCTGATTCTCCGTGCTGACGACCGACGCCACGACCTCGCCCACGCCGGTGCCAAGCTCGCCGCCTAGCCCCGAGATTGGCGTGTCGGCACGCTTCACCCAGGTGCTGCCCACCAATCGCACGCGCGAGAGGGCGAACGGTAGATCGACGTCGGACCCGGTCGGCGCCCGAGCCACCACGGTAATCCGCAGCGACTGCACCTGCCGCAGGCTGGGATTGCCGATCAGCAGCGTGTCGGTGCGAAACGGAATGCGGTAGAGGCGCCAGCCGGCACCACCCGTCTCCGTGCCGCCATTGCGGACGAAATAGCGGTCGTCCCCGATCGGAAACACGTAGCGCACGAAGCTCTCGGCGGTGCGGACGCCGCTCGTCGAGTCGAGCGCGAAGTCACCGTCCTGGTCCTCGGTGTCGACCGCGCCGTTGTGGCGCCCGCAGCGCGAGCGAACATCGCCGAATGCGAATGGAATGAATTGCCCGTTTAGCGTCGCCGAGCAGAGCGGCAGCGTGTCCACGACGACGCCGCGGCTGGCGTCCACAATGCCGTCGACCACCCGGTCGGACAGGATCCCTTCGTCATTCAGCGTCGCGCTCCAGGTCTGCGTGATGGGATCGCGCTCGGAGTCCAGCCGGCCGGCGCCGGCGCGCCGCACACCGCTGTAGGTGGTGTCCGATCCGCTGACCGCGAACGAATCCGGCACGAACGCGAGCGCGTCCTCGAACACGCCGCCGAAGTCGAACAGCACGGTGGTCCCGTTGGTGCGGGCGGTACGCGGCGCGTCCTCCCACACCCAGAATTCCAAAAACTCTACGCGGGAGAGATCCACACCCGTGGCCGACAGCGTCTGCGTAATGGAACGCCAGCGCGGGCCGTTTTGCGACGGTCTCGTCCAGTTCGGAACCCCGGCCGGATTGGCGAGCCCCAGCACGCTATCGGGCTTCAACGTCAGCCACAGCACCGGCTCAGCTGCCTGTGCCTGGCCGATGAAGCGCAGCGTGGGATCGATCTGCTGGGGCAGGAATTGCCGTGGGACGAGTTGATTGTTGCTCACCACGTAGGGCAAGCTCTGCCAGGTGAGGAAGGCGGCCTGGTTGGGATCGAACGCCGCGAATCCAAGCGCCTCGATGCCCCGCACCGAGGTCGGGATGCTCCCCCAGTGCCAGGCGTTGTCGGCGAGGTTGATCGACCGCGCGGCTGAGCCTTCGAATTCCTCGAGGTAGGCCTGGCCAAAGCGATTGGGGGATGGCTTCGAGACGGCGAGCTCTCCGTTGATGCTCAGGGCCGACGGGACGGTCGTCCGGATGCCGGGAAGCGCGTTCATGAAGCGCGTCATCCAGTCGGGTTGAAATCGCAGCTCGGTCGAGATGCCGCCGATGAAGCCCGCCGCCGGCTCGAACCCGAGCGGCGGCCGCGTAAAGGTGCTTTGCTCGCGCTGGAAAATGCCGAGCAGGTTTACCTGCCCCGTGGCCCCGAGGTCGTAGCGTGCGGCGAGCCCGTACGTGGTGGTGGGCGCGATCGAGAACGCGGCGCGTTCTTCGAACTGGGCACGCACCTGCGACCCCCCCCCCGCCCCCCCGCTCACCCCGCTCGCTCCCTGAAACAGCGCGTCGGGATTCTTGAATTGCACCTGGCCCGTCGTGTAATCGATCGTGTAGTCCGTCTCGCGCGTCAGCAGCCGGTTCCCGACGTAGATCCGTTCGCTCCCTTCCCGGATCTGGAAGCTGTTCAGCGACAGCATCGAACGGTCGGGAGACGAGGTTGCCGCCGCATGCAGGCGCAGCGCGAACACCGACGGCGGCCCTTGCGTGGCGAGGTAGGCGCGCGGCGTGCGATACAGCGAGTCGTTGCGCTCCACTGCCGTGAGCTTGCTCGAATCCGCGAAGGGCGCGAGGTGCGGAAACACAATGAACAAATCGCGCACCGGATCCCCTTGATTGGGATCGCGGAGCCGCGGAAACAGGCGATTGTACTGGTCGAACCGGGTCGGATCGTTGGCCAGCGCCACGCCGAGCCGCTCGAGATAGGTGATGCCGGTCGTGCCGCGCTCCCGTTGGTTGACGCTGAGCGTCAGCGCCACGCTCGTCCGATCGATCTCCCGTCCTCCGACGCGGTAGGCGTTCCGAATCTCGAAGCGGAACGACGGGGACGCAGCGTTCACGGCCGGTTTCGGGTCGTACACGAGGCGGAGCGTGTCGACCACCGCGGTATCAGGCCGCGCGTCGACCGGGAATGTACCGATCGAATCGAGCCGGCTCGCCGTGATGTAGGAGACGGCGAGGTAGTCGCTCTGGTCGAGCCGGTTGGCGAGCGCGAACCACGTCCCCGTCGGATCCACGTAGTAGTCCTTCCCCTCCTGCAAGACTTCCCACTCGAACGGGCCCTCGCGCTGGGAAGTGCAGTCGATGGCGGTGATCCCGGGCCCACAGGCGACGGCGCGGACACCGCCGGCGTTCTGATTGCCGTTTGATGTCGGCGCGATGGCGCGGCGGCGATAGACCCGCAGCGCACCGACGGTCAGGGAATCGGGTATGGGAATGGGGACTTGATTCAACTGGAGGATATCGATCGCGGGATAGCCGGGGAGCGCGGCGGGATCGATCACGAAGAAGAATCGTCCCGCCTCGTAGTCGAGATCGCGCGCCTCGCGATCGAGCGGCTGGCTCGTCACGTCGCCCACCGTGTAGAACCGGTCCTTCACGATGTTGCCTTTTTGCTGCGCGACGATGCCGCGGAGCTCGAGGGCACCGACCTGGGCGATCGCCTGCACACCGAAATTGTTCGCTGGGATCGCCGCCGTGATGAAGCGCGACGGCGGCGCCTGGAACGTCACATTGCCCGCTTCGACGCGGCGCAGGATCTCGTCCTCCAACCCCTCGTACCAGACGTGCAGGTTGTTGTTGGCATCGAACTCCCGCTGGCTGTCAAAATCCACATCGACGTGCAGCCGCTGGCCGACGATGCCCCCCGTGCGGATCGCATATTGCGGATTCGGCGTGATCGTCGGGAATCCGGCGTTGCATCCCGACAACGTCGCCTGCTGCTCCTGCGACGTGCAGCGCAGGTTGCGGAATTGGTCCGCCTTGAGCTCGAGCCGCAGATTGAGGTTCATGCCGAGCTCGGCGGGACTGGGCGGCGAGGGGGCGGTTACGACGGGCGGCGAGAGGGGAGGGGCGGCTACTACGGGCGGCGAAGCGGCGGCGAACAACGGACGACGTCGTGCCAGCACCTGCTCGGCCCACGCGCGCGCGAGCAGCGCGGGCGGGACGCGCGCACCCAGGCGGCCGCCGGGCGCCAACGCCGGATTGCGCGGCGTGACGAGCGGCGGCACGCCAAACGCGGGAGCCTGCGCAGGAGCCTGGGGTACGACGACGACCGTGAGGGCGAGTCCAACTATCTGCGCGAGGCGCCGCATCCCTTGTAGAGACTTGGGGTTCCGAATATAATGGCGCGACCAACCGTGCGCATCCTCAGCCGTTACATCCTGCGGCAACATCTTCCTCCGCTCGGCTACGCGATCGCCGCCCTCACGTTCGCGATGCTCGTCAATCAGGTCGCGAAACAGTTCGGCAACTTCGTCGGCAAGGGCCTGCCGTGGGGCGTGATCTTCGAGGTGTTCGCGCTCTCCATTCCGTTCATCGTCGCGATGACGCTGCCGATGGCGGTGCTTGTCGCGGTGATGTACACGTTCAGTCATCTCGCCGCGGACAACGAAGTCACGGCGATGAAAGCGAACGGTATCAGCGTCGGCCGGATCCTGGCGCCCGTGCTGGGCGGCGCCGCGCTGATGAGCGTGATCTCGCTGTTCTGGAACGATCAGGTCCTGCCGCGCTCCAATCACGCGCTGCGGACCCTCCTCGTCGACATCCAGCGCAAGAAGCCGACGTTTCAGTTGAAGGAACAGGTGATCAACGAGGTCGTGCCCGGCCAATTCTTTCTGCGCGCCGCACGTATCGACCCCGCCACGAACACGCTGAACGATGTGACGATCTACGATCTGCAGGATCCCGACCGCCGCCGCATCATCATGGCGGATTCAGGACGGATGGCCTATACCGGCGGCGGCACCGACCTGTATTTGACGCTGCGTGACGGTGAGGTGCACGAGATCAAGCGCAGCGATCCCGAGCATTTCAATCGCACCTTCTACACGGTCAATCGCATCAAGGTCGAAGGCGTCAGCAACACCTTCGAAACGACCAAGAACGACGAGTATCGCAGTGACCGGGAAATGGGGATCTGCGCGATGGAGGATGTGGTCGCGCGGGCGGACCAGGATCTGCGGCGCGTGCGGACCGAAGCGATCAACGCCGTCGTGGGCGAGCTCCGCCGCGTCGCGCGGCTTGCACCGCTCCGGCGGGCGCTCGCGGATACGTCCACACCACGCGCGAGCCTGTACTGCAAGGCGCTGGGGGCGATGCAGCGTGTCCTGGGAGGCCCCCGTCCCGCCCGCGCCGCCGAGAGGGTCGCGAGCACGGTACTGCCGCCGAGCGTGGTCGCCCAGGAGGTGACGACGCCGGCAGCCTACGCGCAGCGCCTGCGTGCGGCACGCCAACGGGCGGCGATCTACGAGGTCGAGATTCAGAAGAAGCTCGCGATTTCCGCCGCCTGCATCATCTTTGCGCTGCTCGGCGTGCCGCTCGCCATTCGCTACCCGCGTGGCGGCGTCGGGCTCGTGATCGGCTCCAGCTTGGCGGTCTTCTCGGTGTACTACGTCGGCTTGATTGGCGGTGAAGAATTCGGCGACCGGCTGATCGTCCCGCCCTTCTTCGCGATGTGGACACCGAATCTCATTTTCCTCATCGTCTCGATTCCGCTGCTCTGGACCGCGCGGCAGGCGGGGAGCACCGCGCACGGCGGTGACTGGGAGGAAGTCAAAGAGACGCTATTCGGCTGGGTCGGGAAGCTCCGGAATGCGATTTAGTACCCTCGATCGCTACCTGCTCCGTGAATGGAGCCGAGTGTTCCTGATCACGTTGCTCGGCTTCCCGATCCTCGTCATCGTCATCGATCTGACCGACAAGCTCGACACGTATTTGGGCCGTGGCATCAAGCCCGCCGTCGTGGCGTGGTCGTACGTCTTCGACCTTCCCGAGAAGATGTTTCTCATCCTGCCGGTCGCGGTGCTGTTTGCGACCGTTTTCACGGTCGGTGCGCTCGGGCGTCATTCGGAGCTGACCGCGGCGAAGGCCTCTGGGATCTCGTTTCACCGGCTCGTGCTGCCGCTCTTCGCCGCTGCCGGCGCGGCGTTCGTGGCGGGGCTGGTGCTCGCCGAGATCGCCCCGGTCACGACCTCGCGGCGTCTCGAGATGCTGGGCGAAAAGGCGATTCGCTCGACCACCTCGCGCTACAACTTCGTGTACCGTGCGGATCGCGGCTGGGTGTACGCGATTCGCGCGCTCGAGCTCAAGACGCGGGAGCTGACCGATCTGATGCTGGAGCGTGAGGGGACGGGTGCCGCCTATCCGACGATCGTGTTGGCGGCGCAGCGCGGGGTGTACGCCGACACGGGGGCGGCCGCGCGGCGCCCGCGCTGGACGCTGCACCGGGGGACGTTGCGCTATCTCGCCGGCAATCAGCCCGGGGGCGAGGCCGCATTCGAGTTCGATTCGCTGCGTTCGCGCACGCTGCGCGAGCGTCCGGTGGATCTGCTCGCGGAGCCGAAGGGGCCCGACGAGATGCGCTACGGGGAGTTGCGGCGCTACATCGACGCATTGACGCGCAGCGGCTCGAACGCGAAAAAGCTGCAGGTCGAGCTCGCGCTGAAGATCGCGATTCCGTTCATCTGTCTCCTGATCGCGCTGTTCGGCGCGCCGCTCGCCATTTCGAGTCCGAAGAGCGGCGCGGCGTGGGGGGTCGCCGCCAGTCTCGCGACGACATTCATCGTGCTGTTGATGTTTCAGCTCGCGAAAGCGGTCGGCGCGGGCGGCGTGTTGCCGCCTGTGCTCGCGGCCTGGACGCCGAATATTCTCGTCGCCGTCGCGGCCGTGTATCTGCTTCGGAAAGCACCCACCTAGTCCTCACCCCCTGTCCCCTTCTCCATTCTGGAGAGGGGGAACGAACTTGACGCGGTTTCTGATCGGGACCACTTTCTCCCGGTCCTTCCCTCCAAGGAGAGGTCCATCCATGCGTTGGATCGTTCGTCTTGGCCGCGTCGTCGCGGCCGCCGCGGTGTTTTCGGTGCTTGCGATGGTCCCTGCCCTCGCTCAGGGCGTCACCACCGGCGCGATCGCCGGAATCGTGAATGATTCCATCCGCGGCCCCCTGGAAGGGGCGCGCGTGGTCGCGGTGCACGGGCCATCGGGGACGACGTACGCCGCGATTACGCGGGCGGACGGGCGATTTACGATCCCCGGGATGCGCGTAGGTGGGCCGTATCGCGTCAGCGCCTCGCGAGTCGGTTATCGACAGGAGGTCCAGAACGGGGTGACCGTGACGCTGGGGGTCACGAGCGATCTGCAGTTCCGTCTCGCGCAAGCGAGCGTGCAGCTCGATCCGATCACGGTCGTGACGACGACCGGCGCCGTGTTCAGTGCCGGGCGGACCGGCGCCGCGACGACGGTCTCGACGGATCAGCTGGCGCATTTGCCGACGATCAGCCGCCGAGTCGAGGATCTGCTGCGGCTCACGCCGCAGTACAGTCCGATGTCGTTCGGGTTCTCGTTCGCCGGGCAGGACAACCGCCTGAACAACATGACGATCGACGGTTCCTACTTCAATAATTCGTTCGGTTTGGCGGGACAGCCCGGTGACCGGACCGGCGTGACGCCGATTTCGATCGACGCGCTTGAGCAGGTGCAGGTGAGCATTGCGCCGTATGACGTGCGGCAGGGCAACTTCGTGGGTGCGGGCGTGAATATGGTGACGAAGAGCGGCACGAATAGCTTCAGCGGCTCGACCTTTTACAACACACGAAGCAACAACTACGTGGGTACGCAGGCTGGCCCGAACAAATTCAAGCCCGGCACCTTCCAGTATCACGACGTGGGAATCGCGCTAGGTGGGCCGATCATCAAGAACAAGCTGTTCTTCTTTGCGAGCTATGAGGACGACGCGCAGACAGCACCCGGGACCACATTTCTGGCCAATACCGGTGGGCAGCCAAACACCGGGCCCGTGACCCGTGTGCTCGCCTCGGACCTCGACGCGTTGAGCACGTACGTGCGCACAAATTTCGGCTACGAGACGGGACCGTACCAGGGATACGACTTCCGGACGCCGTCGACGCGCTTTCTCAGCCGCCTCGACTACAATCTGAACGACCACAACAAGCTCAGCGTCCGCTACAATCTGTTGAACTCGGAAACGCCGGTCTTGATTTCCAACTCGTCATCGCTGGGTTTGGGCAACCGGCGGAGCAGCAATC
>WNEL01001204.1_pt1 | contig 11409 bp, 8 predicted proteins | sample 5399991 | NCBI WGS metagenome assembly WNEL01 (sample SAMN13153325, study PRJNA577476) | soil metagenome | isolation source: 20 cm grassland meadow soil pre-rain plot 2 | place: USA:California | collected 2015-09-08
GCTTCGGGCGCCAGGGCGTACGAGCTCGGATCCTCCAGGGCGTCCGGATCGTGGGAAAACAGCGCGTCGATCGTGGCCTCGACCGGGACGGAGACGGCCGCGAGGCACCGCCGGCACTGTCCTGCCATGCGCGTGCCGAGCGAGCCGTGCCAGTAGAATCGCCCTTCCCCTGCTGCCTGCAAGCGGCCTGCCACGCGCACCGGGTCGGTCAGCACGACGTCGAGGCCCTCGAATAGGGGATCGTTTGCGGGGAGGTCGGCTCGGGTTTCGACCGCGCCACGGGCGAGCTCCCGCAGGTCGACCTGTAGCATGCGCAACCGAAGCTAAACCCTTGTGGCACTTGCGTCAAGCGAACTGTCACCGACCCGCCCTAGAGGCCCCGCAACTCCCGTTCGGCGAAGAAAAACCCCACTTCGCGGGCGGCGTTTTCGGGCGAGTCCGAGGCGTGGATCGCGTTCCGCTCCTTGGACTCGGCGTAGAGCTTACGGACCGTCCCCGGCTTCGCTTCCGCGGGGTCGGTCGCCCCGATCACGTCGCGCAGGCGCATGACGGCGTCGTCGCGCTCCAGGGCGAGCGCCAGGGCCGGACCCGACGTCATGAAGGTCACGAGGGGCCGGAAGAACGGACGCGCCCGATGCACCTCGTAGAAGCTCTCCGCCTCGGCCACCGTGAGCTTGACGAGCCGCGCGGCGCGTACGACGAAGCTGTCGGCTTCGAGGTGGGCGAGGATCTTTCCGGTAAGCCGGTTCTTGACCGCGTCGGGTTTGATGATCGCGAGCGTGAGCATGGGCGTTAGGGTGCGATGAGGCGGCGGACGACGTCCGCCCGTGTGAGAAATCCGACGACAACCCCCTCCCGCACGACCGGGAAGCGGTCGACGTCCTTCGAGCTCATGAGATTGGCGACGTCCGACAGCGTCTGGTCTTCGGCCAGGCACAACACCGACCGGGCCATCGCCTCCCTGGCCGGGATGAGCTGCGGATCGGAAGACCCGCGCTGCAGCTGCGAGCGGGTGGGCGCGTGGAACTCACCGGTCTTGGTTCGCTGCACGAAGTGGGGCATGAGAAACCGGAGGAGCTCTCGATGGGTGATCATTCCGATGAGCGCGCCCCCCTCGTCCACTACGGGCAGCGCGCGGATGTCGCGCTCCACCATGAGGCGGGCGACGTCACCCAGGGTCCGGTCCGGACCGACGGTGATCGCCTGAGGCGTCATGATGTCCCGCACGGTGAGCTGGCTCGGCAGCTCCACCACATCGAGGGCGGCGAGCGCCATCACCTGGTCGGGCGTGCGGGCCGCGAGCAGCGCGAGCACGTTTTCGGGGTCGGCCAGCGTGCGCGCGAAGGCGCCAACGACCTGGAGATACAGGGCGGCGTCGCGCAGCGGCGCGACGATGAAAATGACGACCCGCGCCGAACGATGAGGATCCTTCTCCCAGCGGATGGGGGTGGGCGAGATGCCCACCGCCGTCGCGAGGCTGCGGACTGCCTCGGTGCGAAAATGCGGGAGAAACGCGTGCTCTCCGACGCTCACCATGTCTTCCGGCCAGGTATGGCGGATCACGGCATTCAGGCGTTGCGCATCGGCCACGACGCCGGCCGCGACCAGTCGGTCGGCCAACACCTCGGTCGCCTGCTTCACCGTCGTCGCGACGAGCGGGACGACGATGTGCTCGGGCCTGAGCACGTCGCGGAGCTTCACATCCGCTCCCGCAAGAGAGGGACGACGTCCGCCGGACGTTTCATGACGGCGATGCCGGAGCGCGCGAACGCGGCCATCTTCTCGGCGGCCGTGCCGCTCGACCCTGAAATGATCGCGCCGGCGTGCCCCATGCGGCGGCCCGGGGGGGCGGTCTGCCCGGCAATGAACCCGACGACCGGCTTCGTCACCGTTTGCTGGACGAACTCGGCTGCCTGTTGCTCGTCCGTGCCGCCGATCTCGCCGATCATGACGATCGCGTCGGTCTCGGCGTCCGCCTGGAAACCCGACAGGCACTGGATGAAGTTCGTGCCGATGAGCGGATCGCCGCCGATACCGATACACGTGGATTGGCCCCATCCCTGTGTGGACAGCTGGTGGATGATCTCGTACGTCAGGGTGCCGCTGCGGGATACGACGCCGACGCGTCCCGGCCGGCAGATGTTCCCGGGGATGATGCCCACCTTGCTCCGACCCGGCGAGATGAGCCCCGGGCAGTTGGGGCCGATCAGGCGCGCGCCGCGCTCGTGCACGAAGGGCAGCACGCGGGTCATGTCCAGCACCGGGATCCCCTCGGTGATGCAGACGATCAGCGGGATCCCCGCGTCCGCGGCTTCGAAGATGGCCGACGCGGCCACGGCCGCGGGCACGTAGATGACCGCCGTATTCGCCTGGGTCTCCCGCACCGCCTCCGCGACCGTGTCGAACACGGGGACGGTATCGTCGAAGCGCTGTCCGCCTTTCCCCGGCGTCACGCCGGCGACCACCGTGGTGCCGTAGGCGATCATCTGACGGGCATGGAACGACCCGTCGCGTCCCGTGATGCCCTGCACGACGAGGCGCGTCTGCTGGTCGATGAAGATGCTCATGCCGCCGCCTGCGCGACCGACTGCTTGACGGCCTCATCCATGTCCGTCAGCGCGGAGAAGCCCGCTTGCGTGAGGATCTTGACGGCGAGCTCTTCATTCGTGCCGGTGAGGCGGATGACGAGGGGCACCGTGAGCCGGAACTCCCGGGTGGCCTGGACGATGCCGTTGGCCACGTCGTCACAGCGCGTGATCCCGCCGAAGATGTTGAACAGGATCGCGCGGACGCTCGGGTCGGCTGTGATGATCTTCAGGGCGCTGACGACCTTCTGCGGGTTCGAGCTTCCGCCGATGTCCAGAAAGTTCGCGGGCTGGCCGCCGTAGTATTTCACGAGGTCCATCGTGGCCATCGCCAGTCCGGCGCCGTTCACACAGCAGCCGACGGTGCCATCGAGCTTGATGAACGTGAGCCCGGCCGCGCGGGCGGCGACTTCCGAGGGTGCTTCGGCGCCCGAGTCGCGCAGGGCGGCGATCTCCGGATGACGCTCGAGCTCGTTGTCGTCGATCACGATTTTGGCGTCGAGCGCCGTGACCGCGCCGTCGCGGGTCGTCACGAGCGGATTGATCTCGATCAGCGACGCCCCGATGGCGTAGCACGCCGCGTACAGCCGTTGCATGATGTCGGCCGCGGCGCGCGCCTGGGCGATGTCGCGGTACAGCGTGAGCGCCAGGCCCAACGCCTGATGCCCGAGGAGGCCGTAACGCGGGTCCACCGCCAGGCGGTGGATCCGTTCCGGCGTCCGGGCCGCTACCTCCTCGATGTCGATGCCGCCGGCGGCGCTCACCATCACCACCGGACGCTGAGCGGCACGATCGACGATGATGCCGAGGTAGCTCTCGGAAGCGATGTCGGCCGCGGGCGTCACCAGGACGTGACGCACGGTGAGGCCTTTGATCGTCATGCCCAGGATCTTCGATGCATGCTCGGCGGCTTCGGCGGGCGTGGCCGCGAGCTTCACGCCCCCCGCCTTGCCACGACCGCCCGCGTGCACCTGCGCCTTCACGACGACCCTGTCCCCAAAGCGAGTCGCGATCGCGCGGACCTGGTCGGGCGTGGTCGCCACCTCGCCCGGCGGGACTGGAATGCCGCGCTGCCTCAGAATGTCGCGTGCCTGATATTCGTGCAGGTTCACCCTCAATTCCTCTCGATCGTAGTGCCGGCTTCGCCCCTCAGCGCGGGCAGGCCGGCCGCCAGCTCGGCGATGATGGCGCGCTGCTCTCCGCGGCCCGACCGGACGAAATCGGCCGCGGCTTCGACCTTTGGGCGCATGCTACCCGTGCCGAGCTCTTTCCCCGCGAGCAGGTGATCGGCTTGCGCGAGCGTGAGCCGGCGGATGGCCTTCTGGGCCGGCGTACCGTACGCATGATACACGGCATCGACATTGGTGAGGATGAGGAGCACGTCGGCCGCGATCTCGCGTCCGAGGATCGCCGCCACCCGGTCCTTGTCCGCCACCGCGTCCAGACCCTCGAGGCGCAGCAGCGGATCGTCGTAGACCGGCGGCCCGCCGCCGCCGCATGCGACCACGATGTGGCCGGCGGCCACGAGATGCCGGATCATCTCGCGCTCGACCACGGCGCTCGGTCGCGGGCTCGGCGCGAGGCGCCGCCACCGGCCGGGCTGCTCCTCCTTCACCGGCATACCCCGCGCCTGCAATCGCGCGACGCGCACCGGATCGAGTGCGTGGCCGATCGGCTTCGTGGGATTCCGCAGGTTGGGATCATTGGCCTCGCACAACGTCTGCGTGATCAACGTGACGACTTGACGCTCGACGCCCGTACGGGCGAGGGCGTTCTGCAGTGATTGCTGGATCATGTAGCCCATCCAGCCGGCGGTCGCGGCAACGAGGACGCCGAGCGGCAGCGCTTCGACTTGGTCGGCGGCGATCTCGTTGCGCGCCAGCTCGTCCCCCACTTGGGGGCCGTTGCCGTGGACCAGCGCCATGCGCCATCCCTCGCGGGCGAGGTCCACGATCGGCACGAGGCTCGCGCGCGTATGCCGAAACTGGTTCGCGATCGTCGGCCGCTCCCCGGGAGGAGCGACGGCATTGCCGCCGAGCGCGACGACGATGGTACCGGGACGGGGGGGGAGGGGGGACTGCACGGCGGCGCAACCTAGCGGCGGTCAGGGGTCGGAGCAAGCTTGCCGCGCCCCAGCAGCTCCTTCAACTGCCGGTACAGGCGGCCGAACGTCTCCAGGTCGCCGGCGGCCAGGGCCGCGTCGGCTTGCGCCGCGAGGCGCTGCGCCTGTCGCCACCGCGCCGCCAGGGTCGTGTCGGCGGGCGTGCTCGCGCCGCTCGTTGCGAGCAGGGCGCGAAGCGCCGCGCCCAGACTCGTACCCTGTCCCCGGCGTTCGCCCCAGGCGAGGAACACCGTGTCGATGCCGGTCGGGGGCGCGCCGCCGGCGGGCTCGGAGAAGAGCGCCTGCTCGAAGAAGACGGTGCTGCCAACCCGCCATAGCCGCGGCACGCCCGGGGCGGTCGTTCGGGGCGAGCCGACCAGGAGGGGCGGCAGGCGCACGCCTTCCCCCGGGGTGGGCCGCCAGACCGACACACGCGGCCCCTCGGGCGGGAGGGTTGCCGCGACCAGCGCCACGAGCGTGCTGCCCGCCTCGAAGGCCTGCGCCATCCAAACACGGGGGCCCGTGCCCGCGCCCCTGCTGCTTCCCTCTCGGTCGGACGCCTCGTCGCCCGCTGGCGCCACGATGTCGAACGGTTCCCGTGGTCGCGGTCTCCACGCCGTAGTGTCGGCGCGCCAGCGCCCCACGAGCGCCGTCGCCGCGCGGAACGCGCGCCGCGGGAACGGAAGCCGCCCGGCAAGCTGGGTGGGTAGGCTGTCGAATGGCCTGATCAGCGGCTTGAGCAGCGCGGCCCACGCGGTGGCGAGCGAGTCCGCACCGGGCGCCAGGTACAGTCGCGTGTCCCCGGACCCGGCGCGAACCGTGCCGACCAGCCCGGCGCGGAGATATCGCACCGAGTCGGGGGTGGCTCCTCCCCTCCCTCCCCCTCCGCCTGCGTCCACCGGCCGCACGAGCGGGAAGGCGTCGGCCTCGAGGTACCCATAGGCCAGCCACCACAGGGCGCTGTCCGCCACGATCGGGACGGGCTCGTCGAACTGCGCGAAGGGTGCGAGCCGGGAGAGGCGTGACCGTACATCCCGCCGCCACAGCAGGACCAGGCCGTCGGTCTCGTGGCGTGCCAGAGCGGGACTCTGCAGTGCCCAAGCGAGCGCTGTCCGGCGCCAGGCTCCGGAGAGCGCAATGCCCGATTCACTCAGGGCGGGCCAGGTATCGGGCGCCGCCACGGCGAACTCCGTGAACTGCGCGCCGAACCAGCTGGCGGAGTCGCGCGTGGGGACGGGTGCGAACTCGAGGAGTGTGTCGTCCTCGATCGCGGCGATCGGCCGCCCGACCCGCGCCCAGGCGCCGCGGTGCATCGCAGTCCAATCAGGCGGCGATTGCTGCGCCAGGACGCTGTCGACGTTCGGCCTGAGCGCGACGAGCCAGGTGGCCCGTCCCCAGCGGTCGGCGTATGGCGACGTGGGCGGCGACAGCGCGGCCGCAACCGGTGTCGCCCGGGATGGCGTGGGGCCTCGCAGATCGGCGCGTGACGCGGCGGCGGCGAGTACCCGTTGGGCATCCCACAGCGGCACGGCGGCGGCCGCTGCGTCGGGACTCGCGTACCCCGGCGGGGGGCGCTCGGCCAGCACGGTGACGCCGAACGCGAGGCCCTCGAGGCGCTGGCGCTCGGCGGCGAGCGCCAGGTCCATCCGGTCTGCGCTCCCCGCCAGCGCTGCCGGGATCACGGCGAATCCCAGCAGTGAGGCCGCGAGCATTGTGCTCCAGGCGGCGACGAGCAGTACCGGCTTCTCGCGCAGGCCCCAGATCACGCTCACGACCGTGGCGACTACGCCGGCCGCGGTGACCACCGGCGCCGCGGCGACGCGGGCGCCGAGCGCGTGGGGAGCCAGGGTGCCGTGCAGCCCGGCGACGGCCTCGAGCGGATCGAGCAGAGCACCCCAGGTGAGCGTGACCCCGAGCAAGGCGAGCAGCGCGCCGAGGTGGGCCCGGGCGTGGGCGTTCGCGTAGGGGAGCCAACGGCGGAACCGCAGCGAGCCGATCCCCGCGTACAACAGTCCCACGATCACGGTGGCCGAGCACACGGCTACGAGCGCGAAGGCCCAGAGCCGCTCCGTCCACGGCAGCTGCGCCAGGTAATAGCCCACGTCCCGGTGCAGCACGGGCTCCGTCACCGCGAACCGCACCGGGCGTGACGCGAGTGCGGCGGCCATCCACCAGTCACCGGTACCGAGTGTCAGGAGAAATCCGAACACCATGCCGCTGGCGATCGTGCCGGCGAGGAGCACGCGTTGCGGGACGGCCTCCACGATTTCGAGATCGCCGAGGCGTCGGGACAGCTGCATGGAGCCGATGGACCGATACACGAAGAGCAGGTTCGCCGTGCTCCAGGCGACCGCGCCAACGAGCAGCAGGCCCGAAACGAGCCGTGCGAAGTCGCGGGCGACCAGGTACGCGCTGCCTCCTGGCAGGCTCACGCCCCAAGCGCGCTCGGCCGTCTCGAGCGCGAGCCAGCGGCCGCCGACGAGCAGCGCGACCAACAATCCGACTCCCACGACCAGCGCCCGGCGCCGGGCCGCGGGCTTCACACGGGTCGGGTCTCGGCGGCGAGCCAGGTTTCGACTTCGGTTCGGTAAGCGGCGAGCTCTGGGGCCGTGGCCGCTTCGAAGCGGAGTACCAGCGCCGGCTGGGTATTCGACGCACGCAACAATCCCCAGCCCTGCGCGAACGTGATGCGAACGCCGTCGAGGGTGGACACGGGGTATTTGGCGGCGAAGTGTCCTGCCGCGCGCCGCACGATGTCGAACTTCCGGTCGTCGGCGCAATCGACCCGCATCTCGGGCGTGGAGACGGTGGCAGGGAGATCGGCCAGGAGGCGCGAGAGCGGCCCGCCCTGCTCCGCCACGTAGCGCAGCAGACGCGCCGCGCCGAACAACGCGTCGTCGAAGCCGTACCAGTCGCCACCGAAGAACATGTGGCCGCTCATTTCACCGGCGAGGGGCGCGCCCGTTTCCTTCATCTTCTGCTTGATGAGCGAGTGCCCGGTCTTCCACATGGTGGGCTCGAGGCCCGCGCGCGCGAGCTCCCGCGGGAGCACCTCGGAGCACTTCACGTCGAAGATCACCGCGTGCCCTCGGCCCATGCGCTGCGCCAGGTCGCGACCGAACAGCACCAACAGGGTGTCGCCGAACACCGGGCGGCCCTGCTCGTCCACGGCGCCGATGCGATCGCCGTCGCCGTCGAATGCGATGCCCAGCTCCGCGCCCTCGCGGCGGACCGCCGCCTGCAGGTCCCGCAGGTTTTCGGGCACCGTCGGATCGGGGTGGTGGTTGGGAAACGTGCCGTCGGACTGGCAGAACAGGGGCACGACCTGCGCGCCGAGCTGCTGCAGGGTGTCCACTGCCACGAGACTGGCGACGCCGTTGCCACAGTCGACCACCGCCTTGACCGGCCGAGCGAGCGGGCCGTTGCGCTGCACGATCGCGTCCCGATAGCGCGGCAGCACCGAGCGTTCCTCGCTCCGGCCACCGCCCGGACGTCCGGGGGTGCGCCCTTCATCGATGAGACGGCGCAGGACCTGGATGTCCTGTCCGTAGATGCCCTCCCCATCGAGCACCAGCTTGAAGCCATTGAATTCGGGCGGATTGTGCGATCCGGTCACCTGGATGCCGCCGTCCACGTTGAGGACGTGGGTCGCGAAGTAGAGCGCCGGGGTGGGCAGCTCGCCCACGTCCACGGCATGCCCGCCCACGGCTTCGATGCCGGACAGGACGGCGTGCGCGAATCCGGCTCCCGAGGGGCGATTGTCGCGGCCCACGGCGAACCTGGGCGCACGCTCGAGGCGCTCCCACGCGAACGTGCCAACGGCTTGACCGATGGCGCGCGCGACCTCGGGCGTGAGCTGCTCGCCCACGGTGCCGCGAATGTCGTACTCGCGGAAGATGGTAGCGGGGAGTTTCATGGGCGCCCGCCCTCCGTCATCGCCCGGTCGGCGTGGGCGTGGAGACCGCGGTCGACGCGGGAGCGGCCGGTGACGCGCGCAGCCCATCGCCGCTGGTGCGCGCCAGGTCGAGCAGGCGGTTGGGGCGAACGCCGAGTACCAGCAGTCCGGCGACCGACACCGCCACCACGACGCCCCCCAGCCGGCCCAGACGCATGCCGGCGTGCGCCTGTTCGGACGGCTCGGGCTGCATGTACATCGCCATGATCACCGGGAGATAGTAGCCCGCCGATACGACGCTCGTAAGGACGAGGACCGCCGCCAGCGGGAGCTGCCGCGCCGTGGTGGCGGCGACCAGGATGTACCACTTCCCGATGAACCCCGCCGTCCCCGGGAACCCGAGCAACGAGAGCATGCACACGGCGAGCGCGAGCGCGTGCCACGGCCGCCGGGTCGCCAGGCCGGCGAGATCGTCGATCAGCACGTCACGCTCGCCATCCCGGCCCTTGGCGGCGAGCAGCGCGAACGCCGCCAGCGTGGTGAGGGAGTAAGCCACCAGGTAGAAGACGAAGGCGGCGGAGCCAAGGCTCGACCGGGCGGCGACGGCCACGAGTAGGTACCCGGCGTGGGCGATCGATGAGTACGCCAGCATGCGCTTCACGGTGCGTTGAGCGAGGGCGATCAGGTTTCCCACCACCATCGTCGCGACCGCCAGCCACCAGACGATCTGCTGCCATGCCCCGACGTCACTGAACGATTCTGCCAGGACGCGCAGCAGGGCCGCGAACGCCGCCGCCTTGACGGCCGTGGCCATGTAGCCGGTCACGGGCGTGGGCGAGCCGTCGTACACGTCGGGCGCCCACATATGGAAGGGCACCGCCGCCACCTTGAACCCGAAGCCGACGAGCAGGAGACCGAGACCGATCAGCAGCATCGGGCTGCCGCCGAGCCCCAGGGTCCGGACCTGCGCGCCGATCTGGCTCAGGTTGGTCGCGGCGGTGGCGCCGTACACCAGCGCGATGCCGTACAGCAGAAACCCCGACGCGAAGGCGCCGAGGAGAAAGTACTTGAGCGCGGCTTCCGCCGCGGCCGGGCTGTGGCGGTTGATGCCGGCCAGCACGTACACCGCCACCGACATGAGCTCGAGGCCGAGGAACACCACCATGAGATCGTCCCCGCCGACCATCAGCAGCATCCCCAGGGTCGCGAACAGCAGGAGCGCGTAATACTCGGGCGCGAGCAGACGCTCGCGCTCGAGGTAGTCGAACGACACGAGCACCGTGAGGCCGGCCGTCCCCAGGAGCAGCCAATCCGCGACGAAGCGGAAGTCGTCCACAGCGATCATTCCCGGGCTCCCGATCGCGCGCGCGGTGTGCCACCACAGCCACCACGCCGCGGCGCCGGCGGCGGCGAGGCCCGCCAGGGTGACCCACGCCGCCAGCCGCAGATCGGCAGCGGTGCGGTGGCGCCAGGCGATCACGAGCAGGAGCACCAGCCCTGAGCCCGTGAGCACGAGCTCGGGCAGCAGGGCCTGCAGCAGGTCGCCGGACTGCGCGAGGTCGAGGTTCATCGCTCCGCCGTAAAGACCGCGGCGTTCAGCCGCACGGATTGAATCAGCTCGCGGGCGCTGGGCTCCATCCGCTGGAGAATGGGCTTCGGGTACACACCGATCCAGAGGATGCCGGCGAGCAGCGGCACCAGGACCGCGAGCTCCCGCAGCGACAGGTCGGGGAGCGTCTCGTTCACGCGCTTGTCCAGGGGGTTATAGATGACCCGCTGCAGCGCCGGCAGCAGGTACATCGCGGCAACGATGACGCCGGCCGTGGCGATCATCGCGGCCACCGGGTAGATCCGGAACGTCCCGAGGAGCACGAGGAACTCGCCGACAAAGCCGTTCGTCGCCGGCAGCCCGATCGACGAGAGCGAGACGATCGTGAGCACCGCCGCGAGCATGGGCACGACCTTCGCGATCCCGCCGAACGCCTCGATCAGGCGGGAGTGCCGCCGCTCGTACAGCATGCCGGCCAAGAAGAAAAGCGCGCCCGTCGAGATGCCGTGATTGATCATCACCAGCAGCGCGCCCTGCACGCTCTGGAGCGTCAGCGCCCAGATGCCGAGCATGACGAAGCCCAGGTGTGCGACCGACGAGTAGGCGATGAGCTTCTTGAAGTCCGGCTGCACCATCGCCACGAGGCCGCCGTACACGATGCCGATCAGCGACAAGGCGACGATGACCCGTTGCACCGCCGGGTGGAGCGCCACCGACGGGAACAGCGGCAGTGCGAAGCGCAGGAATCCGTAGGTGCCCATCTTCAGGAGCACGCCGGCGAGCAGCACCGATCCGGCAGTAGGGGCCTCGACGTGCGCGTCGGGCAACCAGGTGTGAAACGGGAACATCGGCACCTTGATCGCGAAGGCGAGGAAGAAGGCGCCGAACAGCCAAAACGCGACCGGGCCGAGCCCGCCCAGGTGTGCCATCAAATGCGCGTACGAGAACGAGTACACGCCCGTCCGCTGCGATACGAAGTACACCAGGGCGAGAATCGCCACCAGCATCAGCAGCGAGCCGACAAAAGTGTACACGAAGAACTTGAGGGCCGCGTACAGGCGCCGCTCCCCGCCCCACACGCCGATGATGAAGTACATCGGAATGAGCATGACTTCCCACATCACATAGAAGAAGAAGAGGTCGAGCGCCACGAAGACGCCGATCATCCCCGATGTGAGAACGAGCATGAGGCAGTAGAAGGGGCGCTCGCGCGTCGTGATGTAGGAGTAGCTCCCGAGCACCGAGAGGGGCACCAGGAACGTGGTGAGCAGCACCATGA
>WNEL01001205.1_pt1 | contig 11390 bp, 8 predicted proteins | sample 5399991 | NCBI WGS metagenome assembly WNEL01 (sample SAMN13153325, study PRJNA577476) | soil metagenome | isolation source: 20 cm grassland meadow soil pre-rain plot 2 | place: USA:California | collected 2015-09-08
GCCGTCGCGGAGTTGAATGATGCGATTTCCATAAGCCGCATTTTTCTCCGAGTGTGTGACCTGAACAATCGTCGTTCCTTCGGCATTCAGTCTTTTGAAAAGGTCCATGATTTCTTCGCCCTGACTCGAGTGAAGATTTCCGGTGGGCTCGTCCGCCAAAAGAAGTTTTGGATTCGAGATGATCGCGCGCGCTACGCCCACGAGTTGTTGCTGCCCGCCCGATAACTGTGACGGATACAAATCTTTTTTCCCGACGATTTGAAAACGGTCCAGTGTGTCGGCGACAATCGCCGCTCGTTCGCTCTTGTTTACTTTCCGATACGAGAGCGGAATTTCGAGATTCTCGTAAACAGTCAAGTCATCGAGGAGATGATATTGCTGAAAAACAAAACCGATCTGTTCGTTTCGCAGCGTCGCGCGTTCTTTTGCCTTGAGATGATGGACCGCGGTGTCGCCAAGAAAATATTCGCCGCTCCAGCCGTGATCGTGCATTCCAAGAATGTGAAGGAGCGAGGATTTTCCAGCGCCCGACGGGCCCATGATCGAAACGAATTCGCCTTCCTCGATGTCGATGTTGATGTCGCGCAGGACATAAAAGAATTTCGCTTTGGCGAGCGGATAAGAACGTTCGATTCGACGCAGCTTGATCATAATTTAGGCATTGTGACTAAGAGCGATCATCGGATCGGCCCGAGTGGCGCGAATAGCCGGGACGTAACTTGCAAGTAAAGCCGTCGCAGCGAGAACGACCGTGACGATGGCAAACGTGGCCACGTCGAATGCCCCGACATTGTAAAGCAAAACAGCCAGCGCGCGGGTGGAGAAAAAGGCGAGGACAAGTCCGATTGCTGTGCCGACCCCAACTAATTTCAATGCGTGTCCGACGACAAGGCGAAGAACGTCAGCGCGCTGCGCGCCAAGTGCCATTCGTACGCCGATTTCGTGGGTGCGTTGCAGAACCAGATAGGAGATGACGCCAAAAATGCCGACCGCCGCCAGAACCAATGCGATCACTGCGAAGACGCCGAGAAGCACAACCGACATTCGACGCGGTGCAATTGAATCCGCGGTAACAGCGTCGAGCGTGCGAACGTTCGCGATCGGCTGGTCGGGATCGATCGATTGAATTTCCCGCCGCACAGCGGAGGTCAAACTTCGTGGATCCTGCGTGCTTCGGGCGGCAAGAATCATGCTGCTCTCTGCGCGCTGCGCGACCGGAATGTAATATTCCGGTTGTGGCTCGACATCGAGGCCGCGGTGTCTGACGCTGCGGACAATTCCGACAATGGTCAGCCATTTCGGATCTTTTCGTGGATCATCGAAGGTAATTCGCTTTCCAATTGCGTCTTCATTCGGCCAGTACTTCCGCGCCAGCGCGTCGTTGATGATTGCGACCTGTGCAGCTTCGGCGTTGTCCGAGTCGGCGAAGAAACGGCCGCGGAGCAACTGCGTTTTTAGGACCTTGAAATAATCGGGAGTAATGACTCGAAGTTCTTCATCGGGCCCCGGTTCGTTTGGATCCAGCGTGCGTCCCTCTATCGCGAACGAAGAATCGCTATTCGACCCGCTTAATGGAAGAACGATCGTGCAACCGGCTGCTTCCACTCCCGGCAATTGCCGAACACGCCGAAGCGCTTCGCTCCAAAAATTTATCATTGCTTCGCCGCCGCGGTAGTCGGCGTTCGCCGGAGCCGGATATTTCGTCTCGGAGAGATGGATCTCGGCAGTGAGCACACTGCGGCGGTCGAAACCGGGATCGATATTTTGCAGCCGGGTATAACTTTTCAGTAAGAGGCCCGCGCCAACCAGAAGAACAAGTGCAAGTGCGATCTCGGCCACAACGAGCGAATTGCGCAAAAGGTTGCGCCGTGCGCCGGTGGTCGAGCCTCGCCCGCCCTCTTTCAATGCTTCGGTCAGTTCCGGCTTGGCGCTGGACAATGCTGGAATTAACCCGAACAAAATTCCTGTCCCGACCGCAACAATCGCGGTTATTACCAGGACCTCGAGATCGACATTTACTTCTGCGAGACGGGGGACGGTCCGCGCGCTGATACGCTTGAGCAGGTCAAGTCCCCAAATAGACAAAACGATTCCGGCGCCCGCGCCGCTGAGAGCAAGTAAAACACTTTCAGTCAGCATCTGTCTCAGCAATCGCCACGGACCGGCACCGAGTGCGACGCGAATTGCGAGCTCGCGTTCGCGCGCGCTCGCTCGCGCAAGCAGCATGGTCGCGAGGTTCGCGCACGCGATCAATAAAACGAACACGACCGCGCCTAACAGAATGGCCAAACCAGTGCGCATTCCGCCCACGACTTGGTCCTGGAACGGATAAACTTTGGCACCAAAACCCCCGCCCCTGTAATTATCGGGATACGCGCGGATCCAATTCGAAATAATTGTATCCAACTCAGCCTGGGCCGTGGCTGCCGATACTTCCGGTCGCAATCGCGCGATCAGGCCATAGCTGCGTGAGCCGCGCTCTTTCAATTCGACCGGCGTAAATGCGATTGGCTTCCAAATATCGACGCGTTCCGCGAATTGGTTGCCCTGAACACCGAAGAGCGGAATTGGGAACTCGAATTTGGCCGGCATAACGCCGATGACCGTGTAACTGCGGCCATTCAAAAGAAGCGATTTGCCGACAAGAAGCGGGTCGGAATTAAACCGGCGCTTCCACAGTCGCTCACTGATGACGATGACATCGTCGTGTCCTTCGCCCTGTTCTTCGCGGGCAAAAGTGCGGCCTTTGATCGGTTCGACGCCGAGCAGGGGAAACAATGCCGCCGACACGACCGCTCCGGAGATTCGTTCTGGGAGATCGCCGCCGCCGAGATTAAACGTTTCGTAGTTAAAGGCGGCGATGTTCGTGCAGCCGTGAAACTGATTCTCCAGATCGAGATATTCGGGAGGAGAAACCGGAATTCGATCGAGACCCTGGGCCGCAAATCGTTCCCAGATGAGCACCAGCTTGGAAGGTTGTTGGTACGGCAGCGGTCTGACCAGCAATGCGTTGATCAAGCTGAACACCGACGTGTTTGCGCCGATGGCCAGCGCCAAAGTTGCGATCGCAATGGCGGCGAAGCCGGGTGTTTTCACCAATCCCCGCAGCGCCACTTTAATTTCGCTCAGCATAGGAAAATGTCGATTAGCCGATCATTCGTAACGAAGCGCTTCTACTGGGTTCAGCCGCATCGCAGAGCGTGCGGGAAAATAACAAGCGAATAATCCGACCAGCCCAAGAAGAAGAGAGATGGCACTGAAGGTAGCGGTATCTGTTGCGCTCAGACCGAAAAGCAAACTGGCCAGCAGTCGCGTTGTACTCCAGGCCGTAACCAACCCAACCGCGATGCCCACCAAGGTCAGCTTCATTCCGTAGCCGATAATCAGCCCAAGCACATCTTTCGGTTGTGCTCCGAGTGCGACGCGCAAGCCGATTTCGCCCGTTCGCTGGCTGACCGAGTAAGCCATCACGCCATAAAGGCCGATGGATGCAAGCAACAACCCTGAAATTGCCAACGCTCCCATCAAAATTGCGCCGAACCGTTCAGTGACGAGAACGCCGCTAAGAATCGTGTTCATCGTCATAATGTTTGAGACGGTTTGATCGGGATCGACCGTGTGGATGACGTCACGCAGCGCAGCGATAAGGGACGTTGGATCTACGCTTGCGCGCACGACGAGGTTGACCGGAAAATCATTGTCCACCTGTGCGTAGGGCACGTACCAAACCGGCCGGTTTATTCGGTAATTGAAAAGATCTTCCTTTACGTCTTTGACAACGCCGATCACCGTCATCCATGGAAAGGTTTGCCCAGCACGAACGCGCCGGACTCGTTTCCCAATGGCGTCTTCTCCCGGCCATGCTTGACGCGCGAACTCCTGGCTGACGACGACAATGGGCAGAGTTTCGGCACGGTCATTCTTGTTGATCAATCTGCCCTTGATCAACGTAACGCCCAGCGCCTCCAGATAGTTTGGACTAACAATCCGATGCGATGTGATGGGAACGTTGTTTGGATTTGGCGGCGGACCGCGTTCAACATTGAAAATCGCATCGTATGCAATTTCGCGCTCAAGCGGAATGTTTGTCGTCATTCCAGCTGACGCCACGCCAGGTAGCGTGTGCACGCGTTCGAGCACTTGATCGGCAAATCCGGCCCGCTGGCGATATTGTGAATACTTCGAAGCCGGCAATACCATTTTCATGGTAACCAGATTGCTGGGAGTGAAGCCAAGATCGACATGTTGCAGTCGCTGGAAGCTTTGCACCATCAATCCACCGCAGATAAGTAGCGTCAGTGCGATGGCGATCTCGGCAACGATCAGTCCTTTTAACCAGCGTCGGCCGGAAGCAGCGCCGCCAACGCGTTGATCGCGTTGTTGAATCCGCGGCATCAGCTCATGCACACCAGCGCTCTTGAGCGCGGGGACTAACCCGAAAATGACACCGGTCAGAAGACTCACGCAAAGTGCAAAAACCAAAACGCGCTGGTCGATCGCGAAATTGTGTAAAAACGCCGCTAAAGAAATTCCGCGAATCGGATTAAGCACGGCCAGAATCGGAAGCAACCAGTTCGCGAGAAGTAATCCAGCCATGCCGCCGAGCAGGGCCAGGAGCATGCTCTCAGCCAAAAGCTGACTAACGAGACGCCAGCGCCCAGCGCCAAGCGCGCGACGAAGCATGAGCTCTCGTTCGCGGGCGATGCCGCGTGCCAATTGCAGATTCGCCACGTTTGCACAACAGATTAGCAAAAGGAATCCGACCCCGGCCATGAGTGCGAACAGGGCGCTGCGCACACGACCTTCCAGGTCGCCAAGTAAGTTTTGACGAAGCGAGATAACTTTTACACCCCAGCCGCGGCGAAAATCGGGATATTCTTGCTCCAGTTGGTGGGCGATTGCTTTCAATTCGGTATCTGCCTCCTTCAAACTGACACCTGGTCTAAGCCGCGCGAGAATCTCGTTGTTCGTCGCCGCGCGCTCAGTCAACGGAAGATTGTCGATGTTGACTTGAAGAGGTATCCAAACTTCGGCGACACCCGGAAGATCAAAACCTGGCGGCATAACGCCGAGGATGTTGTAACTTCGGCCGTCGAGATTGAGCGATTGACCGATGGCGTCCGCCTTCCCGGCAAAACGCTGCTGCCAAAGTGCGTAGCTGATGAGCGCCACGGGCGGCCCGCCCGGTTGATCTTCTTCAGCTGAAAATGCGCGACCGAGCACTGGTTTTACCCCTAACGTTGCGAGATAATTCGCCATGACGGTCGCGCCGCGCACACGTTCTGGCTCACCTTGGCCGATCAAATTGAACGAACGTTGCCTCGCCAGACCGCTGCTTGCGAAAGAATGACTCCGATCCCGATAGGCTGCGTACTCCAGAAACGGGGATCCGAAAGGATCAAACCCTTCTCGCAACGTGACGCTAACAACCAAGCGGTCGACATCTTCGACCGGTAAAGGACGAAGCAGCAAAGTGTTGATGGCGCTGAAGATGGCGGTGTTCGCACCGATGCCTAGGGCCAGCGCCGCGACCGTAATCAGCGTAAAGCCCGGCTGCTTAAGCAAGACGCGTGCGCCGTAGCGGAGGTCCTGCCAAAGCGCTTGCATTTCTCGACTCCGTCAGGCGGCGACCCTGTCTTCGACGACTCGGCCATCAAATAAATGTACGGTCCGGTCGGCGTGCTGCGCGAAACGCTCGTCGTGTGTGACCATGCAAATCGTGGCGCCACTCTTGTGCAGTTCTCCGAGGAGAGTCATCACTGCTTCGCCGTTGCGCGAATCGAGATTTCCCGTCGGCTCGTCGGCAAGCAGAATCGCCGGATTGCCTGCTAGCGCGCGCGCGACCGCCACGCGCTGTTGTTGTCCGCCTGAAAGCTGGCTCGGCAAATGTTTGGCGCGATGCGCCATGCCCACTCGTTCCAGCGCTTCGGTCGCAAATGACTTGCGTTCGCCTGCAGCCATTCCGCGGTAGGTCAACGGCAACTCGACATTCTCAAAGACGGTTAGATCGCCGATTAAATTGAAACTTTGGAAAATGAAACCGATCTCGCGATTGCGAATGCGGGCCCGTTCCGGAAAAGAGAGAGTGGCAACCTCGTTTCCTTTCAAGGAATAACTGCCGCCGGACGGCGTATCGAGAAGGCCGAGGATTGATAACAAAGTCGTCTTGCCGCAACCCGATGGCCCAGCGATTGAAACATATTCGCCGATGCGAATATCCAGGTGAATACCCGACAAAGCGTGGGTTTCGACTTCGTCAGTAAGGAAAACCTTCGTAACACCGCTCAGCCGTATCAATGGAGTCGCGCCGTTTGTTGTGGAAGCTTCGGTTGATTGTGTAGCCATCAGTTGAGTTGAATGCATGCTGTTAGTTTTGTTTAGTTGAGCCGAATCCGGTCGTGCGTGTCCCACGCACTGGTATCGGAGAGAATGACTCGATCTCCCGGTTGAAGGCCACTTAAGATCTCAATGGTGTTGACCGAGCTCTTCCCGAGTTTTACCTGCGCCCGGACAGCTTCCGAACTGCCGTTGACCAGCTTAAACATTCCGACGGTATTGTTTTCCTGGCCGAACGCTGGACGGCCCACATAAACGACGTTATCGAGGTGTTCGAGCTCGATTGTTCCGTCCACGCTGAGATCAGGTCGCGCGCCCTTCGGCAATGCTTCGTCAAACGCGACATCCACCGTGACCGTGCCCTGCTCCACAGCCGGATCGACCCTCGTGACGTGGCCGGTTACCACGCCATTGCGAGTGTCGATCACTGCTTTCTGTTTGATCTGAATATCCTTCGCCTGCGTTTCAGCGATTTTGACCTGCGCCTTCAGCTTCGTTGGGTCCGCGACGCGGGCGAGATTGTCGCCAACCTTGAGTCGCTGGCCGATTTGCACCGGTAATTGCTGCAACACGCCTGACATTCCAGCTTTCACGTGCAACGCTTCAACCTGGTCGAGCTTCAGTTTCGCCAGTTGATTCGCTTGATCGACTGCGGCTTGTTTCGAAGCCAGCTGCGGCTCGATCGAATCGCGCGCAAATGCCAAGCGCTTTTGCTCGATCTCATCGCTTTTCTGGCATTCTTCTTCTTTAATCTTCGATGTTTTGTAAACGAGATCGGCGACGAGACCGTTCTTTGCCAACTGATCGTTTGTTTGGCGCTCCATTTTCGCCTGCTCATATGCGGAGTGTGCCGCGGTTGTTTTCGATTCCTGATCGAGCAATTCGCGCTGCAAAGTCGCGCGCATCGTCGTAAACTCGGCCTCCGCAGCTTTCGCCTTCAACTCCGCGTCGTGCGCGCTCTGGTCCAATTCGGGGCTGGTCAACTCTAATATAACGTCGCCGGGTTCGACTTTTGTTCCCGGCCAGATCAAAATTTTCTCGACGCTTCCTTCTGTGTTTGCGGGAATCCAGCGAATGTCTTCCGGCACAAGCGTTCCAAGGCCGCGCACCTGGCGTACCATGGGACCGCGTTTGACCGTGTCGATCCACACCGTGGCGCGGTCCACACTCGGGACCGCTGGTTTTAAGCGCGAGATTGCGATTGTCGCCAGAATCAATCCAAGGGTACCGACGGCAATAATAATGATGCGGCGCTTGCGTTTCTTTGCGGCAACCCCTTCGCGCGGCACATCCATCGAGGAAAGATTCGGCGTGAATCCAGCCGGCCGCACGATTGTTCCTTCTTTTGGTTGTCGCTGTGGAGTCACGGCCTGAATCAAAGCGCTCCAAAAGCGCGACAGAGATGAATGATAGCGTACATTCCGCTCACCATCGGCACGGTCGCGGTGATGACCAAGATTGAGAACAAAATCGCTTCGCCGATGAAATCGTGCCGCGCTTCCTTTTGAAAGTACTGACGACTAATGTTGCGAAAGGATGGCGCCAGCGGTTTCGCACAGTGATCACGATAACCGCTCAGCGTCGCGGAATGATAATTGCACTCGATCAACGGGAACCGCTTCCGGTTGCGAGTTGTTGCGAACGTTGGTTTCATGCTCTTTAGATTCGTTGGAGGTGGTGGTTGGATTCTAAATCTTCTTCGGTCGACAACAGGTAATGCAATGATCGTGCCAACGAGAAAAAATAAAGCGCATGAACCCGTCTATCAGCGACTTACGATTATCGATCGAGAAGGCGCGCTCGTCGTATTACTCCGTTTCCGGGACGATGGAGTCCCGTTTTCGGGACGGGATCGCAACGGCGTTACGTTAGCGCGGGAGTCGCAGTAACGCTTCTGCGCCTGTGTCGGCGGCCCGGTTCATTAGCACCAACGAACCTCCGTGCGCTTCCGCAATTTGACGGCTCAGCGGCAGACCTATTCCAGAGCCGTCGGGCTTTGTCGTGAAAAACGGGACGAACAGATTCGCGGTATTCATAATTCCGGGTCCTTCGTCCTGAACAAAGATTTCAACCGAATCTTCTTTCTCTCGCCAGCCGAGTGCGACGTTTCCGTGTGTCTCAAGCGCAGCATCAACCGCATTGTGCACCAAATTAATCAATAACTGTTCAAGTTGCGCTGCATCCGCGCGGATCGTTGTTTTTGGGCCAGGCACAACTTTGACGTCCAGTCTTGGTTCCAAGTCCACGACGCGCTGCACGAGTTTAGAAAGATCGATATCTTGTTTTTGGGGTGGCGGAAGTTTTGTCAGGCGCGTGTACGCTTCCAGAAAGCGGCTCAGCGAATCGGCGCGGGACGCAATAGAGTTCAATCCGCTGCGCGCGTCGTCCTGCCAATCTGGTGGAGGTGGATCGCGGCGCAGCAATGATTCGAGGCTGGCGGCAAGCGACTTGATAGGCGCAAGCGAGTTATTCATTTCATGACCAAGAACGCGCACCAATCGCTGCCAGGCGCGGCGTTCTTCTTCGCGCAACGTGCGACTGAGATCGGTCAACACGAGCAATTGGTGCGGCAAGCCCTGCTCCCGAAACGTGCTCCGTCGAATTCCCCAACGACCTGATCCTCCCGGGAAGCTGAGCGTCAGCGGTTCGTCCTCATCAGCATCGTGACAGGCGTCGAGCCCGAGTTCCGTTGCCGTTTTGCCAAGCAGTTTGTCCATTGGCTGACCAAGCAACGTCTCGCCCGAGCGATTGACCAGACGCAAACGGCGTTCTGGATCGAAGGTGAAGATCGCGACATCGATTTCGCCCATGATCGTACGCAAAAGCGCGGTCGCTTCAAAGGCACCGAGACGTTGCAGGCGCAACGTTTCACCGAGCGAGTTGATTTCCAAAAGAACCTCTCCCAGTGCATTGTCTTCGCGGGCTCCGCGCGCCCGAATCGAATAATCACCTTCGCGTAATGCGGCAAGGAGATTGGACATGGTTCGCAACGGATGAACGATGTGTTCGCGCGCCTTGGAGATGAAAGCAAGAAACCATGCAACAATCAGGATGGTTAACGTCCACTGCATTTTCGCGCTGTAATCGCCGAACCAAAGAAGCGCGAGCGCGACAACAAGCGCGGGAGTGGCGGCGCCGACTGTAAGCCAGGTCAGTTTTCCCTCATGTGAAAGTCGGTAGCGACTTTTCGGTATCCGATTCATTTTCGCTATCTTCCCGGGAGAAGACGCGGTCTCGGGTGTTGCAGCCGACACCCTTCTAGGCCGCTCTGACATATTTGATTTACAGAAAGAAATTCGTAGCGAGGCACGGCGAATGGCACTTGAGGGGGCGTGCGCTCCCCAGTCATAACCCGTACTGCTGCAACCGTCGGTAAAATGCGCTTCTGCTCAAGCCCAGAGCTTCCGCCGCTTTTCGCGCATTGCCATCATTCCGCGCCAGCGCCTTCTTAATTAGAAATGCTTCCACTTCTTCGAGACTCATCTCCTCAAGACTGCGAGGCTCGGCCTCGGGAGATGTTAGGCCGAGATCGGCTGCTCTTATTTGTCGATCCTGCGCCATGAGCACAGCCCGCTCGACGACGTGATCGAGCTCGCGAACGTTTCCCGGAAACCGATGCTGTAATAAGCGTTCGCGTGCCTGCTCATCTAAACCTGTAATTTCCTTGCGATATCGCTGCACGTGTTGCCGAAGAAAGCTGTTTGCCAGGAGCATGATGTCCTCGCGGCGCTCGCGCAGCGGAGGTAATGCAATCTGAATTGTGTTTAAACGAAAGAGGAGGTCTTGTCGAAAACGCCCAGCCGCGATTTCATCCTCCAGATTTGCGTTGGTAGCAGAAATGATGCGCACGTTTGCGTGCAATGTTTTCGAGGAGCCGACACGTTCAAAATTACCCGTCTCGATTACGCGGAGTAGTTTTGCCTGCTGAGCAAGCGGAATGTTTGCGATCTCGTCCATCAAAAGCGTACTTTCATCCGCAAGTTCAAATCGACCGGCCCGGTCGGCCTTCGCGTCGGTGAACGCGCCCTTTACGTGTCCGAAAAGTTCGCTCTCAAACAATGTTTCGGACAAACCCCCCATGTTGACGGTAATCATCGTTCGCGATGCGCGCGGGGAGAGTGCGTGAAGCGCCTGGGCGATCAACCCTTTGCCTGTTCCGTTTTCTCCAGTGATCAGCACGTTTGCGTCGGACGGCCCCACCCGTGAAATCATTTCCATCACCGGCCGCATGGCGGGTGATTCCGCGATTAGGTTTGGCATGCTGCCACGCAGCAGCTGATTTTCGGCTTCAAGTTTGCGGCCCCGGCGGAGAGCCATCGCCAACTCGGTTTGTGTGCGCGCGATTGTCAACAGGCGCTCGTTGTCCCACGGTTTCGTTACAAAATCTCGTGCCCCACGTTTCATTGCTTCGACTGCGAGATCGATCGACGCCCACGCTGTCATCACAACGATCGGCAACGTGCCATCGACCTCTTGTATCTTGGGAATGGCGGCCAAGCCTTCCTGTCCCGAAGTCGTGTCGCGGGCATAATTGAGATCCATGATCAGCAGTGTGTAATCTTTTTTTTCCAGCGCGCTGAAGATTCCAGCGAGCGATGTGACCGCTTCGGTCTGGTAACCTTCGCCTTTGAGCAGGATGCGCAGCGCTTCGAGCACGTCGCGCTGATCATCCGCAAGAAGAATTCGAGTCACTATTTAATTCTCCGCTAACCGAGTGCGCCAAACGCGAGGCCGAGACTGTAAGTAACCACGGCAACAATCACCCCGATCCAGGTCATTTCCAGGCCCGAGGCCCACCAGGAGCGGATCGTGATCAGCGATTTCAATGCGCCGACGAGAAAGTGCGCCACTAAACTGATGCTGAACGAAAGAATCACGGCAGTAACGCCGCCCGAGAAAAAGAATGGAATAATTGGGACGAAAGCGCCGATCGCGGTAGAGACGCCAGCCGAAGTCGCGGCAGTCCATTGATTCGGGAAACGATGCTCGGACAAACCGAGCTCACTTTGCGCCATCGCCTGCACGAATTGTTCGGGTTGCTCGGCGAGACGCTC
>WNEL01001206.1_pt1 | contig 11384 bp, 13 predicted proteins | sample 5399991 | NCBI WGS metagenome assembly WNEL01 (sample SAMN13153325, study PRJNA577476) | soil metagenome | isolation source: 20 cm grassland meadow soil pre-rain plot 2 | place: USA:California | collected 2015-09-08
TCTGCTGGTCGACCACACCTTTGTAAAAGGACAGCGAGACAATGGTCACCCAGCTGCAACGTATGCGGTCATGGGCAACGTATCTTGCGGACCGTGATGTAATCAGCCACTGACGCAGGAATCATTTGGTTCATGTGGAGCCGCGCTTTTGGACATAGCCGGCGGGATCCCGGGATTAAGGCGTAAAACGCACATGGCAAGAGATGAAAGCCGAAAGAATGAATCTCTGCGCATTCTTGTTCTTGCTGACACGCACAATCGTTTGCCGGCAACAGTGAGCAAAATTGCTAAAGAAGCCGATGAAGTCTGGCATCTTGGCGATGTTTGCATGGAGACCATTCTCGAGGAACTCCGCGCGATTGGGCCTCGAGTCACTGTCGTGCGAGGGAATTGCGACAGCAATTGCGAATGGCCGTTGGTTGTCGATCTTGTGCGAGGCGGATTGAAGTTTCGCCTGCAACACGTGCCGCCTGACCATTTACCAAACGACGTTGATGTCGTCTTGCACGGGCACACGCACGTTCCGCGACATGAAAAACGCGGGAATGTTTTATTTTTGAATCCCGGATGCGTGACGCGACCGAACCGCGGTTCTCCGCCGAGCGCGGCATGGCTTGAAATTGCGAATGAGAAATTTACTTGGAGATTGGTTCCGGTCCGTTGAACGCAATTCCACGCACGCTGGATCCGAACGACAGATTTTGTTACGCACCATCAGCGAAACATGAGTCGCAAACCTGCAACTTGCTGATTGATTCCAGAGCTTAAGATGACTGCCTGGCGCGCGCCCTCCAACGGCATGCGTGAACGCGCAAGCCGCAACGAAATGGCTGGGTCGGCATGAAGCACAGGCGGAAGCTCTCCATGCCGCAGGGCTTGGGCTCCCAATATGACTTGCCACAGGCCCGAGGCGCCTACGCTTTCGCCTAGAGCTGGCTTCGCCGTGTAAGTAACGGCATCTGGGATCACCTGCTCCAACGCCCCCTGCTCTGCCTGATCGATGAACGTGCCGTTAGCACTCGAGATCACAAAGTCGATTTCGACTTGGCTGAGATCACGCACTATTCGCTTCAGAATTTCCTCTGCTTCCGCTCGCTTCCCATAACAGCCGCCTGGATGAGCGCGTTCGATCGTAATCAGCCCCTCTTGCGAGAGCACGATTGCTCCTGCGCCTTCGCTTAAAATCATTCCCCGCTTTTGTTTGCCGAACGGCTCAATTGGAGGCGCCGAACGAAGCAAACGCCATCGCCGATAGGCGTCGCATAAAAGCCAATCGATTTCTTCGGTGCCGACGACCAGGCAATAATCAAGCGACTTATCCGTCATCACGTCTTCTGCCATTTTTATCGCCAGGAGGCCCACGGCCCCGTCGCCGACGACAGTGTAAGTTGTCCCGGTAACACCGAGAATTGCCCCGAGATGGCTCGCCGGGGCATTAAATACCGTTTCCGGAAACAAGAGAGGACTGGCCGCCTGCGCGCCGGTCTCAACAACATCGCGGTAGAAGCGCTTGGTATAAATCACACCTCCGTTGGAGATCGCGAAGATTAGCGCAATTCGTTCTGCATTCTGCGAATCCACCTTTACCGCGGCAGCCTGCAAAGCCTCCAAGCCGGCGGTTGCAGCAAATCGCGAAATCACACTGGCCCGACGAAGGCGTGGATGCGCCAAGCCAGTCACCGCCGATTCAGGTACGCGGAAAACGCTGTAGGACCGATCGGCAAACTGCTCAGAAATTGGTGTTGCGGACGCCTCATCGCCGCGAAGCAGACGTTCCCATACCGCGTCGACGCCATTTCCAAGAGGGGTCACCCACCCCATTCCGGCGATCGCCAGGCTCATGCTTCCACTCTACGCATCAGAATCGAAGCATTCGTCCCGCCAAAGCCAAAAGAATTCGAAAGCGCCATACGTACCACAGCCGGTCGCGATTCGTTCGCTACAACATTTAGGTCGAGGCAGTCATCCAAAGCGTCAAAATTAATGTTGGGAGGAAGAAATTGATGGCGGAGCGACAGCAAAGAGATGACGGCTTCGATTGCGCCCGCGGCACCTAACGAATGGCCCATCATGCTCTTGGTCGAACTCACGGGCACGCCATTAAACAACTGGCTGATGGCCTTCCCTTCAGCTGCATCATTAAATATCGTTGCAGTTCCGTGTGCGTTGATGTAATCGACTTGATCTGCAGAAATCTCCGCGCTCTGAAGAGCCCATTCCATCGCTTGTTGCGGTCCAACACCGGACGGATCCGGCTGCGTGATGTGAAAATTATCTGTAGAGATTCCGTAGCCGACAATTTCTGCGAGGACCGGCGCGCCCCGCTTTCGAGCGAGCTCAAGATTTTCCAACGCAAGAATGGCAGCACCTTCTCCCAGCACCATGCCGGCGCGATGTCGATCAAACGGGCGGCATTTTTCCGGCGTCGAGGCTTGAAGTGAATCGAAGCCCGTGAAAACCAGTTCCGAAAGAGCGTCATAGCCTCCCGTCAAGACGCGCTGGTAGCGACCTGACCGCACGCATTCGAATCCATGGCCAATGGCATTCGTGCCAGAGGCACAGGCGTTCGCGATCACCTGACATGGTACAGAAGCCCCCAGAACCTCCTCCTGCGCATCGATTACCGGCTTTTGCGCCGGATAATTAGCGATCCACGTCGCGGCGTGTCGCAGATTTCCTGATCGACACAGCGATCGGTAGTATTGTTCCCCATAAGACATGCCGCCGCTTGTCGTTCCGATTATCGTTAACTCAGGCTCAAACTGAGGCACCTGTATCAACGCTTCTCTTAGCGCGTGAATCATCATGTGCGACGCCCGATGCAAGCGTTTGGCACGCGGCTTTTTATTCAGGCCAGCAAGCAGGCGCTCATCGGATATTTGACCCGCGGTTTTGCAGCGACAGTCAGCTACCGAAAATCGGGTTACACTGGTGATGCAGTCTTTTGCTCTCCGTAACGAATTGAGCGTTTCCGCCAGTCCAAACCCCAACGGACTCACCACTCCTGCGGCCACAACCGCTACCCGCTCAGGGTTTTTTTCTCTGGTCGTACTACTTAATTGGGCCATGAAGAGGCAAAAATTGTTACGCTATTTTCTATTGCTTTCCTAAGGGAAGCATTTTACAAGTGAGCCGAAGACGGAAATGGAAGCCTGGAAGTTGGTGGATTGTCAGTTGAGTTTATTCAGTGGCGATTTGAAATCCGATAAGCGGGAACAGTGACCTGGCAGCCTTTTCCAGAATAAACTCAATGGGAACTAAACTATACGTAGGCAATCTTTCCTTCAACACGACGGAAAACGAACTTCAGGAACTTTTCTCACAGGCCGGTACTGTGCAGGAAGTTTCTCTCATGCAAGACAAATTCACCGGCAAATCGCGTGGCTTTGCGTTTGTCACCATGGGTTCCGAAGAGGACGCTCAAAACGCCATCTCGAAACTCAATGGCCAAACCGTTGAAGGCCGGGCGTTGACCGTGAATGAGGCTCGCCCGCGGGAACCGCGGCCACCCGGCGGTGGCGGACGCGGCGGCTACGGCGGTGGTGGTGGCGGATATGGCGGACGACGCGAAGGCGGCCAGCGAAGAGGCTACTAGGAATTCGGCTGCTTTTAGGCCCGGCAAAGCTTGGCCACCGTGGCGGGTGTTACCCGCGCTCGGAGACGATTGCGTTCAAGATGCTGCGACGTAGAGAGTCGGCTAAATTGCATCGACGTTTGGACGACAGTTTGGGCAGGGCTGGATTCGAACCAGCGAAGGCGTAAAGCCAGCAGATTTACAGTCTGCCCCGTTTGGCCACTTCGGTACCTACCCGTTAGTACCACGAAAGCTTTCCGCGTTGATATAGCTCGCACTCTGCGGCTCGCAAGTAGTTTGGCCAATTCTCGTGACTTCAGCTGAAGAATTCGGCAATCGCGCTGACCACATACCGCTGCGCATCGCGAGAAATCTCGGGATAAATAGGTAGCGCGAGCGTTTCGCGAGCGGCACGTTCGGTCTCGGGAAAATCACCTTTTTTATAGCCGAGATAGGCAAAGCATTTCTGCTCATGGAGGCCGAGCGGATAGTAAATCGCTGTGTCGATTTCGCGTTTACTCAGGTGCTCACGCAAAGCATCGCGCATCGGTGTGCGGATGACATATTGATGGTAAACGTGATGATTTGTTAGGCCACGTTCACGGTAGGGTTCGGCGGGAACAGCGATCTTTTCAGTCAACCTTGCGCGCGCCAGTTCGGCTCCGTAGAAATCCGCCGCAGCGCGGCGCGCGGCCGCCCATGTTTCCAGATGTGGAAGCTTCACCGCGAGTACTGCAGCCTGGATTTCGTCCAGGCGAAAATTTCCTCCGATGAAATGGTGAAAGTAGCGCGGCTCCATGCCGTGTTCTCTGAAAGTCCGTAGCTTTTGCGCCAGCTCGTCATCCTGGCAAACGACCATGCCTGCATCGCCAGCAGCTCCAATATTTTTTGAAGGATAAAAGCTAAACAACCCAGCGTCGCCCATCGTTCCAGCTTTCGCGGTTCTCTCAGGAAATGGAAATTCTGCACCAATCGCCTGGGCCGCGTCTTCGATCAAAACAAGACGGTAACGCTCCGCAATCTTATGGAGCGCTTCCATCTCGCAGCACAAACCAAACAGATGAACCGGAATCATTGCGCGGAGTTTTTCTCCGTTCTTTGTTTTCCATGCGCCACTCGCGTCGGGCTGGCAAGTTTTCTCGATACATTCCTGAATCGCGGATGGCCGGATGTTGCATGTCTCTCGATCTATGTCGGCAAAAAGTGGTCGCGCCCCCACCCGGGCAATGCATCCAGCAGTAGCGAAAAATGTGTAGGGCGTCGTGATAACGGCATCGCCGCGTCCGATTCCAAGCGCCATCAAAATGGCCAGCAAAGCATCGGTTCCAGACGAAACACCAATCGCGTGGGGCGTATTATAATATGCGCACATCGCCTTCTCGAACGCATCGACTTTCGGGCCAAGAATGAAACGGCCGCTCCCCAGAACGTCGTTAATCGCCTCGCGAATTGAATCGCCCAGGGCACAATATTGTTCACTAAGATCGAGCAGCGGCACGCGCATGGCCAAATAGCTTGGCAGTTTCGCCATGCCATTCAAGAGGTTGTCGTCCCGTGGGGCGGTATTGATCGCCGTGTCCGCACGCGTTAGCCTCTTTGCATGGCGCTCCTGCGCGGCCTTTTTTGGTTGGTTCTGTTCATCGTTCTAACTTTTTGTTTCGTTGTGCTGTTCGAGTACGGGCCACACGATTTCGCCAATGGCGTTCAAAAGGAGTATGCGCGCGTGAAATCGTTCATGGTAAAGCAAACCGAAACGATCAGGAAACCGAAGAAAAACCGCTGATCGAATAAGCGAATGACTATTCTAAATTTTTGGAGAGGCGAACGCCTGTGAGCCTCCGGCGTGGCATGGCTGGCCCTCCAATTTATGTTGCGCCGATCATGGCGAGTGTTTCTATCGGCAAAGGAGCAAGAAATTCTTTTGCATTCTCGATCTGCAAAATCGGCTCTGCAAGGTGCGCTGCAAGAAAACTGGTGTCTGGCGTAGGAGCAATCCCCGCTTGAGCCGAGATCTCACATTCGGCTAATTGCTCGATAGCACGCAAGACGTTGTCGTGAGACTGGCTTCCAGTCCGCCACAGGACGGACTCGCCGTGGCGAGCCAATCGATTATCGGCAGCCGCCTTCGCTGAAAGGCTCCGGCGCGCCAAGGGATGCCGATTCCACGTTGTAAATTGAACTGTGCAAATGCCCGGTGCGGTTGCTTCAACAAATGGGCTGAGCGTAAACGCGTAATGAAGCAAGATTTCCTGGATTGATTTTTCCTGACTGCGGGCCCGCACTTTGATCACGACCTGTAAAGATCTCGCCAAAGCCTGGCTTGGAGTCATTCCTTTATAGATCCCCGCCTTTTCCGCGACTTCGTTTAACTGAACGATAACAGGTTTCTTTTCCTGTTCTTCGATTAAGGCTACCGGTTTTGCGCAAAGTCCGGGCTGATGCCGCATAGCGGCCTGCAAATAAAAGTTCGGCAAATAGATCGTGGCAAACATCGATTTAATTCATCACTGACCATTACTTGCCACGCAGTAGGTCGCCGCGGCGACTGAAGGCGGGACCACTGATTTGAGATGCGATCGTTTTACAATAATCTGCAGTTGAGAAATCGCCTCCTGCTTTTCCAAAGTTTCCAGATTCCAGGAATTTTCGAGAACAAGCTTCAGTTGCGCGCTGCTGACCATTTCATATCGGGTGAGAACCAGACATGCTGTGGGCACCGATTCGACCAGTCGTTGCAAGCGATACCAGGTGGTTTGCGGAATTTTCCGCAGTTCTTCCGGCGAATTGAGAATCAGATCAACAATCACCAGGGGAAAGTTGCCATCTCTTAAGAGCAGATCCGCTGCTTTAACTGCTTCAAGGGCTTTAGTGCAGCGCACCCAAAGCAGCTGACGCAGAATGGAATTGGTCAGTCCACATGGATCGAACGAATCGCGTCCATCGATCAGCGCCACGAAATACTTATCGCGATATGCACCATGGATGAAGGTGTGAATGAGCGATGCACTCCCCGCACTTCCTCGCGGGCTGATTAATTCAGCGAGCGCCCCTTTCGGCAAACCACCGCCAATAGGCTGATCGATGGAAGCTAAACCGGTGACTAAACTGGTTCCCACCAACAGGGACGGCTGCGGGAAACGAATCGCAAGAAGGTTGCGCAGATCAATAATCTTGCCGCTCATAGCAATTGCAGAAAATGGCAGCAACTAGTTATATGTTCAAGCGAACATTTACACTGGATCGCTGTCTCCTCGGGATTCGGACTTTTGAACTATATCCTGCCGATCTCTACATCTCCCAGCGCACGAATGGCGCTAACTCGCGGCACAGAATATCGGGCCAAGCGCCGGTCGTTTGTGATAAAAAGATCCACCGCAGCTACCGAGGCGCATCCGAGCTGAATTGCATCCGGCGGAGCGAGTCGCCCGTATTGCGCACGGAGTTGTGCAAACGCATATGCAGCAGACTCGTCGAATGCGACCACTTGCAGTTGCGAAAAGCTTGCCAGATAGCGATCAGCCAGGTCTTCACGGTTTTGCCGCAGGGGATGAACCAATAGCTCGCCGATAGTTAAAGTTGATGTGACCAGTTCGGCTTCATGCTGGTGTTGCCAGTTTATCAGCGCTTCCACCTGGCGGGTACGGACCGATCCTTCCCATAAATACACGAACAGATTCGTGTCCCAAAAAACGCGCATTATTTCCAGTTCTTGCGCAATTCGTGGACGTAACGATCCGCCTTGATGCCACGCCATAGCTCCTTCCCGGCATTTCGAATCTGTTCGATGGGATCGCCCACAGTCTTCATCGGTGAAGCGAGCTCCTTCTTTAAGCCAGAAATCATCAGGGCTCGCAAGCTAGTGTTATTTTGCAAGGCCTTGTGCTTTGCCTGCCTCAGCAGGGACTCTGGTAAGTCGACCGTCGTCTTCATGTTTGCGTGCTTGTACCGTAAAGCAATATAGCAATAAAGCAATATTCGAGAAATTGCCCGCCTTCTCCCGTTTCAACTCTTCTTTATCAGGGCCGTTTCCTGCGCTCTTGCTTACGAACCAGCGACACCATCACGCCTTGAATTTTCAGTTCGCGGGCCGGAACGAGATTTGGATAGCGCGGGTTTTCTGCTTTGAGATAGGATCGGCCGTGCTCGACGACATAACGTTTCAACGTCGTCTCGCCGTCGATCAACGCGGCAACAATGTCGCCGTCATGCACGTCTTTGGCCTCTTCCAAAATCACAATGTCCCCATCAACGATGTGCGCGCCGATCATTGAGTCGCCGCGGACGCGCAAAGCAAAGGTGCCCCGATTTTTTTGCACATTGGCTGAGCGAGCATCGAGCGATACGTGGCCTTCGATAGTCTGCTCGGTCAGCGCCGACATACCCGCAGGAATCTGCCCGTAGATCGGAATATCGGTAATCCGGACCTTCATGGCTGGAGTGATTAACGCTCGGGCTTTGCGCGCAGGCCGATCGAGAAAACCCTTTCGCTCCAGCGCGGCAATGTACTGCATTACCGATGTCTGGCTGGCGAACCCGAAATGATTTTGGATTTCACGCGTGCTTGGCGTGACCCCTTTCTCGCGTTGCTCGCGCTGGATGAAGTCGAGAACTCTCCTTTGCCGGTCGGTCAGCATGTTTAATGATGATCGTCCGAACTGGCGCGAAGACAAGTTCAAATGAACAGGTAAGAGGGATGGCGTCGTCATCTTCGAATAGCAGTGTTATGTTGAGCGAAGCGAAACGTCTCTGGCCTGATTCTGTTGGGGCGCTCTCCAACTGATCCGAGATTCTTCGCTTCGCTCAGAATGACATTATGACCGCTTGGGAGAGTGTTCGAGGCTCCGGCCGCGAGATCCCTGGCTACGCCGGCAGGTGAGGCTTATAGCCGCACCAGGTCGACCAGAAACTGGCACCAAAGATAGATCATCCCGCGCCAGGAATATTTTACGTCGCCTGCTGCCGTTTGTTTGAGAACGCCCTTATGAATGTTGTGCGCGATCTGGTCGCGCAGATCGTTCTCCATTTCCGTTTGAATCTGTTCCTCGTCGAGCGGGTCGATTGCGGCTGGATTCACGCCGTTTCGCCGGAGAAATTCGCGATGGCTTTGATAGAGCTGCCAGAATGACCTGTCAGGACGCTGTCGATTAATCCGGAACAGGGGAGTTAGCTTCAGCCCGTAGGAGAGCGGATAATTCCACGTCGTCCAAACAGTGGCGCCTTTGGCGCGCGATGAAATGCGCAGATAATAAAACGAGAAATCACGCTGTTCGTTCAGGCAGATCGCAGCCTGGGCTCGATCTTCCTCTCTATAAAACAATCGGAAAAATTGCCGATAATCTTCCCAATCCCATCCCGCGTCTCCTACGTGGACAAACCCTTCGTCCTCGATCTCGCGAGTGATTTCGCTTAGCGCTGGAAATGTGTCCGAAGGCGGCGGGCTTTTCGGGCGAAGCCGTTTTTCCTTCGGAAGCCGCAGTGCGCGAATCCGAGTGAGAATTTCCAGCCACGGCAGAAAGAGCCAGCTCATTGCGCCGACAAAACCCCATATCCAGCTGTCGGTGATAAAATAAACGCCGAGAAAAGTGGCAGCGAGTATCCCGAGCGCACCGGCCTTTTGCGCATAGGAGTTTTGAAAACTGCGCAAGCCCGCGCTGAGCACGGCTACGCCAAAGGTAAGGAAGAAGCCAAAAAGCATCAGGAACTGGTTTTCTGCGGACTGATCTGGTGCTCTGTGAGAAATTTCTCGAGCTGATTGGTATCGAAATTGGCCAAAACTTTATCACCCGCCACGAACGTGGGCACATAAGTCTGAGCGGAAAGCTTTTTCATGTCTTCGTATGCCTGGCGGTCTTTACCAACATCAATTTCCTGGAAACGATATCCCTTCTCCTTGAGATAATCCTTCGCGTCGATGCACCACGAACACCACTTGCGGCTGTACAGCGTCAGTTCCATCGGCAGCGCGGAAATAAACGAACGATGATCGCCGCGTCAACTTACACGCTTTCCAGAACTCGCATAAGTCAAAATGCGCTCCCCCGGATTTTAATACGATTTCGCCCAAACAACGCGTCGCGCACTGGATTCGCCGGTGAAAATACATTTCCCAGGCCCGGAATCATCCAGCGGGACAACGCGAATGGTGACTTTGAGATCGTTCTTGATTTGCTCTTCGACTTCCCGAGAGCCGTTCCAATGCGCGAGGGCAAAACCGCCATGGAGTTCCGGCTTTGCGGAGTTTTTAGGCGTAAAGAAATCGTAGAAATCTTTTTTTGATTCGATTACTCGCGTGTTTGTCTCGCGGAACTGCGTTGCACGCTCAAGGAGGTTCTGTTGAATGGACGTGAGGATTTCCGGTGCTACGGCGATGAATTCCTGAATCGACATCGACTCTTTGGCTTTAATCGGCTGATCGCGACGGCTGATAACCAGCGCGTTTTTCTCGAGATCGCGGGGTCCAATTTCGATCCGGATCGGGACGCCTTTCTTGATCCACTCCCAATTTTTAACGCCGCCACCGATATCGCGCCTGTCCACCTCCACTTCCAGTGGAACATCACCAAAGCGTTTTCCCCGTAGTTGCAGCGCGAGACTGTCGCACGCCTCCATTATTCTGGTGCGCGATTCCTCCCTTGTCGCCACGGGCACGATGATGATCTGCGTGGGCGCGATTCGCGGGGGCAAAACGATCCCGTCATCGTCTCCGTGCATCATGATTAATGTGCCAATCAGCCGCGTCGTCATTCCCCAACTGGTGGTCCATCCAAATTCTTGTTTGCCTTCTCGATTTTGAAATTGGATGCCACTTGCACGCGCAAAGTTTTGGCCGAGAAAATGCGATGTGCCGGCCTGGATTGCCCTTCGGTCCTGCACCATTGCCTCGATTGCGAGAGTCTGCACCGCACCGGGAAAACGTTCGCTCTCGGATTTTTCACCAGTGAAAACGGGCACGGCCAAATGATCGCGGACAAAACGTTCGTAAAGATCGAGAATCAATTTGGCCTCTGCCCGCGCCTCAGCTTCCGTTTCGTGAACAGTGTGGCCCTCCTGCCAGAGAAATTCAGTTGTCCGCAAAAACAAACGCGGCCGCATCTCCCAACGAACGACGTTTGCCCACTGATTGATGAGGACCGGCAGATCGCGATAAGATTGCACCCATCTTGCGTAGCTGGCGCCGATGATCGTTTCCGAAGTAGGCCTAACCACGAGCGGTTCTGTCAACGGACTGGCCGGTTTCATTTTTCCATCAGCGTCCACCTCCAACCGGGTGTGGGTTACGACGGCGCATTCTTTGGCGAAGCCTTCGACATGTTCCGCTTCCTTCGCGAAATAACTTAGTGGAATGAAAAGCGGGAAATAGGCGTTGCGATGTCCGGTCGCGCGAAACATGGCGTCGAGTTGACGTTGCATGTTTTCCCAAATCCCGTAACCCCATGGGCGGATCACCATGCAACCGCGTACGTCCGAGGGCTCAGCCAACTCCGCAGCGCGGATCGCCTGCTGATACCACTCCGGAAAGTCCTGGTCGCGCCGTGGCGTGATCGCAGTTTTTGTAGAAGTCTCGGTGGAATTTGCCATGCGAAAAGCAGAACAACTAAACTGACACGACGCAATTAACCAGTAGCCGGTTTGGCTAACCAGTGCTAATTATTTGGACTGGAAATTTGACACCTCGCAGCGCGTTCCGTAGGTTTCGCGCCTTTTCCGCCCCTATGAAAACGTTTTCTGCCAAAGCCAGCGAAGTCCCACGCAAATGGTGGGTGATCGACGCCAGGAACCAGGTGCTGGGAAAAGTAGCGGTGAAGGCTGC
>WNEL01001324.1_pt1 | contig 11332 bp, 18 predicted proteins | sample 5399991 | NCBI WGS metagenome assembly WNEL01 (sample SAMN13153325, study PRJNA577476) | soil metagenome | isolation source: 20 cm grassland meadow soil pre-rain plot 2 | place: USA:California | collected 2015-09-08
ACGGCCAGCCCTCGAGGAACTCGAGCACGCGGAAGCGGCTCGTGCCCTGCACCACGAGGTGATGCGCGCCTTCCGGGCCGGTGATGTAGCGCACCACCTGGCCGGCGGTGCCGACCCAGTAGAGGTCGTCGGGCCGAACCTCGTCCTTCTTGGCGTCGCGCTGCAGGAGGAAGCCGATCTTCTTCTCGCTCCTTACTGCTTCCTGCGCGGCCGCCACCGAAGACTTGCGGCCGATCGTGACCGGCGAGATCACCCCGGGGAACAGCACCGTGTTGCGCATCGGGACGACGATCAGCGCGTCCTCGGGCAGCGGCCGGCTCGCGAGCGCCTTTGCGCCCTGCGCGGGCGCCGGCGCGGCGTTCGGCTTCTCGTTCGAAAGGACCTTCTGCTGCTCGCTCATCGGCCTTCCTTCCTGCGGAAAATCAGGGTCAGCACGCCGTCCGCGAGCGTCTTGCGAGCCAGCTCGAGCGCAGCGTGCGGGTCGTCGAGCGGCAGCTGCAGCCGGCGCTCGAAGCGGCCGTAGGGAATCTCGATGCGATGCAGGTACGCGCCGTCTTCGCGGCAGGGAAAATCGCGCAGCGCCGACACCGTGACCCCGCCGGGCTCGACGGCGACGCCCGTCTCGATCACGTCCACCGGCGGCTCCCAGGCGTGCGGCTGCTCGGCGCCGGCCGCCCGCAGGAACTGCCGGTGCAGGCGGTCGGCCTGCTCGAGGAGAGACAGCGCCTCGGTCCACATCCTGCTCGAAAAATCGCGCGATCTCACGGGCGGTAAATGGCGGCGCCGCAAACGGTTATCAAGTGCCGCAGAAAACAGACCCGGCTCATGTATTTGCCGCCTGCTCGAGCAGCCACTTGCGGAATGCCGCCACCGCCGGGCGCTCGGCAATAACCTCGGGGCAGACCAGGTAATACGCCGACTGCGGTTTCAGCTCCACCTTGAACGGCGCCCACAGCTTGCCCGACTCGATATCGTCGTTGACCAGGGGCTTCAACGCAAGCGCCACCCCCAGCTTCTGCGACGCCGCCTCGAGCGACAGGATGTTGGAGGAAAAATGCGGCCCGCGGCTGCCGTCGACGCGATCGGCGACGCCGGCCGTCTCCAGCCACTTCTGCCACGCGTCGCCGTGCGTGACGAGGTTCATCGCCTCGTCGTGCAGGAGCACGTGGTGCGCCAGGTCGGCGGGCTCGCGCAGGCCGGGATGGTTGCGCGCAAGCTCCGGGCTGGCGACCGCGATGGTGGCGACGTCGAACAGGTGATCGGCGCGGTAGCCGGGATAGTTGCCGGCGCCGAGGTGGATCTCCACGCCGGAGGCGTCGTCCCTCAGGTCGAGGTTTCCCACCAGGGCGGCGGAATCGAGCGCGCCGGCGTCGACCATCTTGCTCGAGGCGAAGACGCGCAGCTCGATCCTCGGCTCGCGCTTGGCGAAATCCGCCAGGCGCGGAAACAGCCACCGCGCGGTGAACACCGGCGGCGCGGTGATCAGGAGCTCGGTCTCCGCCGCGCGCTCGCGGATCAGCTCCACCGCCGCGGCGAGCGACTCGAAGCCTTCGCGCAGCTTCGGCAGGCAGGCGCGCGCCGCCTCGGTGAGCTGCACCCCGCGCCCGGCGCGGCGGAACAGCTCCACGCCGAGATACTCCTCGAGGCTCTTGACCTGGTGGCTGACGGCGGCCTGGGTGATGGAGAGCTCCTGCGCCGCCTCCTTGAACGAGAGATGGCGCGCGGCGGCCTCGAAGACGCGCAGCGCGTTCAGCGGCGGCAGGCGGTAGATCATGAAACTAGTGAGTTTTTCTCATGGCAGACGTGAGAATTCATCGTTTGTTGTAGCCAGGCGGCGGCCCTATCTTGCACTCGTGACAGGAGGGCACATGAAAACCAGGACCGCTTTGACCGCCGCAGAATTGTACGCGCTGGAGCGCGCTGCCCGCAGGGCCCGCTCGCAGGAACTCGCGCGTCTGGCCCGCGCCGGCGCGAACGCGCTGTTTTCGTTCGCCAGGCGCGTCGTATCGGTGCCTCGCACCCCGAGAGGAATACGCCATGCGTGACACGTTGACTACCCCATTCTGGCAGGATGCCTACCGGTCGCTGCCGGAGGAAGTGCGCCACCGCTATCTCGCTCATCTGGAGAGCGCGGAGCGCTGGGAACTCCGCCTCGACGCGACCATGGAAGCTGCTTCGCGCGCGAAAGCGGCGCTCGCCCGGCTGCTTCAGACGCCCGGCAGGCCGCGCTCGGCGCACTGATCACCGCTTGCTCCGCCGTCCGCACCTCTGACGCCTCCTCCTCCTCTTCCGGCTAGGAACGCGCGGGCGGCGAGCATCTTCTCTTTCATCCTCGGCGGGCGTAGCATGGATCTCGCAGCCGAGCAGAAAGGAGGCCCGTATGTGTCTCGAGTACGAACGCGATTACTACCAGCGCCGCGCTGAAGAGGCGCGCAAGGCCCTGCAGAGAGCCGAGGAGGAGAGGAAGCAGGCCAAGCCGGAAACCCCGGCCAAGCCCGCCGAATCGAAACCTCGGGAGAAGGAGCCGGTTCCGGCCTGATTACCGGCTGAGCGCCGCAGAGGTATCCAGGCGCTTGAACGGAATGCCGTACCTGGCGAGGAAGCTCTCCACCGCCGGCACCCAGTAGCGGATCCCCGCCCGGTCGCCGAACACGTAGTGGCCGTCGTCGCCGAACGGCGGCTGCAGCACGTACTCGGCGCGCGCACCGCCGGCGGTGAAGCGCTCGAACCAGAACCTGGTCGTGTCCGGGTTGAAGTACTGGTCGTTCTCCGCGTAGTGGAACATCGCCGGCGCCTTGATCGATCTTCCGACCATGTCGAGCACGCGCGCCAGCGGCTCGGCGGCGCAGGGCACGCCCGGATGCAGCGCCGGGTTGCCGCCGCGCCCCGCCGCGAAAGCTAGTACTGCCACCAGTCCCTCGGGCTGGCGCACGCCGGCGGTGAACAGGGCCACCATGCCTCCGGCCGAATGGCCGGCGAGGATCATGCGGCGGGGATCGACGTGGGGCAGCGCGCGCGCGTACTCGTACGCCGCCATGACGTCCTCGGCAGCCGCCTGCTCGCCGCCAAGATAATCCGGATGGCTGCAGGACCCGGTGTACTCCGCGAACCCGCCGCCGGTCGCGCCGAAGCCGCGCCGTAGCGGCAGCACCACCACGTAGCCGCGCTGCGCGAACACCGCCGCGGACGCGAGCAGATCGCTCGAGGAGGCGCCTGCGCGCTCGCTGTCGGAGACCGGCACGCCGTGATTGAGGATCACCGCGCCGAACGGCCCCGGTCCCTCGGGCCGCAGGATCGTCGCCGCCACCGTGTACCCGCCGGGCGCCGGGATCCGCACCGCTTCCTGGATTTGGGCGAACGCGGAGCCGGCCGCAGTCGAGCACACTGCTGCCGCGCACAAGGCGCGAATAACAACCATTTGCGCGTCAAGTGTAGCGACGCCTGCGACAGTTGGGTAGTCGAAACTCTGTTACCTTAGCGAACCCATGAGTTTTCACGAGGATCGGCTGCGTACTCTCGCGCCGGAAACTCTCAGGGGAATGCACCGCGGCATCGAGAAGGAGAGCCTGCGCGTGCGTTCCGACGGCGCGCTTTCGCAGGCGCCGCACCCGCCGGCGCTCGGCTCGCCGCTCACCCACCCGCACATCACCACCGATTTCAGCGAGGCGCAGCTCGAGCTGATCACCGGCGTGCACGGCAGCGTGGAGGCCTGCCTGCAGGAGCTCACCTGGATCCACCAGTTCGTCTACCGGCACATCGGCGACGAGATCCTGTGGTGCGCGAGCATGCCGTGCAACCTGCCGGCGGACAACCAGATCCCGATCGGGCGCTACGGCACCTCGAACGTCGGCCGCGCGAAAACCGTGTACCGCCTCGGCCTCGCCCTGCGCTACGGCCGGCGCATGCAGGCGATCTCCGGCATCCACTACAACTGGTCGCTCCCCGGGGTGACCGACGCGCAGTACTTCGCGCTGATCCGCAACTTCCGGCGCCATTCCTGGCTGCCGATCTACCTGTTCGGCGCCTCGCCCGCGGCGTGCTCGAGCTTCGTCGAGGGGCGCAAGCACGAGCTGGTCGAGCTCTCGCCCGGCACCATGTATGCGCCGCACGCGACCTCGCTGCGCATGGGGCCGCTCGGCTACCAGAGCGACGCGCAGTCCGCGCTGCGCGTGAGCTACAACGACCTCAAGAGCTACGCGGCCTCGCTCGACGATGCGCTCACCAAGCCCTATCCGCCCTACGCGAAAGCCGGCATCCGCGACAACGACAACTACCGCCAGCTGTCGACCAGCCTGCTGCAGATCGAGAACGAGTTCTACGGCAGCATCCGCCCCAAGCGCCGCATCAACTCCGGGGAGCGAGCGCTGCACGCCCTGCGCGAGCGGGGCGTCGAGTACGTCGAAGTGCGCCTGATGGACCTCGATCCGTTCTGCCCGATCGGCATCTGGCCGGCGACCTGCCGCTTCCTCGACCTGTTCCTGCTGCACTGCCTGCTCGCCGACAGCCCGCCCGACACCACTCAGGAGATCGCCGCGATACGGCGCAACCAGCAGCGCGTCGCGCTGCGCGGGCGGGAGCCCGGATTGAAGCTGCAGAAAGATTCGGATGAGCTCGAGCTGGTTCGATGGGGCGGTCAGATACTGTCCGAATGCGCGCCGATCGCCGAGGCGCTCGACCAGGCGAATGGCGGCGGCAGCGCGCATCGCGATGCCCTCGCCGCCGCGCTGCAGGCGCTGCGCACTTCCGACAGCGTGCCCTCGGCGAAAGTGCTGCAGGCGATGGCGCGCGAGCACCGCAGCTCCTTCGTTCGCTTCGCGCTCGCCGAGTCGACGCTGCACAAGGCCAGCCTGAAGGGCCTCGAGCTGCCGCGCGAAGCGATCGAGCGGTTCACCGGCCTCGCCGACTGGTCGCTCGAGCGCCAGCGCGAGATCGAGGCCGCGGACAAAGTGCCCTTCGAGGCCTGGCGGCAGAAATACCTGTCGCATGACACGCTGGTGGTCTAGCAGCCTGCTTCTTTCCCTGGCGCTCGCCTTTCCCGGCCTCGGCGCCGCAGCCGACTGGGGCGTGAACGTCTACGGCCTGTCGCGCCATCTCGACCGCGCCAAGGCGCGCGAGCTGCACGTCGACAGCGAGCTCAACCCGGGACTCGGCCTGCGCTACCGCGTGCCGCGGGATGAGCGGCTCGACTGGATCTTCGACACCGGCTTCTACCGCGACTCAGGCCGCAACCGCGCCTTCTTCGCCGGCGCGGGCGCGTCCTGGCACGCAACCGGGCACCTGCGCCTCGCCGGCGCGCTCACCTTCTTCAAGAGCGACACCTACAACCGCGGCCGCGCAGGCATCGCGCCGCTGCCGGTCGCGGTGTGGGAGACGCGAGCGGTCAGCTTCAACCTCGTCTTCTTCCCGAAGGTGCCCGAGACCAACAGCATCGCGACGCTCGGCTTCTGGCTGACGCTCTGGCCGGGCGGCTGGTAAATCGGCGGCTACTTCTCTCCGCCGCCGATCGACACGTTGAAGTTCAGCGCCTCTTCCCTGAACGAAGAGGGAATGTAAGACAGCTCGAGGCGGATTTCCTTCAGCTTCTTCGCCCCCAGGGCTGCGGCGGGAAAGTCCGCGTCGAGGGTCTGCGTGCTGTCCTGTCCGGGATCGAGCCGCTCCTGGCTGCCGTACGACGAGGCGATCCTGAGCATCGGCTCGGTACGGTTCTCTTCCAGCTTGATCGGCTTGCCCTGCATGTCGATGTAGAGCACCTTGCCGCCGATCAGGCGCAGCGACTGGTCCGCAGACACGTTCTTGAGAACCAGCTTGCCGCTGAGCTTGGCGGGCGACGTGATGCGTCCCGAGCCCTCCTCGATGCGCTCCGTGACCTTCATCTCGGTGAGCTCGCCCGTGACGATGCCGGATTTCACCTTCATCGCGGCGGGCGTCACGCTGTAGATCTTGTCCTTCACCACTGCGACCGTCGCGCTCGGCTGCGGGGAGCAGCCGAACATCATCGCCGCCACCGCGGCGCTCACTGCCATCACAGCTGTCCGCATCAACATTGCCTTCTCCTTGCCGGGTTATTCATGGTCTCCTTGGGCCCCGAGATTGTCGGCCCGCCATGGCGGGCCGGCTGTGCGCTGGCGCACACAGGGCGTACACTGGGCCATCCATGGCCAGTTCCACCTCCGCCGGGCAAGCGCCGTCGCAAAACCGCCTGCTCGCCGCGCTGCCGGCGGCGGATTTCGCACGCCTGCAGCCTCACCTGGAGCTGGTGTCGCTGCCGCTCGGCTGGGCGGTGTACGAGGCCGGCGGCACGCAGGGCTACGTGTATTTCCCGATCAACTCCATCGTGTCGCTGCTCTACGTGATGGAAGACGGCTCCTCGGCGGAGATCGCTGTCTCGGGGAACGAGGGCCTGGTCGGCATTTCGCTCTTCATGGGCGGGGAGACCACGCCCAGCCGGGCGGTGGTGCAGAGCGCGGGTCAAGGCTACCGGCTCAGCGCGGCGGTGCTGAAGCGGGAATTCGAGCGCGGCGGCGACCTGCAGCACCTGCTGCTGCGCTATACGCAAGCGCTGATCACGCAAATGGCGCAGACGGCGGTGTGCAACCGTCACCACGCGCTCGAGCAGCAGCTTTGCCGCTGGCTGCTGCTGAGCCTCGACCGCCTGCCTGCGAACGAGCTGGTGATGACCCAGGAGCTGATCGCCAACATGCTGGGCGTGCGCCGCGAGGGCGTGACGGAGGCGGCAGGCAACCTGCAGAAGGCCCGGCTCATCAACTACAGCCGCGGCCACATCACGGTGCTCGACCGCCCGAAGCTCGAGGCGCGCGTTTGCGAGTGCTATGCCGTAGTGAAGCGCGAATACGACCGCCTGATCCCTACTGCGCTCCGTCATGGGATTCCCAACGATCAGTCCCGGGGGCTGAACAGCACCTCGACGCGGCGCTCGCGCCGCAGCAGCGGGTCGCCGAACGTGCCGGTGTAGATCTTGTAGGCCGGCACTCCCGCCGCGAGCAGCGCTTCGCGCACCGAGTCGACGCGGCGGTCGCTGAGATCCACGTTGCCTGCGGGCATGGCGCCGTCGATGGCGAGCCGGAACGAAGGATTTTGCTTCAGATAACCGGCGATGTCGCTCACCTTGCCCGCATCGGTGGCGTCGATGCGGGAGCTGTTGTAATCGAACCAGAAGTCCCGGTACGAGCTCCAGCGCTCGCCGTCGGCAGCCTGGTCTTGCGAGCGGCCCAGCGGGCCTTGCGCTCCCCGCATTCCGGCCTCTCCGGTGAATGCGCCGGCCGCGGACTGGCTGAGGGCTTCGCCGGCGACGCTGCCCGCGGCGAAAAACGCGATCACTGCAAGCACCCGCCTGAACGGCATCGACCCTGCTCTCATGGCTGGTCATTCTGTTCCGCCGCGGATCTTCCCTCTGTGCGCCAGCGTACATACCTGGCAGCGCCTTGGGCCTAACCTTGCCGCATGTCGACTCCGCGCAGCGCGAAGCCGCAGCCGGCCGCGAACAGCGTGCTGGCCGCGCTGCCGCCCGGGACCTACCGCGCCCTCCTCTCCGGCCTCGAGCCGGTCACGCTCGCGTTCGGCGAGGTGCTGTATGAGCCCGGCGAGCCGATTCGCGATGTGTATTTTCCGACCGGGTCCCTGGTGTCGCTGTTGACGCTGGTGGAGGGCCGCCTTGCGCTCGAGGTCGGCCTGGTCGGCCGCGAAGGCATGGTCGGCGTTGCGCTGGCGCTCGGCATCGGCGTGTCCCCAGTGCGCGCGCTGGTGCAGGGCAGCGGCACGGCCCTGCGGATGAACGCGGCCCGCTTCCGCAAGGAGCTGCAGCGCAGCGCCCCCTTGCAGCGGGAGCTCTATCGCTATACGCACTCGCTCATGGCCCAGATCACCCAGACCGCCGCCTGCAACCGCTTCCACAGGGTGCCGGCGCGGCTCGCGCGCTGGCTGCTGATGACGCGCGACCGGGTGCGCTCTGGCCAGTTCTACCTGACTCACGAGTTCCTTGCGCACATGCTCGGCGTGCGGCGCGTCGGCGTCACCGAGGCGGCGTCGGCGCTGCAGCGGCGCAAGCTGATCGCGTATCGCCGCGGCAACATCACCATCCTCGATCATGGCGGGCTCGAAACGGCGTCCTGCCCGTGTTACGCGATCGTCAAGCACATGCGCGACGGAAAACACAAGGCGCGCGGCGCGGCCTTCGCCGGCCGGGCCTGAATCATGCGCGAACGGCTCGGTTCCGGGCCGCGCATCTATCCGCGCTGCAAGCGTACGTTTTTCGGCGCCTCCAACGCTCCGGCCTGAAGGCGGCGGCGATTACCTGGTAAGCCTGGTGCCGGAAATTTCGATCGAGACACGGCGATCGGGCCGCAGGCTAGCGCTGGTGTGCACCCGGTCCGCCGCGATTCCCTTCATGACCAGGTAGGCCTTCACCGCGCTGGCGCGTTCCTCGGCAAGGATCTGGTTGGACGCCTCGGAACCGATGCGGTCGGCAAACCCGACCACGCGCACCGTCTGCGATTCGAGGCCGTGCATCCTGAGGACAAAGTCATCGAGCGCGTCGCGGCTCGCCGGGTGCAGCGACCATCGGTCGGAATCGAAAAGGACGTTCGCGTCGAGCGCCACCTTTTCGTACGCGGCGGTGGACTGTGCGTTTGCCATCCCGCATAAAAGTCCCAGCGCCAGAGCGAGAGCGTAATTTCTCATTCCAGCACTGTACGCTGTCTCCGGCGCACTCTCTGTCTGCTGGCGCACAGACATGCTTTGCCGTATAACAAACTCATGCAATGGACGCGCGAATCGATTCGCCGGCTCACCGATGGCGAGCTCACTCAGCTGCGCAAGAACGCCGGCGGGCTCGGTAGCGCGGAGATCGTTGCGCTTTGCGACAGCGCGTTGCTCGACTCGACGCGCCGCGTCGCCAGGACCGGCCAGGGCGAGGCGAAGAAACCGCGCCTGATTCCGCGCCGCGACGCTTTCGAGAGGCGCGGCGTGTTCAGCGACTGCCTGACGAACTGGGGCGGCATCCGCTCGTCCGACGACACCATCGTCATGTCGCTCTGGGCCGACGACATCCGCAGCGAGAACGGCGCCTGCAGCTACCTGCTCTGGGCGCCCAACCAGGACGGCTCGCGGCCATGGTCCGACAAGCCGGGCGGCAAGGAGCGCCTCAAGCACTGCGTACTGGCGGCTGAAAGCGGACGTGCGGAAGGCCTTCTCGTGTACGGCGAGCGCCTCGAGGGGCGCTTCCCCGAGGACAAAGCCACGACGGTTTCAGGGGTCGACCCGGCCGTGGTGCTGGAATTCCGCGTGGAGCATCGCGGACAGGAGTACTGGGCGGTATGGGGCGCTCGCGCCGCGCGCACCAGCCAACAACGACAGGGAGATTCTGAATGATTGCTCGACTTCGCAGGCTGATGGCCGGCCTTCTCATCGTATCCATCGCCGGGATTGGAGTGCCGCTGCCCGCGCACGCCGAGATCGTGTCGACCGACGCGGCGCTCGCTTCCGCGGAGCGCGATCGCATCGCTTCCATGCTGGAGCGCGCCGATGTGCGCGCGCAGCTCGAGGCCTACGGAGTGCGCGCGGCCGACGTCAAGGCGCGCGTGGCCGCGCTGACCGACGAAGAAGCGGCTCAGCTCGCGGGCAAGCTCGACAGCCTGCCCGCCGGCGGCGACGGCATCATCGGCGCGCTGCTGCTGATCTTCGTGGTGCTGCTCATCACCGACATCCTGGGATTGACGAAGGTCTTCCCCTTCACCAGGCCGATCAAGTAACTTTTATTTGGCGCGCCAGCGCCCCGGTTCGAGCCTCGCCGGGAGATACAGCGGGTGCGCCGGCTCGCCGCTCCCGTTCATGCGGAGGACGTGCAGTCCCAGTCCTGCACCGCGAAGCTTGCGGAGCACATTCAAAGAGCGATTCATGTGAGTTCCATGATTGCCCCAGGCGCAAACCACGATTGCCGCCTCGCGCGCGGCGCGCAGGATCGCTCGATCGTTGCCGCGCCCGACCGGATCGCGCGCCGCCTTCATCTCCTCCGGGTCGGTCGCACGCCAGGCGAAGAGATTGGTCACCAATAAACCCCCGAAACCCCAACGCGAGGCGTACTCGCGCGCCCGCGTGCACGACGGATCGAGCTGTGTCTCGTCGGCAGTACTGGGGTTGAGCATGAGGAAGTTGGCGGCCGGGCGCTTCTCGTCCCAGCGGCGCCAGAGCACGTAGCGCCAGCGGCGGCATTTCGAGAACACCGCGCCCGAGGCGCTCAGGGTCATCCGGATTCCGGGCTGATAGCGTGCGCGGCGAGGACGTCGGCGACGCAGGCGGTGAGGCGCTTGGCGTAGTCGAGGTGCAGGAACTCGTTCGGGCCGTCGGCGTTCGAGTGCGGCCCGAGCGCCATGAACGGGAAGGCCCACGCACCCGCCATCAACAAAAACCCCGCCGAAGCGGGGTCTGTGCATTTACGACTCAACTGCTTGTGCTATTCGAGGCACTGCTCAATGCACCGCGAGCCTTTTCGCTGCCGCTACGGTTTTCTTCGGCAGCGTGAGTTCCAGGACGCCGTCGTTGAACTTGGCCTGGGCGGTCGCTTCGTCGACCTCCTGACCGAGCGAGAACGCGCGCTGAATCGTGCCGTAATAGCGCTCGGCGCGAAGCACTGTCTCGTCGTTCTTGACGACTTTTTCGTGCTTCACTTCCGCGGATACCGCAACTTCGTTGCCGTTGATAGTGATGTTGATGTCTTCCTTCTTGACGCCGGGCAAGTCGGCCAGCACCTGATACTCCTTGTCGTTCTCGGTTACGTCCATGCGGAACTGCGTCGGCGCGGCCGCATGCCTCTCAGGGTTAGGCAGCCACACGGGGAGGCCACGGAACAAGTTGTCGAGTGCATCCTCGAGCGGATTAAAGCGTGTGATGTTTAGCATTTTGCTCTCCTGTGAAACTTCGAACCAATCGGCGGGATAACTGTGCATCCGTTGTCGATTGGGTCGTATATGGGGGCAATACCGCGAACTGCTACGTCTGCGAGCCTAAATATTTCATTACATGTCCATGCCTTCCATGCCGCCCATGCCGCCCATGCCGCCCATGCCACCGTGCGCGGGGCCGCCCTTCTTCTCTTCCACCCGCTCCGCAACCATCGCGTCGGTGGTGAGCATCAGTCCGGCAACGGACGAGGCGTTCTGCAGCGCGGTGCGAGCGACCTTGGTCGGGTCGATCACGCCCATCTGCACCAGGTCGCCGAACTCCTCGGTCTGCGCGTTGAAGCCGAAGTTACCCTTGTTCTCGAGCACCTTGTTGAGCACCACCGAAGGCTCGGAACCGGCGTTGTCGACGATGATGC
>WNEL01001220.1_pt1 | contig 11331 bp, 10 predicted proteins | sample 5399991 | NCBI WGS metagenome assembly WNEL01 (sample SAMN13153325, study PRJNA577476) | soil metagenome | isolation source: 20 cm grassland meadow soil pre-rain plot 2 | place: USA:California | collected 2015-09-08
CCAATTTTATTCTCAATGAACTATAGGACCTGCCTCGTCGGTGCTGTACGAGCTACGCCAGGTTGTCGAGGCGCGCCCGGCAAACTGTCACTCGAGGTGAGCGACTGAGCAACGCGGGAGATCCGATCAGGCCGGGTGCGCGCAATTTCGTGGCCGACCGTGACGCATCAATAACGAGGAAATATCCGGGAGCGACCAGAAATATAAACGACGGTAGATGCGCGCACCGAGTCTAATCTCGTCTTATGATCGCGTCGCGGCTTGTCTTCGTCGCAGGTATCGGGCTGATTGCAGGTTTCGGGCTGCACGCCCGACCATTCCGCGTCCTGACCGAGCCGGTCACTTCAGTCCTACCGCCGACCACGGCCGCAATTCGGGATGAGTGAAGCAGGGCGCGCCGCCTCTGCACACTCCGCATCTTCCTGGTCGTCCTCGGTCGCTCGTGAGCGCTCGATGATGGCTGTCGGCCTGCGGGGCCAAGCACTCCTCTGTATTCTCGGCGCCGTCGCTTGCATTGTCATGCTCTACGTCGCCGGCATCCCGTATGCGATCTACCAAATTCAATACGGATACCTCGGCTCGGGTCCCGGAGAAACAGCCTTTCTCGTCAACTACCTGCTTTACGGAACTGTGGCTACTGCGCTGCTGGGCACGGCCCTGAGTTTCCTCAACGGCCGGAGGCTCGTGGGCCTGTTCGAGCGACTAGACCGGTTCTCGGCAACAGCAGGCGTGGTGCTGCCCGCGCTACTGGCGCTCTCCGTCCTGATCACCCTCGTCCGCCTCTTCCTGCTGCGAGACACGGCCATCACCGACGACGAGCACGTATACAGCTTCATGGCTGGACTCTTCGCCTCAGGTCGGCTCTACGCGCCATCGCCTGTCGAGGGCATTCGCGCTTTCTTCGACAACCAGTTCATCATCAACAACGGGAAGTGGTATGGCATGTACTTCCCCGGCCACAGCGCCCTGCTCGCTATCGGAAGCTGGGTGGGTGCCCAGCGGTGGGTGCCGACGGCGTCAGCGGTGCTGACGGCCTGGCTGTCATTCGCGAGCGCGCGATTGATCTTTGGGAAGCGGGTCGCCATCTTGACGCTCGTCCTGCTGGTCCTCTCGCCCTACTTCGTGATGTCCTCAGCGACCCTTCTAGCTCACTCGACCGCGGCGCTCTTTCTCATGACCTTCCTATATTTCATCCTGCGCGCGCAAGCGCCGGCGGCGAACCTCCTCTGGTGGCCTATGGCTGGACTGGCGCTCGGCTGGGCGGGCCTGACACGCCCTCTGGCCGCGGCCGCCTTCGCACTGCCATTCGTGGTCTGGTTGGCCCTTCGCCTCCGGAGTGAGTACTCCAGGCAAAAGTTCTGGGGCACTGCCCTCTTCGCCGTGGCCGGACTGGCCGGCCTTGGCGTGTTCTGTGCCTACAACGTAGCGCTGACCGGTCGACCCTTTACCACCGGGTACCACACCTATAGCACCCTCTATTGGTACCCGCTCGATATCGGCGCGCTCAAGGCTCCCGCGCCGCTTCCCAGCATCTATGAGTTCGGGTACACGCTGGAGCGACTGAACTTCTGGCTCTTCGGCTGGCCGCTATCGCTGGTGCTCATACCCTTCTTCCGTCGGTCGTCAGAAGCACTTCTCGTCTTTCTAGCCAGCACGGCTGTCGTGACGGCCTATGCGGTAAGCACGATACCGACCATCAACGCGACCGGTCCCGCCCATTACTCGGAGCTCGCCGCACCTCTGGTGATGCTATCGGCCAGCGGTCTGGAGCAGCTCGTACAGCGGGGCCGGAATTGGACACCGGCCGGCGATGCGACCGTTCTCGGTCTGGTGCTGGCCGCAGTCATCTGCGCCGCCGTCGTCTTCATTCCGGTCTACGGCAAGGGACTCCGAGCAACTTCACTGATCGCCCGACTGCCCTACACCCTCGTCGAGCGGCCGGGCCTTGACCGCGCAATCGTCTTCGTTCACAGCCTCCCCTCCCTGCAATGGGCGCCGGGCGCATGGGTATACTTCCACAGAAACAACCAGCCGGACCTAAGCGATCGCGTGTTGTTCGTAAAGGACCTGGGAGTGAGGAATCAGGATTTGATTCGTCACTTCCCTGACAGGACTCCCTATGGCATGGGCGTGCGCGGGACCGACCTGCTGCTCGTCCCGCTTCAGGCGGACGGGGTGACACCGCGCTAGGTGACGAGACAGCGTGTGACGCTCTATTACCCGAAAATTACCGGAAGCGACCAGCAAATACGGGCGTAAATACCGATGGCAGGACCGGGTCCTCCGCACGGAATTTTGCCGTTCTACGATTTCCCACTCTCGCTTCAGCCGATCCAACACGGGTAGTAAACAGGTTGCCACGAAAAGTGGCCGTGCCACGAAATTCCTCGGAATGGTCTCAACAATCTGGCGCCCAGAATCCGGCCTCGAAATTCCGGAGTGGTTTTGTCGGTCCGTATTTGAACCCGTATTCCCTGGCCGCCGCCCGCCGGCCTACGGAAAGTTGTAGCGGCTGATGTGCAGGTGCACGCCGTGGCTGCCGGCGGGCTCGACGGAGACTTCGGCGGTGCCCTCCAGCCGAGGCGTGCCGGCGCGACGAAGCGCCGCGGTGAGCTCGGCAAAATCCTCGGCGACCAGCGAGAGCGCGACCATACCCTCGCTGCCGCCGACCTCAGCGGCGGGGACGACGAGCAGCGCGCCCTTGCCGACCGCCAGCATCGTGCGCGGGCCGTCGTTCATCGCGACGTCAGAGAAACCGCAGAGCGCCTGAAAGCGACCGGCCGTCTGCTTGACGTCCTTGGCGCCGATCACGAGGCGCTTGAGGCCGAGCGTCGAGGCATGGCTCGGCGGCTCGCCCGCCGGTGGCGTGGCGAGCTCGACGAGCACGCCGCAGCACGCGCGCGGATGCAGGAACGCGATGCGGCCGGCGATCCCCTCGCGCGGCGCGGTGTCGATCAGCTCGGCACCACGATCCTTCAGGCTCATGAGCGCGGTGCCGACGTCCGGCGTCTCGAAGCACAGATGGTGCAGCCCCTCCCCGCGTCGGGCGAGGAAGCGGCCGATCCCCGACGTCGCGTCGAGCGGCTCGAGGAGCTCGATCTCCGTGTCGCCGGCGGCGAGCAGGGCGGCGCGCACCCCCTGCGCGGCGATCGTCTGTTCCTTGAGCAGCGGCAGTCCGAGCACGTCGCGATAGAACCGGTAGGCGTCCGTCAGGCGCTTCACGACGACGCCGACGTGATGGATGCGTCGCATCACGTAACGATCCTCCTTACCGCACGAACGCGGCGACGCGCCGAGCTCGGGCGTCGCGGATGCGGATACGATGGTTCGGCAACAGCGTCGCCGGCAGCGCGTCGAGCGCGAACCAGTCGAGCGCCAGCGTCTCGTCGCACGTGGTGAGCGTTCCGCCGCGCACCACGCACTCGAAGCACACGTTCACGTAGTGCCAGACGTTGCCGTCCGGGTAACGCACGACTTGCAGCTCGGGATCCGAATACACGCCGATGAGGCGGCGAGGCGTCACGGTGAGACCCGTCTCCTCGCGAACCTCGCGCGCGGCCGCGTCGGTCACCGATTCGCCGATCTCCACGGAGCCGCCCGGCAGTCCCCACTGGCCGCCGTCAGAACGCTGCTGCAGCAGGAGACGACGACGGCGATCGAAGATGACGGCGGAGACGCTGGGCCGGACCCCGAGGGCGCGCTCGTGGTCACGCTCGAGGGTGATCACCGGGACACCGTACCGGACGCCGCGGGCGTGTGCAAGATCAGGCGGCGGTGAACAGACGCTGGAATTGCTCCCACGGCACCGGCGGCGTCTTGGCCACGCCGGCGTTTTCCTCGACGTGAGCGACGGCTTTCATCCCGACGAGCGCGGTGCCGATCCCGGGCGTGGAGCGCACGAATTGCAACGCGCGCTGGGCGTCGGTGGCGAGCCCGGGAAGCGTGGCGCCGAGCTCGGTGGGCAGGCCGCGCGAGAGCTGGCCCTGCATGACCGAGGCGGAGGCCATCGTGTAGATCCCGGCGTGCTCCGCCGCGCGCAGCATCGGCACCAGCCCGCTGTCCGCGCGCTGATTGGCCAGCGTGAACGCCTCCGGCATCGCGAGGTTGTAGGGCAGCTGCACGACGCGGAAATGGTGATCGGCGCCACCGACGTCGCGCGCCGCCGCGAGCACTTCGACGAGCGACAGGTGGCCGCGCTCCTGCGGCGCGATGCGGAACCCGTTCCACGTCGCGGCGCCGTACCAGCGCAGCTTGCGAGCACTCACCGCCTCTTCGAGGGCGCCGAAGGCCGCGCGCAGACGCGAGAGGAACTCGGGCCGGTCGACCTCGTCCAGCTGCGTCTCGGGATTGTGCACGTAGTAGACGTCGATCGTCTCCAGGCCGAGGTTGACGCGGCTGCGATCGATCTGATCGGCCAGGAAGCGCGGCGTCATACAGTGCCAGCCGACGACGTCACCGGGCCGCACGATGCCCGGTTGCACGTACGTCGCGGCAAAGTACGCGCGCGGGTCCGGCGGAGGCTCGCCATCGAACGCGAGATAGCCGCCCTTGCTGGTGACGACGACGTCGTCACGCGCGACGACGCCGCGCGCGATGCACGCGGCCAGCGCGCGGCCGATGGCGCGCTCGCTGCGCTGGTGACGATAGTTGATAGCCGTGTCGAGCACGTTGACGCCGCGCTCGAGCGCGCGCGCGATCGCCCGCTCGTAGAGCGCATCGGTGGCGGCGTCCTCGCGGCCGAGGTAGGTGCCGAGGCCCACCGACGACGCGCGCGCCCCGCCAGGAAGCTCACGGAAATGGCCGGGCGCGATGCGCTCGGCCTGGCTCGCGGCGTACCGGGCGGTGCCCTCGGCGGTGGCCGAGCCGGCGATCACGGTCGTCCTCGCACCATCAGCCCTCACGATAGAACAACAGGATCAATCCGACCGCGGTGAAGCACCCGCGCCAGATCCATCCGGGTGCGCGGCCCGCGGCCGGCAGCCGCATCTCGAGCCATCGGCCCCACCCCGCGAAGGCGCCGAGAATGCCGAGCGGCGCGTGCGTGACCTCGCTGAGGAACTCGTCCTTGAGATTGAACATCGCGTGCGAGTGCGTGAGCAGCAACCCGCCGCCGATCGCGCACAACAACGGGAACACAAAGCCCCACGGGCGCTCCGGCAGCCGCTGCGTGCGCACCATCCACTCGAAGACGGCGAAGGCGATCACGAGCAGGACGAACGTGCGGTGTTGCAGCACGTCGGGCAGCGTCAGGCTCTCCCAGAATCCTGCGGGGCCCAGCGGCCAGGCGCGCGGGTCGTTGCGGACGAAGAGAAACGTCGCGAGTCCCAAGAACACGAGGGGCCAGTGACGCGCCATTCGTACGCCGACGAAGTGCAGGATCGTCAGGGCGCCCATGGTCACCACGAACAGGCCCGCCCAGTGGTGGTTGTATTCGGACCATGCGCGTTCGATCGGCTTGCGCTCGACCTGCCGGCCCATCAGCGGATCGGCCGCCCGTAGCAGGTCGCCGATCGGTGGGCTCGTCAGGCGTGGCGGCGCCGGCGTGAATCGCGTCGCGACCTCGGCGACGGTGGCCCGATCGGTGGTGACGTCGACCGCGGGCGGCAGCGACGTCAGCGACGCCGCCGCGAACAGGATGGTGATGCCCAGCCCGAGCTCGACCTCCACGAAGCCGAAGAGGCGCGCGCCGGGCGCCGCGGCCGCGCGGCGTGCCGCACGCATGTTGACGTACGCCAGCGCGAGCGCCGGCACGAGCAGCGCGACCTTGCTCACGACCATGACGCCATAGGCCGTCCCGACCAGCGCGGCGGGGTCGCCGACGTACGCGACGCTGAGGGCGACACCCGCGAGAACGATCGCGGCCATCGACCAAAACGCCAGCGTGGAGAAGCGGCGGATGGTTGTGGCGGGGGCCGCGAGCCCGGCGTGCACCGAGGGTGGCACCGACTCGCCCGATCGACCGTCGGCGATGGCGTACAGCGTCAAGTGCGCGAGGCCGCCGACCCAGAGCGCGGCCGCCAGCTGATGGAGCGCGTCGAGCGCGACGAGCGGCGCCCGCCATTCGACGCGCGCGACGGCGTGGCTGACCACCGCCGACGACGCGACGAGCAGGGTCGCCGTCACCGCAAGCGCCGCCCACACGCGGCCGGACACCGCGCGGCGTGTCATCGTCAGCGCCAGCGCCGCGACGGCGGCAGCGAGGACGACGCGGCCGATCGCCGTCAGCGCGAACGTCGTGTCCAAGAACGCGCCCACCGGCCAGGCCCCATGCGCGTCGGCGAGGGCGCCAAGACCCACGAGCACGATCGCGGCCTGCGCGACCGCGGCGCCCAGGGCCGCGACGGCGATCGCGCGAAGTGCCAGCGCCGTCGGCGCGTCCGGCTTGACGTGCGCCTCGGCGCGCAGCACGAACCGCAGCCACGCGACGCCGCCGCAGGCCACGCTCGTGAGGACGAGGATCAGGCCGCGCAGGATGACATCGACGAATCCGGCCATCGCTCAGGGCGCCAGACGGAACTGGTAGCTGCCGCTCACGACGTGGCCGTCCGTGGAGAACACCTGCCACTCGACGCGCCACGCGCCCGGCGCGAGCGGCGGCACCGCGGCCACCAGCGTCTCGGCGGACTCGTCCTTTGCCGGTGTCGTCGGCGCCGTCGCCACCGTCCCGTGCTCGTCGACGAGCCGCACGCGTGACAGCCGCTTCTCGATGCGGTTGTTGAAGCGCAGCGTGACCGAGGCCGGTGAGGTCGTCAGCACCGCATTCGCGACGGGGACCGACGAGAGCAGCAACGAGTGGGCGGTGGCGGGACCGGACGCGGCGAGCGTGAGCACCGCCGCGAACACGACCGAGCGCGGTTGGATCACCGCCAGTCGTCGAGGACGAGGTGCGTCGCGTCCTCGTAATCCTCCTGCTTGCCCTTCTGCATCCGCAGCATCGTGAAGTCGACCTGGTAGCCGCACCTCAACAGAGTGCTGTAGGCGAGCCAGTAGCGCAAGTACACCGGCAGCGCCACGCGCTGCACGCCGAGCTCGAGGCCGAGGTCTTCGACGGCGGCGACGAACTGCTCGAGATGCTCGACGCGCTTCTGCGCGGGGTCGATGGCCATGTACTTCACGTAGAGCGTGCCGCTGGGCGCCTCGCTCACGCCTGGCGTGTGCAGGACGGCGAAGCCGACGAGGTCACGGCCGCGCTCGAGCAGCAGCGTGTCGCCCAGCGCGAGGCCGTCCACGATCTCGACCTCCTTGCTGACGTCCAGGCCGCGATAGACCGCGTTGGTGATGCGATGCATCCGCCCGAGTGCCGCCTTTTTCCGCGTCTCCTCCAGCCGCGAGAAGCGCAGCACCGTGAGCGGCCCGCGCGCAAGCTTGGTGGCCGGGCGCGGCGCGCTGCGATCGAGCGCGCGGCTCATGAGCGCCGTGAGCGCTTTCGGGTGGTAGCCGAACTTGTGGTACAGGGCGAGGTGCTTGGGGCTCGTCGGATAGGTGATCACGCCCTGCAGCGTCGTCTTGTTCTCGTCGAAGAACTCCTGCGTAGCGCGGATGAGCTGTTGGCCGATCGTCTGATTCTGATAGTGCGTGAGCACCGCCACCGGCCCGAGTAGCCCGACCGATCCCCACGCGACCGCGAGCGCGGCGCCGACGATCTTCGCGTTGTCCTCCTCGGCCACGAAGCAGCCCCACGGCTCCATCAGCCAGCGGTGGTGAACGTACTGCGCACCGTTGAAGGCCTGGCGCGGCCGCGTGCCGAGCTGCCGCTCGAGGAAATCGCCGAACGTCTGCTCGAGCACGTCCTTCACACGCGAGAGATCGCCCTTGCGAACGCGCCGGACCAGGACCTTGGGCAGGCGACCCTGCGGATCCAGTCCCGCGCGATCGACCGTGGCCCTCACGAGGCGCCTGCGAGGTCTTCCAGGAGCGTGATGATTCCCGAGTGATCCAGGCCGCCGCGTCCCTTGACGCGCATCGCGTTGAACAGCTCCTGCACGACCGCCGTCGTCGGCAGCGGCACGCCCAGGCTGTGGGCGGACTCCATGATGAGACCGAGGTCCTTGAAGTGCAGATCGATCTTGAAGCCCGGATTGTAGGTGCCGGCGATGTAGTTGGGCTTCTTCTGCTCGAGGCACTTGCTGCCCGCGAGGCCGCCGGCGAGCGCCGTCAGCAGCAACTCGCGATCGAGCCCCGCTTTCTTGCCGAGCGTGAGCGCCTCGGCCAGCGCGGTGAGGTTGACGGCGACGATGATCTGGTTGGCGAGCTTGGTGAAGCCGCCGAATCCGAGCGGACCGAGCAGCGTGATCGTGCGGCCCATCGCCTGAAAGATCGGCAGCACGGCGTCGAACGTCGCCTTGTCACCGCCGACCATGATCGACAGCGCCGCGTCGGTCGCGCCCTTCTCGCCGCCCGAGACGGGCGCGTCGAGCATCTTGACACCCTTGGCCGCGAGCGCCTTGCCGACTTTCTGCGAGACGATCGGCGAGATCGTCGACATGTCGACGAAGATCAGCCCGTTCCGCGCCCCCTCGATGATCCCGTCCTTGCCGAGCGCCACCTGCTCGACGTCGGGCGAGTTCGGCAGCATCGTGATGAGCACGTCGCACTGCGACGCCACGTCCTTCGGCGACGAGGCGGCCTTGGCGCCCGCCTTGACGAGCTCGTCGACGGGGCCACGGCTGCGGCTGTGCACGACCAGCGGATAGCCGGCCTTGATGAGGTTCTTCGCCATGGGCCGGCCCATGATGCCGAGCCCGGTGAATCCGATGGTCTGTGCCATGACTCCCCCGCAAGAGGACAACTGTCGCGGGCGAAAACCGCGTGAGTATTACACTTTGTCCCGCGCGCGCCGCAGACAAGTAACACAAGGCGCGCAAGGGGGTCAAGGCGGATTGCTGCGAGCGCCGTTCGTCCACGTCTCGAGCACGCGGATCGACGCCAGCTCCGCCGGCGCGCACTCCAGCGGGTTCGACGACAAGACCAGCAAATCCGCGCGCTTACCGGATTCGAGACTGCCGGCGATCGCATCGAGGCCCGCCGCGCGCGCCGCGCCCAGCGTGTAGGCTTCGAGCGCGTCGGCCACGGCCATCGCCTCGTCCGGCGCCGCGACGTGGCCTTCGCGGCTGGTGCGCGTGACGGCGGCCGCGATGCCCACGATGGGCGAGTTCGATCCGCACGGGTAGTCAGACGAGAACGCCTGCTTGACGCCGGCGAGCCCCGCGCTGGCGAAGGGCCGCTGAAGAATGGCCGGATCGGCGGGCGTCGCGTTCGGACGATCCCGCGAGTCCCAGAGGAACGACGGCTGGACGACGACCCAGATGCCGAGGTCTGCGATGCGCGCGATCAGGTCCGGGGTCAGAAAGATCGCGTGATCGATCCTCACGCGCTCGCGCCCGTCGGGAAACGCGCCCACCGCGTCTTTGATCGCATCGACGGCGGTCTCGACGCCGAGGTTGCCGATCGCGTGACAGACCACACTCCGGCCCGCGCGCCATGCGGCGAGCAGCAGCGCCGTCAGCTCCTCGCGCGTATAGAACAGAAACCCGCTGGTGCGCGTCGCGCCGTCGCGGCGTACCCGCATCGCGCAGCGATAGCCGCCGTCCACGAAGATCTTCAGCGCGCCCGCCGCGGCGTCGTCCGGCCGCTCGAACCAGCCGCGCGAGCCAACCATCAGCTCGCCCACGTCGATCGCGAGCGCTCCCGCCGCGCGCGCCTCCGCGTAACGCCGCGCCATCGCCGGCGTCACTGCTGCATCCTGGATGGCGGTGATGCCGAGCGCCGCGTAGCGCCGGCTCGCCGCTCTCGCCACCTCGACGAAGCGCGCCTCCCACGCCTCGCGGGAGAGCGTCTCGACGCGGCTCATCGCCCGCTCGAAGAGGAGTCCCGTCGGCTCGCCGGATTTGTCGCGCGCGATCTGGCCGCCCGGCGGATCGGGCGTGCCGCGGGTGATGCCGGCCTCGGCGAGCGCGCGCGAGTTGGCCACGCACTGGTGATGCGAGAAATGCATGAGCAGCGCGGGACGATCGGGCGCCGCCGCGTCGAGATCGCCGCGCGTGGGATGGAGGCCGATCAGACGGTGGTCGTAGCCGACGGCACGGACCCACGCGCCGACCGGCGTGTCGACGGCGGCGGCGGTGAGGGCGCGCTGCAGATCGGCCACCGAGCGCGCCTCGCGGCAATCCGCCCACAACGTCTCGAAGGCGCCGATCGAGAAGTGGTTGTGGGGGTCCACGAAGCCCGGCACGACGGTGCGTCCCTGGAGATCGATCACCTCGTACTCGTCCTCGCGCAGCCACAGCACCTCGTCGGTGCCGCCGACCTCGACGATGCGCCCGTTCTTGACCGCGAGGGCCTGTGCGACGGGCAGGCTCGCATCCAACGTGAGGACCGTGGCGTTGACAAAGAGGCGGATCATCGGCCCGCGGCGACGACGGCGAGGGCCCGGCCGCGCAGCGAGACGATGCGCGCGTGGCCGATGTGCGCGCCGAGCGCGCGATAGAATCGAATCGCGCGGCGGTTGCTGTCCCGCACACCCCATTCGAGGCACGTGAACCCCTGGCGGGCGGCCTGCCGGGCGACGGCCGTCACGAGGACACGTCCCACGCCGCGTCCGCGCCAGCGCGGCCGGACGAATAGATCAAGCATCCAGAGCTCGCGCTCGGCGATGTCGGTGTTGTAGCCGGCCACGAACGACGCGTAGCCGATCACGGCGCCGGCGACCTCGGCGACGAGCACGCGAAACGCGCGGCGAGCACCGAAGGCGTCGCGACGCACGATCGCCGCCGTGAACGCGCGCGGGCTCAACGCCTCGTGGCGATTGAGCGCATTGGCCATGCGCGCGATCGCGCTCGCGTCGCTCGGACGCGCGCGGCGAATTTTTGGCGTGACTACGCCTTCTTTCCCCAGAGCTCCTTGCTCAGCCAGTCGAGGCCGAGATCCTTCAGCGTCTGCGGCAGGGGCTTGCCGCCCTTCCGGTCGTAGCCGACTTCCTTGTACCAGGTGTCGACCATCTTCTCCCACTGCGCGGAGACCGCCTGGCCGGCGGCGGGGCCGTCGTGCGGCGTGGATCCGTAGCGGAACGACGGCACTTCGAGGTTCGGCGTCAGGCCGCAGCGCAGCGCGGTGGCGCGGTTGATCGCCGCGGTGCGCCGGCCGAAGCGCATCGCCTCGGCCACGGTGTAATACCAACCCGTCGCCGCCGACAGCGCGCGGCAGATGTTTTCCAGTCGCGTGCGCGTCGTGAAGATGCAGATGCCGAGCGAATCCTCGAACGCGCGCCGGCCGCGGCAGCCGGCCACGAGCTTGGCGACCTCGACGCCGTCGAACGGATTGATGCGCGCGGGC
>WNEL01001221.1_pt1 | contig 11328 bp, 7 predicted proteins | sample 5399991 | NCBI WGS metagenome assembly WNEL01 (sample SAMN13153325, study PRJNA577476) | soil metagenome | isolation source: 20 cm grassland meadow soil pre-rain plot 2 | place: USA:California | collected 2015-09-08
CACCAGCACGCGGCGGTGAACGCAGACAAGCTCCGCAAGGCCAGCAAGGATCCGGAGCTGCGCCGCGTCATCAACGAGTGCGCATTGATCAATGTGGACGGCGTGCCCGTGGTGTGGGCATCGAGGCTGCTCGGGAAGCCGCTTAAGGAACGGGTGGCGGGGATCGATCTGTTCGAATTCTTGGTAGAGCGCGCCGCCGAGAGGGGATGGCGCGTTTTCTTTCTCGGCGCCCAGGAGGAGATCGTGCAGGCCGTCAAGGCCCTCTACGAAAAGAGATTCCCGCGCTTGCAGGTCGCTGGCTACCGGAATGGCTACTGGAGACCCGAAGAGGAGGCGAGCGTCGTCAGGCTGATTGCCGACAGCCGGCCCGATCTGCTGTTCGTCGCCATCAGCTCACCCAAAAAGGAGCAGTTTCTCGGTAGGTACCAGGCAGAAATGAGGGTTCCGTTCGCCATGGGCGTGGGCGGAAGCTTTGACATTGCAGTCGGCAAGGTGAAGCGCGCACCCATGTGGATGCGGCAGTGCGGGCTGGAGTGGTTTTTCCGGTTCCTGCAGGAGCCGAGAAGAATGTTCAAACGCTACTTCATCGATGGCACGTACTTCTTCTGGCTCCTGCTCAAAGAGTTGCTCGGCGAGTGAAGCGTCGGCCTTGAGTCGGACAGGTCTATACGAGAATCTATACGATGGACAGGATCTCAGAAAGCACGGCTTGCGCGGTTTCGCTGCTTGAGCGCTTCACGAATTGCACCGCGCGCGTCGGCGTCATTGGGCTGGGCTACGTCGGGCTGCCGCTCGCGCTGCGTTTTTCCGAGGCTGGATTCCGCGTCATCGGCTTCGACATCGATGAGAGCAAAGCCGATGCCATCAACTCGGGGCGAAGCTATTTCATGCACATCCCGGATGCCGCGGTTGCAGCGGCCCGGCAACGCCGATTCGAGGCGACGACCTGCGTCTCGCGGGCGGCCGAAGCCGATGCGCTCATCATCTGCGTGCCTACGCCGCTCACCGCGTCCAGAGAGCCCGATCTCAGCTTCGTCGTTAATACCCTCGAGTCGATCCTGCCTCATCTGCGTGCGGGGCAGCTGATCTCGCTGGAAAGCACCACCTACCCCGGCACCACGGAGGAAGAGCTAAGGCCGCGAATCGAGAAGCGCGGCCTCAAGGTGGGCGAGGATATCTTCCTGTGCTTTTCGCCCGAGCGCGAGGACCCCGGCAACCCGCATTTCACGACGCGCAACATTCCCAAGATCTGCGGCGGCTCGACCCCCGCCTGCCTCGAGGTCGGCATGGCGCTGTACGGCCAGGCGGTGGACCGGGTCGTGCCGGTGAGCTCCACGCGGGCCGCGGAGATGACCAAGCTCCTGGAGAACATCCACCGCTCGGTCAACATCGGCCTGGTCAACGAAATGAAAATCATCGCCGACCGGATGGACATCGACATCCTCGAGGTGATTCGCGCGGCCGCGACCAAGCCGTTCGGCTTCGTGCCTTATTACCCCGGACCGGGGCTCGGCGGCCACTGCATACCGATCGATCCCTTCTACCTGACCTGGAAAGCGCGGCAGTACGGCCTGCACACGCGCTTCATCGAGCTGGCGGGGGAAATCAACAGCGCCATGCCCCACTGGGTGGTCGGCAAGGTCATCGACGCGCTCAATGTGCAGCTGAAATCGGTCAACGGAAGCCGCATCCTGGTGCTGGGCATCGCCTACAAGAAGAATGTCGACGACATGCGCGAATCGCCCTCCGTCGAGCTGATCTCACTGCTCATGGCGCGGGGCGCCCAGGTCGATTACGCCGACCCGCACGTGCCGGTGTTTCCCAGGATGCGCAACTATAAGCTCGACCTGAAGAGCGTGCCCGTCACCGCCGACAGCCTGGGCCGTTACGACCTCGTGCTGCTTGCCACCAACCACGATGCGTTCGACTACGAATTGATTCGCAAGAATGCGCGCCTGGTTGTCGATACCCGCGGTGTTTATCGGGAATCAGCGCCGAACATCATTCGGGCTTGAATGACAATGATTGAAACGCTGCCGCAGCTGACCCGAGGTCGTAAGCTGGCGTTCACGGCGATCATGCTGTTGCTGATGATCGCTGCAATGCTGGCTTTTCTCGAGCTTGCGGTGCGTGTCGTTTTTCCGCAGCCCGAGCTTTATCCGCGCTACCGCTACTCCGAACGCTACGGACATCTCCTGCCCGCCTCCGCGACCATTGTCAACCAGCTGCCAGGCGCCTGGCGCTTCGTCTACCACACCAACGAATACGGCTATCGGGTCTCGATGCCGGAACTCTCCAGCCGCTACGATCTGCCGAACGTCGTTGTTCTCGGCGATTCCTTCACCTTCGGCACCGGGGTCAACGACGGCGAAGAGTATCCCGCCGTGCTTGCGAAGCAGCTCGCCGCAAAGGCGAGCATCGTCAATCTCGGCGTCGGGGGCTTCGGCCTGACCCAGGAGATCCGTACGTTCTACGAATTCGGGCTGCTATTCCAGCCGGCGGTCGTGGTGCTGCAATTCTGCTCGAACGATCCCGATGACAATTTCTACGCAAAGGTGACGACGGTCGAGGACGGCCGCCTGCGTTTCCATCGGGACCAGTCCATGGGCAGCGGACTGAGCCGCCTGAAGGACTGGCTCGGCGGCTCGATCGTCCAGCACAGTGCCGCCTACAACCTGGTCAGAAATCGAGCGTACAAATACTGGGAAGCCCGCGTCGTCGAGCGCGAGTCGGTCGGCGACAGGCAGCGCAAGGAGACGTTTTACGACGAATTGCTGAGCGCCTTCGCCGGAGACCTGCGCCGCCGCGGAATCCGGCTGCTGCTGTTCGACGTGCCCGGACAGCTCGCGAGCTGGCCGGGGATCCAAAGCCACGCTGAAGCACTCGAGCGCGGCGGCCTGCTGCGTTATCTGCGCACGGAACATTGGTTTGACGGCGTCTCGGACTACGGCTCGCCTGAAGGCCATTGGAGCGCAAAGGGCCACCGCGTCGTGGCTGAGCAACTGGTGGGGCCGCTGCGCGCAGCGCTGCCGGTACTGACTGCGGCGCAAACGACACCATGAACGCGCCCGCACTTCGTTTGCCGCTGCAACCGCCGGTGCGTCCGGACCCTGCGCATGCGCTCGCCAGCCTGACCCTCGAGGATGGGACTGCGATGCACGGCCGCGGCATCGGCGCCGCCAAGGCGGTGCGAGGCGAGGTGGTTTTCAATACCGCGATGGCCGGGTACGTGGAAGCGCTCACCGACCCGTCCTATTGCGGCCAGATCCTGGTCCTCACCTACCCGCTGGCCGGCAATTACGGAGTGCCGCCGCCGCGCAGGCCCGAAAGCCTGGACGGGCCCTATGAGTCAGGACGCATTCAGGTGCAGGGCCTGGTGGTCCAGAATTACGTCGAGGCGTACAGCCATCACGCGGCGTGCCGCTCGCTGCACGAATGGCTCTCGGCCGAGGGAATTCCGGGACTGACCGGCGTCGACACCCGGTTCCTCACCAAGCGGCTGCGCGAACGCGGCACCATGCAGGGATGGCTCCTGCCTTCATCGAAGAGCGGGCCCGAGGCGCGGCAAGGCGCTGCGGCGGTGGACATGCGCGAGGAGGTGTTCCGGATCGTCGCGCCGCGCGGGCCGGTCCGCTACGGAGAAGGCAAACCCACGATCCTCCTGGTCGATGCCGGCGCCAAGGACAACCTCGTGCGCTCGCTTCTGGGCCGCGGCGCCTCGGTACTGCGCGCCCCGTGGCATGCGGATCTCGCCGCATTGGCCGGCCAGTCGGACGGCATCCTGATCGGCAACGGCCCTGGCGATCCGAAGGACCTGGCGCCGCTCGTCGGCCAGGTCCGCTCGCTGCTGGCGAGCTACCGCAAGCCGATCTTCGGGGTGTGCCTCGGCAACCAGATCCTGGCGCTGGCGGCCGGGGCGGACACGTACAAGCTCCCGTACGGGCACCGCGGCGTCAATCAACCGGTGCAGGATCTCCTGACGCGGCGCTGCTACGTGACCAGCCAGAATCACGGCTATGCGGTGCGCGATCAGTCCCTGCCCAGGGACTGGGAGCCCTGGTTCGTGAACATCAACGACGGCAGCAACGAAGGCATCCGCTCGCGGCATCATCCGCACTTCAGCGTCCAGTTCCACCCTGAGGCGAGCCCCGGCCCGCAGGACACCGGGTTCCTGTTCGACGATTTCCTGCGCCGGGTCGCTTCCGTGGCGCAGCGTTGACCATGTACGGCGTTTATCTGCCGAGAAAGCCGCGCCGGGCGATGGTGCTCGGTTCTGGCGCGCTGCAGATCGGACAGGCGGGCGAGTTTGACTACTCCGGTTCCCAGGCGATCAAGGCGCTGCGCGAGGAAGGCATCGCTACCGTTCTGGTCAACCCGAACATCGCGACGATCCAGACGAGCCAGGGGCTTGCCGAGCGCATCTATCTCGCCGCCGTGACCCCGGAGCTGGTCGAGAAGATCATCGCCAAGGAAGGGGTGGATGCCATCGCGCTCGGGTTTGGCGGGCAGACGGCGTTGAACTGCGGCCTCGCGCTGCACGATGCAGGCGTGCTTGCGAAGCACGGCATCCAGGTGCTCGGCACGCCGATCCAGGCGATCCGCGACACGGAGGATCGGCGCCTGTTCGTCGAGCGCCTGGCGGAGATCGGCGTCAATACCGCGCGCAGCCGTGCCTGCGATACGCCCGATGCAGCGCGGCGCGCGATCCGCGAGATCGGGCTGCCGGTCATGCTGCGCGGCGGCTACGCGCTCGGCGGGAAGGGCAGCGGCATCGTGCGGCTCGAGGCGCAGATCGAAGCGGCCCTGCGGCGCGCTTTCGCCGGCGGCGTCACCCAGGTATTGGTCGAGCAATGTCTCGAGGGCTGGAAGGAGATCGAGTACGAGGTGGTGCGCGACGCCCGCGACAACTGCGTCACGGTATGCAACATGGAGAACGTCGACCCCATGGGCATCCACACCGGCGATTCGATCGTGGTGGCGCCGTCGCAGACGCTCGATGACGCCGAGTATCAGCTGCTGCGCTCGGTCGCCATCCGCACCGTGCGGCATCTCGGCATCGTCGGCGAGTGCAACATCCAGTTCGCGCTAGATCCGAAGAGCACGGACTATCGCGTCATCGAAGTCAACGCCAGGCTGTCGCGCTCGAGCGCGCTCGCCAGCAAGGCGACCGGCTATCCCCTCGCCTACGTCGCCGCCAAGCTCGCGCTCGGCTATGCGCTCACCGAGATCCCCAACGGCATTACGCGCCGCACCACCTCGTTCTTCGAGCCGGCGCTGGATTACCTGGTGTGCAAGTTTCCGCGCTGGGATCTCGCCAAGTTCTGGGGCGCGTCGACGCGGCTCGGCAGCGAGATGAAAAGCGTCGGCGAGGTGATGGCGATCGGCCGCAGTTTTGCGGAAGTCATTCAGAAAGCGGTGCGCATGCTCGACATCGGCGTGCGCGGCCTCGACCCGGACGCGTTCCGCTTCGACGACCTGCGCGAGCAGCTGCGCGACGCCACGCCCCTGCGGATCTTCGCCGTGGCGCGGGCGATACGCGACGGCCTCGGCATCGACGAGATTCACGAGCTGACCCGGATCGACCGCTGGTTCCTGCATGCCATCGAGCCGATCGTCGAGATGGATGGCCGGCTCGCGCGCTCGAGGTTTCCTCTCCCCGCCGGGGTGCTGCGCGACGCCAAGCGTCTCGGATTCTCCGACCAGGCTGTCGCGGCGCTCACCGGCTCGGACGCGCAGAGCGTTCGCGCCGCGCGCAAGGCGCACGGCATCGAGCCGCGCTTCGCGCAAATCGACACCATGGCCGGGGAGTTTCCCGCCGACACGAACTATCTGTACGCAACCTACCATGCCGATGCTTGCGACGTGGCCCCGTCTGGGCGCAAGAAGGTCCTGATGCTCGGGTCGGGCACCTACCGCATCGGCTCCAGCGTGGAGTTCGACTGGTGCGCGGTCAACGCCGTGCAGGCGGCGGCGGCCCTGGGCTACGAGACGATCATGCTCAACCACAACCCGGAGACGGTCAGCACCGACTACGACATGTGCGACCGGCTGTACTTCGACGAGATCAGCTTCGAGACGGTGCTCGACCTGTACGAGCACGAGCGTCCCGACGGCGTCGTGGTGAGCATGGGCGGCCAGGTCGCGAACAATCTCGCGCTGCGGCTGGCGCGGGCCGGCGTGAAGCTTCTCGGCACCAGCGCGGAGTCGATCGATGCCGCCGAGGACCGCGCGAAATTCAGCTCGCTGCTCGACGAGCTTGGAATCGATCAGCCGCAGTGGGCGCATGTGACCGATGCAGCCGAGGCGGACCGGATCGTGGAGCGGCTCGGCGGCTATCCAGTGCTGGTCCGCCCGAGCTATGTTCTGAGCGGGGCGGCAATGGCGGTTGCGCACGAAGCGAACGAGCTGCGCCGCATCCTGGCGCGGGCCTCGGTGATTTCGCCCGAGCACCCCGTGGTCTTCTCCAGGTTCGAGGCCCACGCGCGCGAAATCGAGATCGACGCGGTGGCCGACCGGGGAGAGCTCGTGCTGTGGGCGATCTGCGAGCACATCGAGGACGCCGGTGTGCACAGCGGGGACGCCACCCTGGTGCTGCCGCCCCAGACCGTCTATATCGCGACGATACGGCGCGTCAGGCAGATCGCGGCGATGCTGGCGCGCTCGCTCGCGATTACCGGGCCGTTCAATGTCCAGTTCCTCGCCAGGCACAACGCGGTGAAGGTCATCGAGTGCAACTTGCGCGCCTCGCGCAGCTTTCCGTTCGTCTCCAAGGTGACCGGCGAGAACTTCGCCGGCGAAGCCATGCGCCGGATGCTGGGCATATCGCGCGCGATCGCGAACCGCAGCCTGGACCTCGACTACGTCGGCGTGAAGGCGCCGATGTTCTCGTTTTCGCGGCTCACCGGGGCTGATCCGATGCCGGGCGTGGAAATGCTGTCCACTGGCGAGGTGGGTTGCCTCGGGCGCGACCTGCATGAGGCGTTGCAGCACGCGCTGCTTGCCACCGGGATCAGCCTTCCGCGCAAGGGCGTGCTGCTCTCGCTGGGTCCGGTATCCGACAAGTACTCGTTTACCGACGAGGCGCGCATCATTGCGCAGGAATTGAACCTCCCCATCTACGCGACGCGCGGCACGGCGGAAATGCTCGCCGCGATCGGCATTCCGTGCACCGCAGTGGAGAAAAGCTCGGGCAGCGGCGTCAGCGGGCTCGACGTCATCGAGCAGGGCCTGGTGGATCTGGTGATCAACATTCCGCGCGAGTACGACCAGCACGGACGTCCCGACGGCTACCTGATCCGCCGCCAGGCGATCGACTCGGGCGTGCCGCTGGTCACCGATCTACCCTTCGCCCGGGCGATCGTCGAGGCGCTGCGCTCGAGGAAGTCGGTGCCGCTCGAGGTCATTGCCTGGAATGACTTCCTATCGAAACCTGTACCGGACCATGGCGCACGAAGACCTGCTTCGTAACCAGCACGTTGAGGGATCCTCCGACCGCAGCTTCGGCCTGGTGTTTGCCGCAGTGCTGGTCGTCATAGCTGGCTGGCCGCTGTTGCATGCACAAGCGCCGCGCTGGTGGGCCTTCGGGATTGCCGCGGCCCTGGCGGTGATCGCAGCGGCGAAGCCGGCTCTTCTGGCCGGCGCCAACCGGCTGTGGACCAGGCTCGGCGTCCTGCTCGGCAACGTGGTGGGGCCGATCGCGGTGAGCCTGCTCTTTTACACGATTGTCACGCCGCTCGGCTTGGTGATGCGGCTGACCGGAAAGGACCCGTTGCGACTCAAGCTCAACCCCGGCGTCGATTCCTACTGGATACCGCGCAAGCCGCCCGGCCCGCCTCCCGACTCTCTCACCAACCAGTTCTAGGCAGACATCATGTCAATGATCAAGGAACTCTGGGTTTTCCTGCTGACGCGCAAGAAGTTTTGGCTATGGCCGATCTTCGTCATGATGGCCGTATTGGGCGTGCTGATCGTGCTGGCGCAGGGCTCGGCCGTTGCGCCGTTCATTTACACGCTGTTCTGACGGCGGTGCGCATCCTCGGAATCTCGGCGTTCTACCACGACAGCGCCGCGGCGCTGCTTGACGACGGCCGGATCGTCGCCGCGGCGCAGGAAGAGCGCTTCACCCGCAAGAAGCACGACGCGCGCTTCCCGCTTCACGCGATCCGCTACTGCCTCGCCGAGGGCGGCATCGCGGTGGGAGATCTCGACCGGGTGGTCTTCTACGACAAGCCGTTCGTGAAGTTCGAGCGCCTGCTCGAGACCTACCTGAGCTTCGCGCCGCGGGGCTACAAGACCTTCCGCATGGCGATCCCGCTGTGGCTGAGGGAGAAGCTGTTTCTCAAGGACCTGCTCCTGAAGGAGCTGAGGAAGATATCGGGCAGCGGCAAGTGGAACGAAGAGCTGCTCTTCAGCGAGCACCACTTGAGCCACGCGGCGAGCGCATTTTTCCCGTCGCCTTTTGACGAGGCCATCGTGCTCACCATGGACGGCGTAGGCGAGTGGGCGACGACGTCGGCGGCGATCGGCAGGGGCAACAGCCTGGAAGTCCAGAAGGAGATCCATTTCCCGCACTCGCTCGGCTTCCTGTACTCCGCTTTCACCTACTACACCGGGTTCAAGGTCAACTCGGGCGAATACAAGCTGATGGGGCTCGCCCCGTACGGCGAGCCCAAGTACAAGGACAAGATCCTCGAGCACCTGATCGACGTGAAGGCCGATGGCTCGTTCCGCCTGAACATCGGCTATTTCGATTTTTGCACCGGCCTGACGATGACCTCGCAGCGCTTCCACGACCTCTTTGGCGGTCCGCCGCGCAAGCCCGATCAGCTGCTCACGCCCTACCACATGGATCTGGCGGCCTCGATCCAGGCAGTCACCGAGGAGATCGTGCTGCGCCTCACGCGCTCGCTGTGCGAGGAAACGGGAATAAGAAACCTCTGCCTGGCGGGAGGCGTCGCGCTCAATTGCGTCGCGAACGGCAAGGTCTTGCGCGATGCCTGCTGCGATCGGATCTGGATCCAGCCAGCGGCGGGCGACGCGGGCGGCGCTTTGGGCGCCGCGCTGGCCGGCTACCACCTGCAGCTCGGACGGGCGCGCACCGCCAACGGGGATGCGATGAAGGGATCCTTCCTCGGGCCGGCGTTCACCCAGCGCGAGATCGAGGATCGGCTGACGCGGTGCGGAGCGCGCTTCGAGGTGCTGGCGGACAGCGCCTTGATCGCGACGGGCGCCGAGGACCTTGCACGATCGAAGGCGCTGGGATGGTTCCAGGGCCGCATGGAGTTCGGCCCGAGGGCGCTCGGCAACCGCTCGATCCTGGGCGACCCGCGCTCGCCCGGCATGCAGAAGACGCTCAACCTCAAGATCAAGTACCGCGAGTCCTTCCGGCCGTTCGCGCCGTCGGTCCTGCGCGAGCGCGTAAGCGACTGGTTCGAGCTGGACTGCGACAGCCCGTACATGCTGCTGGTCGCCGACGTCGTGAGGTCCCGCCGGCGCGAGATGACGCGGGAGGAGAAGCAGCTTTTCGGCATCGACAAGCTCAACGTGCCGCGCTCCGAGATTCCGGCTGTCACCCACGTCGACTACTCGGCCCGCGTGCAGACCGTGCATGAGGACACCAACCCGCGCTACCACGCGCTGCTCTCGGCGTTCGAGCGCAAGACCGGCTGCCCGGTGCTCGTGAATACCAGCTTCAACGTGCGCGGCGAACCCATCGTGTGCACGCCCGAGGACGCGTTTCGCTGCTTCATGGGAAGCGAGCTCGATGCTCTCGCCGCTGGAAATTGCTACCTGCGCAAGGAAGGCCAGGATCCCGCCCTCAAGCGCAACTACGAGACGGCCTTCGAGCCCGACTGATGAAGAAGGTGTTCTTCTACTGCGTCCTGATCCTGCTGCCGTTCTTGATCATGGAGGGATTTTTTCGTCTCCTGCCGGTCTCGAATCCGCCTTACCTGCTCCCCGTTACGGCAGAGCATCCGGTGGTGCACTACCAGCCCAATATCGAGTACCTCAGCTCCGGGGGCTGGAACTTCTCCATCAGAACCAGGATGCACACCAACAATTTCGGCTACAACAATCTCTGGGACTACCATCCTGAGGACACCACGCCGCTGCTGATGGTCATCGGCGACAGCTTCGTCGAAGCCCTGACGGTCGATTCGGGAAAGAGCGCAGCGGAGATTCTCAATTCCGCGGTTTCAGGAAGGGGACGTGTCTATAGCATTGGAGTCTCCGGCGCTGCGCTGTCTCAATACCTCGCTTTCGCGGAATTCTCGAAGAACAGCTTTCACCCGAGCGCAATGGCATTTTTCATCATCGACAACGATTTCGATGAGAGCCTTCTCAAGTACAAGGCCGAGCCCAGATTCCACTACTTCAAGGAGAACGGACACGGCTTCGAGCTGCGGCGCGTCGACTACCACAGATCGGCCATCAAGACATTCCTGAGGAAATCCGCCCTTCTTCGTTACTTGATGTTCAATCTGCAGGCTGGGGCGACCCTTGAAAGGCTTCGTCACCGCTGCCGATCCGAGGATCCTTACGCCTGTGCGGCAGGTTCGCCCGCGGCGCTGGAGCAGCGCATCGTGGATTCGCAACGGGCGGTCGACTACTTTCTTGATCAGGTTCCCGTGAAGTCCGGTCTGGGCCGCGATGCCGTGATCTTCGTGCTGGACCCGATGCGCCCTGCCATGTACTCGCCTGAGGAACTGCGCAAAGCCGAAAACAGCTCTATCTACCGAATGAGGCAGTACTTCAAGACGCAGGCGAGCGCACGCGGCTATCAGGTAATCGACCTGCAGCCGGCGTTCATCCACAGGCACCGGCTGGATGGCTCCAGATTCGAGTTTCCGACCGACAATCACTGGAACGGGCTGGCCAACAGGCTGGTCGCCGAGGAAATACGGAAATCGACAGTCTTCAGTCGTATTTTTCACACGGAGACTCACGCCAGCAGCGTCGGTGCGGGCAACTAACTGGTAGCGCTTCTGTACGCAGTCGGATACCGAGATCCGGAATGAAGACGCTTAACGTCGGCTTATTGCTCGACAGCGTGCGTTCAGACAAGTACGTAGAAGAACTGGCCCTTTGGGGCAAGAGCCAGCCGGCTATCGACATCTCGCATCTGATCGTTCACCCGCACCGAAGGCGCCGGCTGCACCTCCTCCCGTCGAGAGCGCTATTCCAAGCCATATTGTGGGTCGAGAGGCTGCTCCTGCGATGGAGCGCCTGCCACAGCGATCACCATGCCGTGCGCGATCTCGCGAGGATCGTCGAGCGCGTCGTGCACATTCGGCCCATCGTTTCCCTATCCGGTCACGAATGCCGGTT